>Ga0075429_100001181_pt1 | contig 21101 bp, 16 predicted proteins | sample RhiMetdeltSRZDD3_FD_75295 | JGI IMG/M metagenome (GOLD analysis project Ga0075429, IMG submission 75295) | Populus rhizosphere microbial communities from Tennessee, USA - Rhizosphere MetaG P. deltoides SRZDD3 | ecosystem: Host-associated > Plants > Roots > Rhizosphere > Soil | place: USA... | reverse complement strand
CCTTTGTGTAGCGCCGATGATGGCCAATCGCGCGATCGAACTCGCTATACAAGCGCTCATGCGCAGGGGCGAGAACGATGAGATGGCCTCCTGGACGAAGCCGGGCAGCCGCTTCGGCCAACTCAGTCCCTTCGTCGGCAATGTGCTCCAGCACGTCGAGGTAGAGAATCGCCTCGAACTGAGGACGACTTTCGATCCGTGCGATGGTACCTTCGACGATCTCGCAGTGAAGGTCCCGTCCCTGGTGATCGACCACTGCTCTCAACCGCGCGGCGAGCACCGGATCTGGTTCGACGCAGACCCATCGACGTTGACGTGAGGCGCGCAGCCGCAGCGTATTGGCTCCGATGCCGGCGCCGATTTCCAGCACGTCGCCGACAACGTACGGATCCAGGAAGGTTTTCCAATACGCTTTCCAGTTATCGGCTCCCGAGAAGACCTCCAGTTCCGTTCCGGCGTAGAAGGCTGCCTCCGTCGCGCGTTCGAGAGGGCTGATGTCGACGCAGTCGCGGATGAACCATTCGTGGTCGCGCAGCGGGATGAATGCCGTGCTCGCTCGACTGCCGAGCACCAGCATCAGGACGAGCCACGAGGTCACGAATAGCTGGCCCAGGAGAAGCGCGAACACCACACCCGCGACCGCGAGCCATGGTAGCGACATCCCGCCGGAGAACCACGCCTGGGCCGCCGTTATCGCGAGAAAGGAGCCGAAGATCGCCGCCAGGAGGCCGGTAGCAATTGCCAGCCGCACGCCGATCACATCGCCGAAGACAGACGCGGCGCTCAACCCGTGAACAACGAGTGCCACGAAATCCAGGCTCGATCGTCCACTGGCGCGGCGGCCCCGAGTCGTCGGGATCGACGTGTAGCGCAGGCCGAGCTTCACGACGGCTGCCGCATAGTGATTCCACAACTCGGACGCCACCACCAGGCTCGACAGCGCCTCGAACGGCACGATGCTGAAGTTGCCAAATTTGACTGGTATGCCGGTCAGGCTCCGGTGGAGCAGACGGTACACGAGGTAAGAGAACCGAAACCAGACACCTTCGGACCGTCGAGTCCGCTCGGCGAATACGATTCCGCGTCGCTCCGACTGCTCAAACGCGTCCATCAACCGCGGAACGTCCTCAGGTCGGTCCTCGCCGTCGGCGTCCATAACGACAATCGCGTCGCAGGGAAGATGCCGATAGATGTAAGTCAGTCCGATGGCGATCGCGCGTTGATGACCCACATTCCGCCGAAGCCGCAGCATCTGCAGGGAGAATCGCGTATCCGCTGGCGAGCGCCAACGCTCGTCGCCGGTCGCCGTCGAGCCATCGTCCACAATCAGGATCATCACCCGCCGGTCTTCCACAATCAGAGGCTGGAGGGCCGTGAGCAACAGCGCGAGCGCGGCGTAGTCGTTGTAGACCGGGATCAGAATGACAGCGAACAAGGACGGCGAGCCTCGAGGCATGACCGCCAACGATACCATCGCTCGACGTGACTCAGGACGACGGCGGTGACCGCATGTACAATTTGGTCTCAAACCTTCAGATCACCCACAGGCGCTACCTTCCGCTCTCTTTTCCGAGGACAACGCACCGAGATGACGCAGGCACTTGAACTGGGGCTCGACACGTTTGGAGATGTCACCGTTGATGAGCATGGGAAAGAGCTGACGCAGGCCGAAACGCTTCGTCAGGTCGTCGAGCAAGGCGCGCTCGCCGATCAGGTCGGGCTTGATTTCTTCTGCGTCGGCGAGCATCACCGGAAGGACTTCTCCATCTCCGCACCTGAGGCTGTACTCGCCGCGATTGCGACGCGGTCGTCACGCTTGTACCTGGGTTCGGCAGTCACCGTGTTGAGCACGGACGATCCGGTGCGCGTGTTCGAGCGGTTCTCCACCCTCAATGCCATCTCGAACGGACGCGCCGAGGTCATCGTCGGCCGTGGCTCGTTTACCGAATCGTTTCCACTTTTCGGCTACGACACGTCCAACTACGAGGAGCTTTTCGAGGAGAAGCTCAATCTGTTCGCGGAGCTGCTCAAAGGACAGCACGTGACGTGGCGCGGTCGTTTACGCGCGCCGCTGTCGAACCAGATGGTGTATCCGCCGATCGAGAAGGGGACGCTGCGCACGTGGGTCGCCGTCGGAGGAAGCCCGGAGTCGGTCGTACGCGCGGCACATTACAGTTTGCCCCTCATCCTGGCCATCATCGGTGGAGGCGCTCAGCGCTTCACGGGGTACGCGCAGCTCTATCGCCAGATGCTCGAGCGATTCGCGAAACCGGAACTCCCAATCGGGGTCCACTCACCGGGGCACGTTGCGGCAACGGACGAACAAGCGAAGGAAGAGTTGTGGCCTCACTACGCGGGGCTCATGAATCGGATTGGCGCCGAGCGAGGATGGTCACCAATCGGCCGCGCGCACTTCGAGCGTGAAGCAGGACCAGACGGCGCACTCTATGTCGGATCGCCAGAGACAGTGGCAGCGAAGATCGTCAGCACGATGAAGCTGCTCGGACTGTCCCGCTTCGATCTGAAATACGCCAACGGCACGATGCCGCACGACAAGCTCATGACGAGCATCGAGCTGTTCGGGACGAAGGTTGTTCCGATGGTGCGAGAGCAAATGGCCTAAGACAAAACTCCCAACTCCCAAAAAGCCAACTCCCAACGCCGCGATTGGGGAATTGGAGGTTGGAAGTTGGGAGTTGAAACGCGCTCGCTGCCGGGCTCAGCGCGCAGCCGTGCGGCTGATTCGTACGCCGCCGCCACTCGAACGCAAGCGGAGCACGGCTCCTCCGCCGTTGAGATCGCCACGCAGCGAATTCCGATCGATTCGACCCTGCACCGTCACGGGAACATCAGAGCTCACGCTGCCACCGGACGAACTGGCGTCGATCGTCAGGGCCACGCTCGGATCGATCTCAGTGCGGACACCGCCACCTGACGTGGTCAACTCACCGCCGCGATTGTTGCCCGGGGCGAACCAGACGGTCACCGGACCGCCACTGCTGTGCGCTTCCACCCGGCCGCCCGCGCCGCGGATGTCCACGCCACCGCCGCTGGTCGACGCGTACAACTCTCCTGAAACGGTCTCGATATCGATCCCGCCGCCACTGGTCGTCGCCCGCAGGCTGCCGCGCACGTCGACGATGTCGATGCTGCCACCCGAAGTACTGGTCGTGACGTTACCGCGTACGTCGCGCATTCTGATCGAGCCGCCGCTGGTCCGGCCATCGACGTCGCCCGCGACCGATTCGACACGCAGGCTGCCACCCGAGGTGCGCATGCCAAGCCTGCCCGTCAGCCGCGACGCGTCGATCGATCCTCCCGACGTGTTGAGGCTCACGGTCGTCTGCGACGGCACATGGACGACAAAGTGCGTGTTGTCGTTCCAGTCACTGTTCCAGAAACCTTTCAGCCACCCACCCCGTCGCTTGACCGTGACGGTAGCTCGTCCGGCGGTTTCCTCGAACTGCAGATCGAAAAGCTCCTCGAAGTCGTCGCGCCGTGACGTAATGGTCACGACTGCGCCCGAGCTCGAGTCGCCGGTCAGCGTGATGCCCCCCCACATCGGCGCTCAGCGTGAATGTTCCGCCGGGTTCGAGAGCCAGACGACGCTCCGTCTTGAAGTCCGCCCAGGCGGGTGTCGCGAGCAGAACGATTCCGACTGAAAGGGCCAGCAAAATCTTCGAGCGCGTCATCTTTCACTCCTTTTCGGATTCAGGCCTTTATCAAGGGCTATGCCTGTTCGAATCCGAGGGAATTAGACGAGATCGGCGGGATATCCGTTCGCCGACGGGACCGACCGTCCCATCAGCGGTCGGCCCTGGCCCATCCGTGGATTAAGATCGAGGGAGTTCGTGAGCACCCTACCTGCCCCAGCCCCCGATCCTTCACCCAGGATTGCTGAACCCGCGCCGGCTCCCACCGGCCTGAGCCGTATTGCCGCGGCGTTGACGTATCGCGACTTTCGCGTGCTCTGGTGCGGAGCGTTCCTGTCGACCATCGGCACCTGGATGCAGAAAGTCGCGCAGAACTGGCTGGTCCTGACCATCACCGGTTCGTCGGCGTTCTTCCTCGGCCTGGATTCGTTTCTTGGCGAGCTCCCGATACTGCTCCTCACCGTCGTCGGCGGTGTTTTCGCCGACCGGCACGATCGGCGTCAGCTTCTCCTGGCATCGCAATACATCCAGATGGCGGCGGCCTTCACGCTGGCGGCGCTGGTGTATTGGGACGTCGTCCACATCTGGCACGTGCTCGCTCTGTCGGTCGTCACCGGCCTGGCCCAGGCGTTTGGCGGTCCGGCCTATCAGTCGCTGCTACCCTCGCTGGTCAGCAAGGACCATGTACCGAACGCGATCGCGTTCAATTCCATTCAGTTCAACCTGGCTCGTGTAATCGGACCGCTGTTTGCCGGCGCCGCGCTGGCGGCCTTCGGCATGGTCGCCTGCTTCGGTCTCAACGGTCTGTCGTTCCTGGCGGTGATTGCCGCCATCCTGTCGCTGCACGTGCGTCACATCCCGCCGGTTGCGACCCGGCGCATGAGAGATGAATTCCACAGCGGCTTCGCGTACGTGCGGAGCCACCCGGCGCTTCTGGGCCTGGCAGTACTCGGCTTCGCGGGGACGTTTCTTGGCAATCCGCTCCTCACATTCCTTCCGCTGTTCGCTCAAAACGTGTTGCGCGGCGATGTCACTCAGTACACACATTTGATGTCGAGCGCCGGCGCGGGCGCTGTCGCAGGAGCGCTTGTCGTGGCCTGGCGCGGCCGCTTTCCACACATGGGCCGCAACGTCCTGCTGATCCAGATCGTCTTCGGCGCGCTCATGGTCCTCTTTGCAATGACGAGGTACTTCTGGTTGAACGCAATCCTGTTGTTCGCGGCTGGCGCGTGCATGGTGATGGTGTTTGCAACGCTCTCGTCGCTGGTCCAGTTGATTGCACCCAATGAGATGCGCGGACGAGTGATGAGTCTGTACATGGTCGCGTTTCGCGGTGGAATGCCCCTCGGCAGCCTGGTCGGCGGATGGCTGGCCACCGTGACAGGCGCCACGACCGTCCTGACTGTCAATGGCCTCCTCCTCAGCATCGTCGCGGCGATGTTTCTTGTCAGGAACAAGGAAATGCGGGAGCTCTAACGGCCTGCCCGCCGAAGCCGCTGGCGGCGAAGGCGGGTTCGAAGGTGCGAGGTCCGACGTGAACCATGACTGTCGACAGTTGGGATGACGGACTCGCTTACGAAGACTACGTCGGCCGCTGGAGCCGGCTGGTTGCCGCGCAGTTTGTCGAGTGCCTGGCAGTGCCGGCCGGGTCATCCTGGCTGGACTTCGGGTGCGGCGGTGGCGCGCTCACCCACGCGATTCTTGCTGAGGGATCACCTCGACTCGTTATCGGCTGCGATCGATCGGCTGGCTACGTCGATCACGCTCGACGCCACACCTCGGATGCACGCGCGCAATTCCAGGTTGCTACTCTGGACGACTTGCCTCGTATGGACCAGGGGTTCGACGTGTGTGTCTCAGGGTTGGTGCTGAACTTTCTGCCGAGCGCGGTTGATGCCCTCGTCGCGCTCGCCGCGCGCGTTCGACGAGGGGGGACGATTGCGGCCTACGTCTGGGACTACGCGGAAGGCATGCAGTTGATGCGGGAGTTCTGGGATGCGGCGGTGGCCCTCGATCCCACCGCGCGGGCACTCGACGAGGGCGTTCGATTTCCACTCTGCAAGCCGGATCCACTTCGTCGATCGTTCGAGAGCGCCGGTCTCCAGGATGTCGATGTCATAAGCATCGACGTCCCGACCGTGTTTCGCAACTTCGACGACTACTGGCAGCCGTTCCTCGGCGGACAGGGACCTGCGCCGGGTTATGCGATGCACGTGTCACCGGAACGCCGTGAAGCACTCCGCGAAGCGATTCAACAGCGCTTGCTCATCGATGCCGATGGCCAGATTCCACTTACCGCACGCGCGTGGGCGGCTCGCGGAGTCGTTGCCTGAGGAGAGTCATCACTGAACGGCGGTTTTCGGAGGGAACGGATCGACACGGAGGAGTTACCTGGCCGATCCGAAGACAAACCCGATCGATCGCTCGATGGGGTTATAGGACGTGCCGTAGTCCGGCGCGGTGATGTTGCTCTGAATGTCACGGTCGGCGGCCGCACCGAAGATGTTATAAACCTTGATCCCGGCGCGAAACCGATACTTCTTGTAGCGCCACGGACGCGACAACTGGAAGTCGAGCGTTCGCACGGCGGGAAGGCGCCCCGCGCGATTACGCTCGCCGACGAAGTCCTGGAACTCGTCGACGGCCGACCAGGGAAAGCCGGAGCGCAATTCCACCACCGGCGCGAAGTCCCATTGACCCGGCAAGCCGATGTTGCCGCGCACGATCACGCGGTGCCGCACGTCGGTTGGCAAGTAGCTGTTCTGATTGGCGCGCACGAGCGGATTGCGAAAGTTGCCATAGAACTGGTCGTAGTTATTGAGATCGGCAGTGCCTCGCGCCCACACATAGGAGAAGGTCAGATCGCGCCGCTCGCCGCCGAGATATCTGGTGGTCGCCTCGAGCTCGCGGTATCGCGACGAGCCCGCGCTCGTCAATTGCAACTCACCCTGAACCGGATCCGGTATCACGATGTACTCGTGTGACCCGGCACGACGCAGGAATCCGAGCTTGAAGAGGAGTCGCCGGCCGAAGCGCTGATCCCACTCGACGTTGCCGACATTGGCCTCAGGCGTCCTGAGCGGCGTCACGATCGTGTTGGTGAAGGCGATCGCCGGCCCCAGCGCGACGCCGTCAGGTCCGAAACGCGAGACGACTCGCGACTCATACTGCGGAAACGCTTCGGTGTTGAGAGCGGTTCGCGCGACGAACTTCCCATATCCGCCGCGAATGATCGCGCGACCTTCCGGCAGCACGGTGACCGCCGCACCGGCCCTCGGCGACCAGTTGTAGCGATGCGTAATCGGATCGCGATCCATCCGGAATCCAAGTTCAGTCGTGATACGGGAACCCACGCGCCAGCGGTCTTGCCCGAAGAGCGCGACTTCGGTGCCGGCCACTTCCTGTTCCGTCAACTCGCCGAAGATCGTTCGCTCCGCGAGCGAGCCATCGAGACGGCGCACTTCCACGGGACGGTTTTCGCTGGTGCCTTCGAATCGCGCCCATTGCACGTCGACGCCAGTCTTGATGACGTGCTCGCCGCGCCAGTTGCGAATCAGGCTGATTGACTCGACCCATTGAAAGCTGCGAACGTGTCGTTCTTGCGTGTTGAAGTAGTTGCCGGTCTCGCTTTGCGGCGCGATCGTCAGCGGCTCCAGCCCTTCAGGGTCGACCTCGATCTCGAAGCGGCGGCCGGCGATGGTCGTCTCGAGCACGACGGATGGCGACAGTGCAAATCGATCGAGCAGGCCGGCGGACCAGCCCTCCTGCTTCAAACCAGGCGTCGCTGGCGGCGGACGAAACGTGTTCATCGTCGCGTTGGTGATGTCGCGCGGAAAGATGATCAGCGCCCCGCCGACCGTGTGTCGCGCTGACAGAATGGCATCGAGGCGTGTGAACGAATCGAAACTCGTTAGCTCGACGTCGGGCTCGTCTGGCAAGCTCTTGACGGGTGTCTCCACGAATCGGTACTGCCAGTCCTGCGCGAGGAACAAGCGTCCACGTTGAATCGGCCCACGGACGGACAAGCGCGGCTCGAAGCCACGAAGGCCGCGAAACCCTTTGTGGAAGCGCGGCATCAAGTTGCCCGGCTTAACTTCCCATTGATCGGTCCCGCGACGCGTGCGAATCTGCGTGACGCTCGTCGAGAAACGGCCAAACTCCGCGGCGAACGGATTGGCGAGTACTTCGACCGATTCGACGCTGGGCGCCGGCAACTCGAGGTCGAAGTCACCGGTAGAAGGATCGACGAGGCTGGCGCTGCTCACTTGAAGGGCGGCCTGCGTTGGCTGTCCGCCTTTGACGCGCAGACGCCCATCGGCCCCACGGACCACGCCCGGCAACAAGGGCAGGAGGCTCTGGAAGTCATCGCCTTCGAGCGGCGATGACTCGAGCAACGTACCATCGAGCATGTCGCTCATCGAGACGGGCTGCACGCTGTCGGTCGGAGACGGGCTCTTCGCCCGCACATCGACCGTCGGTACTGTAAACGTCAGTTGCACGTCGAGCAGCACGTTGGCGACTTCGTTCGCGCGCACGTCGAAGGGGGTCGACACGGCATCGACAAATCCGGATCGCACGGCTCCGAGAACGTATCGTCCCGGAGGCACGTCCGGGAAAATCACCTGCCCTGCGCCGTCGGTCATCGTCGTCGCGAGCACGTTGTTTCCGGGCTGCTCACGAAGCTCCACCTGCGCGCCCGGTAGCTGCACGGTGCCTTCAAGTGTGGTGACCGTGGCGACGACGCGACCGCTGCCTTGCGCCGCCTGGACCGCTGTGCGGCTCGTTGAGAGAATCGCGTGCTCGTCATGACCCGCATAGCGGTCCTCGGCGCGCGAAGCGCGCCAAGACATAGTGGCGACCAGCCGAGGGCTCTGCGAGGATGCGACGGGCAGAGCCCTTGGCTGGTTCCTGGCCGCTGACACACCTGCAGCGAGCACGAACACGAGGACTGGAATCATGAGTAATCCGAAAAGGACTCTCTGGAAACTACGTCATAATCCGGCCCGCTGTCACTCCAATTCAGAGACGGCCCTTGCCGTCCGAAGGACGGCCATTCTCCCGCTTGTGGAGTCTCAGTTTCAGTTGCACCAGTTCTTCGCGGAACGCGATCGCTGCGCCCGCTGCGGCATCCATCAGTCCACTGCCTGACGACACCCGCTAACTACGCCCCGATCTAGGACCGATACAACGGTGCGAGGGTGCGAAGGTGCGAGAGTGCGAAGGTGCGAGAAAACCGGGCGCCTGGCAGTGCACGACGTGCGGGCGCCACATTCCGCGTCACATCGAGGTGTGCCGCTGCGGCAGCGAACGGAAACGACTCGAAGCACTCGGCTACGAGTTCGAGGGCGCGCCGGAGGTAGCGTCGAACCCACTCTCGAGACCGCGGCGGCAGAGTACCGGGCTCGCAGGCACACTCGTCGGCTATCAGCTTGATACCGATCTCGGCGACGGAACGCGGCTGGCCCTCAAGATGCTCCTCGCAATCGCCGTCGTCGGTGTGGCCGTCGCGCTGGTCGTCTTCACGCACACTGAACCGCTTCCCATCCGGGACAACATCCAGATCCTGACCAACCTCGATAGCTTCACACGCCAGCAGCCCGATTCCGGCAATACGATTCCGACGTTCCTCACGAGTGCTGGCAGGCTCGGTATCCTCGCCGCGACCGGGGTGCCAGGCGATCCGGTGAGATCAATTCAGGAATCCGACCTTCAGCAGGGATTCTGTTCTCAAAGCATGGCCAGACAGGTTCGCCACGAGTACCCGGGGTTTTACGACAAGTGGCCTGATGACCAGCTCGAGAAGGTGTTCCTCGAAAAGTTTCCGCAGTATGCCGACCGCCTCTGCGTCTTGTCCGTCCGCTTCGATGCCACCGCCGCCGACGTCATCAAGTACGAACTCAAGCCGCGTTCGCTCCTCGCGCACGCATTCCTCTGGCTGCGCACGCTCGTGTTGACGGCGATGTTCGCGCTCGTGTGCCTGAACGTGTATTACCGCCTGATCATCGGGTACGTCGTGTCGCCTGCGATGGACGCGGCGGCTTGAACCCGGTCTACGGGAAGCTTCGGCTAAACAGTCCTTCGAGCGCGCGAGCGCCGTTCTCGCGCAGCGTCCGCGTGCCCGTACCAGTGAAGTGCGGGTGCGTGATGATTGGCTGGCTGGATCCGGCGGGCGTCCACGTCTCTCCCGTCCATCCAAACCATCCGTCCTTGTCCTGATCGAAGACGTAGAGCGGCTTGTTGCACAGCTTGGCGAACTCCGCGCCCCAGCCCGTCCCGCCGCGCACGGTGCCATCGTCCTGTATGGAGCCGACGACGTAGATTTCCTGACCGTTGTTGACCTGATACCAGAGAGTTTGCAGGACCTTTCGCAGCGTCGGTCCCTCGGTGTAACGGCGATTCATCAAACGTGAAACATAGGCAAGACTGACGTCGCCCGCCAGCAATTCTTCGTGATTCAGCACGCGGACACCACGATGGCGATCGATCTTGTGCCCCTCGAACGTGAAGTTCACTTCCTCGACGCCGTGGCGTTCCGCGCAGGCACCGAACGTCGCCTCCGCACCAGGTGCTCCACCACTGAACAGAATGCAGTCGCTCGATCTCATGAAGATGCCTCTGGACTCTGGTTTTCGTTCGCTCGGTCTCCCGTCGCCTTCGGGCCAGCATCTGGCAATTGAAGACTGAAGACCGAAGACTGATGCATCATCATAGTGCGTGAACACTCCCCGCCGCTGGCGCGCCGGTGAATCGATCGACGACTACTGCCGCGCGTGCAAGACCGACCGGTCTCACACCATCATCGTCGTCGACGCGAGCGGTCTGCCGCTTCGCGTCCAATGTGGATACTGCGAGAGTCAACACAACTATCGCGGCGGACCACGTATCGATCCATTACCGAAATCGCCGCCGCCGACACGGACCGCGCCGCCCCGACCATATGAGTCACAATCCCAGGAGTCGACCCGGGGGGATGCCGAACCCGCGCCTGTCGTCAGCGAACGTGAAAGGACCGCACCACCCATGGCCCTGCCCGACCAATCAGACGATCTCGAATTGCTGCTGCGCCGCATCATCCGCGAGGAGGCGGGCATCACACCTGTTGCGCCTGCACCGAAATGGCGCGGCGGAACGCTCGTGCTGCGTCCGGGCGCACCGGGCCTGCAGGAGAAGACGTGGCCGATTGAGACCTTCTTCCACAAGGTCGTGATGCTGCGGAATCGACTGCGAACACTGGAGCAGCAGGTCAACGCGTCCGACTTGCCTGACGATGTGAAGCTGAAGCTGCAGGGGTACGTGAGCGCCTGCTACGGTTCGCTTACGAGCTTCAATCTGCTCTTCGCAAACGAAGACGATCAATTCAAAGGCACGGGCGGAGATTGAGATGGATACCAGCTCGAACGACCGGGCAGCCGGCGAACGCGCGATGCTTCGACATACCGTCGCGACGCTCGCCTATCGCGCTGAGAAGGTGTTGCGCGAGGTTCCCGATGGCTTTGCCCATCATCGGGTTGGACCCGCTGCACGCACACCACTCGAACTCGTCGGGCACCTGGGCGATCTCATCGAATGGGCAACCCGCACGGCCCAGGGGCAATGGGTCTGGAAGGCGGAGAGTGCAGGGAATTGGAATGCCGACGTCGACCGCTTCTACGCGGCCCTTGCGGTGCTGGACCAGTTCCTGGCATCTGACGCTCCGCTCGGACATCCCGCCGGCGTGATCTTTCAGGGTCCGATTGCGGACGCGCTCACGCATGTTGGTCAGTTGGCATTGCTGAGAGGACACTTCGGCGCGCCCGTGAGACCCGAAAGTTACGGGCGGGCGAAGATTGAGACCGGTCGCGTTGGACGAGATCAGTCCGCAGAACGCCGCGAGTTCGACGGCGACGCCAGCGCCCGGCGCGCCTGAAAAACCCGCCGCCGCCCGCCTTCATTCCATAATGAACGCCAGGTACAGCAGCGCTCCTCGCCGCTCCACCTGGAGGACAATGGGCGCGCCTGGCTTGGCGCCGTCGATCGCGCCGCGCAAGGCGGGCAGATCGGATATCCACTGCCCGTTGACGGCGTGAATCACATCGCCGGGTACAAGGCCGCCGTTATCGGAATCGAGCACACTCGCACTGGCCGAAGCCACCACGACTCCTGACTTGGCACGCAGCGGCAGGATCGCCGCCATTTTCGGATCGAGCGTGGCCGCAAGGATCCCAAGTCGAGGGACGACGTTTTCGCGCGGGTCGGTCAACAAGGCCGCGGCCGACAGCGGATCGGCGCGCTCGGCAACGGACACCGTCGCGGTCGTCGGCTTATCCCCTCGCAGGACCTCGAGCTTCACCGTATCCCCGACTTCACGTCGGTATAGGTTGACGTGAAGCTGCCGGCCGTTCTCCATGGACTTGCCATCGAGCGTGAGCACGATGTCTCCAATGCTCAGTCCGGCTCTGTCGGCCGGGCTCCCCGGCGCAACATCCGCAAGCACGACACCTTGATCGCGCTTGAGGCCCAGCCCGGCAGCCAGCGTCGGTGTAACTGTCTGCGCTCTCACACCGATCTCGCCGCGGCGCACGCGACCGGTGCGTTGAATCTGCTCGAACACCGTCTTCACGATGTTGCTCGGCGCCGCGAAACCTGGACCGGCCGTGGCAGCCCCGCCAGACAGAATCAGCGTGTTGATACCCATGAGACGGCCGCGGACATCGACAAGCGGTCCGCCGCTATTCCCGGGATTAATCGACGCATCGGTCTGGATGTAGACCATCGGCGACTCCGGCTCGAGCTGCCGCGCCACGGCGCTGACGATGCCAAGCGACACCGAGTTCTGCAAACCCAGTGGACTCCCGAAGGCCAACATCATCTGCCCTGTTCGGAGCTCGTCAGAATCGCCGAACGGGAGCGCTGCGAGACCCTGCTCCTCGACCCGCAGAACCGCGATGTCGGTCTCCTCGTCCACGCCGACAATGCGCGCCGGCGCCACGCGGCTGCGCCGCGCCAACAGCGATTGCCCGTCCGGCTTGGTTGGTATCTCGACTCGAATCCGCGATGCCCCGCGTACCACGTGCGCATTGGTGACGATGTAGCCGTCTGCCCGCACGATCACGCCAGAGCCGCTTCCACGCTGGGTGGTGACCAGATCTGACTGGTCGGTGACCACGCCAGCCAACGGCGTCAGTCCAGACACGAACACCTGGACGACACTCGGGTTGACCGTGCGAACCAGCGCCTCGATCGAATTATCGAAGTCGACCAGCGACCCCGCCCCTTTTCCTGGAGCGCGATCCTGGGCCGACGCCACATATCCGGGCGCGAGCAGAACGGCTACCGCGAGCAGCGACGCGAAGGCGGCTTTCATCCCTACCTCACCTTGAAAACTGCACCATTTTGGCAGCGTCGCATGCAAACGCGAAGCCCAGCCATTGACCTTGTCGCGGTGATACGATGGACGAACGCCTGACGCGGCAGGCGCGACATCCTTGATGGCATCTCCCCGACCGGCAGTCGACTCTTCCGTGCTCACCGCGATGATCTGTTCGGGCGCCGTGAGCGCCCAGTTCATCGCAGCCAAGGCTACCCGCGACGCACTCTACCTCGCCCACCTCGATGTCACAACGCTGCCGTTGATGGTGATTGCCACGGCTGTGGTGTCGATCTTTCTGGTTATGGGCAGTTCCCGCAGCCTGCGCGCGATCGCTCCGGGCACGTTCGTGCCGGCCGCCTTCGCGGTGAGCGCTGCGCTGCTCCTCGGATCGTGGCTGCTGCTCGAATGGGCACCCCGCCTGGCGGCGCAGGTCGTCTACCTCCAGATCTCGGGACTGGGGCCGATGCTGGGATCGGGCTTCTGGTTGATTGCGACCGAACGATTCGATCCGCACACGGCACGGTTGAACTTCGGACGCATCGCGGGCGTCGGCACGTTTGCCGGGCTCATCGCGGGCCTGATGACGGAGCGCATCGGCGCAATGGTGGGCATTGACGCGATGCTACCGGTCCTTGCCCTTCTCAACCTGGTCTGCGCGTGGCAGATGCGCCGCCTCGCTGGTCCCAAGCTCCTCACGATCCATGACAAGGGCATGGACGTCGCCCCCGATCTTGCGGCGACCTCGCCACGTTCTGGCCTTCGCGTCCTGACCGGCGCTCCATATCTTCAGAACCTGGCCGCCCTCGTGCTGCTGGGCACGGTCGCGGCCGCCCTCGTCGACTACGTGTTCAAGGTGCAAGCGGTCGACGTGTTCGGTCGCGGCGATGCGCTGTTGCGATTCTTCTCCCTCTACTACGCGGGTGTCAGCCTCCTGGCCTTTTTCGTCCAGAGCGTTTCCGCGCCTCTGGTGCTCGAAAAGCTCGGTCTCGCCATCACAACGGCCACACCGTCAATAGCTCTCGTCCTTGGTGGTCTTGGCGGGCTTCTCTTCCCCGGACTCGGTGGCGCACTCGTGGCGCGAGCGGGCGAATCGACGCTGCGAAGCTCGCTCTTCAAGACCGGCTACGAAATCTTCTTTACGCCGATCTCGTCCCACGACAAGCGGGCCGCCAAATCGATCATCGACGTCGGATTCGATCGCCTTGGCGATGCGGTAGGTGGTGGCGTGATTCGGTTGCTCATCATGCTGCCGAGCTCGAGCCAGTACATGGCGCTGCTGGGCGCGGCGATCGCGTGTTCAGCGGTTGCGATCGCGGTCGCGCAGCGACTGAGCCGCGGCTATATTCACACGCTCGAGCGGAGCCTCCTCGATCGCGCCGTGGAGCTCGAGTTGTCGGACGTCGGCGACATCACCACGAGGACCGTGATGATGCGGACGATGCGTGCGCCACGACCGGCACTTCCGCGTCCGCAAAACGACACGAGGCAACAACCCACTGACACGACGACGGCACGCATTCCCCTCCCGGTCAACGACCCGGAGGTTCGCGAGATTGTCGCATTGCGATCGCGCAATCGTGAGGCGGTGCTCCAGATTCTCCGGACGGAAGAAGGGCTGCAAGCTTCTCTCATTCCACACGTCATCCCGCTGCTCGCGTGGGACCCCGTGGCCGAGGACGCGGTACGCGCGCTTCGCAAGGTCGCCGAAGAGCGTATCGGTGAGCTTGTCGACGCGCTGCTCGATCCGAACCAGCCATTTGCCGCGCGGCGGCGTCTGGCGCGAGTCTTCTCCGTGTGCGTGTCGCAACGCGCCGTCGACGGCGTGATGCTGGGGCTCGACGATCTCCGGTTCGAGGTGCGTTTCCAGTGCGGGCGCTCCCTTGCCGGAATCCTCGAGAAGAACCCGCGGGTTCGCATCGACAAGGAGCGGGTCTTCGATGTGGTCCGGCGCGAGGTCGCGGTAGGGCGGCCAGTGTGGGAGAGTCACAGGCTGCTCGATACCATCGATGCCGATTCACGATCGTTCGTGGACGAGTTTCTGAAGGATCGCGCGGGACAGAGCCTCGCGCACGTGTTCACTCTGCTGTCACTGGTGCTGCCGACAGCTCCTCTGCAGATCGCGTATCGCGGGCTTCATACCGACGACTCGGGGCTGCGCGGCACGGCGCTGGAATACCTGGAAGGCGTGCTGCCGCCGGATATTCGCGATCGCCTGTGGCCGTTCGTCAGCGATCGGCCGCGGAAGCCGCAGGACAGCCGGGCTCGCGACGAGATCCTCGCTGATCTGCTGCGTTCGAACGAATCCATCATGCTCAACCTCGAAGAGTTGAGGCGACGCACCGGTACTGGACCACCCTAGCCAGGGCGCACGGGCTCTGCTGGAATCGAAGGTGCATCACCTTGGGTGGTTTATAGTGCGGATATGACCCGGCAGATCCTCGCCCGGCACGAAACCTTACCCTCGGAGCTCAAGGAAACTGGTCGAGGAACGACTCGACTCCCGACTGAAGTCCTCAACGAACAGGCGACACGGCTCGCAATCTTCACAACGGTTGGTGTCTTTCTCTGGTCTTTCGCGCTCCTCCTCGACACTGTCCTGCTTCCCGCGATCTCCGAGACGTGGGTCAGGAACTGGCGAATCATCCCCCTGGAGATCATCGCGATCGTGGGCAACGCGTTCATGCGGCTGTACCTGCGCCGCGCGGAAACCTCGGCCGAGGTCAAGAGCACCATCGGTCTCGGGGCGATGTTGATGAACGGCGCCGTCATCGCTGCCGCGAATGCCTGGGCGATGCCGATGCTTCCAGCTGAGGCAGCCGAAGTTGGCCGCCCCTCGTGGATCGCGCTCCTCATTCTCATCTTTGCGATGATCGCCCCGGGAAATCCGCGGCGGATGTTCGGCGCGTCGATCATCGCGGCATCGTTCGATCCGATTGCGAACTTGATCGTCTGGCTGGCCGGCGAACCGGCGCCGACGCTGGTGCGGGCGTTCATCCAGTGCTGGCCGAGTTATGCGTGCGCGTTCGTCGTGGTCGTTCCCGCGAAGGTACTTCATCGCATGAGCCGGCGCCTGAAAGAGGCACAGGAGCTCGGGAGCTATCACCTCGTTGAAAAACTCGGGCAGGGCGGGATGGGCGAAGTGTGGCGCGCAGAGCATCGTCTGCTCGCCCGCGATGCCGCGATTAAGCTGGTTCGCCCGGAATTGATCGGCGCACGCAATGAGGACGAAGCCCAGCATGCGCTTCGTCGGTTCGAGCGCGAGGCGCAGGCCACCGCGGCGCTCAGCTCACCGCACACCATCCAGGTGTTCGACTTCGGCATCACGCAGGAGGGCACCTTCTACTACGTGATGGAGCTGCTCGCTGGTCGCGATCTGGAAACGCTGGTTCGTGAGTTTGGCCCGCTCCCGGCGTCGCGCGTCGTGTACCTGCTGCGTCAGGTCTGTCATTCGCTGGCGGACGCGCACGCGCGCGGGCTGGTGCACCGCGATATCAAGCCGGCTAACATTTACGTGTGCCGCATGGGTCTCGACTACGACTTCGCGAAGGTGCTCGATTTCGGTCTGGTCAAGATCAGGAAGCGCGCCAACGCGGGTGATTCACTGGTGACGATGGACCAGGGCACGACCGGCACACCTGCGTACATGGCGCCCGAGTGCATTCTCGGCGACGTCGAAGTCGACCGCAGGGCGGATGTCTATGCGCTCGGGTGCGTGGCGTACTTTGCGCTCACCGGTACGCTCGTATTCGAGGCCGACAGCTCGATGAAGATGTTGATGGCGCACCTGCATACCGAGCCAACGCGCCCCTCAGAGCGATCCGAGCTGCCCATCCCACGCGAGTTGGACGACCTCGTGATGGCCTGTTTACAGAAGGATCCAGCTCTGAGACCCCAGAATGCCGGGGAACTGCTCGGCATGGCTTACGACTGCCACTGCAGCGAGTCCTGGAGCCAGCACGAGGCCAGGCGCTGGTGGCAAGCACATCTGCCCAACCTCACAGGGATGCTCACTGTGGCGACAAGAAGAGATAGCCCGGAGCACGTCGTCTCGGTGTAGCATCGGAGCCCATGGATAAGGGCTCACCATTCCCGCAGGAACATAAAGGGCGGCTCGACCGCGCGCTCTCGCTGTTCACCGACGTTCGCGCCGGAGAAGGCCTTGGTGCGCTGCTGCTAGCGGCGAACGTCTTCTATCTGCTGGCGTTCTACCAGGTTTTGAAAATTGTCCGAGACGCCTTGATCCTGAGCGAATCGGGAGCCGAAGCTGCAAGTTATGCGTCGGCAGGCATGGCCGCCGTCTTGTTCCTGTTCGTGCCTGCCTACGGAGCGTTCGCGTCCCGCGTCAACCGCGTGTGGCTGATCTGCAGCGTTACGATTTTCTTCGCGTCGCACCTCTTGATCTTTTACGCGCTCGGCGCGGCAGGTTTCCGGGTCGGAGTCGCCTTCTATATCTGGATCGGCGTGTTCAACAACGTGGCGATCGCGCAGTTCTGGGCCTTCGCCAACGACCTGTACACCAACGAACGCGGAAAGCGCCTCTTTCCACTCGTCGGAATTGGCGCGTCACTCGGTGCCTTGATCGGCGCCGGGCTGACTGCCTACTTCTTCAAGGGCATGGGACCGTACCGCGCGATGCTCATCGCCGCCGTCGGATTGCTGGTCCCAGTGGCACTGACGATCATCGTCCACAGGCGAGAGGGTGGTCGAAAGGAAGCCAGGACCCAGGATGCCGAGAAACCAGTCGGTGGCTCGGGCAGCTTCCAACTGGTGTTCAAACAGCGCTATCTCCTGCTCATCGCGCTGATGGTGCTCGTCTACAACCTCGTGAACACGCTCGGGGGCTACATACTGAACACGGTCATTGCGCAGGAAGCAGCTCGACGTGTTGCCGCGGGTCTGGCCGACGGCGCGTCACAGGCTGCCATCATCGGGACGATGTCCGGCACCGTCCAGACGTGGGTAAACCTGCTGGGCCTTTTGCTGCAGGCGTTTTTCGTCTCGCGGATTTTCAAGTACATCGGTGTGCGCGGCGCGCTGTTCATCCTGCCAGCTATCGCCGCAACTGGATATACGGCGATAGGCCTCATCCCGACGTTCTTTGCCGTTCAGTGGACGAAGATCTTCGAGAACGGGACCGACTACTCGATCCAGAACACGACCAAGCACGCGCTGTTCCTGCCGACGAGCCGCGAGGCCAAGTACAAGGCGAAACAGGCTATCGACTCGTTCTTCGTTCGCTTCGGTGACATGCTGCAGGCGGGTGTGGTCTTCGTCGGAGTTCAGCTGGCCCTGAGCATCCGCGGCTTCGCGATCATCAACGTCGTGCTCGTGGCCGTCTGGCTGCTGATCGTCTTTGGCATTCGCCGCGAGCACGAGAAGCTGACCGGATCTGAGGCAATCGACAGAGCCGCGTAGCCCATTCTCGGAGCAATTCGCCCATCGAGCACTGCCGCCCGTTATCTGTGTGCAGGGCGTGTTACGATTCCGTTACAACTTTGTTACACGCCCTCACCCCGCTGACAACTTCCCCACACACTCGTTTCGAGGAGACATGGCCCGCTTTCGTCTGATCCCCCGCGAGGAGCGTTTTTTCGAGGATTTCGTCGGCATGGCCGAGGAGCTCCGCGGCGGTGCGCGCCTCTTGAAGCAGATGCTGGCAGTCGACCCGCCAGATGCAGCGAAGGCCGACGCCATCAAGGACGTCGAGCACGTGTGCGACGGGCGAACACGCGCCATCATCGATCGTCTGAACCGGACCTTTGTCACACCCCTCGATCGCGAAGACATTCACGCGCTCGCCATATCGCTCGACGATGTGATGGATGCCATCGACGCGGCGGCCGCCGTGACTCGCCTCTACAAGATCAAGCAGGTGAGGGTGGGGGCTCGCCGACTCACCGAGATCATCTCCGATTCCACGGACCGCCTGGCCGAGGCTGTGGCGGCGCTCGAGAAGGGCGATCACGTCCGGGAGTTAGCCGCGCGGGTCGATCAACTGGAGCGCGAAGCCGATCGCGTCCATCAGGATGCCATCGTCGCTCTGTTCGACGAGGAACGCGATCCGATTGTCGTGATCAAGTGGAAAGAGATCCTCGACTTCCTGGAGGCCGCGACCGATCGATGCGAGGACGTCGCGAATCTGCTCGAGGGCGTCGTGGTCAAACACGGCTGACGCGAACGCCCCCACCTTTGACCTTTGATGGATCACACTCTGCTCGCAGTACTCGCGTTGATCGCCGTTGCGCTGATTTTCGATTACATCAACGGTTTCCACGACGCCGCCAATTCGATCGCGACTGTCGTCTCGACCAGGGTCTTGTCCCCCGGGAAGGCCGTCGTCTGGGCAGCCTTTTTCAATTTCATCGCGGCATTCGGCTTTGGCACCGCGGTCGCGCAAACGGTAGGCTCGGGGATGGTCGACCTCAGCGTGGTCACGCTCACGGTGATCTTCGCCGGACTGACAGGCGCCATCGTCTGGGACCTGATCACGTGGTACTACGGGCTGCCTACGAGCTCGTCGCATGCGCTCTTCGGTGGATACGCGGGGGCGGCCGTTGCCAAGGCCGGTTTCATTGCCATCATCCCCAGCGGATGGACGCGAACCATCATCTTCATCGTCCTCGCCCCGCTGATCGGCCTATTCGTGGGACTCCTGCTGATGACGATCAGCCAGTGGGTCCTGCGCCGCCAGACACCGCGTCGAGTCGACGGGTTCTTTCGTAAGATGCAACTCGTCTCGGCTGCGGCGTTCAGCCTGATGCACGGCGCCAACGACGCGCAGAAGACGATGGGGATCATCGCGGGCGCGCTGGTCACCGGCGGCTTTCTGAATCGAGATGCTAGCGGGGCGCTCCCGATCCCCTACTGGGTCATCATCCTGGCGAACGGGGCGATTGCGCTCGGAACGCTGTCCGGCGGGTGGCGCATCATCAAGACCATGGGCGCCAAGATCACGAAGCTGCAACCGATTGGAGGGTTCGCGGCGGAGACTGGGGCCGCCCTTGCGATTTACTTCGCCACAGCGCTTGGCGTCGGTATCAGCACGACACATACGATCACAGGAGCCATCATCGGCGTGGGTTCTTCGAAACGTTTGTCAGCCGTTCGCTGGGGCGTCGCGCAGCAGATTGTCTGGGCCTGGGTGTTGACGATTCCCGCGTCGGCGTTCATCGGCGGGCTCACGTACGAAATCTTCCGGTTGCTGTTCGAGACGAACTGAAGCCTAATCCGGTCCGGCTAAGCCGGACACTACGTACGTCGTCGATGTAGCATTGAGTTGACGTGAACATCCTGGTCGCCGAAGACGACCGCGATATTGCCGATCTCATCGCTCATTACGTCGAGCGATCCGGTTGGACGCCGCACACCGTGGGATCGGGCGATGAAGCGCTCGTTTGCGCCCGCAAACAGCCATTCGACCTGGTCATTCTGGACGTTATGCTGCCTGGTATGAGCGGGCTGGAAGTGTGCCGTGCTCTCCGCGCGGACCCGTCAACGGCATCGGTCCCGATCATCATGGTGACGGCGCGCGCCGAAGAGACCGATCGCATCATCGGGCTCGATATCGGCGCCGACGACTACCTGGCCAAGCCGTTCAGTCCCAACGAGCTGGTCGCGCGGATTCGAGCGCTCATCCGTCGCTCGAAGCGGGGCGAGCCCGAGTCCGTGACGATCCGCTTCGGCTCATTGGTCATGGACCTCGAACGGCACACCGTCGTGGATGCTGGACAGGACGTGAAGCTCACGGCCAAGGAATTCCTGCTTCTTCAATACCTGCTCCAGCATCGTGGCCGTGTGCTGTCGAGGGACGTGCTGCTCGGCGACGTCTGGGGCTACCGCTATACCGGTGGGACACGTACCGTCGACGTTCATGTCCGGCGGCTGCGCGAGAAACTGCCCATGCTGGTTGACGCGCTGGTCACCGTGAAACAGTTTGGTTACAAGCTCGACGAACAATAAAGCGGAGAGGCTTTGTCGCTCTAGAGTGATAGACCGCGAGCTGACATGAAGACCGGGTTTCGCACGAAAGTCTTCGTTGGCGCATTCGCTGCGGCGGCGTTGTCGCTGCTCGCGCTGGCCAGCCTGATGGTCTGGCAGGA
>Ga0075429_100001173_pt1 | contig 21172 bp, 41 predicted proteins | sample RhiMetdeltSRZDD3_FD_75295 | JGI IMG/M metagenome (GOLD analysis project Ga0075429, IMG submission 75295) | Populus rhizosphere microbial communities from Tennessee, USA - Rhizosphere MetaG P. deltoides SRZDD3 | ecosystem: Host-associated > Plants > Roots > Rhizosphere > Soil | place: USA... | reverse complement strand
GGAACAGCAAACCCGCGCTCCAGGAGCGTCAACGTTCCCTGAATGACGGTGTGCTGGCCTTGCGGGATGGTGTTCGTTTCCACCAACTGCCGATTGGCCCGCGTGATGATCGGGGTGGTATCCCAAGTGAACGTCTGCCCGGTGCGTGTTACCTTGCCCCACGCATCTTTTATGTCAGCGAACTGCCTAAATTTCACGCTCGCCCGAACGCCCTGCCGGATTTCCTTACTCAGATTGAAGGACGCATAGAAGCCGCCCAGCGAATTCGTGCTGAATAGTTGCCCTGCCATGAAAACCTCCTATGGGCGTTACGCGCCCGGCGCGAGTTTCCCGCGAGATTTCGCCATCTCCGCTAGAACCTGCTCACGCGATTGTGGTTTTTCTTCCGCTGGCGCTTCGGCTCTCGCCGCTGCTGCCGTTGGAAGCGTCACGATGGAAGCCTTGCGCGCTTCCTTCTCGGACGGCTGGCTGGGGGTGCTAGTCGTCGTGCCTGCTGCTGGGGGCTGTGCTTCTGTCGCTGGCGGCTGGGATGGCCGCGGTAGCGCGCCCCTGATTTCGTTGCCAATCTGCCTAAAAAACGTGCCGAAGTCAAATAAGGGCAGCCGCGGGTCTGCAGCGGTGGTGATTCCCAACTGCTGTAACGCCGCAGGCAGACGCTCCTGTTCCATGACGGTGGCTAACTTGTACAGGTGCGGATTGGTCGCAATATCGCTAAATTCCTTGCGGAACTGGTCTGCCGCTTGCTTCTGGTTCATGCGGAAGGTGGCACGGTTCTCGATTGCCGCCGGGTCTACGCGGTTTCGCGCCTGGAGTTCCTGCCATGCCTGAGCAGCCTCCTCGTCGGTACCGGCTCGAAGCATTGACAGGAGTTGCGCCTCATTAGCCTGCGGCTTCTGCGGTTGAGATGCGGCAAACTGCTGCGCCTGTTGAAGTAAGGCGGCCTGCAGGCGACGAGTTTCTGCCAGAACCTCGTTGTTTTTCTCCAAGCGGTTCTTGGCGGCGCGCTCGATGCGCCACAGGCGCTCTCCACCCGCCTCCTCGATCTCAACTGCCGGCACGTCGTAATCCTTGCCGTCCACAGTCTGCTTTACGGTCTTTATGGGCTCAGGTGGTGCCGCAACGGTTTCGACCGGCTCAGGCGTGGATTCTGGCTGTGACGATGGCGGCGGTGCTGGGGGCGGCGTAGGCTTCGGTACGGGCTGGTCTGGGGTAGGAGTCTCATCTGTCGTTTCAGTCTGCTCCGGGGCAAGTCCTTGGCGCTTGTCGCTGGCAGCAGCTATCTCGTCCATGGCCTCCCATTTCGGATTTCTAGTCTTTACGGTACGGACTTCACCGTCAGCCGTCTCCGGCACCGTAGGCTCCCGCGTCTCTGCCTGCGCGGCCTGTGCCGCCTCATTTGCCGCCTTGGCCGCATTCGCGGCTCGCTGTTCTCTCGTATAGCTCATGATGACTCCTATGATTCAGCTTTCTGTTGTCTCCAGACGTTCAATGCATTCTCGCCGTCAGCGATCAAGTTCGTTAACCACGCCTCGAACCTTAGCCCGCAGCGGGCTTCTACCTGCAATTCCATGATCTTGTTCACATCCCCTGGCGCAACCTCCGCCAGTTTCTCAAGCGCCAACTGCCGGTCCTGCTGCGCTGCACCGATGAGATAGCGCCCGAGGTCGCCGTCCAGAAACTTCCTTCCCTCCTCGCCCAGCTCCGCCTTGGCGATGAGTTCCGCTTCGTCGCTCATTTAGTGAAGAATCGTCTGGATGAGAAAGAGCGCCCGGATAATCTCGTCGTCATCCGGTATGTCATCCTCATGCGCGGGTTCCACCGAACCGTCTTCACGTACCGCTGCAAGTGGTAGGGACGCTGCGGCGAGGGCGGCGGCGTAAGCTTCCTGGGAATCGAAGTCGGAATAGCGAATGACAACGGCGTCGCTCTTGCGCTTTTTCTTTCGATAACGTGAGGGCTCGCTGCTGCCACCGGGAACGTCAGCGGTAACTGCAGGAGGTGTCGTGCCACCAGCTCCAGCAAAGAATTTGAATAGGATGAGGTGGGTAAGGACCACATTGATTACTTGTAGTAGATGTTAGCTACTACCCCATTAGCGCCTGGATCGCCGGTGTCGTTGTCCGCAACACCCGTGCCAGCACCGACGCAGATACCGGTAGCAAAGATGATCCCATAGGCCATAGACTTCGACGAGAGCGTGTCATCCGACGCGTTACCCGGTATGCCTACGGTCATAACCGGCGTCCCCGTACCAAGCGTGCCAGAGGTCGCATCGTAGAACTTGACGAACACCGCGGCAGTCGTCGTATTGGTGATGTCCCAGCCGTAGAGCTGTCCCGGAGCATTTTTAACTACTGTCAACGTGCCGTTATCCAGGTCGATGTCGCGGCTGATGGAAAGCCCGCCCGCAGTGTGCGGTTGTGGACTCGTTATCACCTTTCGGTCGAGCGTCATGCGCGCCGCGCCAGCGTCGCCTTCGTCTACGCTGTCGATGGCGCTTTCGTCGGCCTCGAAGCCCGCCATCATCACGCTTGAGGTTGCCGGCGTGAAAGCAGCATCATCCACCAGCACCGGGTCGTCTATCTTCTGCACCGCAGTGAGAGCGGCCCCATCCACCTGCACGGCGAATGTGCCGGCGTTGGTCACGGCATGAGATGCGACGGTGAGCGCGGCCAACCCCTGAGCCGCTATGTTGACATCGATCTGATTCGACGCATTGATCGCCGCAGCCAGTTCCGTCAGTCCCCCGTTCGTAACCGCTACGGTGCCGGTTACCGGAAGCGGGTTGGCTGCAGACACATCACCGTCATTACTACCATCAGTACCGATCACCACCTTGGTGCGCGGGAATTGAACGCCGCCGATATCGTCAGAGGCGAATGTCGCACCGCCAGAGCCTGCGTCGGCGGTGACGTTATCAACGAAACACCCGCGCTGAAAATATCTGCGTTCTCTAGTTATTCTCATGATCCGTACACCCGGTTACTCCCGCCACTCGCCGTAGGCTCAGTAATGTCATCAAAAATCAATTCAAGCCTTGGATAGGCAAGCACATCGGCCCATGCGCTACCGTTCCATGTAGAGATGCACACTCCAGCAGCCCCCCCTGAATACATGAGCAAATCTCCGGTTTCTGACACGGTATAGCCATTTATGAGAACTCCACCGTTTGTTGCATCTGCGACTTCCAAGCCAATGTAATACGTCCCGCCAAAATCTAGGGCAGTGAGACTCGCTTCGTTGAAATATAACGTATAAAGTAGGCCTGCGGTTGATGCACCGCTATCCTGATCGGAGTCTATGGCGATATTCTGAATAACCGAAGACGCATCCCAAAGACCAAAAACAGGACTCTTACCTGCTGCTCCAGCGCTTGAACCCCAAAACCTCGCACCAACGAGTTTGAATGTAGAAGACCATCCCGCGGGCAGAATGAATTTCGCAGCGACCCTATGCCCGACCGTGCTTGCTGTTCTGGTCGCGTAATAACCAAGCACCAAAGACCCATACCGGGTATTTGCTGTTCGCAACGCAAAGTTTGGTGGGAGAGCAGCCGGAGCCCCCCACGTTCCAGCGGTCAGCGTTAAGCCATAGGGAAAATGCGCTACAGAACTGCCGTGCTGGAAACGTGTGATGGTGGAATGATTCGATCCGTCTACGGTTCCGCTTGAATACCGAATAGTAAGAGCAAGCGTTTGCCCACGAGTCGGTGTGAAAGCACTCGCCAATTGAATCCATCTAATTGTTGCATCCCACGTCGTATCAGCTGGCGGCGTAAAAGTAGTGGCCGTACTGCCTACGTCTGCCCCATCCGGAGCGCCTGTTGTTGCACTAACGCCTTCAATGGTTGCAACATAGACTGGCGGAGTACCAACGCGTAAGCCATAACGGAACCCGACATGCGTTATGGCTTCTGCGTTAGCAGCCTGAAACACCCAACCCACACCATCGTTATTCGCATCCAATGCAGAATTTGAGGCAGAGAATGACGCTGGAGTATCGGCATATCCAACTGGATACAACGCTGTTAAAGGGAAGGCGGCGGTCATTAATGGGTAGAGCGCGCCATCAATTCACCGTCAGTTCTTCCGTTGAGCCGTCATCAAATGTGACCACAACGCCAGCGGTCTTCTTCCCGTCGGGCTTTTTGAGAGAGAACGACTTCATTTTCTTCTTGGGCTGCGTGATGAGCCCAAAGACCGCGCCCAGACCCTTCCTCAGTTCCCCTATTTCCGCATTGACTGACGACATGGAGCCCAGCGCCTTCTTAATCGCGTCGATTTCCGCGCCGACCCCGCGCATCGAGGTCGTTACCTGCTCGGCCACGTCTCCGATGCGCGCTTCGTTCGCGATTTCGGCCTTGGTCTTCATGACTTCCAGCGCCGACTTCTCGATGTCGTGCTGCGCCTGAACAGCTTGTGCAGCCTGTTTTTCTCTCTCACCCTGGAGTTTCAATTCCGCAGCCTCGATGTCCTTCTGCATTTCCACTGCGCGTATCTGAAGCTCTTGGTCCGAACCACGGAGAGCAATTTCTAGCTTGATCTTCTCCACTTCGAGTTTCTGCTGTTCTACCAAAAGCTCCGCTTCCCTGATACGAAGATCGCCACTTATGCGGTACTGATCGACCTGCAGTTCTGCCGCTTTCTGGCGCTCGTTAGAAGCGAGTTTCTGCTGTTCCATCTGCCCTTGGGCTTGCAGTTCAAGCCCCTTCCCCTTTAGCGCCTGCCCCAACTGCTGCACCATCTGCATTGCTTTGAGAAGTCTCGGGTCGCCGCCGTTTTCATTGATAAACCGCGCCCCGTCCCTGTAACCAGCATTGGAGTAAATCTCCTTGATGCCCTCGTTGACGTTAAATCCTGGAGGTGCAGTGTTGACGAGTTCCGTCGCTGCCTTGGTCGCGACGATGAAGCGCTGAAAGCGTTCCGCGGGGTTGGAAGCACCCATGCCGACGTTGACGTTAACATTAACACCCTGCATCAGCATTTCATCAGTAAGTCTAGAAATGCCAAAACGAGGAAAAAGCCGCGCTTTTCTCTCACATACACCTAACACCACTTCATCGGTCTCGTAGTACTGCTCTAGAAGCACCAACTGCCTCAACGTCGGCTCCCACCAGCTTTCGATGACGGTGCGGATGAGATAATCGGTCATCACACCAGCACTTTGGTTAGCCATGCGCGAGCCGCCCAAAGTGTCGTTGACCGCATTGTTCGCCACGCGGGTATTGGGCGAGAAGTTGCCCGCAAGTTCGTCCAGCGCCGCGTTGAAGCGGTCGTGCTCGACGTAGGAGGACGACGTTACATCCACCCAGTTCGATTCCTTGACATCGGTATTCGGGTCCGAGGTCAATGTCACCCCGCCCGGCACGTTTCGCACCAACGACTGCACATCGGTCTGACGCCCGCGCGCGACGATCCAGCGCTTGTTCAATACAAACTGCACGTTATCGAAGCGCTGATTTCCCAGCGTGTTACTCGCCTGCTGCAGCGGCTTGATCAGCGTAGGAACTGAGGTCTTGTGCGCCCGGTGCGTCTCCAGAATCGCATAGCCCATGGTGTAGGGGCGAACGCCGTGGAAGTAGGTCTTCTCAAGCGGTTTTTCCTCCGAGAGCATCGTCTCGGTGCCAAGCGTGTAGTAGCAGTAATCGTCTCCCAGCCCGTCGCGCATGCACCAGCGGAAGACCCATACGATGTCGAACGCCTTGATGGAGGATTTCTCCTCATGCGGGTCTTGAAAACCGCCCTGACGCGCGCGCCGCGTGGAGTTCATCACGTCAGGTGTGGCCTTCAGGATGATGTCATCCGAGTATTTCTTCCACTTCGGCGCCCCAGTCTTGTCGTCCTTGCTCGCCATCATCGCTTTTACGTCGCACACGTACATCGGAATGATGTCGAAAAAGTACGGCGACGTATTCACCGGGTCCAGCCAGTCGGCGCCGGCATCAAAGCCGATGTTCTCCACCGGCCGCAACGTGATGCACGGCTTGTCTTTCACTTTCTTGCCGTTTCGGGTCTGATACTCCCAGTAGTTGTAGGAGATGACCGCCCCGGTATTCTGTGCGTCCTGCATCGCCCCCATCACGACGAGAAACGCAGGGATGGTGCGCGAGAGGCGATACTCCACAAGCTCCTTGATGCACGAGGCGGCAGCAACATTGGTCAAGTCGTCCGGATTCCCCGGCGTGATGTCCACCGTTTCCATGTTCGAGAAAAGCGCGATAGCCGCGGCGGCCTCGTTCTTGCGGATGACTGAGCGGGTCTTCGGGAAAAAAACTTTCGAGCGTCCCTGGTACTCCGGCGACATGAATTTCGAGCCCGAGGCGTGCTCGTTACGGAAGGCGCGTAGCGAGTAATCCCAGTCGGCGCGGATATTCGCGTCCACCCAGGTGGTGGAAGCCTCGTAGGCTTCTTTTGAGAGGTTGAGGAAGTCGGTTTTAGCCATTATTGGCCTGTGGCCTTGGTGTGTCGCGGAGTTCTGCCTCCATGGGCCGCATCTCTGCTGGTGCGCGCACCGCCACTGGCTGCTCCTTCTCCGGAACACCTTCGACGCGCCCGATCTCTTGCTCGGCGTCGTGGCGCCCCCGGCGCATACAGGCGCGCTCCAGCCATTCGCCAGCGAGCATGGTGATTTTCTTCTTGAATACCGCAGCGTCGTGGTCAACCTCGGACACGCGAAGCCCCATGCCCCAATTCTTCGGGAAATCCAGGTGGCGGATGAAGACGAAACCCTTTTCGCAGCGCACCGACCACGGATGCCCAGGGTAGCAAGTATGCAGAAGGTGGATAATCTGCTTCGCGTCGTCCAGCAGCGCCGGTGTCGGGCCTTCGACGTGGATCAGCATCAGGTCTGGTAGCTGTGACGATAGATGCCAGAGGATGCGGCGCGCATCAACTTCTTGAAGCGCTCGGAGTTACCCGAGCCCTCGCACGGGCTGCACTTCCTGCCGTTACGCACCTTGCCCGTGCCGTTACAGCGCTGGCACACCATGCTCTGGAGATACTTCTCCAGCGCTTTTGACTGCCTGATGGTTTGCATGTGTCACCCCCCGCTTCGACTCCCGCTTCGACTCCCAACTCCTGATTGCTTCCAGTAGTCCTTCCGCTGTTCGGCTCCACGACCAACCGTGCATGACAACCGAGGCCGCAGCCCCCATGCGCTCGATCTCATCGGGCTTGATGTATAACGCCTCGACGTGCTCGACCATCTGGTCTACTAGGGCATCGTCATCGCCCTCGATCATCCGGGCGTAACTCTCGTGGAGAACATCGCGCTGACCGGTGGAGACGTTGGCGATAACGGGCTTCCCCATCGCGAGGTAGTCCATGAGGATCAAGTTCGTCCCGCCCTCGCGGCGGTTGGGGAACAAGCCCACATTCGTCTGCGCCATGCGCCGGGCGAGTTCGCGGTGGTTGAGTAAAGGCAATGGCACGAAGTCGATCCCCGCGGATAATGCTTCCGTCATCCCGTCGTTACCGCCGAAGATGTTGAACCACGAGGAAACGAGCAGGATGTCGGGGTGGCGCTCCTGCAGGATCTTCACCGCCCGGATCACCAAGTCCTGCGCCTTGCGGTACTCGAACTTGCCGCCGCTATAAATCACGAAGCGGTCCTGAAACTCCGTGCGCGGAAGCGGCCTGAAGATGGCTCTATCAACGCCCTGCGGCACCGCAGCGCACTCGAAACCTGCGTCGCGTATCACGCGCGCGTTCCACTCGGAACCAGCAACGAGTACGTCGAACGCCCTGAGGTTGCGCTTCTGCTCCTCGGTTATGGGCTCCCACTCCGAGAAGATGTACGCGACATTTGGAGAACCACGATACTTCGTCTGCTGCTCGAGCTCGGAGCCGGCGAACTGGATGAGAGGGATGTCTACATCGGAGGTGAGAGTCTTTGGGATGACGTTGGAGAGCGGTTCATCATCAAGGCATTCCCCCATCAGGTGGTTAAACACACGGCCCCGCTTCATGAACTCTTGGGTGAGATACTTCCCGCAGGTGCCCGCCCCGAAGCAGTCGGACACGGGCATCGCGAGGTAGATCGGTCTACGGTAGATCGGTCTACGGTAGATCGGCCTACCCATGATCCGGGCTCGAAGCGTAAATCGCCGCGTCTTCCGTGCGCCGCTTGAACGTCCTGCCCGTGAACTCGTACTCCACTTCCGGCTCATTCCACTTCGGGCCCCAGATTTTCTTCACCTCAGCACTTAAATCCAAGGTGCGGCCGGTCACGTCGTTGGCGGGGGCGGTAGGGGTGGCGGGCATGCTAGAATTTCTCCATGGACAGGCGAGAATTCATGAAAGCGGTTGGCGCTGTCGGCCTAGGCGCGGCGCTTCCCGCGGTCGCTACAGAGATTTCCGGGGAATGGTTCTGCATTGAACCGGTCATGCGCGCTATCAATTTACTCAAGGCGCAACCCAAGCACGAGTGGTATATGGTCGCGCTGCATACGGATGTGGTGAGCGACCTGACAAAGAGCCTGACCCCCAAGGAGAAGTGGAAGATCGCGCATCGTAGCGAGCGGATACGCATGCGCGGATACTTAGAGGAAGTAACCGCGAGCGGAGAACTAGGCTCATACCAAAACGTGCGATTCACCGTTAGCCGTTAGTCCGCAAACACCGGGGGGTCGAGCATCACGCCTTCCTCGGCGTAGTCCGCTACCGGGTAGGCGAAGGTCAACGCGAGCGCGTCGGCCCGGTCGGGCGAAAACCCGTACTGCTCCATGATGTCGGCCTTGCGATCCAGGCGGATGCGGCCCTTATCGGTGAAGTCGTACTCCACGCAGGTCAACTCCTCCTTAAGCCGAGGATCGTTCGGCAGTTCGCACTCCCCGGACTCTATCCACTCTTTCAACGCCCACCACATTTCGGCACGCTTGTTCAAAAAGCGCGGATTCAAAGACTGGTTCCCGCCGTTTACATCCACCACCGAGAAATTCAACTGCCTTAAGCGATCCACGACGCCCGCACCGATGCCCGATCCGTCCACAAAAGTCTGCAGGTAGCGGTTCTTCTTCATCTCCTCGCCCACCTGATGGGCGGTCTGCATCAAGTCCTGCTTGGGCATCACCACTATTTCCCCGCACTTACGACCCTGCCGCGGCGCCATCGTGGAAGCGTTCTCGCCGAAGCGCGCGATATCCACGCCCAGGAGCTTCGGCATGTACTCCCACCCCTCGGCCTGGTGCCTCATCGCCTTTTCGACCGCCTCGGTGGAGATCAACTGACGAGTCGCGCTCCTCGGAAACAGCCCCCGCACGCGCACCCGCGCCTGATCGGTATCCTCGCCTCCGTACTGCTCGATCAAGCGATCCAGATACGTCTTGTTCGCCGCCTTGCATGTCCTGGAATCGATGTTCCAGGTGCGCCAGTACTTGCGATTGCGGTTAAAGCACTCGTAGAAGCGCCCGATGTTGCGCGTGCCGTTACCCAACACGAGCCAGATGTTCTTCTTGGTAGTGAAAATCCCGTCGGTCACCTCCCAGATCGTGTCGGCGATGCGCGAGCCCTCATCGAACACCACCAGCACCGACTCCTCGTGCGTGCCGGCAAACGCCTCGGTGTTATTCTCCGACCAGGGAATCGCGTTAGCTCGCCACGTCTCCGGGTGTGCCTTCAGGTAGTAAGAGGTAGCCGTCCACTCGAACCAGTCCCTGTTCGCCGAGAGCTTGTGCCACTTCGCCAACTCGCGCCACGTCTTCGTCATCAACTGCGTTTCGGTGTTCGCGGTACACAGAATCTGCGGATGCGGCCGGCACGAGGCAAACCAGCGAATCACCCACGCCGCAAACGCGGTCTTCGCAGCGCCGTGACCCGAGGCAATCGCGATGCACAGCGGATCGTTCGAGGGCCCGGCCAAGTACGTCTTGATCGCCGCGAATACTTCCTCATGCCACGCATCTGGCCCGGCCCAGTCCTTCAACTCCCCATGCCCCCAGTCATACATGAACATCGTGAACGCACGCGGATCATCCGCATAGCGCACGCACGCGTCCTGCATCTCCTCATCAAGCTGTTTGCGCGAGGTCATGAGAAACGATACGGCAGTCAGGTATTACCTGCGCCTCCGCTTCGCGGGCGTCTTCGGTTTCGCGGCAGGAACGACCGGCTCAGCAGCGCCCTCGGCCGGTGTCGCGGGGATGGTGAACAACGACTGCAGGTAGCCGCCAGGTGCGGCCGCCTGACTCAGCGCCTTCCCATCAGCCACGCCCGCTTTGTAGACCGCACGCAGCGCATGGGAGCGCGACACGGCATTGCCCTCGGCATACAAACGCTCCAACTCAGCATCAGAAAGCATGGGCATCACGCGGCCTTCTGAAACCACCGGGCAACGGCACCTTCGTGGTGTTTGTCTTGTTGTGCGATAGCCTTGGCACGAAAGTTGAACAGAAACGCTTCTCTCTCTAGCTCCCGTTTCAACTCAACGCGTTTCGCATGTTCTCGGTCCTTCGCTTCGCGCTGCGTCACCAATGCAGGATCCAAGCGCCACCCCTTACGCATCATCACCACGCTCCTGATGCCTACACCGCGCCTCGTAACTCAGCCGCAGCGCATGAGCAGCAAAAAAAATATTTTCGGCAGAAGAAATTTTATTTTTGGGGGAGAGGCTCGGATGGGATACCTCTCCCGTTCCAGTCGCCGGAGTCCCGGCCGGCCCAGGGGCGAACGGCTGGGCGGCGGCGGGCAGGATCGCAGGGGCCCCCTCGTCGCAGCGGTCAACGTTCATGGCGCGCCGCAGCGAGCTGCTTAATCAGGAGGCAGCACGGAATAACCATTATGTTAAATTGTTCGCAAGCCGCTGATGTGCAAGGCGTAATCATGTGGCGGCATTCTGTTGCGCGCCAGCCACGCCCTGATCGGTCACTTGCTGCGCCGCATCCTGTCCGATTCGCACCACTTCGCCATCCACCACGCGCTCCCGAGAGCGGCGCAGTCGGTCGCCCAAGTCGCCGGTCAGCTCAACGGTGACGTGCTGTTGCACGGCGTATTCCCGGTCCAGGCGCTCGAGTTCCCACTGGCCGGCGCGTAACTGTTCCCGCGCACGCGCGAGCGACAATGCATCGCGAGCAGCCTGCAGCCCGTCTTCGCCGTCTTCTTTCCGAATGAGCGCACGGATAGCCTGTGCGCTTTTCCATTGCTCCGGTCTTTGTGCCCTGAGCCAGCGCACCAGCGTATGGCGTCTGACGCCGAGCTGGACTGCGATGCTGCTGGTGGTCTCTGCGGTGAGGTAGAGGTCGAGAACTGCGTCGGGATCTAGGTCTGCCGGGATTACTGCTGATTGTCCGTCTTGCGGCTTGATCGGAGTTGAGCGTTGGTTTCGCGGTCCGCGTTTTACGCCCTCATCGATCCTGACGTGGCTTTCCATGCGGACGAATCATGAACCATATTTCGCGTGTTGTGTTGTTGAGCTACTTTGTTTTGTAACTTCGTTTTGTAAGTAGTGACGATGAAGCATCAGCAATCGCTCGCCGTCATAGTGCTTCGGTTCGGTGCCGGTTTTCCAGCGTTGCACTTGCCCGAATTGAACCTGAAGCAGTTTGGCGATGATGTGTAGCGTGACCTTAGCGGCCTCGAGTTCGGCGATGATCGCCGGCCAGTCTGGGCGCTGGGGGTCGGTCATGCGGCGCGTTCCTCGTCGTCTTCGCCGGGCTCGCGAAGGTAGCTCGGGCGCATTTTCTGCGCGAGTTTCGCTGATTGCTCCAGGATCCACGCGCGCTTCTCAGCGGTGGTCTTCAGGCCCAGGCGCTCGCAGGTTTCCTCAGCGCGGTCTTGGTGGTAGACGAGGTAGTGGTGGTAACAGAAATTCGACCATGCGGTGGTGCTGACTTTGACCTTGCAAATCGCACGCTTCTCGCACCCGAAGTAGGCGCACATGCAGCGCGGTGCATCGTCTTCTTTATTCTCTGTTTTTTGTTTCTTCGCGGCCATTCTCTATCCTCCGTGTTTTTCCTGTTCTCCCTGCAGCCAGCCGGTGATGAATTTCTTGATGCCGCGCCGCGTCTTGATACGCTCGGGATGGCTGATGCACCACCCACGCATTTCGCGCAACGTTTGAGGAACGTCGACGGCCGGGTAAAGCGGCTCTAGCTCCGCTACCAGGGACTGACGCACTTGAAATTCCCCGCCTTCCCGAAGCGGTAAGTGGATGACCGCCGGGTCGGGGTTTGCGGTTGATGTCGAATTGTCGTCACCTGTGATTGCGTGGCGGGCACCGTTTTTGGTGCCGCCACTCTCGACTACGGATACGTCTCCGACTACGACTTCGGATACGACTACGACTAAGTGAGCATTTGCGATCATCTGCTGAGCATCTGCTATCACTTGCTTAGCTGGTGCTGGAAACTTGCTCTCTGAGCGCTCCTGTTGCTTCCAATCGAGGTATTGAAGGTATCGTTTTCCCACATCGTGGTATAAAACGAGGAGTCCGACAGCACGGCACTCCTCGAGCCAGCCCTCGATATGTGGCGCTTTCACCTTGTCAACGCGTAACGGATAGCACGCGCTGCGCAGAAGCTGAGCATCTGCTTCGCAACGCCCGTAGTCATCAAGGCGCGACATCAGGCGCCGGTAAAACAGCTCTGCGCGCTCCGAGAGTTTATTGACGCGACGACTAGTCAAGATACCCTCGCGCACGATCCGATTCGGCATTCTCTTCCCCGTGTCTGGATTTACCCGTACGCCACCTTCATCAGCGAATAGCGCCCAACGGTCTTGCCGTTCTCCTGGACGAGCTCGCAGTCGATAGGGTGGCCTGCGGCTCGCAGTTCAGCCACCCGTGAGTGCAGCGCAAGCGTGCCGCATAGCTCGAACGCCTGGAGCGGCGTCAGGTCTTTCCCTGCGCGCAGGTGCTCGAGGATTACTTGGTTCTGGCTCATCGGCTCTGGCTCATGCGTTCACGATCGCGAGCGCATCGTCCACGCTGCGCGCCACGCCCGCACATCCGCCGTGCCGAAGCACCTTGCACAACATCGCGTTCTGTTCGTCCGTGACCTTGCCTAGCGCTGACTTGGTTTCGATCATCAAGATCCTGCCGTCTTTCATCTGGCCGATGATGTCTGGGCAGCCGGGAAAGCCGAATCGGATGAATCTCCCGTCCGGTGTCTTATAGGCCCCTGAATTGATCCTCGCTGCCCAAGCAACTTGCGGATGAACGCGGAGCATCTGCAGCACCGCGTTGAGCACTAGCTGTTCCCGTTGGGCGTTCGTGCGCTTCGCCTTGGGCTCAGCGGCGCCGGCCGTGGCCGGATCACCGTAGAGTGATAGCGACCTCCATAGCTCGCGCGCGCTTAGTCGCACACGGGCTCCTCTCTGGCTGGCGCCACCGTCACCGCTACGTACTCCAATAATCTCCCGGTGCTGTCGTAGCTGCGTATCAGCCGTTCATCCACGACTAACAGGCGCTCACCAGCGAGGGTGATGATGTCGCCGGTCATAAGCGTCGATGTTGCGTGAAGCCGCACCGCAGGCAACTCCGGCGCTGGAAATACCAGCCGCTACCAATCGGCTCCCATCTGCCCCATTCATGACGAGCAAACCAGCCTTCGCACGACCGTTTGCGTGCGTCCAGCCGTCCAATAATGCGCTCCTTGAATCGCTCAAATGGTGATAGAACGCTCATGCCGCTATCTCGCTACCGACCTCGCCGCTGACCTGCTCTACCTGCGCCCCGCTACTGACGTCGTAGTACTTCGACTCCATCTGAGACTTGATATCACTCACGGCAGATGCAGAACATGTCGCTACCTGCGCTGGAATCTCCGGACGGCGCCTGCTGCCGACCTGCGCGAGGATCGAGCACATCGAGCAGCAGCGCACGCCGGTACCTGGCACTACAGCGATCCGGCTATTGACGACCCAGGGCGTGCAGACGCGGCGCGACACCCACACCGACATGTCGATGAGATGCGCGACCTTCTGGTGCTGCTGCTCGGCGCTGAAGGGGATCATCCACTCTAGGGGCATTACGTCCTCACCCACAGATGCGGGTAGCGCCCCGGTCCGGGCTGCTTCTGCCCGCGGCGGTCGGTCCGCTTGACCAGCCCCAAGGTACGCAGCTCGCACAGTTGCGCGTTGATGTGGCGCACGTCTGAGCTTAGGATTGCCGCCAGCTCCGGACTCGTCGCCGGTAACGTGAGCAGGATGCGCTGCCGCTGGGTCATGCGCCCACCCATCCGAGCACCGTGATAGCGCCGATCACCGCGAGCCACGCCACGACGCACAGCACGAGTACCACTCCCACCTGCCCTAACGTCCATGGCGCTTCGTGCTCGCGTTCTGCGTATTGGTGCAATTGAGTCATTGCGCGGCGGTCATGCACGAAGCTCTTCACGGTGGAGCCTATAACCCTTTTCCACGTCGGCCGGCGTTTTGGCGCTTCCATCCCTCGCGGGTGATAACCGGTAGCTCTATGACGAGGCTCACTCGTCCTCCCACACCAGTTGCTCGGTGGTCTCGATGCGCTCAAGCCTTGCCTTGGCGAGCGCGAGGATGGCCTCGATCTGCTTGGGCTCGTAGCACTTGACATGCTCGGGCACGCACTTGATGCCCAATTCCGCGAGGATGCGCGCGCACTGCTCGGCACCCTCCGACTTCCACCTAGAAATCGTTGATTCTGAAACCTTTAAGTTTTCGGCTACGGTCGCCCCGCCGACGCTTGCAAGACGCTGGATTATTAACGACAGCGACTTTCTGGACCTTTCATCGGCTTGCATACACCCTCAATTTTTGGCAAAAAAATATAGAGAGGATGCTGCTGACATGGAACGCTGGTTCCGGATCCTCGCGCGCCTCGTAGAGATCACTCTGCTTGTGGCCTTGGCAGTCGCTATCGGCGTGTGGCTTCTTCTTTAGGCGCCCCGGCCACGCGGGTAAGCGCCTGCGAGTCTCAACGTAGCGGTCGGGCTGGGCGCGGAGGTTCATGCGGCCTCTACCGGGCCGAACAGTTCGGGTAGCAGCTTGCGTCGGGTAATCGCCCCGCCGGTCCTAATTTCCACCTCGCGGGCTAGTTCTGCGGGGATGGCGCGGTTACCATTTTCGTAGGAGCGCAGCGTGTTGACGTTTATTCCAAGCTGTTTTGCGAATTCCGTGGGCGAAAGGCCCTTGGATTCGCGATAAGCGCGGAGATTTCGGTGTCCTTTAGCCATTTCGATACGTATGGTATCGCACTTTCCGAGCCCAACGCAATACCATACGTGTCAGACACGCGCCCGAGGGGTCGTTACTATCTCCACATGCCTCCGCGCGATCCGTGGGCGGGCTGGGGCCAGAGACTTCGAGCGCACGTCAAAGAAAAACGCATACCTTGGGAAAAGGTTGCGGCGCGCGTAGGGGAGTCCGGTGTAGCTATATCCACCGTGAGGAGTTGGCTCAATGGAACCCGCGATATCAACCTTGTGGACTTCTTTGCCCTTTGCAAAGCGGCGGAAGCCGATCCGGCCGCCATCCTCTTTGGCGTATCCAGCCTTACCCCCGAGCAGCGCCAGCTCCTGCGGCGCTTTGGGGAAGTCTTTCCCTAGATTAATCGCCATGACGTGGCTATTAGCGGCCTTTGGCTGCGCCACGCCGGAGCAAGTGGCCCAACGGCAAGCCGCCGAGCAGGAACGCCATCGCCAGGGGGAGGCCGCCTACAATGCTGCGTTGCGGCAACAATGCGAAAGCATCGGGTATACCCCTCAAACCGACCCGTGGCGGCAATGCCTGCTCCAGTTGCACACCGCCAACCAGCAACAGGATGCAGCCGCGAGAGCGGCTATCCTCCAGGAGCTGGTGCGCCAGCAGGCCCAGCAACCCCGCCCGACCTATCAGCCGGTGCCCCGTCCCCGCACCCCGACGTACACGAACTGCCAGCGCGATGCTTGGGGCAACCTGAACTGTTACACCTACTAGCTTCAGCCTAGCTAGTTCTACCCCCCTCCGGCCTTAGATCAACCTTGGGCCGATACATCCGGTATTGCATTATACCGATACACATGGTATCGTTCTCCCACGCACTGCAAACAACGAACGGGATGGCACATGGACCCCAAGCTCGAAGCCCTGAAGGTAATCCTCGAACTCGCGAAGCTCGGACTCGAGACCGGCGCGCTCGTCGATCTCGACTACGCGGTTAAGCAGATTCAGTCCGTCGCGCAGGCCGCGATCGCGGCAGCGGAGCCCCAATCATGACCGCCCGCGACTTGCTACGTGATGACCCCTACGCCGCGACCGAGAGAAGGAACCAGTTGAGGAATGATTGGGAGACGGGAGAGCTGGACTACACGTTTCTCATGAAGCCCGTCTGCGACCGCTGCACAGAATCGTTCGAGCCATCGCAGCTCACCCTCTACCGCATTGGCTCTACCTGTCGCTCCGTCTGCGTGCCGTGCATGTGGGCGATGCGGGCGGAGGAGCGAGAGGGCTATGACGAAGTGCCGCGGCGTCATTGGTTCGGGGCGGGGACGTGATGGCTCCCGAGCCCATCACCATCGTTCACGTCATCGGCCCGTTGGGCGAACCGATCTGCCCCCATTGCGGGAGTCAGAACGTGGAGAAACGCGGCTCCTGGGATAGCGGCCCGCTCTACTGGCAATGCGAGGTCTGCGACGAACAGTGGGGCCACGCGTGATCCGCGCCTCGACCGCCCTCAAGCTCGCCACCGATATCCTGCGCTCGCTGGGCCAGCCCGCCGACGACCTGACGGTGCGCTTAGTCGCCTCCTTGATCGTGGAGGCGGTAGCGAAGAATGTAAGAGTGACGACACCGTATTCAACAGGAGAAAATAATGCTGATCGAAATCAAGTCGTGGATTGACGGACGCGTTCTATTCAGCGGCGACTTCGGCTCGTTGAAGGTCGCGCTGGAATTTGCAGTAAAAAGCGGCGCCGACCTGAGCGGCGCCGACCTGCGCGGCGCCAACCTGAGCGGCGCCAACCTGCGCGACGCCAACCTGCGCGGCGCCAACCTGAGCGACGCCAACCTGCGCGGCGCCTACCTGCGCGACGCCAACCTGAGCGGCGCCGACCTGAGCGGCGCCGACCTGCGCGGCGCCAACCTGAGCGACGCCAACCTGCGCGGCGCCTACCTGCGCGACGCCAACCTGAGCGGCGCCGACCTGAGCGGCGCCGACCTGAGCGGCGCCAACCTGAGCGACGCCAACCTGCGCGACGCCAACCTGAGCGGCGCCAACCTGAGCGGCGCCAACCTGAGCGACGCCTACCTGAGCGGCGCCAACCTGCGCGGCGCCAACCTGAGCGGCGCCAACCTGCGCGACGCCATATCTGATCCGGCGTCACCCGAAGAAATCGCCCGTCTCGATCAGGTACGCGAAATCGTGCTGGCACAGCCGCATCGGCTCGATATGAACGGCTGGCACTCTGAAGGCTGGACACCCGAGCACACGCCAGAGGAAGAACACAAGTGCGGCTCTGCCCATTGCATCGCCGGGTTTCTGCAAGCGCTGTCGCCGGATGAGGCGGTGAGACGCATGGACCCGCTGGATGCGGGGAAGAAGCTCGCCCCGACGCAGAGCTACATCTTTTTCACCAGCAACAACGTCGCGAAGAAGTGGCTGGAAGAACGTGCGTATGCGAGGACCGCATGACCGAAGCCGAACTCGAAATTTCCATTACCCAGGCCGTGATGAAATTCGAGGCCGAGAGCGGCCATCGTTGCGCGCAGCACGACCGCGACATGTTCCGCATCGGCTACGTGTTCGGGGCGGAAGACACGAACAAGCGGTTGCAGGATCGCCTCCGAGAAGCGGGGCTGCCATGACCCCCGAGCAGCTCGAGCGCGCCGAACGCGCCGACAGAGCGGTGTTGGTCCTCTGCTGCATAGTGGGCGTCGTCATGATCGCGCTGGGAGCGTGGGTGTGGTGATACCCGACATGGCCCCCGCTGTCGCGGCACTTCGCCCGCCCGCACCGTATGAGGAGATTGTCCCGTACCCGACTGGCGCAGTGTCGTGGGGCCGTTGGTTCAAACGCGGTTCGCTGCGTATCTGTATCGCCATAGAGTTGGGCAAGTGGCACATGAGTATTTCGCACCCGTTGCGCTATCCGCATTGGGATGAAATCAAGACGGCCCGTTATGCGCTCTGCCCGAGCGAGATCACGATGGCGCTGATTCTCCCGCCGCCGGAACAGTATGTGAATCTGCACAAGAACTGCTTTCACTTACACGAGATTGACGGATGAAGAAGATCACCGACCCTGATTTCGTCTACCGCGATAGCGCGCATACCAACATCCGGGCCACGTTCGCAAGGATCCGCCGCGAGCAGAAGGAAGCCGCCGAACGTCAGGCGCGGGCGGACGCCGAGCGGGCCCAGAAAGTGCGTCCAATGAAAGCCAAACGATGAAGAAGAAAAGGCGCTGTCACGGTTACGCGAAAGAATCTAGCCCATACAGACCGACCTACACGGCGTGGCATGACATGATGAGGCGTTGCAACAACGCAAACAATAAATATTTGGGAATTATATACATTACTTGCACCTTGATTCATAAGCCTTTTCCCCATAGCGCACAATATACTTGACTTGCGCGGTAAAACGCGCCAGAATGTGGTTGTAGGCTAACCACACAGGAGACAGGAACAATGAACCTTCACGACCAACGAATTCTCGAAGGACAATTTGCCACGAAGGACTACCGGCAAATTTCCTGCGGCTGTTGCACGGGCCGCGCCCGTCTTGTTTCCGGTGCGGACGGCATCTATGTGGATCGCGTGGACCAGTGTGTATGTAGCAATCATCAGGACGTGCCACGCGGCCGTCCAGCGCGCCAGTGCTCCACACACGCCAAGGTGTAGCTCATGGAATGGTTCCGTGTGGAAGTCACCGACCAAACCGGGCAAGTGGTTGCCATCGAGTCGGAAATGCTGGCCGGGCGTGATATCGGCGAGGTAGAGAGCAAGGTCATTCGCAAGGCAATCGAACATCTCAACGGTTTTATCGGGGCCGGTTACGTAGACCTGACGTGCGATGTTGACGCGCTCAATCCCGCGCCGACGCCGAGGACGGATTCTGTGTTGCATCACATTGCATACGAGCGACTGACGACGCCGCAATTGCTTACTGAGATTACGGCCTTTGCCCGCCAACTTGAGCGCGAATTGTTCGCGGCACGGCAAGCAGCATTCAGTGAAGCCGTGCGCGCAAAGGAATAACCCATGCACAACGACAAAATCACCATCAGCACGCACCAACTGTTCGCGATGTTCCCCGATCAGGAGACCGCGCGGACCTACCTGGAGTCTCGCCTGTGGCCCAACGGCGTGCGCTGCCCAATCTGCGGGCTCGGGGATCGCATCGGCGTCCACTCTGCCGGGCACTACCGCTGCTTCCAGTGCAAGGAAGCGTTCACGGTCCGCACCGGGACCGTCATGGAGCGTAGCCACGTCCCGTTGCACAAGTGGCTCTATGCCATGTATCTGCTGGTCACGGCGCGCAAGGGAATTGCCTCGCTGCAACTCTCCAAGGAAATCGGCATCACGCAAAAGTCCGCATGGTTCGTCCTTCACCGGCTGCGCGAAGCCTGCGGCAAGAACATGGACGCGCTGCGCGGCATCGTGGAGATTGACGAAACCTACGTCGGCGGGATCGAGGCGAACAAGCACGCGAGCAAGAAGCTCCGGCAAGGTCGGGGCACCGTGGGAAAAGCCGCCGTCCTCGCCATGCGTGAACGCGGAGGGCGCACGCTCGCCTTCCCTGTCGGGGACGTTGATACGAAGAGCGTTCACACCGCGATCCATACTCACGTCCAAGCCGGGTCGGAACTGAACACCGACGAAGCCCGCGCCTACCTCGGGCTGGATGGGCTGTTCTTCCGCCACCAGACCGTCAACCACAGCGCGGGCGAATACGTGCGGGCAGGAGTCACCACGAACAGCGTGGAAAGCGTCTTTGCCGTCATGAAGCGCGGTCTGCACGGCGTCTACCATCACGCCAGCCGGAAGCACCTTGGCCGCTACGTCAACGAGTTCGCCTTCCGGCTGAACGAGGGAAATGTCCGACAGCACACCATGAAGCGGCTGGATGCCTTGATCGTCGCGACCGCCCACAAACGCATCACCTACGCGGAGTTGACCGCATGAAGCCACCCAAGGAACTTGACCGAATCGCCGACGTAGTGCTGGCCTACCGCCCCAAGCCCAAGAGCAAGCCAGCCCGGAAACGCGCACGTCGGCGGAAACAAGCTCAGAGCAAGTCATCTATATAATTCCCAAATATTTCCATCGTTACGGAGGCCGCGGAATAGCTGTGTGCGAGCGTTGGCACCACATAGCGAATTTCGTGGCCGATATGGGGATTAAGCCGAGCGGCACATCACTTGATCGGATAGACAACAACGGCAACTACGAGCCCGGTAACTGTAGATGGGCGACCATACACGAACAGTCCAGGAACACATCGACGACAATATTAATTACCTTTAAGGGAAAAACTAAGTGTGTGGCGGAGTGGGCCACGGTTCTCGGGATTTCTCGCGGGGCATTAAGGAACCGACTCGCAAAGAACTGGCCGATAGACAAAGTGATGACGCTACGCCCCAAGCGGGGATGGCACCCTTGGCAGGCTGACGCCATGACGGCGTGTTTAGACAAGGCGCGAAACGCGCAACAGGGGAAACTTACAGATGAGAATGTGGGGGAAATCCAAGCGACATATAGCCGCGGCTCCATAACGCAAGCGGAGATAGCGGCGAAATTTGGAGTATGTCAAAGCACGATCTCAGACGTTATCCGAAGGAGAGCATGACATGAACGCACCGACACCGAATCTGCCGACGCTCTACTCCATGAACGACCTGGAGCGCATGGCCACCGCGCTAGTGAAGTCCAACCTGTTCGGTATCAAGACGATGGAGCAGGCCGTAACGCTCATGCTCGTTGCGCAGGCCGAGGGGCAGCACCCGGCGACGGCGGCGCGTGACTACCATGTCATTCAAGGCAGGCCCGCGCTCAAGGCCGATGCGATGCTTGCGCGCTTTCAGCAAGCAGGCGGCATCGTGGAATGGATTGAATATTCCGACGCCAAGGTTATCGGCGCGTTTCGTCACCCGCAGAGCCCGAAGCCGGTCCTGGTGGAATGGACCATCGAGCAGGCAAAGCGCATCGGGCTCGCGACGAAGGATAACTGGAAGAACTATCCGCGCCAGATGCTGCGCGCTCGCGTCATCAGCGAAGGCGTGCGGA
>Ga0075429_100001169_pt1 | contig 21188 bp, 18 predicted proteins | sample RhiMetdeltSRZDD3_FD_75295 | JGI IMG/M metagenome (GOLD analysis project Ga0075429, IMG submission 75295) | Populus rhizosphere microbial communities from Tennessee, USA - Rhizosphere MetaG P. deltoides SRZDD3 | ecosystem: Host-associated > Plants > Roots > Rhizosphere > Soil | place: USA... | reverse complement strand
CGAGCTGGCGCGCAAGATGGTGCGCGAGTGGGGCATGTCCGACCGCATCGGTCCGATGGCGTGGGGATCGCAGGGCGCGGTGTTCCTCGGAGAAGACCTCGTCCACACGCGCGACTACTCGGACGACACGGCACGCGTGATCGACGAGGAGGTCGAGCGCATCCTCCGGGAAGAGGAGGACCGCGCTCGCAAGGTGCTCTCCGAGCACCGGGCCGGGCTCGAGGCCGTCGCCCGCGCGTTGCTCGTGGAGGAGACGCTCGACGGCAGCGAGGTGGAACGCCTCGTCGACCAGGCCATGGGTCACAAGGCCGGTGGACCGCGCAAGGTGACGAAGGCGGACGGTACCGAGGTCGACGCCGAGGAGCTTCCCGAAGGCGACTCGCTCAGCGAGAGCGACGACGCCGTCGGCGCGCCCTCCCCCACCAACCGCTTCGAGGACTGACCGCCGCTACTGGAGCTGGCCGAGGCCCAGGTCGGGCTCGGGCGTCGAACCGGGCGCGCGGGCTTCGGCGACCGCAGCCCAGAGATCCGTGGCACTGAACGCGCCCACGAACGCGGCGCGGACGACACCGTCGCCGTCGGCGATCACTGTCGTGGGGATCCCGGCGATCTCGTAGCGGTCGTGCAGGTCGGGTTGGGCGTGGTACTCGATCTCGCACGTGGCGACGTCGGCCGACTCGAGCACCGCGAGCTTCGCCATGAGCCCGTCGCACGAATCGCACGCGGTCGACGAGAACAACGCGACGAGCCACGGCGTGTCGACACGCCGGAAGTCGCTCCGGTCGAGCTGGCGAGGAACCGGGTAGACGTCGCGCGGGGGCGGCACGGGCCGCCGCCGCCGGAGCACGAACGCGACGACGATCGCAACCGCGATCAGCGCGAGCGCGACCCCGATGCGCACTGCCATGGCGTCAATGTACCGACGGCCGTCGCGTCCCCCGCCATCCTGCAAGAATCCCCGCCGTGGCCGACACGGCCGAAGAACCCGCTGCGACGACATCCGACGTCAGCTCGAAGCAACCGGCGCGGGTAGGCGCGTGGCCGATGTGGGTCCTCGGGCTCGTGGTCCTCATCGACCAGGTCGATCAGAACCTCGTCCGGGGCGTCGTCCCGCAGCTGAAGAGCGACTTCGGCATCGACGACTTCGGCATCGGCGTCCTCATCTCCGCGTTCGTGCTCGTCAACGGGATCGTGACCGTGCCGGCGGGATACCTCGCCGACCGGTGGAACCGCACCCGAACGATCGGCCACACGGTCGTGGCGTGGAGCGGCATCACGATGCTCACCGCCGCATCGCAGAACTTCGGTCAGCTCATCGCCGGGCGCGCCCTGCTCGGATTCGGGCAGGCGATCACGGAGCCCTCCGCGAACAGCCTGATCTCCGACTACTACCCCACGGAGCAACGCGGCAGCGCGTTCTCCGTGCAGCAGATCATGGGCATCATCGGCTTCGGCGTGGGGATCGCGCTCGGTGGCGCGATCGGCTCACAGTACGGCTGGCACTGGGCGTTCATCGTCGTCGGGCCGCCCGGGTTCGTGATCGCTGCGATCGCCTATCGCCTGCGCGAGCCGCGCCGCGGGCACGGCGATCGCCTCCACCTCGGGATCACCGACGAGGAGGCGCCCGAGGAGCACACACGCCTCTTCGAGCACGGGGTACGCCGTTTCTTCGTCGACATGGTGACGGGCCTGCGCGACGACCTCCGGGTGATCATCTCGATCCCGACGCTCAAGTTCGCGCTCGTCGGGGTGGGCGCGTTCATGTTCACCATCACGGGCATCGGCGCGTGGCTCCCCGAGTTCCACCGCCGCTTCTCTGGCCTGACCCAGGGGCAGGCGACGGCGGCGGTCGGCCTGATCGTGCTCGCGGGTGGCATCCCCGGGCTGTTGCTCGGCGGTTCCATCGCCGATCGGTACGCCCGGCGAATTCGGGGCGCACGCGTCGTCATCCCCGCGTACTGCATCGCGATCGGCACCGCCCTGTTCACGATCTCCTACCTGCCGATGCCCTTCGTCGTCTCGTTCGCGCTCGAGCTCGCCGGCATGTTCACGGTGTGGATCGCCGTCCCGGCGCTCCGGGCCGGCCTCGCCGACGCGGTACCCGCCCACCTCCGAGGCGCGGGGTTCGGCGCGTTCAATCTCGTCTCGATCGTGTTCGGCGCCGCCGCCGCGCCGATCATCGTCGGCGCCCTGGCGGACGCGTTCAACCTCCGCATCGCCTTTCTCCTCGTGTCGCCGCCCGTCTTCCTCGGCGCGTACGTGCTGTACCGGGCGAGAGACCACCTCGACGCCGACGCCGCCAAGATCTTCGAGGCGGTCGTGCGGGCGATGCAGCAGGATCAAGAGCGCGCGAGCCCGTAACGCTCCGGGATCAGGGTTCCGCAACGCCGAGCGCGAGTGACGCGCCGGTGGGGCCGAGGATCCGGCGGGCGGCGACGACCGGCGCGTCGGCGCGCACGGTGACGACCTGGTCGGGGGCCACGGCGAGGTCGCCGAGGTTGAACTGCGCTTGGCTTCGCGCCGGCACCACGAGCTCACCCACGCTGCCCGGCCTGTCTCCCCCACCCGAGGCGTACGCGACCAGCTTGACGTCCGTCCGGCCGGGGCCCGGATTGAAGACGCTGATCGTGGCCACATCCTCCGGGCCGAGCCGGCCCACGGCGAACGTCCAGCCCCGCGCGCGCACGGGGCTCGCCAACGACGTCGCGGACCCGGTCGCCGCGTTCGGCGCCCCCCACCACGCCAACTCTTCGACGACGACCGGCGACGGGCGCGTGGTCCGAACGTCGAAGGCGAACGGGGCTTGCGACCCGGCGAGCGACGCGAGGTCGACGGCGGCGACCGAGCGCCCACCCACCGGCACCCGTTTGGGACTCGTCGACTGCTGCTGCTCGAAGCGAGGGGAGACCTCGACCGCGGTGGCGGAGGGTCCGAAGTTGGCGACGAGCAGAGAGTGTGACGCTCCGTCTTCTGGCACGACGCCGGGCAGGCTCCAGGATGTCTCGGGACTCGGGGCGCCGAGCGACAGCGTGAGCCCGCGACGAGTCTCGTTCTCGGCGGTGAACGTCAGTGACCGCTCGACGACGATGCGCCCGGTGCGTACGTGCGCGTGTAACGCAACCTGTGCCTGGCGGCGCACGAAGTTGCTGATGGGCACGGTGATCCGGCTGCGCCGCGGCACGGCGATCGCCTGGAGGTCTGCGGGAGCGATGAAGCCGGCGTCGGTCGCGAACGTCAGGTCGACGATCGCGTCATCGGGAAACGGGTTGAAGAGCGCGGCATTCTCTTCGGCGCCGCGCTCGGTGGTGCCTCCCGCGAAGTACCAATCGCTCCCCGCCTGACGTGCGCACGGTCCGACGGCCAGATCGCTCTCGCCCTCGATCTCGTGCTCGACCACCGACCGACCGCCGAAGACCTCCACGGCGACGCCCGGTCCGGTGATCAGACCGGCGTCGCCGGGCTGTTCGGGCGCCTGGAGCACACTCGACACCGCGACACGCACCTGCGCGCCTCGGGGCACCGTCACGCGCCGCGAGGCGGGGCCCAACTGCCCGCCCGGCATCACGGTCACGACGGCGCGGGCTTCGGCGTCGCCCTCGTTGGCGATGAGGATCGTCTCGTCCGCGCGGCCGCCGGGCGCGCCCGTTCCCTCGGCGCAGTACCAGGTCGTCGAGACGGTGTCGGCGCCGGCGACGGTCGGGACCGCCGCCGCGATCGCGTCGGCGGTGCTCGTCGCCGGCGACGCCCCGGTGCTCCCGACGCCGAACGCGGCCGCCACCGCGATGCTGCCGCCGACGACCAGCAACACGACGAGCCGGCGCGGGTGCCGGCGGGTGCTGCGCGCGGGCGGGCCGCCGCGGCGGGCCGGAGCACGGCGCGGCGTTCCGCGAGGCGCGGTCACGGGCTCGGCCGCCGGATCCGCGGTGGACGGGCGCGCCGCGACGCGCTGCTGCGCCACGCGACGACGAAGAACATCAGCACCAGCACCGTCTGGAGCGCGATCATCCCGTAGCGACGGAGCTGACCGCCGTAGTCGATCGACACGGACCCGCGTTCGGTTGCGTCGAAGCCGTTCGCCCACCCGAACGGCTTCACGTGGCGGAGGGTCTTCCCCCCGACCGTCGCGCTCCAGTCGCCGTCGAACGCCTCGCTCCACAACACAAGCCCGGGACCGGTCGGCGCGGACGCGGAGGGAGACCCGCGCACCGCCGTGACATGACCGACCTCGGCGCGCAGCGCCGCGCCAGTCGGGTTCTTCGAGCCGAGCGGCACGCGGTCGAGGTTCGCGGGGCGCACGCTGCTGGGCGTCGGGATCCAGGCCGTGTTCTCGTAGAGCGCCAGACCCGGCGGCGCCTCGAGGCGGGCGAGGTCGAGCTGGCTCTCGAGCGCGCCCGGCAGCCGCGCCGGCGGCGCTTGCGGGGGCGCGCCGGGCCCGGACCGGCTCGGCATGGCGACGTAGCGGACACCCATCGGCGCGACGAGATGACCCAGACGATCGGTGCGGCCCCCGGCGGCGAGCTCGACCGCGTCGCCGACGAGGCCGTCGGCCCGGCCGGACGGGGCTCGCCACAGCTCCGACGCGTCGCCCGACCCGTTCCGGGTGAGTGAGTAGCCGGTCCCGTCGCCGGCGACGAACGGATCCAGCGGCAGCAGGCTCGGGTTCCCCACCCACAGCACACGGAAGCCGCCGCCGGCGCGCTCCGTCTGCAGGAACGCGAGCGTCGCGGGCCAGTCACCGTCCGGGGCGGCCCAGCGGCCGTCGCCGGCGTCGGCCGTGAAGCCGAGTATCCCGAACGCGAAACCGGCGGCGGCGAGCGCCGCCACCGCGTGCCGGGCGCCGAAGCCCCGCCCGCGGACGTCTTCGACGACCACGCTCACGCCCAGGCCCGCGGCCAGCGAAATGCCCAGCGCAGCCAGCGAGAGCGCAGCTTCGGGCGCCGGGACCGAGACGTCGGGTGCGAAACGGGCCGGCAGCCAGACCAGCGCCCACCCGATGAGCGCCATCATCCAAGCGCGCGTCGCCCACGTGAAGCGCGGTCCCCGGCCGATGACCAGTGCGAGCGCGCCGGCGGCCAGGAGGCCCCAGGCGGCCCATCCGCCGCCGGCGGGCCCGCTCTGGAAACGCAACACGTCGACGAGGTCGAGCCGGGGCCGGAACGAGAAGCCGAGCGCGGCCGGGTCGTCCCCCGCTCCCAGCAGCGCCAGCGACCACGGCACCAGCAACACGCCCGCGATGACGATGGCGAGCGCCGACGCGACCAGCACGCGCACGCCGATGCGGAAGCCGCCGACGAGCGGCGCCGCGAGCATGACCGCAGCCGCCGCCGCGAGCAGCAGCAGCGGGGCGAGCTGGTACCAAGCCGTCGTGAACGCGAGTAACGCGCCGAGCCCGAGCAGCCCGGTGAGCGCGCGTCGCCGCTGCGCCCCCGGTACCGGGTCGGCGCGTCGCAGCGCGATCGAGATCAGGAACGGCCCCAGCGCGAACAGCACGAGCGGGCCGAGCCGTCCGGCAGCGATCGCGTTCCGCGGGACGGGGTTGATCGCGTAGGCGACGCCGGCGACGGCAGAGGGAGCGAACTCCTGCGTGATGCCGCGCGTGAACCGGTACGCGCCGTAGGCACCGACGGGGAACGCGAGGACGACGACGAGCGTGTGGGCGAGGCCGGGGGCGCCGAACAGCGCCGTCGTGAGGCCGGCCATCGCCACGAGCCCCGGTGGCGCCGCGGTCGACGAGCCGAGGCCGGTGTACCGCCAGCCCGATGCGTACGTCGACAGCGCGTCGACGATCCCGGGCCATCGCGCGAACGTGCCGACCGCGGGGACGCCGCCGGTGAACAGATGACGTGAACCGACGATCCAGACGAGGGCAAGCACCGCGGCCAGCGCGAACAGCGGCTGTCGCGTGCGCTCTGTCGCGACGCTGACGGCGGAGCGGCTCGCGTCGGCGATGGACCGCATGCGGTCGTCGGACGCGACGTGCTCGGCGATGAATCCGCGCAGCCCCGCACCTCGCGCCCGGAGCTGGCGCAGGTCGCGATCGTCGACGCGACGACCCCGGCGCGCTTGACGCCGCGCCCGCCGGATCTCGCGGAAGTGGCGCAGGTTCCACCACCAGGCGCCGAGGGAGGAGCGGACGCGGCCGCGGCGCAACGTGATCGTCAGCAGGAGCGCCTCCAAGATCGACGCGGCGACCCCGGCCGGCACGACCCACAGCAACGTCCGCGCCGACGACAGCGTGAGCATGGTTCGGATGCGGTTGCGCGCCACGGCGACCCCGCCGGGTGCCGCGCCGTCGCCACGACTCCCCGTCGCCTCGGGTTGTTGCACACGAGCGTCCGGAGCCACCAGCACGCGGGCGCCCGCCAGCCGGGCGCGCCAGCACAAGTCGATGTCCTCCGCCCCGGGGAAACGCGAGGCGTCGAAGCCACCGAGCTCGTGGAACAGGTCGGTCCGCACGAGCATGGCGGCGTCCGACACGTAGAAGACGTCGCGAACACCGTCGTGCTGCGCCTGGTCGAGCTCGCCGGGCTCGATCCCCGTGTGGGGATTGCCGAACCGGTCGATGCTGCGCCCCACCTCCAGCAGCACCTCGGGATTGTCGGCGTCGACGATCTTCGGGCCGACGATGCCGGCGTTCGACCGGTATGCCTCCTCGAGCATCAGGCGCACCACCCCCGGGTCGAACACGACGTCGTCGTGGCAAACGAGGAGGAAAGTGGCGTTCCGGACGGTGTAGAGCGCCTCGTTGGCCGCCGCCGCGAAATCCGACTGCGGCACCCGGCGGACGAATGCGTCCGGCAGGGCGCCGGTGATGCGGTCGCCGGGGTCCTCCTCCGACGCCGCGTCGACAACGAGCACTGCCAGGCTCGGATAGTCCTGGCTGCCCAGCGACTGGAGCGCCCGCTCCAGCCACGGTCCGGGGTTCCGGGTGACGACGACGGCGGCGACCGTCGGGATCTCGGTGTGGGGCGCCCGACCCCCCTGGTTGCGTTCTCCCCGGAGCGCCTGCGTGCCGGGCGATTCCCCACTCGCCATGACTGCGGCGGAGCATACAACTGGCCCCCGGGCTCGTGACCCTGGTCACGAGTGCTTGCAACTGTTTATCATTTGCGTTATTGTCGCAAGCGTCGAGGCCGGCGGCGGTGCCTCGGTATCCCTCCGGAGACCGACGCCATCCACGGCATCGACGATCACCCCCAGAGGCCAATCGATGGCCAACGAAGGAGAGTCAGCACCATGGACTTCGACCCTGGCAAGACAGTCAAGGACGCCGCGTACATCACCGTCGGCGTCGGCGTCACCGCGTTCCAGCAGGGGCAGGTCCGCCGGCGTGAGGTGCAGAAGAAGGTGACCGAGCAGGCGAAGGAGACCAGCAGCTACCTCGCCACCCGGGCCCAGGACGGCCGGGTCAAGCTCGAAGCCCTCGCCAACGACGTCCGCACCAAGGCGAGCGCGGCCCGCGGCGATGTCGCCGGCCGGGTCGAGCCGCTCGTGGGCGACCTGGGCCAGCGGGTCCAGCCGATCGTCGAGCAGCTCCAGTTGGTTCCCGCCCAGGTGAAGCAGGCCGCCGAAGCCGGCGTCACCCGGGCCAAGGAGCTCGTCAACCGCGCCGCCTGACCGGCACGCAGAGTCCCCCCGTCGACACGGTCCCCTTCGGGGGACCGTGTCGCGCGAGCGGACCACTACATTCGCAAGCGTGCTGGCGGCGCTGGCAGGTGGCGTGGGAGCCGCCCGGTTCCTTCGGGGGCTGGTGCAGGTCGTCCCGCCCGACGACATCACGGTGGTCGTGAACACCGGTGACGACGACTGGTTCCACGGGTTGCTCGTGTGCCCCGACCTCGACACCGTGATCTACACGCTGGCCGGCGCCGAGAACCCCGACACCGGGTGGGGCCTCGCCGGAGAGACGTTCGCGGCGATCGACGCGCTCGAGCGCTACGCGCTGCCGACGTGGTTCCGGCTCGGCGACCGCGACCTCGCCACGCACGTGTACCGCAGCGACCGCGTGCGGGCCGGCGCTCCCTTGTCGACGATCGCGGCGGAGATCGCAGCGGCGTGGGGCGTGCGATCCCGCCTCCTCCCGATGAGCGACGACCCCGTCTCGACCCGCATCGACGTCCGGACCGGCGACGGCTCGGTGGCGGAGCTCCACATGCAGGAGTGGTTCGTCCGCGAACGAGCAGAGCCACCGGTCGTCGCGGTGCGTTTCGACGGGGTGGACCGCGCCGCCGCCGCCCCCGGGGTGCTCGAGGCGCTGGACCGGGCCGACACGATCGTCGTGTGCCCGAGCAACCCGGTGATCTCGATCGGCCCGATCCTCGCCGTGCCGGGCGTGCGTGAGGCCCTGCGTCGTCGGCGCGACCGCGTCGTCGGCGTCAGCCCGATCATCGCCGGCGCGCCCGTGAAGGGGCCCGCCGACCGGCTCATGGGCCCGCTCGGCATGGAGGTGTCGTGCGTCGGCGTCGCGCGCGCCTACCGGGACTTCTGCTCGGCGCTGGTCATCGACGGTGGCGACACCGCTCGCGCGCCGGAGGTCGAGTCGCTCGGCGTCCACGCCGTGGTCACCGACACCCTCATGCGCGACGCGCGTGTCGCCGCCGCCCTGGCGCGCAACACGCTCGACGCCGTCGCCTGAATGCCACCGCTGACGGTCTTCCCGATCGAGCGCGTGCCCGAGGTCCGAGCGGGCGACGTCCTCGCCGAGCTCCTGGTCGCGGCGGCCCGCGCGCAGGACACACCGTTCGAGCCGGCCGACTGCGTCGTCGTCACCCAGAAGGTCGTTTCGAAGGCGGAAGGGCGGGTCGTGCCGCTCGACACCTCCGACCCCGAAGCGCGCCGCGCGCTGATCGAGTCCGAGTCGGCCCGCGTGCTGCGCCGCCGGGACGAGCTCGTCATCAGCGAGACGCGCCACGGGTTCGTGTGCGCGAACGCCGGGATCGACCTGTCGAACATCCCCGACGGCCAGGCCGCGTTGCTCCCCATCGACCCCGACCGTTCGGCCCGCCGCATCCGGGACGGGATCCGGGCGCTCGCCGGGGTCGACGTGGCGGTGATCGTGTCCGACACGTTCGGGCGGGCCTGGCGCGTCGGGCTCACCGACGTCGCCATCGGCGTGGCGGGGCTCGCCGCCGTGGTCGACCTGCGCGGCCAGTCCGACGCCCACGGCCGGGAGCTCCAGGTCACCGAGATCGCACTCGCCGATGAGATCGCCGGTGCCGCCGAGCTCGTCAAGGGCAAAGCCGCGCAAGTGCCGGCGGCGGTCGTCCGCGGCCTCGACGCCGGGTGGTTCCGCGAGGGGTCGGCACGCGAGCTGGTCCGACCGCCGGCGGAGGACCTGTTCCGCTGATGGCGGTGGGCGTTCCCGCGTTCATCGAGGCGCGACGGTCGATCCGGTCCTTCCTTCCCGATCCCGTCAACCGCGCCGAGCTCGACCGGCTCGTCGACGCCGCATGCCTCGCGCCGGCTCCGCACCACTCGCGCCCATGGAGATGGGTCGTCGTCGACGCGCCCGATCGCAAAGACGCGCTGGCGCGCGGCATGGGCGACCGGTGGCGGCGCGACCTCGAGGGCGACGGCGTTCCACCGGCACGGATCGAGGAGCTCGTCGCCACCTCGCACGCCAAGTTGACCGGCGCGCCCGCCCTGGTGCTCGGGTGCCTCACGTGGGAGGGCCTCGATCGCTATCCGGACGAGCCCCGGCAGCTTGCCGAGTGGGGCATGGCGCTCTTGTCCCTCGGCGCCTCGGTCGAGAACCTCATGCTGGCGGCAACCGCCGCCGACCTCGCGTCGTGCTGGGTCGCGGCGCCGATCTTCTGCCCGGCGGAGGCACGCGACGCGCTGTCACTCCCGCGGGATTGGCTGCCACACGCGCTCGTCCTCGTGGGCCGGCGCGATCCCGCGTACAAGCCCCCGCCGCGTCCTGCCGTCCCCCTCGACGAGCTCCGCGCGTTCGGCTGACCCTCGCCCGGCGCGCTACCGGCGCGATCCGACGGGGACGGCGCGGAACCATTCGATCGTCCGTCGCAACCCGCCTTCGAGATCCGTCCACGGCTTCCAACCCAGATGGTTGGCGGCACGCGCCGGATCGAGCGCCGACCGCTGCAGCTCGCCCGGACGCGCCATCGCGTACCGGGCCGGTTCCTTGAAGGCGACCAGCCGCGCCATCGTGTCGAAGAGGTCCTGGACGGCGGTCTCGACGCCGGTGCCGATGTTCAGGATGAGCCCGTCCCCACGATCGGCAGCGCGCACGAAGGCGTCGACGACGTCGTCGACGTAGACGAAGTCGCGCGTCTGCTCGCCGTCGCCGAAGATCGTCGGGCGCATCGGCTCGAGCAGCTGCCCGGCGAAGATGGCGATGACACCCGCCTCGCCGTGCGGGTCCTGGCGCGGGCCGTACACGTTCGCCAGCGCGAGCACCGTGTACTCGATGCCGTGTGCCGAGCGGTAGTAGTGCAGATAGTCCCCCACCGCCTTCTTCGACACGCCGTACGGCGACACGGGCGCCTGGCGGTGGTCCTCACCGACCGGCACCTCGTCCGGCACCCCGTAGAGCGTCCCCCCGGAGCCGGCGAACACGATCTTGGCGGTCCCGGCCTCCACCGCGCCCTCGAAGACGTTGAGCGAGCCCTGGATGTTGATCTCGGCGTCGAGAGCCGGTCGCGCGACCGACTCGCGCACGGATGCTTGCGCCGCGAGGTGGAAGATCGTGTCGGGCTTGCGACGGATGATCAGGTCGCTGACGTCCGGACGGCGGATGTCGAGGCGATGGAACGTGAAGCGGTGAGTGCGTTCCGCCCGCGCCTCGGCCAGGTTCGCGAGCGTGCCGGTCGACAGGTCGTCCACGGCGTCGACGTCCCAGCCCTCGGCAAGGAGGCGGTCGACGAGGGTGGAGCCGACGAAGCCGGCACCGCCGGTGACGAGCGCTCTCACCGCGTCGTCGGGACCTGCACCGGCACACGCGCGCCGGAGAGCCTCGATCCCGCCGCGATGACCGCCGAGGCTCCGATGATCGTTCCATCGGCGGCGACGGCGCCGTGCTCGAGCGTCGCCTCCGAGCCGATCACCGCGTCGAGGGCCGACGCGTCGTTCGCGACGCTCGCCCCGTCGAGCATGACCGATCCCACGACCTTGGCGCCCTTCTCGACCGAGCATCCGGCGCCGAGCACGGCCTGGCGCACGCACGCGCCCGACGCGATGCTGACGTCCGGACCGAGCAGCACCGGAGGCTCGACGCGCGCGTCGGCCGCGATCGAAGCGCTTCCCTGCATCCATACGCCGGGCGCCTTCTCGACCGCACCCGGCGCCGGCGGCGCGCCGAGCGCGCCCGCCAGCACGTCGGCGTGGGCTTCGAGGTACTTCGCCGGCGTCCCGATGTCGATCCAGTACGCGTCGCTCTGCAACGCGAACAGCCGGCCGCGTCGGTCGAGCATGCGGGGAAACGTCTCGCGTTCGACCGAGACGGTCAAACGCGGCGGGATGCGGGCGAGCACGGAGGGCTCGAGCACGTACGTGCCCGCGTTGATCCAGTGGCTGGGCACGCGGCCCGCGGGCGGCTTCTCGACGAACGCCATCACCTCGCCGTCGGGGCGTGTCGGCACGACGCCGAACGCCGACGGGTCGTCGACGCGACAGAGATGGATCGTCGCCTCGCCGCCGTGCGCGTCGTGGAATCCCACCATCTCGGTGAGGTCGATCGTCGTCAGCACGTCGCCGTTGCACACGACGAATCGCTCGTCGATGCCTGCGACGTCGGCGGCGTAGCGGATCCCGCCCGCAGTGCCGAGCGGCTCGTCCTCGACCGCGTACCGAAGGGTGAGGTTGCCGAAGCGGTCATCCGGGAACCGCGCGACGAACGCGTCGGGCAAGTAGCCGAGCGAGAGCACCACCTCGTCGATGCCGTGACGCTCGAGCCAGGTGAGCTGCCGCTCGAGGAACGGCTGGTTGGCGATCGCCAGCAGCGGCTTCGGGGTCGTGTAGGTGAGGGGTCGGAGCCGGGTGCCCTCGCCACCCACGAGGACGATGGCTCTCACGAGGACGGTGGTGCCGACGGGGTGGTGCTGTACGGCGTTTCGTCGCTCGGCTGCTGCAGCTGCTGCGCGTTGGGGGGCGGGCCCACCGCGGGATCAGCCGACAGGGACTCCAGGGTGGTCCCGGCGGGATCGAAGAGCAGGGAGATCTTGTCCTTGTCCTTGGGCTGGTAGTCGGCCGGGCTCCCCGACTGCTTCTTACCGTTCAGGTACCAGGTGAGCGTGCCCTTCTTCTTCGTGCCGTCGGCCTGCGTGCACTGGTCGCCGTTCTTCACCTTCACCGGCTTGCCGTCGGCGCCGGCCCACAGGTCCAGCGAGTCCGAGCTCGCCGACCAGCCCCCGTAGGTGAGGAAGCGCCCGACGGTGGCGTGGCTCCCGCTCTCGGACGAGTTGAACGGGTGGATGTGGATCAGGCCGTCGGCGTGCGAGTGGATGCCGACCCGGATCTGGGGATTCCCGGCTTCGGTCTCGAACTGCGGCGCCGGCGGGAGCCACACGCCGCAGTCGTTCACGTCGAGCGACGCGTGCCAGTGGTCGCCGGCTGCGCCGGTCGTCGGGTCGCCGGCCCGGGGCGCGGCGCTGGCTTCATCGCGCCGGCTGGCGACGGTCCAGACGAGCAACGCGATCCCGACGACGGCGACGAGCGCGATGCCCATGTTCCAGCCGAACGACCCCCCGCGGCGCTTGGGCTTGCGGTAACGAGCGCGGGCCTGCGCTCGGGCGTATCGGTTGCGGGACTTCGGCAAGTCTTCCCCTGTCGCAGTCGCAGGGCTCCTGCTTTGCGCCGGCGGACGGCAGAGCCGCCGCCGCGACGTCGAGATTACCCGGTGACCTGCGGCGGCTTTGGTCGCCGCCGCAGGGCGTGGTCGGCCATGGCGAGCGCGGCCCGCACTGCGAGGAACGCAGCCGCGAGCGGGAGCGCGAGGCGTCGCGCCCCGCGCCAGCGCTTCGACGCGAAGCGGTACAGCGACCGGTGGTGCTCGGTGATCATGCGGTACGGGTGCTTCGCCGTCGTCGCGCCCTGGACGTGCGTGACGACGGCACCCGGCTCGTACCCGACCCGCCAGCCCCGCCGCCGGAGCTGCCAGCAGAGGTCGACGTCCTCGACGTACATGAAGTACCGCTCGTCCCAACCACCGACGGTGTCGAGCGCGTCACGCCGCAGCCAGACCGCGGCGCCCGACACCCAGTCGACGTCGCGAGGGCGGCTCGGGTCGGCGTCGAGCTGCCGGTACCGGCGGGTGAACGGGTTGGTGCGCCAGACGAACCCGAGGAGCCCGTGGCCGACCGCGTCCCGCACCCGCGGGTCGGAGCGCGCCGACGGGTAGATGGTTCCGTCGGTGTTCCGGATCAACGGGCCGACGGCGCCGAGATCCACCTCCGCGGCCAGGCGCGGCACCAGCGCGCCGGCGGCGCCGTCCTCGACTTCGAGGTCGGGGTTGCACACGGCGACGACCGGGGCGTGGGTAGCGGCGATCCCGAGGTTGGCGGCGCGTGCGTAGCCGAGGTTGGCCCCGGGGTGCAGCACCTTCACCGCCGGCAGCGAGCGCGCGACCGCCGCCGCCGAGCCGTCCGACGACCCGTTGTCGACCACCACGACTTCAGGCGGGCGCCCCGCGCTCGTGTCGGCGAGCAGCGACCGGACGCAGTCGCACAACGCCGCGCCCGCCTCGTAGTTGATGACGACCGCGGCCCAGTCCGGCTCGGTCTCGTTCGCCGGCACTAGTCGACGAACCGGTACTTCACGAGCGTCCACAGCGCGCTAATGCCGTCTTGCCAGGTGATCTTCTTGCCTTCGCTCATCTCGCGACCGGCGTACGAGATCGGGACCTCGTAGATACGGATGCCGCGGCGGAGCACCTTGGCAGTGAACTCGGGCTCGAAGTCGAACCGGTCGGCGTGGAGTCGAATGCCGTCGAGCACGCGGCGGTCGAACAGCTTGTAGCACGTCTCCATGTCGGACAGCGTGCTGTTGTAGAGCACGTTGGTGACGAGAGACAGGAACCGGTTGCCGACCCAGTGCAGGAACAGCATGTTGCGACGTTCGCCGGTGAACCGCGAGCCGTACACGACGCGGGCGCGGCCCTTGAGCACGGGCGCGAGCAGCCGCGGCCAGTCCTCGGGGTCGTACTCGAGGTCGGCGTCCTGCACGAGCACGAGATCGCCCGTCGCGCTCTCGAGGCCGGTGCGGATAGCCGCTCCCTTGCCGCGGTTCTGAGGATGTGCGATCACGCGCACGGTGCTGTCGCGCAGCTGCGTGAGAACGGCGCCCGTCCCGTCGTCGCTGCCGTCGTCGACGACGACGATCTCGCGTTCAATGGGCAGATCCACCGACCGCATCCGGCGCACGATCTCCGCGACGGTGCTGCGCTCGTTGAAGACGGGGACGATGACCGACAGCGTGCGGAACCGGGGCTCCGCGGTCTCGTCGCTAATGCCGCCCTCGCTCACGCTCTCTCCCGAACCACTCGTAGGTGCGGGCGAGACCTTCGCGGAGGTCGACCTCGGGACGCCAGCCGAGCACCTCGGTCGCAAGGGTGATGTCGGGCCGACGCCGCACCGGGTCGTCGACGGGAAGCGACTCGAAGACGATCTCGGAGCCGGACCCGGTGACCTCGAGCACCGTGTGGGCGAGCTCCAGCACGGTGAACTCGTCCGGGTTGCCGATGTTCATCGGACCGGTCCAGTCGGAGTCGAGGAGGGCGAGGATGCCGCGCACCTCGTCGTCGACGTAGCAGTACGACCGCGTCTGCGACCCGTCGCCGTAGACGGTGAGGGGCTCTCCTTCCAGGGCCTGGACCAAGAAGTTCGAGACGACGCGCCCGTCACCGGCCCGCAGGCACGGCCCGAAGGTGTTGAAGATGCGCACGACCTTGACGTCGAGGTCGTGCGCCCGGTGATAGGCCATCGCCATCGCCTCTGCGAAGCGCTTCGCCTCGTCGTACACGCCGCGTGGACCGACCGGGTTGACGTGGCCCCAGTACCCCTCGTCCTGCGGGTGGACCTGCGGGTCGCCGTAGACCTCGCTCGTCGACGCAAGGAGGTACCGGGCGCCGGTTGCCTTGGCAAGACCGAGGGTGTTGTGCGTACCGAGCGAACCGACCTTGAGCGTCTTGATCGGGTACTCGAGGTAGTCGCGCGGGCTCGCGGGGCTGGCGAAGTGCAGGACGGCATCGACTGCACCGTCGACCGCGAAGAACTCCGTGACGTCGTGCTCTTTGAACTGGAACGCCGCCGTGTCGAGGAGGTCCGCGATGTTCTCGATCCGTCCCGTGAGCAGGCTGTCGACCGCGACGACATCCCATCCGCGGCCGACGAGCGCGCGGCAGAGGTGGGAGCCGAGGAACCCGGCACCACCGGTGACGACGGCGCGGGGCATCAGCGCCCGAGGCCCTCGTAGGCGAAACCCCGCTTGCGCATGGCCGCGGGATCGAGGAGGTTGCGGGCGTCGACGATGCGGCGGGCCCGCATCAGCTCGCCCACGCGATCGAAGTCGAGCCAGCGGAACTCGTCCCACTCCGTGAGCACGACGACGACGTCGGCGTCGGCACAAGCCTCGTACGGATCGGCTGCGACCTCGAGGTCCGGCACCCAATCGCTCGCCCGCTCGCCCGAGACCGGGTCGTAGGCGCGGATCTCGGCACCCTCGGCGACAAGGGTCGACGCCACGCCGAGGGCGGGCGAGTCGCGGAGGTCGTCGGTGTTGGCCTTGAACGTGAGTCCCCAGAGCGCGACGCGCGTCCCGCTGAGCCCGGCGGGCACGGCAGCCCGGATCTTGTCGACGATCCGCCCGTGCTGGAGCGCGTTCACCTCGGCGACCGCGGCCAGCAGGCGGAACTCGTAGCCCGCTTCGCCGGACGTCTGGAGCAGGGCGGCGACGTCCTTCGGCAGACACGACCCGCCGAATCCGGGGCCCGGGTGGAGGAACTCGAAGCCGATGCGCGGGTCGTAGCCGATGCCGAGGGCGACCTCACGCACGTCGGCGCTCACCGCCTCGCACAGGTTCGCGACCTCGTTGATGAACGACACCTTCGTGGCGAGAAACGCGTTCGACGCGTACTTGATCAGCTCGGCCGACGCGGCGTCGGTCACGAGGATCGGCGCTCGCAGGCTCCGGTAGAGCTCGGACACGCGCACGGCGACGCCGGTGTCCTGGCAACCGATGACGACGCGATCGGGCTCGAGGAAGTCGCGGACCGCGGACCCCTCGCGGAGGAACTCGGGGTTCGACGCGACCCCGACGGAGCCGGGAGCGACGCCGGCCTCGCCGAGCAGCCGCTCCACGAACGCGGCCGTGCCGACCGGAACCGTCGACTTGTTGATGATCACCGACCCCGGGCGCAGCACCGGCGCGATCTCGCGCACGGCGCCCTCGAGGACGGAGAGGTCCGCCGCGCCCTGTTCGTTCGGGGGTGTCTGGACGCACAGGAACACGAACTCGGCGTTGCGGACGGCAGTGGCGGCGCCGACGACGAACGTGAGCCGGCGGGCGGCGAGTCCCTCGGCGACGAGCGCGGGGAGGCCCTCCTCCAGGACGGGCACCTCGCCCTTGCTCAGGCGCGCGACCTTCTCGCGGTCGACCTCACCACACACGACGTCGTGACCGAGCCGGGCGAAGCAGGCGGCCGTCGTCAGCCCGACGTACCCGCCGCCGACGACCGCGATCGTGCTCATGGCCGCCGCGCCCTGGTCAGCATTGCGTCGGGTCGGGCGGCGGTGCCGGTGCCGTGCCCTTCCCTCCCGCCGCCGTGCTCGGCGATGGCGCGGCGGGTGCCGAGGTCGCGGCCGCGGCCGTGTCAGGAGCCGCTGCGTTCGGCGGCGGCGTCACGCCCTTGAAGTCCTGGCCGAGGACGACGGCGACGTCGGCCTGGACGATCGACTTGTCCTCGACGAGCTTGCCGACGCCGCCCAGGTAGCTCTGGACGACGCGGGCCTTGTCGAGCGAGCCGGCGCGATAGTGAACCTGGGTTGCTGTCACGCGGGACTGGTTCCCGACGCCCGCGGTGACGAACCCCTGCTGCTGCAGCTCCGTCCCCGTCTTCGACGCCTGGCCGCTCTGACCCGATCCGTTGAACACGCGCACGCGGATCTCCGACGGCTTCGGCCCGTTCTGCTGGGCCGGCGCGGGCCCGAACTGGCGTAGGCGAGCGAGGACCGCGTCGGCGTCGGGCGCCTTCGCCTCGAGGACCGACCCGAGGCGCGAGTTCGTCGGGCCGGGCACCGTCGGGAACGTCACCATCTCCAGGCTGTTCGGGTCGTTCGGGTCGACTCGTCGGAACGACGTGATGAGCTTCTTGATGTCGTCGCTGTTGAGGGCTTGGTCGGCCTTGAGCTTCGGAATGGTCTGGTCGGCGATGTCGAGTGCGGTCGTGAGGCTGTTCACCGACCTCCGGAACGCCTCGGTCGCGAGCCGCTTCATGAACTGCTGCTGACGGTCGATGCGCCCGAGGTCACCGCGCGGATCCGTCTGCCAGCGGCCATCGACGTACTGCTCGAGGCCCCGCGACCGCACGTAGTTGAGTGCGGTGGAGCCGTCGAGCGTGTAACAGCCCGGCTTGAAGTTGAACGGGATGAACTCGAAGCCGCTGTGCGCGTCCCTCGACGGCGCATCGATGTAGACGGGGACGCCACCCATCGCGTCGACGATGCCCTTGAAGCTCTGGAAGTCGACTTCGATGTAGTGGTGGATGGGGACGTTGAAGTTCTGCTGGAGCGTGTCGACCACCCGTTGCGGGCCGCCGCCGCTGGCCGTGTTGAACGCGGCGTTGATCTTCTGCTGCCCGAGCCCGGGCACGTCGACGGCGAGGTCACGGGGGAAGGAGACGAGGAATCCCGTCTTCTGCGCGGGGTCCACGTGGATGACCATCAGGGTGTCAGAGCGCTGTCCCCCCTCGCTGGAGGCGTCCCCGAACGCCGCCTTCTCCTCGGGCGTCTGCACCTCGGCGCGGGTGTCGGACCCGATGAGGAGGAAGTTGGCCGGCTGGCCGGGGTCGGTGTTCTCCGCGGTCTTGACCTTCACGCGGGGGATCTCGTCGATCTTCCGGTCGATGAACGCGTTCACGCCCACCACACCGCCCAGGACAAGCGGGAGAGACACCGCCAGCGCCACTGCGAAGCGCCCGAGCAGGACGCGGGGGAACGAGCGTGTCATCGAACGGGTCATCCTACCGGCGCGGACGCCGATTCCTCGGTCGCTCGAAAGACCGCAGCGACGCCTCACGCCGCCGCTACCCTGCGCGCGTGACCCCCGCCGGGGCGCAGATGACCGCCGGTGGCTCGCCGAGCGCCGCCGCGTTGCTCTCCGCCCTCCCCGCCACCGTCGACGCCGCCGTCGTGCGGGACGGCCCCCGATTCGTCGTCGCCGCCGCGCCCGATGCGCTGCGCGTGGCGTCAGGCGCGGACGCGCTCGCAGCGCTCGACCGGCTCCCGCCCGGGTGGTGGGCGGGCTTCCTGTCCTATGAGCTGGGCGGCGCGGTCGAGCAGGTGTCGCCGCGGCGGGGTTGCGACGGCGACAGCGGCGAACGTGGCGCGCCGACGCTCCCCCACCTGGTGCTCGCCCGCTTCCCGGCTCGCATCGTGCTGGACCCGGCGTCGGGAGGGTACGAGCTGCACGGGCACGGCGACGCACGCGGCTTGCTGGCACGGGCGGTCGACGCGGCGCGCGACGGTGCACGCGCGCCCGCCTCGCCCACGCTCGCGCGCTGGAATACGAGTCTCGATCGCGCCGCGTTCGAGCAACGCGTCGCGACGATCCTCGAGCACATCGGCGCCGGTGACTGCTACCAGGTCAACCTCACCCGTCGCCTGACATGCGATCAGGCCGCCGACCCGGTAGGGCTGTTCGCCGCGCTCGAGCGGTGCAACCCGTCGCCGCACGGCGCGCTCCTTCGCATCGGCGGCGGGAATGGCGTGCCGGCGATGGCCGTCGTGTCGGCGTCGCCGGAGCGCTTCCTCTCGTGGCGTGGACGAGACGTCGAGACCCGGCCGATCAAGGGGACGGCCACCTCCCCGACGACGCTGGCGGCGAGCCCGAAGGACCGCGCCGAGAACGTGATGATCGTCGACCTCGCCCGCAACGACCTCGGTCGCGTGTGCGACCCGGGCTCGGTCGCGGTCCCGGCGCTGTGCGAGCTCGAGGCCCATCCCGGCCTGCACCATCTCGTGAGCACGGTGCGGGGTCGGCGGCGCGCCGGCACCGGGGTCGGCGCGCTGGTACGGGCGACCTTCCCGCCGGCGTCCGTGACGGGAGCACCGAAGCCGCGCGTGATGCAGATCATCGAGGATCTCGAGCCCGCGCCCCGGGGCGTCTACTGCGGGGCGGTGGGATGGATCGACACCGAGCGCGACGCCGGTGACCTCAACGTCGCGATCCGCACCTTCACGGTCGCAGACGAGTCCACGCACTTGGGTGTCGGCGCCGGGATCGTCGCCGACTCGGAGCCGGCGGCGGAGTGGGCCGAGACGGAGCTGAAGGCGGCCCGTCTGCTCGCCGCCGCCGGCACCGGTCGCGCCGATGTCCGCGACGCGGCGCTGGCGGGAGCACACCGATGAGCGGCTCGATCCTGTGGCTCGACGGGCGGCTCGTGCCGGCCGACGAAGCGCGTGTGTCGCCGTTCGACCACGGACTGCTCGTCGGAGACGGCGTCTTCGAGACCTTGCGCGTGTACGACGGCGTCCCGTTCGCGTGGTCCCGTCACCACCAGCGCCTGGTCCGGTCGGCCGCCGGGCTCGGGTTGACCGCGCCGGGATCGCAGGAGCTCCGGTCGGCAGTCGACGACGTGCTCGCAGCCAACGGCGTGACCGAGGGCCGGGTGCGGCTCACGATCACGGGTGGACCGTCGCCGCTCGGCTCCGAGCGCGGCGACGCGCCCCCGACCGTCATCGTCATGAGCGCGCCGGCGGGGCCTTGGCCGTCGACGGTCGACGTCGTGATCGTCCCGTGGAGCCGCAACGAGCGCGGCGCGGTCGCAGGCCTCAAGACCACCTCGTACGCCGAGAACGTGCGCGCGCTCGCGTACGCACGCGAGCGCGACGCAGGCGAGGCGATCTTCCTCAACACGCGCGGTGAGGTCTGCGAAGCCACGGGATCGAACGTGTTCGTGATCCGGGACGGCGTCGTTCTCACGCCGCCCGCCGACGCCGGTTGCCTGCTCGGTGTCACCCGCGCCCTGGTGCTCGAACTGTGCGCCGATCACGGCATGCCCGCCGAGGAAGCCGTGCTCGGTCCGTCGGCGTTGAGCGACGCGGACGAAGCATTCCTGACGTCGTCGACGCGCGAGGTGCAGCCGATCGGACGGGTGGACGGGCGCGGGTTGCCGGCCGCGCCGGGACCGACCAGCGACAAGCTCGGCGCCCTGCTCACCGAGCTGATCGGTCGCGTCCCCGACCCCTGATCGCGCGCCGGCGCTAGACGTCGCGAAGATGGACGACGTCGCCGACGTGGACCTCGACGACCTCGCCGTCGTCGTCCTCGACGTGGAGCTGACCGGCGGCTCCGATCCCGACGGCGCGGCCGACCAGGTCGCCATCCGGCCGTTCGACGCGTACGCGGCGGCCCATCGTCGCCAGGCGGGCGCGGTACTCGCCGACGACACCGTCGAGGTCGGCGTAGCGGCGGTCGAGCTCGGCCAGGAACGCGTCGAGCAGCTCGCGCCGGTCGACGGAATGACCCGCCTCGAGATTGCAGGCCGTCGCAGTCTCGGCGAGCTCGGTTGGGAACGCTCGCCATTCGACGTTGACACCCGCGCCCACGACGACGGCGTCGCCGTCGCGCTCGGCGAGAATGCCGACCAGCTTGCGGTCCCCGACCACGAGGTCATTCGGCCACTTGAGCGCGGGCGCGAAGCCGGCGACGCGCGCGACGGCGTCAGCCATGGCGACACCGCAGGCCATCGTGACGAGCGGCGTCTGCTCCGGCGCGAGCGCCGGCCGCAGCAAGACGGACACGAGGAGCGACGCCCCGGGGGGCGCCACCCATTCACGACCTCGGCGGCCGCGCCCGGCGGTCTGGACATCGGCGACCGCCACGAGACCCTCGGGCGCACCCCGCCGCGCCTCGTCGAGCAGATAGCGGTTCGTCGAATCGAGGGAGTCGAACCAGCGAACCTCGTGCGTACGCTCGATCGCCTCGCCCTCGGGCATCGCCCGTAGGATACGGCCACC
>Ga0075429_100001165_pt1 | contig 21215 bp, 18 predicted proteins | sample RhiMetdeltSRZDD3_FD_75295 | JGI IMG/M metagenome (GOLD analysis project Ga0075429, IMG submission 75295) | Populus rhizosphere microbial communities from Tennessee, USA - Rhizosphere MetaG P. deltoides SRZDD3 | ecosystem: Host-associated > Plants > Roots > Rhizosphere > Soil | place: USA... | reverse complement strand
GGAAGACGGTCCTCCTCGACCAGCTGCACGCCACCACCAGCCGGGCGACGACCGCACTCACCCTCTCCCCCGCCACCTCGGTCGGCGACCTGGCCGATGCGTTTCGGAGCGCGGTGCACGCCGCAAAGCGCACGCCCGGCAGGTCGCTGCTCGTGGTCGATCGGGCCGACCTCGCCGCTCCCCCGGTGCGCCGGGAGCTGGCGCGGCTGGGCGACCTCCTGCCCGACGACCTACGGCTCGTGCTGGCCACCCGGCACGCGCTCGCGCTGCCGCTGGGGCGCTGGCGGGCCGCCGGGCGGTTGAGCGAGGTCGGCCCGGAGGACCTGCGCTTCGGCGCGGCAGACACTGCCGACCTGCTGGAGCGCTACGGCCACCGCTCGCCGGCGAGCGTGGCCCCCGAGCTGACTGAGCGGGCCGAGGGCTGGCCGGCCGGCGTCGACCTGCTCGTGCGGGCCGAGGTGGCGGCCGGCGAACCGGGGTCGGACGCCGGGCCGACCCCCGAGCAGCTGGCCGAGGACCTCCTCGCCGGGCTGCCGCCCGAGCTGCAGGAGTTCCTCGTCACCACCTCCGTCCTCGACCGGGTGTGCGCCGACCTGGGTCGGGCGGTCACCGGCCGCACCGACGCCGGCCGCCTGCTGCGGGACATCGAGGAGCAGGCCCTGCTCGTCACCCCACTCGACCAGGACCGCACCTGGTTCCGCTACAACCCGCTGTTCGCCGACCTCCTCCGCCGGGAGCTCCACCGCCGCGACGCGGGCCGGGCCGCGATGGTCCACCACCGGGCGGCCGAGTGGTTCGAGGACCGCCGGGACCTGCGCAACGCGGTGCTCCAGTGGGTCGCCACGGGCGATGTCGACCGGGCGTTCTGGCTGGTCAACCAGAACCCCTACAACTCGGGGTGGGACTCGACGCTCGGCGTCGCCTGGGACGATCTGTTCCCCGTCGCCTGGGTAGCCCAGGACCCCACCCGCATGCTGCACTTCGCCACCCTGCTCGGCCGGAGCGGGCGGCTGTCCGGCGCCCTGCACTGGCTGGAGCAGGCCCGGCATGCGCTGGCCGACGTGCCCGCGGACGACGCCCGCCACGGGGTGCGGCTGGCAGTCGAGTCCATGTGGAGCGCGGTCACCCTCCACGCCCAGGACGCGGTCGACCTCGGCCGGCTGGCCATCGCCTGGCCGGCCTTGCACCCGCGGCACGACCTGCGCGACCGGGTGCGGGTCGGGGTGGCGAGCGCCCTGATCGTGCTCGACGACCTCGACGCCGCCGAGCAGGAATGCGCCGAACTCGACTCGCCCGAGACATCGGAGATCATGCGCAGCGTCATCGCGCCATCGCTGCGCGGCCGGGTGGCGTGGCGGCGGGGCGACCTGGACCTCGCCGAGCAGCTCGCGACCCGGGTGCTCGCGACCACGCAGGCGCTCGGCGTCCCCCGCCACCCCGGGGTGCGGGAGTGCCACTTCGTCCTCGGCTGCGTCCTCGCCGAGCGGGGCGACCTGGCGGCCGGGGCGGCCGAGGTCCGGCGGGCGGTCGCCATCGCCCGGCGGCTGGGCTGGCCGGCGACGGCCTCGACGTTCCTGGTCGAGCTCGCCCGGATCCGGGCCGCGGAGGCCGGCGTCGCGGCCGGCCTGGAGGTCGTGCGCGAGACCAGGGCCAGCCTCCGAGGGCGGCCGATCGGCCCGGAGGTGCCCGTGCTGGTCGACGCCTGCGAGGCCGAGCTGTGGATCCGGGCCGGGAACCTCGACCGGGCCGGCGAGCTGACGGCCGGCCTGCTGCCGGGGATCAACGCCGAGATCATCAGGCTGCAGCTGGCACTGGCCCGGGGCGACCTCGACGCGGTGGCGGCCGGGCTGACACAACTGTCACCCGCCAACCCGCGGGACCGCTTGCGCCACGTGCTGCTCGCCGCCCGGCTCGCGACGGCCGCGGACGACGACGACGAGCGGGACCGCCGCCTCGCCGAGGCCGCCGAGCTCGGCATCGCGGGTGGGTTCGGCCGCTTGTTCACCGACGATGCGCCGGAGCTGCTCGCCGACCTGGACGAGCTGGGGGTGCGGACGCTCCGGCCGCCACCGGCCGAGAACCCGCAACTGTCCCCGCGAGAGCTGACCGTCCTGCGCTACCTGTCCGGTGACCTGACTCACGTCGACGTCGGCAACGAGCTGGAGGTCTCGGCCAACACGGTGAAGAGCCACGCCCGGGCCATCTACCGCAAGCTCGGCGTCAGCTCCCGGCAGGAGGCGCTGCAGGTCGCCCGACAGTTGGACATCCTTTAGTTCCTCCCGCAACGACACCACCCCTGGCGAGTGAGGAAGCGTCACCCCCTTCGGTTGCAGACTGCGGGACAAGGAAGAGACGCGAGGGCTCGGCGCCGGCACCCCACACCATCCCTCCCCCCGGCGGAGGCGCCGGGCCCCTCGCATCCTCCCCCTCCTCTCACCGCAAAAGCTGGGTCCTGAGCACGTTCCGGCGTGGTCGCTACTCTGCGTGGTAGTGGCTACCGAGCGTCACATAGTGCAGCGTGAGCGTCTGGTCGACCTGCTGCGCCAGGCCACAGCGTCCCCGCTCACGATCGTCCAGGCGCCCGCCGGCTACGGCAAGAGCGAAGCCGTCGCCCAGTTCGCGGCCGCGGTCGACACGCCCGTGACCTGGTACGACGTGACCGAGATGCGGGGCCAGGCCCTGCCCTCGGCGACTGAGCTGGCCGGCAGTGACGACGTCATCGTCGTCTTCGAGGACCTCCAGGCCGCCGAGCCCCAGCAGCTCGGCCAGTTCCGGCAGCTGGTCCTCGACCTGCCCGAGCACGTCCACCTCCTCGCCACCACGCGCCACGGCCTGCCGTTGCCGGTGGCGCGGTGGCGGCTCGAGGGGATCGTCGCCGAGGTCGGCCTCGACGACCTGCGCTTCCGGCCCGACGAGACCGCGACCCTGCTGACGGGCACCACCCCGGCCACCCCCGACCAGTACGGCGCGATCCGGCTGGTGACCGAGCGGACCGAGGGCTGGGTCGCCGGCCTGCTGCTGTTCACCGACGACGGCACCGCGCCCGGGGAGCCCGTGCGGCTGCGGCTCGACCCCGATCCCACGGCGGGAGCCGCGCTCCTCGACGAGGTCATCGGCGCCGAGCCACCGGACGTCCAGGAGTTCCTCGTCACGACGTCGATCTTGTTCAGCGTCACCGGGGAGCTGTGCCAGGCGGTCACCGGCCGGCCCGACGCCGCCCGGATGCTCGACCACCTGCGGGCCGCCAACCTGCTCCTCCTCCCGCTGGACGACGAGCACGTCTGGTACCGCTACCAGCGGCTGTTCGCCGAGCTGTTGCGGGCTCGGCTGCGGGAGCAGCGCACCCACGAGGAGGTCCGGAACCTCCACCGCCGGGCCGCCACCTGGCTCCGCGAGCACGGCGGCCAGGACGCAGTCGGGCACCTGGCCGCGGCCGGCGAGGGCGACGCCGCGCTGCGGATGCTGGCGTCGGACGTCAACCTCATCTTCCACGACGGCCGCTCCCACGGCACCGACTGGAGCACGGTGTTCCCGGCCGAGTGGGTGGCCGAGGACCCCGTCCGCATGGTCTATGTCGCGATGGTGCTGACCCGCAGCGGCTGGAACGAGCACGCCGCGGTCTGGCTCGACCAGGCCGACGAGGCGCTGCGGGACCGACCCGAGGACGTCGACGCCCACGCCCTGCTGCTGGCCACCCGGTCGCTGTGGCACGGCATCAACGGCGAGGCCGACCTGGCGGTGCGGCTCGGCACCCGGGCGCTGGACCTGATGGACGACCCGGTGGCGTCGCCGGTCGGGCGGCGCGTGCTGGTCACGCTCGTCTTCTCCTACACCCAGCGCTGGGAGCTCGGGAAGGCGGCCAAGGTCGTCGAGGCCCTCGACGACCCGCGGGTCCCCGACGTGGTGCGCGGCCTCATGGTGCCGGCGTTCCGGGCGCAGATCGGCGAGCGCATCGGGCACATGCAGGAGGCCGAGCGCGATGCCCGGGCGGCGCTCCAGGTCGCCGAGCTGTACGACCTGCCGTTCCACGCCGCCATCCCCGAGGCCCATGCCGCGCTGGCCAACGTGCTGGTCGAGTGGGGGCAGCTGGAGGACGCCGAGGCCCACGCCCTCGCCGCGGTCGAGTCGTACGGGAACCAGGGGTGGTCGGTGCTCTCCGCGCTCCACCAGGCCGAGCTCGCTCGGATCCGGGCGGTGCGCGGCGGGTCGGAGGCCGGGCTCGCCGTCATCGAGCAGCTGCGGGCCGATGTGGCGCCCGAGCCGCTGTCGCCCACCGTGCGCCTGGCGCTCGACCCGCTGGAGGCCCGGCTGCGGCTCGCCGTCGGGGAGCTGGACCGGGCCGAGGAGCTGGTGGCCGGCATGCCGGACGGGCCGTGGCGGTCGCTGCTCACCTCCGGGCTGGCGCTCGCCCGCGGCGACCTGCGGGCGGCCGAGCAGGCGCTGCCCGAGGAGTCGGCCACCGACCGCTACCCCCGGGCCCGGCTGGCCGCCGACCTCCTCGGTGCCCAGATCGCCGCGGCCCGCAACGACGACGCCGCCCGGGACCGCTTCCTCCTCGCCGCCGCCGAGCTGGGCGTGCAGCACGGCTTCGTCCTGTCGTTCATCACGATCGGGCCCCGCCTGCTGGGCACGCTGCGGGCACTCGCCGACCGGCGGGGCCACCTCACCCCGCTGCTCACTGCCATCGATGGGCTGCTGCACGACATGTCGTCCACCCGCCAGGACCAGGGCCTCAGCCGGCGGGAGCTGAGCGTCCTGCGCTACCTGCCGAGCGACCTCAGCAACCGGGAGATCGCCGCCGAGCTGGACATCACGCCGAACACCCTCAAGACCCACCTGCGCTCGCTGTACCGCAAGCTCGACGTGTCGTCCCGCACCGCCGCGGTCGAGGCGGCCCGGGCTCTCGGCCTCCTCAAGTAACTCGAGTGAAAGCCTGCGAGCCGGGTCGCCGGGGGGATGGGACACCAGGGAAGGAGGTGTCTTACCGGCGACCCGACCCGCAGCTTCCTGCTGCTACCTCAGGAGCAACACCGACCCGACGTGGAGCGTTCGGGCCGGTGGTGCGCGGCGGGCACCACCCGGGTAGCGCAGGATCGCACCGAGGAGAAGGCTGGGGATCCTCCCCGGTGCGGGCCTGTCATATGTCTTTGGTGGTTACGGGAACATGGACGCCGTCGTCGTCGGTGTCGTCGCCTCGGTGGCGAGCTTCTCACCGGCATCCTCGAGGGCGTCCTTGCCCTGCTCGGCGGCGTCGATCACCGGGCCGAGGATGGCCTCGGCACCAGGGTTGGCGTGGACCTGCGCCTCCAGCTGGCCGAGGGCGTGGTCGACCTGGGCACCCAGGTCCGCTCCGGCGTCGACCCCACCGACCTGCACGTCGGCCGGGTTGTCCGTCCCGTTGCCAGCTTTCTTGGCGGCTGCGGCGGCTTCGGCTGCCTTCTGCTCGAGCTCGGCCTTGATGGCTTCGGCGGCCGTGGCCGCCTGCTCCTCGACCTGCTTCCATTCCTGTGCAGCGACCTGGTGCAGGCCCTTGGCCGTGGCCAGCACCTCGTCGGTGCTCAGGCCGACGGCGCTCACCCGCACGAGGACGCCTTCCTCCTCCTGCCAGACGAGTTCCATGGCTCCGTTCGCCTCGGTGGCGAGGAAGCCCTTGGCCCCCCGCACGTCGACCTGCGTCACGTCACCGAGGCCCCACACCAGGGCTTCGAGGTCGTCCCGGTCGCCGGCCAGCGTGGTGATGTCGACCGCTCGGGCGGACGAGGCCACGTCCGTGTAGCCCACCCACTGGGCGGCGACCTGGCGGGCCCCGCCGACGACCTCGTCCGTGAGCTGGGCGACGAGCTGCAGCTTGCCCTCCAGCTCGGACGGCCGGGCGCCGAGCTTCGCCTTCGTGCCTTCGATCGTCAGGCCTTCGGCGATGGCGAGCAGCTGGTCGACGTCGAGCGACCGGGACGCCAGCAGCGCCTGGACCCCGCTCTCGGTCTGCCAGCGCAGGCTGCTCACCGCGTCGGTCGCAGCCACTGCGTCCGCCCTGGCGACGGCATCGACCCCGTCGGTCACTGCTTCTGCGCCGGTCTGCGCGTCAGCTCCGCACGAGGAGCTGTCGCAGGCCACCGCGGCCTGACCTCCCACGGTGACCTGCGTCGCCCCCTTCGTCGCCTCGACGACCGCGCCGGCGTCGAAAGCTGGACCCTCGGCGGGTGATTTCCACACGTTGACGACGAGGTCGGTGTCGGCGAACGGCACGCTGGCGCGGACGTCGCCGTAGAGCGAGGTGTGGAGCTGGATCGGGCTGCCTGCGGTGGCGTCGGCCGCCGCGCCGATGCCGGCGTCGGCTACATCGTCGGTGACTTCGGCATCGGCGTCGGCGGCGGCGTCCACGTTGGCGTCGGCACCTTGGCGGCCGGCCCAGCTGAGCGCCAGACCTTCGGGCAGGGCGGCGTCGTCGACGACCAGGCCCTGCAGGCTCGCCACCTGATCGGTGTCGACCGGGACCGAGTCGTCGCGTACGACGAACATTGTCGCAAGGGCCGCGATCACGACGATCGGTACGCCGATGGCGACTCGACCCGGTCCCGGCCGACGGGGCGCCCGTGTCGGGACGTCTACGACTGACTCGCGCAAAGCACCCCCCATCAATTGCAGGCGTGTCTCGAGGTCAGTGCTCATGCGTCCTCCTGGGCGCGTGCTCGGGGAGCGCGCCGGCCAGCGACCGGCGGGCTCTGTGAAGGTGGGTCTTGACGGTGCCTTCGGTGCAGCCGAGGATCGAGGCCGTCTCGGCCAGGGTGCAGTCGTCGACGTAGCGCAGCAGCACGGCCTTGGCCTGCTGGTCCGGGAGTCGCCGGACGGCACGCCACAGCTCGTCGTGCTGCTCGGGCAGCGGCTGCGGTCGGCTCGCCCACCCGCCGACCCGGGTCAGCGCCTTGGCTTCGGCGACCCGGCGGCGCACGGTGCTGACCGACCGGTTCGCGACGACCCGCCGGAGCCACATGCTCGGCGCGTCGTACCTGCTGATGTGCCGCCACTTGCGATGCGCCGCCAGGAACGCGTCCTGGACGATCTCCTCAGCGGCGGCTCGACTCCCCGACAGGCCGTAGGCCAGCGCGACCAGCGGCCGGTACTCGCGCCGGTACAGCTCGTCGAAGTCGACGGCTTCCTCGTCGTGCACGCCGTGTCCCTCGTGGGACCGGGCGTGGGTGATGTTCTGAGTGGCCTGGGCGCGGGCCTGCGGCCTGGCCATGCTTGCTCCCAGCAATTCCAACGTGTCCTCCCCTGTGGGCACGTGGACAACTCGCTCCAGCGGCCCCTGGGGTTGACACGAATTCTGGTGGAGCCGCTACTCCGACGTGGTGGTGACCGACGCCTCGTCGTCGTCGGCGGCGCCGGCGGTGTCGTCAGCGTCCTCGGTGGTCGTCGAGCCTGCGGGCTGCTTGCCCCGCTCGACCAGCGCCCAGATGCCCATGGCGATCAGGGCCAGCACGAAGAGGCCGGCGAAGATCAGCGGCACGGTCGGGCTCGGCTCGTCGTCTTCGCTCGAACCCGAGCTCCCCGACCCCGAGCCGCTGGACCCGCCGTCGGTCTCGGCGTCGACCGGCACCTTCTGGGTGTGCTCCAAGGTGGCCTCCGGGCTCTTGGCGGTGAACGTGACGGTCCACGTCCCGTCGGTCGGCATCTCGACGCCGCCCTGGTAGAGACCTTCCTCGCCGCCCGAATCGAGCGTGACCGGGTCCCCGGCCTCGCCGTCCGGCCCAGTGGCCGTGGCGGTCACGGTGGTCGCATCAGTGGCCCCCGCGACCCGCACGAAGTAGTGGGCCCCGGTTGCGGTCGGGTGGGTCTGCTCCACGGTGATCGAGCCGCCGTCCTGGGCGCCCGCACTCCCCGCTGTCAGCGCTCCCCCCACCAACGTCATGAGGCCGATCACGACCATCACCCGTAGTGCACGCATGGGTCGACCCTAGTGCGCGCGCCCCCGGGGCGGTCGAGCCGCCAGATCACGCGAGTTACGGGCGGTCGACACGGGCAGTGTCGGTGCCACCACGGAGCACGTCGGCGAAGGGCTGCTGCATTGGGAGAGGCGAACGGTTGAGGCCAGTCGTGCGGATCGCGGCTGCCGTCGCCGTCGTCGCGGCCGGGTTCACAGGCGGCTCGGCGGTCGGCCGCTCCGTCGGCCCGCTCGAACCTCCGACCCGGAGGGCCGCACCGCGGGACCTCCACGTCCCGGCCACGCCGACACCGGTGGAGCACACGTCGAGCGGGCTCTTGGCGACCGAGGCCGGCTACACGCTGGTCCCCGGGGGGACGACGCTGACAGGTGCGCCGGGCGAGGTGCTGACGTTCCGGATCGTCGGCCGCGACGGCGCCCCGCTCATCCGATACGTGACCGAGCACGAGCGCGACCTCCACTTCGTGCTGGTCAGCCGCAACCTGCTCGTCTACAACCACCTCCACCCCACCCTCGGCCCCGAGGGTGCCTGGTCGGTAGCGCTCCCCGCGCTCCCGCCGGCGCAGTACCACGGCTACGCCAACTTCGTGCCGGCGGGCGCCCACGCCACGGTGACACTCGGCGTCGAGCTGCTGGTCCCAGGCGTCTTCACCGCCATACCCCTGCCGGAGACCGGGCCGGTCGTCGAGGTCGACGGCTACACCGTCCGACTCGAGAGCGCCGGATCGGTCCTGACGTTCGTGGTCGAACAGGACGGTCGGCCCGTCGGCGACCTCGACCCGTACCTCGGGGCGACCGGCCACCTCGTCGCCGTCCGGGCCAGCGACCTGCGCTACAGCCACGCCCACCCGGTGGGCGGGGCCGACAACCGGGGCCCGAAGGTGCCGTTCCACCTCGAGCTCGCCACCCCCGGCGACTACCGCCTGTTCCTCGATTTCTCCCACCACGCCGTCGTCCACACCGCCGCGTTCACCTTCCACGTGCCCTGGGACCGCCGATGACCACCACCACGACGCCCCCGCTTTTGCGTCCGCCGAGCCGTTCTGTTGGTCCGATCTCTCGCTCGGGTGGGAGACCCGACCAACAGAACGACGAGGTCGCGCTTCGGTTGGTGCTCGGGCTGTTGCTCGGGCTCCCGGTCGTCGTCGTCACCGTGGTCCCGGCGCTGCAGCTCCCCAACTGGCAGTGGTTGTCGCTGACCCTGGCAGCGCCGGTCGTGACCTGGGGCTCGTGGCCGTTCCACCGGGGTGCCGCCCGGGCGCTGGGCCGGGCCGAGGTCGACGACGAGCTGCTGCTGTCACTCGCGATCATGGCCGCATCTCTGTGGTCGCTCGCCGGCTTGGTCGCCGGGGACCCGGCCGCCGGGCAGACCTACCTCGCCGCCGCGGTGGCCCTCACGCTGTGCGGGCTGCTCGGTCGGGCCATGGCGCCGGTCGCATCGCCCCAGGGCGGGCTCCTCGTCGTCGGCGCAGTGACGACCGCCGCCGCGGCCGCCGCCGTCGGGTTCTGGCTCTCCGCCGACGACGACCCGCTCCAAGCCGGGCTCGCCGTGGCGACCACCCTCTTCCTCGCCTGCCCCGCCGGGTGGGGGCTGGCGACCTCGCTCCCGGCCGCCATCGGGCTGCGGCGGGCCCGGCGCCTGGGCGCGTCACCCGAGCGACCCGAGCTGCTGGTCGGGGGCCCCCGGGTCGATTGCTTGGTCTTCCGAGCCGCCGGCACGCTCACGCTCGGGTGGCCGACGCTCGCCGAGGTCCAGGCCGTCGGCGACGACATCGACGACGAGGAGGCCCTGCACCTGGTCGGATCGCTGGGCCTGCGGTCGGCCAACCCCCTGTTGCGGGCGATCGGCCAGGCTGCGTTCGACCGAGGCATCGCATTGCACGCGGTCGACGTGGTGGCCGACAGCTGGGGGCTCGGCGTCCGGGGGGTGGTCGACGGGCGGACGGTGGTGGCGGGCAGCGACTGGCGGGGCAGCGACTGGGCGTCGGAGGTGCCAGCGCGCTTCGTAAATGCCACGCCGCCGGACCAGACCGTCGTCGCCGCCTGCTGGGACGGGAAACTGCGGGCGGTGCTCGCGGTCGCCGATCCGCTCCGGCCGGGCATCGCCGAGGCGGTCGACCGGTTGAAGCTGCTGCACGTCGAGCCGCTGCTGCTCGCCGGCGCCGACCAGGAGCAAGCGCTGGCCCTGGCCCGGGCGGTCGGGGTCGAGGAGGTGGTGGCCGGGGTGCCGCCGTCGCAGACCGACGCCGCGCTGGGCCGGCTCCGGGCCGCCGGCCGCTCGGTCTCGCTGCTCGCCGACCTCGGCGTCGCGGAGGGCGACGAACCGGGCGGCAGCGCCTGCTGGGGCAGCGGGCTCTGGACCGGCGTCGACATGCTGCGCCTCTGTCGGGCGACCCGGCGGGTGTGCGCCCAGAACCGGGTGCTGGCGGTGCTGCCGACCCTGGTCGCGCTACCGCTCGCCGTCGGTGGCCGGCTCGACCCGGTGGCCGCCGTCGCGGTGGTCGCGGCGTCGGCCGGATCGGTGGCGCTCAACAGCGCCCGCCTCCTGCACTTCCGGCGCAAGCGGCCGCCGGCCCACCACCGGGCCCGATGACCTCGGAGAGCCTGCGATGTTGGTGGCCGTCCGGCGACCACCAACATCGCAGTTGGGGGGATCAGCTGGCGGCGCGCTTGCGGCCGCTCGCGATCGAGTAGCCCGAGGCGGCGATGGCGACCACCGACACGGCGATCGCCGCGATGGCGAGGCCGTTGGAGTCGCCGGCGTCATCGGAGGATGTGTCCGCCGCGGCGGCTTCCTCGCCGGTCGACGCCTCCTCGGCCTCGGCTGCCTCACCACCGCCACCGTGCTCGCCCTCGGCCTCGGTGAGCTTGACCGCCGGTGCGGGGTGCTCGGGCTCCTCGCCCGTGCCGTCCCACTCCTCGATCCAGGCGGTCTCGCCCTTCACGCAGGTCTGCACCGTCTTGAAGTAGAGGGTCTCGCCCTCCTTGTCGGGGGCCTTGTACCCGATGGTGAAGGTGTCCCGGAAGTGAGGCGCCAGCTCGTTGCCGGCCTTCGCGGTGAAGGTGACCTCCTTGACCGTCTCGGTGATGTCCTCGCCCTCCGGGTTGGCGACCGGCTCGTCGAGCTCGACCATCGGCGCCGAGATGTCCCAGCCGGGCTTCACCTGGGGCGTGATGCTGAGCGCGCCGTCGGGGATCTGGACCTTGAGCTGCTTCGTCGGCGAGTCCTCGCACCCGTGCGGGACGGTCAGCGTGACGGCGGCGTAGGAGCCCGCCGGCACCTCGGCCGGATCGGGCACGACGTGTGCGCCCGCCGGGCCCGCGGCCAACATCAGCCCGGCCGAGGCCACTCCCAGCGCCCCCAGCGCACGTACGGTCTTGTTCATCCTCATCCCCTATCCAGTGAGACCTGTCGGACCTTCAGTCGCCGGAGGCCTCGATCCGGTTCCCGGGAACTATCCCGGCGGGCCGACCGACCTACCGTGGTGCCCATCCGATCCCCCTCGACACGGGCACGCCTCGTCGTGGCCACGTGCGCCGCGATCAGCGTGTTCGCGACCACTGCCCCGCCTGCCGGCGCCGCGCCGAGCGACCCGCCCCGGCCGACCGACTACCGCTCGACCGTCACGTCGATCGCCCCCGCCACCGACGCCGTCGACCTTCGGGTGCTCGGCGGCGACGCGTTCGTGCAACTGCGCGCCCGCGGGGGCCACGAGGTGGTGGTGCTCGGCAACCAGGGCGAGCCGTACCTGCGGTTCAGCGCCGACGGCACGGTCGCGGAGAACCGCAAGTCGCCGGACACGTACGCCAACGCCGACCGCTACGGCGAGGTCGACCCGCCGGCGGGCATCGATGCCTCCGCCGCGCCTGTGTGGCAGCGGGTGGCGTCGGACGGGGTGTACGCCTGGCACGACCACCGCATCCACCTGATGAGCCGCGGTCGTCCGTCGGATGTGCGGCCGGGCGATGCCGTGATGCGTTGGCGGCTGCCGCTGCAGGTCGACGGGCGGGACGTGACGGTGCAGGGGGTGCTGCGGCTCGAACGGCCCGAGGCATGGTGGCCGTGGGCCGTGCTGGTCGGGGCGGTGGCACTGGCGGTGTTCGTGGCTGGGAGGCGGCGGTCGGGATCCGTTCCTGGGACGCTCGCAGCGGGGGTCGGCTGCCTGGTGGCGACCGTCGTCGCGGTGGGCGAGCAGCTGGCCGTGCCGGCCCAAGCCGGGCGGTCCTTCGTCACTGTGTTCGTGCCGGCGGTGGGGGCGCTGTGCGCGGGTGGTGCGCTGATGTTGCTGCGCGGTCGCGGGGCGGCGGTCGCGTCTGTGCTGGCGTTGGCCGCGACGGCGGCGGCGGGCGGCTGGGCGATCCTCCGGGTCGTGGTGTTCACCAAGCCCGTGCTGCCGACCGACCTGCCCGCCGACGTGGACCGCGCCGGCACCGCGGTGGCCATGGCCCTCGCCTTCGCCGCCGCACTGCTGCTGACCCGACGGCCGGCGCCCGCGCCGTCGCCGACCCCCGACCCGGTTCCGGCGGCTACGGCTGACGGCCGGTGAACGCGATCAGCTTGGTCTGCTCGTCGGCTTCCTCGGGGACCACGACCTTCGGCCCGTAGTGGCCGCTGTCCCGGAGCGCCTGGTCGTACGGGAGCGACGACTCGTAGACGCGGTGCACCTCGTCGGCGAGGAGCTGCTCGTCCTGACCGGTCGCCCGGGCGAGATCCCAGGTGTGGACGAGGACATCGGGCGTCCCGGTCATGTCGATGATCTGCTCGACGGTGGTGGGGCCCATCGGGCTGTCGAAGCCGCGGGTGGCGACGTCCGGGTCCTCCAGCGCTGCCTGTAGGGCCCGGTCGAGGGCCAGCCAGGCGGCGACCGGATCGTCGTCGGGCGGGGGGATGTCGGGCGCGGGCAGGCCGGCCGACTCGAAGTACAGGCCCGGCATCCACTCGACGAGGTGGCGGATGACGTCCCGCGCCACCCAGCCCTCGCAGGGCGCCGGGTTCTCCCAGGCTCCGTCGGGGACGGCTCGCACGCGCGCGGTGAACTCGGTCGCCACCCTCCGGTAGCGATCAGCGATGTCGCTCATGGTCATGAGACTGTCCGATCCGCGGTTTCTCATCGGTGACGCCAAGATGGGCGGATGTCGCCCGCCACTCCCTACTACCGGCGCGACCTCGCGCTGGTCCACCACCTCGGCTTCGGCTTCCACGCCGATGCCTGCGCGCCCGGCATCCTCGCCCTGCTCGAGCCGGTGCGGGCGCGGGGCGGCCTGGTCCTGGAGTTCGGGTGCGGCAGCGGCCTGCTGACGAGGTACCTGGTGGAGGCCGGGCATCGGGTGGTCGCCACCGACGCCTCACCGGCGATGCTGGAGCTGGCCCGGGAGACCGCCCCTGGGGCCGAGACCATCGAGCTGCTGCGGCTGCCCGACGACCCGATCCCCTCGGCCGACGCCATCGTCGCGATCGGCCACCCGATCAGCTACCTCGACGAGGAGGCCGACATCGACCGGGCGCTGGTGGCGCTGGCCCGGGCGCTGCGGCCGGGCGGTACCCTCGCCATCGACATCTGCGACCTGTCGTGGGGCTCGCAGTGGACCGCCGAGAGCTCCGGCCGGGTGGGCGAGGCCTGGGCGATCGTGACCCGCTACTCGAGGCCGACGCCGCAGAAGTTCATCCGGGACATGACCACGTTCCTGCGCCACGACGACGACACCTGGCACCGCGCCGACGAGCACCACGAGAACGTCCTGGTCGACACCTCCCGCCTCCCCTCCCTCCTCGCCCCCGAAGGCCTCACGGCCCACGTCGGCACCTCCTTCGGTACCGAAACCCTCCCTGCCGGCCTCCACACCCTCATCGCCACCCGCCCCGAATAGCCCACGCCCCGAGGCTGGCCAGCACCGCCGCCACACCGAGCCCTGCGATGACGATCCCCCGGGTGGGGCTGTTGTCGTCGAGGTTGCCGCCGGGCTGCTCGGGTGCCGGGTACAGCGCCTCCACCTCGTGCCGCCCGCCGGCGGGCGCCGGCGCAGCCGAGATGGTCATGGCACCGTCGCCGCCGTTCCCGACGATCGGCTTGTCCGAGACCGCCTCCTCGCTATGGGCGAGGACGACGACGGGCCCGGGCTCGAGCTCGATGGGAACGACGATGTCAGCGACGAACCGGTGGTGCTCGTCGGCGTCCCCTCGGGCGACGACGACCTGCTTCTCGCCCTGGACCACCACGATCTCGATCCTCTCGCCGGCTCCCCGAGCACCCCCCCTGACCGTCGGGCGGCGCCCCGGTGTCGTAGCAGTCGGTCCCGAACGCCCTCCCGCTGATCGTGATCGTCTCGCCCCGGTCGACCTCCCGGACCGGATGGCTGATCTCCGGCGGGGCGCACGCCGCCGCAGCGATGACGGCTGCCGCGATCATGATCATCGGCGGGTGAAGCGGAGGACGCCGAGGGCAAGGCTGGTGACGACGGCGGCGGCTACGAGGGCGGCGACCGCGATCAGCCACACCGGGGTGATGCTTTCGGCTTCGCTGTCGCTGGGGCGCGGTGGGCCGAAGCTGGCGACATCTACGGAGGCCTCGACCGGAGCCGGGGCACCCGACACGGTCATCGGCTTGCCGGGGTCGTCGAAGGTTCGGGCGCCGGTGTCGGTGCGAGCGACGACGGTGACGTCGCCGGGTTGCAGCGTTGCCGGCACCACGACCTCGACCGACAGCTTCAGGTCCTGGTCGGCGTTGCCCGCCGCCACCACGATCTCGGTCTCGCCTTGGACGAACATCACCTCGATCCCGGTCGCGGGGCGGCCGAGGACGCCCTCGCCCGGAGGTGGTGGGCCGGTGTCGTAGCAGTTCGTTCCGAAGTACTCGCCGGTGATGGTCAGCGTCTCGCCGCGATCGACCTCGCCGGCAGGGTGCTTCAGGGTCGGGCCTACGCAGTCCAACAGTTCCACGCCGGTTCGACGGCGGGGTCAGAGCGTTCGGTTCCCGTCGGGGGTCAGGACGACGATGTCGCGGCTTGCTGCTGTCTCTACCGACAGCGTCATGCCTTCCTGGAGCACAACGTCTGCGCCGAGATCCGGGGTGATCACCGGGGGCTCGAAGCCCAGGCCGATGCCGCGGACCAGCCAGCCGGTGGCCTCGCCTGCGGCAGCCCGGACGGACGCGGCGGTTGCGCCGGGGACACTGGCGGCGACCAGCGACCCGAACACCTCGTCGGGGGACGACGGGAAGCTGCGGCCGCAGCCGCCTTCGTAGCCGTCGACGATCACGCCGATGTCAACGTGGGTCACGCCGTCGACGGTGCGCAGCACCGGCGGCGACGACGGCACCGTCGCGCCCCGCTCCCCCAGTAGCCGCAGGGCCGCGGGCAACCCCGAAGCCGCCGCCACCTCGACCGCCTCCCGAGCGATCGACGTGGCCCGCTGGATCAAGTCCACCTCGGCCGGCAGCTTCACCGCCCGCACCGCGTGCAGCAGGTCGTCGACCGGGACCAGCTCGGCGTCGGGCGCCAAACGACCGGCCGCCCGTTGGAAGCCGGGCGACAGGGCGTCGACCCCGATCCGCCGGGCGTCGGCGAACCCCGAAATCGCCCGCAGCGCGGCCGCCATAGTCGCCGGGTTCCACGTCACCCCGTACAGGTGCTCGAACGGCACCTCGGGCGGGACACCGGCGTCCCACGTCGACAGCAGGTGGGTCGCATCGGTCGCCGCGACCAGCACGCAAGCGGCGCCGAACGGTCGGGTGCCGGCAGTCCACAACGACCGTGCGCCCGTCGCGTACACCACCGAGTCGCGCCGGCCGAGCACCAGCGCGTCGAGGTCGGCGTCCTTCATGAGCGCGAACACCCGCTCACGCCTTAGTGCGCGTAGCTCGCTCATGAGCCGAACGGGGTGAAGTCGTGGCCACCGCCCAGGTGGCACCAGCCGTCGCCGGTCACGGCGACGATCTCCTCGGCCCGGTAGCCGCCCACGCCGTCCTCCCAGATCACCGGCTCCACCACCAGCACCATCCCCGGCGCCAGGACGAGGCCCTCGTCGAACTCCGGCCCGAGGTCGGTGCCGAGCAGCGGCATCTCGGCGCTCTCCACGCCCAACCCGTGCACCAGGTAGAAGTGCGGCAGCCACGGCCGATCGGCCGGCTCGACCGCCGACGCCGCCCGGCACAGCTCCCCGCCCGTGGCACCAGGCCGCACCTCGTCGAGCACAGCGATCATCACGGAGCACCAGCGGGCGAACAGCTCCCGCTCGGCCTCCGTCGGATCCCGCCCCACCACCCACGTGCGCCCGAAGTCCGAGGCGTAGCCGCAGTGGTCGATGCCGGTGTCGACCCACACCAGGTCGCCGTCGGCCAGCACCGGGTCGCCGACCCCGGTCGGGAAGGCGACGTGCCCGGTGGTGGTTCGGGGCCCGACGACGATGGTCCGGGGCATCGGCTCGAAGATCGGGTCGATCAGGTTCGCCGTGGACCCGCCGTCGAGCGACGCCAGCTGGGCCAGGAACTCGCCTGCCACCTCGCTGCGCCGCACCCCCGGCCGCACCATCGCCTGCGTGCCGACCATGGCGGCCTCGTTGCGGCGCTGGGCCTCGGCGATGCACGCCAGCTCGTCCGCGGTCTTCGTCAGCTTCGCCGGAGCGATCACCTGCGACGCTTCGACGACCGTCGCTCCGTCGAGCATCCCGGCCCGCACCATCGCCCCGGTCAACTCGTCGACCGCGACCCGCCTGCCCGCCAGCGGCCCGACGGCGTCGGCCAGCGCCGCCACCCCCTCGTCCAGCTCCGGCCAGACGTCGACCAGGACCCGGGGCGACGAAGCCCCGGCCTCGACCACCGCCACCGACCGCCGGTTGGCGGCGTGGGTCACGTCCTCGGATCGCCGGGCGACACCCGTCGAGTACGCCACGTTGGGCGCGTGCAGCAGCAATGCGACGTCGACGGCCTGTCGCGCCATCTCGGCCTGCAGCCGCCCGTGGCGCTCGCGGAGCATGCGGGCCTCGTCGACCGCCATCGGTGACAGCCGATGGGCCGTGAGCAGTGCGCTCAACCCCTGGTCCCCCATGGCCCCTTTATAGCCGGATGTGACGCATCTGTTAGAAACACGCTCCGCGTCGTGCTATGAACGCGCGGGATGACAGGCGACACGGCCGGCACGGTTGACTTCGACCACCACGATCCCGAGTTCCACCGGGAGCGGCACGCACGTTGGGCCGAGCTGCGCCGCTGCCCGGTCGCCCACAACACCAGCTACGGCGGATTCTGGGTGGTCAGCGGCTACGAGGAGGTCGCCACCGTCGCCCGCGACGCCGAGACCTTCTCCAGCCGCCACTGCCCGATCGACCCGACCAGCGCAAGCACCGACGGCGACATGGACTACATCGGCATCGCCGGCATCCCCCGGGGCAAGATCCCGACTGCCGGGATCGCCGAGGTCGAGGGGCACGTCCACCGGGCGCTGCGCCGGGTCCTCAACCCCTACCTGGTGCCCGCGGCGATCGAGGCGCTGCGGCCGAGGATGGAGGCCGCCGCGGCCTGGTTCCTCGACCAGCACATCGAGCAGGGCGCCATCGACCTGGTGCTCGACTACGCCAACCCGATCCCGGCCATCTTCACCATGGAGCTGGTGGGCCTGCCCGCCGACAACTGGCACCACTACGCCGAGCTCTTCCACGGCATGGTCGCCTACGGCCGCGGCCCCGAGCTGAGCCAGGCCATGGCCAACGTCCCAGCGATGTTGGGGGAGCTGAAGGCCGAGGTCGACGATCGCCGGACCGACCCGCGGGACGACCTCCTCACCGCCATCGTGCAGCTGCAGCTCGACGATGACGACAGCGGCGGTCGCCACCTCACCGACGACGAGCTGGTCGCCGTGCTGTGGAACCTCATCGGCGGCGGCCTCGACACCACCACGTCGCTGACCGCGCTCAGCCTCCACCACCTCGACACCCACCCGGACCTGCGGGAGCAGCTCGGAGCCCAGCCGGAGCTCCTCCCCGCCGCCACCGAGGAGTTCCTCCGCTACACCTCGGTCAACGAGACCCTGACCCGCACCGTGACCCAGGACGTCGAGCTCGGGGGCCAGCAACTCCGCCGGGGCGACCACCTGATGCTCAGCTGGCTGTCGGCCAACCGCGACCCCAAAGCCTTCGACCGCCCCGACGAGGTCGTGCTCGACCGGGACGTCAACCCGCACCTGGCGTTCGGCGTCGGCCCCCACCGCTGCATCGGCCTGCACATGGCCCGCACGCTCTTCCAGGTCATGGTCGCCGAGGTGCTCGCCCGCATCCCCGACTACCGGGTCGACCACGCCGCCACGCGCTTCTACCACGGCAACCCCGAACTGGCCGGCGTCGTCCAGATGCCCGCCACCTTCACGCCCGGCCCCCGGACAGGCCCGAAGGAGCGCCCGTTCTGATGCCCGACCGACCCGTCGCCCTCGTCACCGCCCCCATCGGCGGCCCTGCCGTGGAGCGCCTGCGGGCGGTCACCGACCTGGTGGTCGACCCCTGGATCGACCAGCGCCCGCTGCGCCTCTACAACGAGCACCAGCTGGCCGCGCGCATCGACGAGGAAGGCGCCAGCATCGTCATCTGCGAGGCCGACAAGGTGCGGGGCCCGGTGTTCGAGCGGCCGCTGCTGGCCGTCGGCTCGACCCGGGGCGACCCGACCAACGTCGACGTCGAGGGCGCCACGGCCGCCGGGATCCCCGTGCTGCACGCCCCCGGTCGCAACGCCGACGCGGTCGCGGAACTGACCGTGGCCCTGCTGTTCGCCGTCACCCGGCACCTGCTCCCGGCCGACCAGGACGTGCGCGCGGGCGAGATCTACCGCGACGGCACCATCCCGTACCAGCGCTTCCGCGCGCACCAGCTGGCCGGCCGCACCGCTGGCCTCATCGGCCTGGGGGCCGTGGGCCGGGCGACGCGATGGCGGCTGGAGGGGCTCGGCATGCGGGTCATCGCCGCCGACCCCTACGCCGCCGACGCCACCCACAGCCTCGACGACCTGCTCGCCGAGGCCGACGTGGTGTCGATGCACGCCAAGGTCACCGACGAGACGCTCGGGCTGATCGACCGCGACGCCATCGCCTGCATGAAGCCGGGCGCCGTGTACCTCAACACCGCTCGGGCCGCGCTCCACGACATCGACGCCCTCACCGAGGCGCTGACGAGCGGGCACCTCGGCGGGGCGGGCCTCGACCATTTCCAGGGCGAGGTGCTCGACCCCGCCCACCCGCTCTCCCAGCTGCCCAACGTCGTGCTGACACCCCACATCGGCGGGGCCACCTACGACACCGAGGCCAACCACACCACGATCATCGCCGCCGACATCATCCGGCTCCTGGCCGGCGAGCGGCCCGAGCACATCGTGAACCCCGAAGTTCTGAAGTGACCGAGAACTAACACTCGTGTCACATCCTTAGAGCATCGCGATCGTGTGGCGGGTAAAGCGCCAGACGCCATCGTCGCCCCGCGCGAGCTCGTCGTGGTAGCGCCCCACCACCGAGACGCCCCACCCGCCTTCGGGCAAGCGGCCCATGAACGCGAAGTCCGTGGTGGCCGTGGCCGCGCCATCGTCCAGCGTGATCAGGGGCTCCCCCAGCAGGTGTTTCCCCCGCACTTCGGGCGTGTACGCCGCCTCCATGAAGCTGCGAATGGCCTCGCGACCCTGCACCGGTTCGCCGGGCAGGGCGTGGAACACGGCGTCCGTGGCGAACAGCGCGGCGAACTCCTCGAACCGGCCGTCGTCACAGGTCTGGCCGTAGCTCGCCAGGACCTTGCGGATCGCTTCCTCCGTCACTGCAGCCTCCCGAAAAGACGACACGAGTGTCAGATTTGTGGCTACTGTACGCGTCGTCGACGGGCTGACCACAGGGGGGCGCCATGACGACGAGCAGACGGCGGAGGATCCCGCTCCTGGCAATCGGTGTGGCCATGAGCTTGGTCACGCTGGCGTGCGGAAACTCGAGCGGGTCCAAGGGCGACGCGGAGAAGACCAGCAAGGCGGTCAGCGTCGACGCGCCCGGCGTGTCCGACACCGAGATCCGGGTCGGCGGGGTCGCGGCGATCACCAACCCGCTCGGGGGCAAGTACGACGAGCACGCCAAGGGCGTCGAGGCGTACTTCGAGATGGTCAACGCCGACGGGGGCATCGACGGCCGCAAGCTGAAGTTCGCCGTCAACCGGGACGACGCCACGTCGAACAACCCCGCCGCGGTCCAGCAGCTGATCTCGCAGGACGACGTGTTCGCCGTCCTCCCGGTCTCCACCGTCTTGTTCACCGGCGCCGACAAGCTCGTCGAGGCCAACGTGCCCACGTTCGGCTGGTTGATCAACGCCGAGTGGGGCGGGACGAAGGCCGAGCCCAAGTCCAACCTCTTCGGCCAGTACGGCTCCTACCTGTGCTTCACCTGCGCGTCGCCGAGCGCGCCGTTCCTCGCCCAGGAGGCCGGGGCCTCGAAGGTCGGCCTGCTGGCGTACAACGTGCCCCAGTCCGCCGACTGCGCCACGGGATTCGAGGCCTCGTTCAAGAAGTTCCCCACCGCCAAGGTGGTCTTCGCCGACAAGACGCTGGCCTTCGGCGGCGGCGACTTCGGCGTCCAGGTGTCGGAGATGAAGAAGGCCGGCGTCGACCTGGTGCTCACGTGCATGGACTTCAACGGGGTCGTCGCCCTCGCCCGGGAGATGAAGCGCCAAGGCCTCGACGCCGTGCAGTCGCTGCCGAACGCCTACGACCCCGAGCTCCTCGAGGACTTCGGCGACCTCTTCCAGGGCTCGTACGTGTTCACGTTCTTCACACCGTTCGAGATGAAGGACCCGCCCAAGGCGCTGAAGACCTACCTGAAGTGGATGGAGAAGACGAACACCCCGGCCAACGAGAACACGATGAACGGCTGGCTCAACGCGGCGCTGTTCGTCGAGGGGCTCCGCCAGGCGGGCAAGGACTTCTCCCGCCAGAAGGTCATCGACGCCATCAACTCGATGGACGACTGGACCGCCGACGGCCTGCTGCCGGGTGTCGACTGGACCACCGCCCACTACGAGACCGCCGACCCCAGCTGCGGCGCCGTCAGCCAGGTCGACGGCGACAGCTTCAAGCCGGTGTTCGGCAAGCCGGGCAAGCCGTTCGTCTGCATCCCGCTCGACGCCAAGGACGTCTCCGAGGCGAAGATCACCGGCTGAGCCGGCTGACCGGGCTGCTTCGCGACGATGAGCGACGTCCTCGACTACGCCATCCGAGGGGTGCCGATCGGCTGCGTGTTCGCACTGCTGGCCGTCGGGCTGGTGCTGACG
>Ga0075429_100001158_pt1 | contig 21258 bp, 18 predicted proteins | sample RhiMetdeltSRZDD3_FD_75295 | JGI IMG/M metagenome (GOLD analysis project Ga0075429, IMG submission 75295) | Populus rhizosphere microbial communities from Tennessee, USA - Rhizosphere MetaG P. deltoides SRZDD3 | ecosystem: Host-associated > Plants > Roots > Rhizosphere > Soil | place: USA... | reverse complement strand
CCGTCATCGGCTCGATCGAGCTCACCTCGTTCATCGTGTGGCTGGGCATCAGCGTCATCGCCGGAACGATCCTCCACCGCCTGGCCACGGCGCTCGAGGGCGCGCACGCCGAGAGCGCGATACGCGACGCCGAGATCGGCTCCATCTTCGCCCTCAGCCAAACGCTCTCCGGCTCGCTCGACCTTGGGGAGATCTGCCGGGAATACCTCCGGAGCGCACGGCGCGGTCTCGACGCGAGCGTCACCCTGGCCCTCCTCGTCCACGACGACGTTGCGGAGGCATTCCGTCTCGTCGCCGAGGAAGGTCCGCGCACCGGTGCGCTCCTCGACAAGGTCTACTCCGTGTCAGCGCTCCCCGCTGCGATGCGTTCACGCGTCATCGATCATCGCCAACCCCTCGTGCTTCCGGACACGACCGCCGGTGGCGAGCAGTGGCGACTGCTCGCGCGCGACCTGCCGAACGCGAACTGGATCCACTCGTTCGCCGCGCTCCCGCTGGTCTCGCAGGAGCGCCTCGTGGGCGCGGTCGTTGCCGGAGGAGAGAGCGCCGGAACGCTCACCGCGGACCGATTGCAGCTCGTCCTCGTTCTCGGTCAATTCGTCGCGGGGGCGATCCGCACGTCGCTCTCCCTCACCGAAGCGCAATCGCGCGCCGATCATGAAGAGCTCGTGAGCCGGATCGCCCGGCGAGCACGCGCATCGCTCGATCCGAACGAGGTGCTGCGCGGCACGGTCGAGGAGCTGGGCCGCGCCCTGAGCGTGGACCGCGTGCTCGCGACAACGGGGTCGAGCCCGGACGCCCTGGTCGTCGCGTATGAATGGGACGCGCAGGGGATCGCCGCGATCGGTGAGGGCAAGCAAGCGTTGCCGGTGGCGCGAATGGCCGCGGAGACGGGGCGGACGCTCGTTGTGCGCGACGTTCGCGCGGACGCGCGCGTTGCGGAGGGCAGCATGCACGCCGGCGTGCGGGCGGTCATCGCGACGCCGATCCTCGTCGCGGGCCAGCTCGCCGGCACGCTCTCCCTCAACCAGGCGAGCGCCGCGCGCGACTGGACCACGGACGAGGTGCGCTTGGTCGAGGCGGTCGCGCGCGAGCTGCGCGTCGCCATGGAAACGGCGCGCCTGTTCCAGGCCCGTGAAGGCGAGAACGCGCGCCTCCTGGCCCTGCAGCGCGCGGCGGCCACGCTCTCGGCGCGCACCGATCCGCACGAGGTCTTCGACATGATCCTGCGCAGCGCGGTGCAGCTGTTCGGTCAGGGCAGCGCTTCGCTCTACACCTGGGATGAGGAGGCTGGGGTGCTCCGGCTGGCGGAGAACTTCGACCCCGACGGTCGCATGCCCGATAACGCCGTCCTGCGACCGGGTGAGGGCGTCGTCGGTCGAGTGTTCGCCGATCGCGAGCCGCTCATCATCAAGGACTACCAGAGCTGGGAGGGACGCACGCCGGTCGGTCAGCAGACCGGCCTGCACGCGTGCATCGCAGTCCCGCTCATCCGCAGCGGTCGCGCGCTCGGAGCGCTGGGCATCCGGTCGTACGACCCGACCGTGGCATACAGCGCGGACGACGCGCAGATGCTCGGGCTCTTCGCGGACCAAGCGGCCGCCGCGCTGACCACCGTCGAGGCGTTCGGTCGGCAGGCTCAGGCGGTGGAGCAGCTGGAGCGTCTCAATCGCGCGAAAAGCGAGTTCGTTTCGATCGTCAGCCACGAATTCCGCACGCCGCTCACCGGGATCCAGGGCTTCAGCGAGATGATGCGCGACGAGTCGCTATCCATGGAGGAGATGCGCGAGTACGCCGGGGACATCAACAAGGACGTGCAGCGCCTCAATCGCATGATCAACGAGATGCTCGACCTCGACCGCATGGAATCCGGTCGCATGACGATCCACCGCGAGCCGATGGACCTGAACGCGGTCCTGGACGAGGCTGTCGATCGCGTCCGCCCGAATGCGCCGAACCACACCCTGATCCTCGACCTGCAGCCCGACCTCCCGCAGATCCAGGCCGACCGCGACCGATTGACGCAGGTCGCGTCGAACCTGCTGAACAACGCTGTCAAGTACTCGCCCACGGGCGGGCGCATCACTCTCACGACGCGCACGCAGGGCGACCAGCTTCTGTTCGACGTTCGGGATGAAGGTCTTGGCATCCCCAAGGAGGCCCTGGAGACGATCTTCGAGCGCTATTCGCGTGTCGATTCGCAGGCGACGAAGGACATCCAGGGGACCGGCCTCGGCCTACCGATCGTCCGCCAGATCGTCCAGCTCCACGGCGGCCGGGTCTGGGCGGAGAGCGAGCTTGGCCGCGGCTCGGTGTTCCACGTCGCCCTGCCGCTTGCGGGCGCCGCGTGACTCGTGGAGGCTTGAGCGCGCCGATGCCGGACCGAGCCTCTTGAGCACCGAGAAGATCAGCCCAGACCGCATCCTCGTCGTCGACGACGAGGAGCAGATCCGGAAGCTCCTTGAGTCTTCTCTCCAGCGTCGCGGCTATGAGGTCGTCGTGGCCGCCGACGGCATCGAGGCGCTCCGCCAGATCCGCGCCAAGATGCCAGCGCTCATCGTCACCGACGTGAACATGCCGAACATGAATGGCTTCGAGCTCACGCGACGCCTGCGCGCGGACCACCGCACCGCTCGCGTTCCCATCGTGATGCTGTCGGCCCGCAAGCAAGCCGACGACATCCTCACCGGCTACGCCGAGGGCGCCGACGAGTACATCGCGAAACCGGTCGAGATGGCCGTGCTCTCGGCGAAGATCGACGTCCTCATCAAGCGTATGAGGGCCACGGCCGGTGAGGTCATCAAGCGCGGCCGGGTGATCGTGTTCCTCCGGGGCAAGGGCGGCGCCGGCGCCACCACGCTCGCCGTCAATTCCGCCGTCGCGCTCGCTGAGACCAAGATGTACAAGACCGCGGTCATCGACCTGAACCTCGAGTTCGGTAACGTCGCGTCGCACCTCAACCTGAAGCCACAGCACACGCTGGCCGATCTCGCGGACACGCAGCCGGACCAGCTCGACGACACGACATTCGCGACGTTCCTCGCGCAGGACCGCAGCGGCGTGCAGGTCTGCGTCGGGTCCGACGTGCCCGAGCATGCCGAGCTGGTGACGGTCAGCGCGGTCCAGCAGAGCATCGAGCGCCTGCGGCGCGACAGCGACTATCTGATGGTCGACACGCCGCCGTCGTTCACGCAGCAGACGCTCGCCGCGATCGACACCGCGGACGGCGCGTGCATCGTCTCCGAACCGCACGTGGCGTCGATGAAAGCAGGCCGCGACTGTCTGGCGGTACTCGAGAAGCTCTCGTTTCCAAAGGAGCGCGTCCTTCTCGTGATCAACCGCACGACGCAGACCGGACTTGAGACGGACGAGATCGCGCGCTTCTTCAACCGGCGTCCCGACGTCGTCGTCCCATTCACGCCCGCCTTCGACGACGCCGCGGACCGGGGCCGGCCGATCGTCGTGCTCCATCCCGACAACGCGGCCTCGAAGCAGCTGCGGGACCTCGCGGCGCGGCTCACCGTGCTGGCGCCGACGGTGCGCTGACATCCGCATCAAGTTCTGGGGCACGCGCGGTTCGATCTCGGCGGCTGGTCCGGAGACGCTCCGGTACGGCGGCAACACCCCGTGTATCGAGGTCACCACGGACGACGGAACGCTGATCGTCCTCGACTGTGGCACCGGTGCGCGGAAGCTGGGACTCGAGCGTGCGAGCCAGGGACCGGTTCGGCTGCACCTGCTCTTGTCCCATACCCACGCCGACCATATCCAGGGACTCCCGTTCTTCCTCCCGGCACTGGCGCCGGGCAGCCACGTCACCGTCTACGGTCCGTCGGGCATGGACCGCACGCTTCCGACAGCGGTCGGCGGCACGATGGACTACGCGTACTTCCCCGTCTCGCTCGAATCACTGCCGGCCAAAGTGGATTTCATCGAGGTCGGCGAGACCGAGTTCTCGATCGGCGGCATCAAGATCCGCACGCAGTTCCTGAACCACACTTCTCCGTGCCTGGGCTATCGGATGACGGTCGGGTCGGCAACGCTCGTCTACGCCACCGACCACGAGGCGCACGCGAATCCGCACTGGCGGGCGGAACGCAGCGAGGAGGCGTTCGATCCCGCGCTCCTCGCGCACACGGGGGACGCGCGCCACGCGTCCTTCCTGTCCACGGCGGACGTGGTCATCCACGACGCGCAGTACGGCGCTGCTGACTATCCAACGAAGGCCGGCTGGGGACACAGCACCGTCGAGTACGCGGTCGACGTCGCGCTCATCGCGCGCGCGAGGACGCTGGTGCTCTTCCATCATGACCCGGACCGCGATGACGATGGCGTGGATGGCCTTGTTGCCGTCGCGGAGAGCCGCGTCGCGGCCTCGGAGCGACCCCTGCGCATCGTCCCCGCCGCTGAGGGCGAGGAGCTCGTGCTCGCCGAGGGGTCGTATGCGCGAACGACCGATGTCGAGCCGGCGCCGGAGCGGATGCCGGACCGCGCACGCATCCTCGTCGCCGATGACGACGTCGCGCTCGTGCGCATCCTCGAGGCCGTGCTGCGCGGCGACGGCTACGACGTGGACGTGGCGTTCGACGGAGAAGAGATGCTGACCAAAGCGGCCGCGTCGGCGTACGACCTGGTTCTCGTCGACGTCGTGATGCCGAACCTCGACGGCCTCGCGGCGTGCAGGCGGTTACGGACGTTGAACGGCTACCGCGATACGCCGTTCGTGGTGCTCACCGCCCGGACGCGACAGGACGACATGGCCGCCGCCTTTGACGCCGGCATCACCGATTACATCCGCAAGCCATTCGCCCTGCCGCAGATGCGCGCACGGATACGCTCGTGGCTTGCGCGCGGCGCGGCACGCCGAGTGTGAGCCCGGAGGCAGCCTCGGCCGTATATCCGTAGAACAGCGCGAAAAGGGGGACGAAACTCCATGACCGAGCTGAATGAGACCCAGCGCTACTTCATCGACGAGCACATCGAGGACTACATGGACGGTTTGATCTCCCGGCGCGAGCTTCTCCGGCGGGTCACCCTCATCTCGGGAAGCGCTGCGCTGGCGGGAAGCATCGTTGCGGCATGCGGAACCCCGGCACAGACCGCGGCATCGCCGACGGCGACCGTTGCGCCGACCGCCGCGGCGACGGCCTTCGTCCCGCAGGCCTTCGCCACGCCTCCGCCGTCGCCAGCGCCGGCCGGCGTGACCGTGCAGGAGAACGATCCGCGCATCGTCGTCTCGAAGCCCGAGATCAAGGGCACGGACGGGGCACCGCTCATGGCGTACATGGCCAAGCCGAACACGGGCGCGCGCGTTCCCGGGGTGGTCATCATCCACGAGAACCGCGGGCAGACCGAACACATCCGCGACGTCGTGCGCCGCGCCGCCACCGCGGGCTTCGTGGCCGTGAACATCGACCTCGCCGCGCGCGAGGGCGGCGCGGCGAAGCTCACGGACTCCGCCGCGTACAACGCCGCGCTCGCGAAACGCGATCTGGCCGCGAAGCTCTCCGACCACGGCGCGACGATCGCGTTCCTCAAAGGGCAATCGAGTGGCGCCATCGGCGTGACCGGCTTCTGCTTCGGCGGTGGTGAGGTCTGGAGTATCGTCACGTCCCTGAACCCTGACGTGAAGGCCGCGGTGCCGTACTACGGACCGCAGCCGGCGAATTACGCCGAGCTCGCCAAGACGAAGGCCGCGGTGTTGGGCGTGTACGCGGAGCTCGACACCCGCATCACGAGCAGCACGATGCAGATGGAACAGGAGCTCAAGAAGTCTGGCTCGCCGTACACGATCACCATCCATCCGGGCGTGAACCACGCCTTCCACAACGACACGAACGCGGACCGCTACAACGCCGCAGCCGCGCAGAAAGCCTGGGTCGCCACGATCGAGTGGTTCCGGAAGTACCTCGTCTAGCAGCGCAAGAGACACGAGGAGCGGCCGCTTCGGAATCCTGGTCCCCCAAGCGGCCGCTCTGGCTATCGCGCGAGCGACAACGGCGCGGCGCTCCTCGAGCGAGCGTCTGCGCCCAGCCGGCCCGAACGGAGCACGCGCGGTGAACGGCGGGCCGGCGTAGCCAGCAGCGAGCGAGAGGAGTGCCGCGACGTTGAGCTCGCGCGCGATGGCTGGGAGCGACCGCGCTACTTTTTCTCGAGCATTGCCCGAAGCGCTTCGCGGCCTTCGGGTGTTGCGTTCGACTTGGCTGGCACGATGATCTTCGGCTCCTCCGCCTTCGGCGCCGCCGCGCCGTGGAGGTTTGTTGCCTCGCCGCCTGCCTTCTTGATGGCTTCCGCTTCCGCGTCGGGTGACTCGAGACCGATCAGCTTGTCGACGGTCTTGCGATTGCGGATCGAGCGCGCGAGCGAGGCGAGCACGAGGGGGTCGCGCAGCGCGCGCGGATCCTGCTGCGCGAGCGGCGTCATCGCGACCTGTGCCGCGAGCTCGTTGGACGAGACAGTGATGCCTTCTTTCTTCGCGATCGCGTCGAGGACCAGGATCGACTTCGCGCGTCGCTCGGCCACGGGCTTCCACTCGGCGCGGATCTCGTCCTCCGTCTTGCGCGCCTGGAGCAGGAACTGCTCGAAGGTGATCCCCTGCTCGCGAATGCGTGACTTGAGGTCCGCGACCATGTGATCGAGCTCGTCCTGCGCGAGGACCTCGGGCACCTCAACGGTCGCGGTGTCGACGGCGTGTTCGAGCATTTTGTCCGCCGCCGCGTCACGAGCTTCGTGGAACGCCGAGTGCACGAGCTCGTTCTTCACCTCGCGCCGCAGCTGCGCGATGTCGGCGACGCCGACGGTCTTCGCGAAATCGTCGTCGAGCGCGGGCAGCACCTTCTCCGCGACCTGGCTCGCGCGGATGCTGAAGGCGCCCTTTTTGCCGCGCAGCTCTTCGGTCGCGGTCTCGGACGAGAACTCGAGCTCGACGGTCTTGCTGTCGCCGGCCTTCATGCCGACGAACGCATCGCCCAGCCCCGCGATCGACGTCGCGCGACCCGCCTCGACGTGCGCATTGCGCGCGAAGGGCGGCAGCGTCTTCCCGGCGACGGACACGTCGATGTCGACGGTGACGATGTCCCCCGCCCTGGCCTCTCTCGGCACCGGTTGCAGCTGGGCGTGCGACTCCCGCATCGCTTCGATGGTCTTGCCGATCTCTTCGTCGCCCGGAGGCGTCGGCTCGACGGCGGCACCGTGCGCGGCATAATCACCGAGCTGCACATCGGGCCGAACCGTGACCGTCGCCGTCCACTTCATCGGCTTTCCCGGCTCGAGCTGCGTCAGGTCCACCCGGGGATCCTCCAGCGGCGACAGCTCCTCGAGCTCGACGATCTCGCGATAGGTCTGCTCCACCAGGTCCTCGGCGGCCTCGGCCCAGAGGTGCTCCGCGCCGTACGCGCGCTCGTACATCGCGCGCGGCGCCTTGCCCGGGCGGAACCCTGGGATCTTCGCCTTCTGGTTATGGCGCTCGAAGACGCGGTCGGCCTGGCGCGTCAGGCGGTCCGCATCGACCTCGACCTCGAGCGAAACTTTCGATCCCGCGTCGCGGCGAACGCTGTGGCGGAAGGACCGTTCGGTAGGCGCGGAGGTGGTAGGAGCATCAGACATGGGACGGTCATAGTGTATTGCGGATGCACTTCTACGAGGTCCACGAGGGCGACGAGGAAGTCGGTGCCGCCGTCCTCCTGGCCCACCAGGACAAGATGGATCCTTTCGACTTCTTCGAGCTGGTCAAGCGGGCCAAGTCCGTTGTGCTCGACCACTACGAGGAGGACTCGCTGGCGGAGGCCATCGCGAACGAGCTACAGCGCTCAGGCGGCTTCACGCACGTCACCGATCAGCTGCTCGTCGCCTCGGTCAACGTCGACGAGACCGAGGAGAACACGTATCTCCTCACCGAGGAAGGCGACACGCGCACCCTCTTCATGAAGCGCGAGGAGAACGGCGAGTCCCACAACGGCGAAGACGAGCACGACGACTGATGGAACGTATCGGCTTCGTCGGGACGGGGATCATGGGCGCTCCGATGGCGCGGAATGCGCTCAAAGCGGGCTTCGCCGTCGCGGTGACGAACCGGACGCTTGCCCGCGCCGAGGCCCTCGCGAAAGACGGCGTGACCGTCGTGAAGACACCCCGCGAGGTGGCCGAGCGGTCCGACATCGTCGTCACCATGGTCCCGAACACGCCGCACGTCGAAGAGGCGGTGTTCGGCCCGGACGGGGTCGCGGCCGGCGCCCGCGATGGACTGCTCCTCATCGACATGAGCACGATCTCCCCCTCGGCGACCCGCGACTTCGCGGATCGCGCGGCGAAAAACCGGCCACCGTTCCGCACCCTAGATGCGCCGGTGTCTGGCGGCGAGCCCGGCGCGATCGAAGCACGCCTTTCGATCATGATCGGCGGTGATGCCGCTGACGTGAAGCGCGCGATGCCGCTGTTCGACGCACTCGGGAAGACGATCGTCCACATCGGGGATCACGGCGCGGGCCAGGCCTGCAAGCTCGCGAACCAGATCGCGGTCGCGCTGAACAACCTCGGCGTATCCGAGGCCCTCGTCTTCGCGGCGTCTCAGGGGATCGACCTCGAGAAGACGCGGCAGGTCATCGCGGGTGGCGCGGGGTCGTCGTGGGCGATGCAGAATTACGCGCCGAAGATGCTCGCCGGCGACTTCCGGCCTGGCTTCATGGTGGATCTCCAGCAGAAGGATCTGCGCCTCGTCCTCGACAACGCGTACGCCGATCACATCTCGCTCCCCGGCGCCGCGCTGGTGCACGAGCTCTACAACGCGCTGCAGCGCGACGGCGGCGGACGCGAAGGCAATCTCGCGCTCATCAAGGTCATCGAAAGGCTCTCGGGGATCGAGGCGCGGGTACGGTCCTAGTGGCACTCGCGTTCGACCGCGCGCTCGCACGACTGGCGCGCATCACCGACCTGACGGCTCGTTGGCGCTGGCGTGACGTCGATCCACCCGCTCTCGCCGGGTACGCGCTGTACAACGCGCTCGAGGAGGAGCAGATGGCCGTCGCGGCGCTCGCGCCGGACGGCGACGAGGCCTCGCGGATCCTCACGCTCGCGCAGATCGCGTTCGGTCGGCTCCGCGGCCTGCTCGCGGCGATCGATGACGATCTGCTCGATCGCGTGCCGGCCGAAGGAGAGTGGAGCGTGCGCGAGACGCTCGTGCACGCGATCGGAGTGGAGCGCTCGTACCGCGCGAATACGCAGCACGCCCTCGTCCGTCGCGACGACGAGCCGCTCACCCTAAGCGCCGAGCGGCGCCCGCAGCCGGATCCCGCGGATACGAGCGGTGGCGTGCTCGACATCCTCGCCGCGTTCGCCGCGCGTCGCGCCGAGACCGACGCGGCGCTCGCGGGCCTTGACGCTGCGCAGATGGTGCGACCGTCTCAGTGGGGACCGTATGAGGTGCCGCACCGCATCGACGTTCGCTTCCGGCTCCACCGCTTCGCATCGCACATCGTCGAGCACACCGTGCAGTGCGAGAAGACCCTGGATGCGCTGGGCGTCACGCTGAACGACCCGCGCGCGGTCGTGAGAAGCATCGGCGCGACGCGTGGCGCGCACGAGCGACGGTCGTCGCGCGCGGTGCTCGACGCGCTCGATGCCGCACTGATCGCAAGGGCTGACGCCGTTGGGGTCTAAGGCGAAGTACTCCGCGGTGCCCGGGGTGGGACTCGAACCCACACGGGGTTTAACCCCCATCGGCTCCTAAGGCCGACGCGAATACCAATTCCGCCACCCGGGCGCTCGACGTAAATCGTAGTGGGCGTCTTGCGAATCCAGTCCCGATGCCGCGCGACGTAGCTGTCCCAGATGGAAACGACCCGATCGGGATCCTCGCGCTCGCCGATGCCTTCGATGCGATGACGTCGGACCGGCGTACCTCAGGGCGATGAGCCTCGCGGACGCGCTGAAAGAGACACTCGGGACCGCCGGCACAGCTCGCTGAAGGGGACTTGGTCAGGCGACTCCAGTCCAGAAGCGTCCGCGGCCCATGGTCGGCTGACCGTCCGGGAGCGGCAGCAACCTAAATAGGGGGTAAATGACCCCTTCCGCTCGCTAACTCGGCCGTTCCACAACAGGACCACCGATTGCCCGGCGGTACCGTTTTCTCATTGTTTACCCCCCGCCACGCGTCTATCCCTGAACGTATGAAGAGCCGTGTTCTGGTCGCGGACGACGATCCGTCCACCCGGGCCCTGGTCGACATGGCCCTGCAGGACGCGGGCTACGACTGCGTGCTCGCCGCTGACGGCAGGTCCGCGCTCGAGCACGCCCGCGCAACGCGCCCCGACCTCGTCGTCCTGGATGTCGGCATGCCTTTCATGACCGGCGACGAGGTGCACCGTGAGCTGCGGCGCGATCCGCGCACCCGCTACATCCCGGTGGTCTTTGTGACCGCGAAGCGGACCACGGCCGAGGTGGCGACACGGCTCCGCAACGGTGCGGACGACTACGTCGCGAAGCCCTTCGACATCGACGAGCTCGTCGCCCGCATCGCGTCCGCGCTCCGCCGCGCGGCGGAGCTGCGCTCCCTCAACCCGCTCTCCGGCCTCCCCGGCAACCTCAGCATCGCCCACGAGATCGACGCGCGGCTCAGTGATGGCAGTGACACCGCATGCCTCTACGTCGACGTCGATCACTTCAAGGACTTCAACGACCGTCAGGGCTTCGCGCGCGGCGACGACCTCATCGCGCACCTGGCGGATCTGCTGAGCCAGACCGTCGGCGAGGCGGGCGACGATACGTTCATCGGACATGTCGGCGGTGACGATTTCGTCGTCCTCGTGCCCGACGCGCGCGCCGAAGAGGTGGCCGGCCAGATCATCTCGCGCTTCGACGCATCCATCCCGGCGCTCTACGACGCGGACGACCGCGCGCGCGGCTGGGTGGAGGCGCCCGACCGCCGCGGACGCATGCGCCGCGTGCCCTTCGTCACGGTGTCGATCGGCGTCGTGCCGCTTCGTCCCGATCGCTTCTCCGGAGCGACCGAGGTCGCGCGTGCGGCCGCCGAGATGAAGGAGGTCGCGAAGCGCCGTACAGGCTCTGGCTACGCGATCGACCGCCGCCGTGAGAACGCTAGCGTCGCTTCGCCCACGCCGTGAGGATCGACCGCAGCGAGAGGACCGTCACGATCGCCACGAGCTGACCCATGAAGATCGTGCGACTCAGGTCCAGCGCGGGACGCCAGGTCGCATCTCCGTCCTTGATGATCCACGCGCCGACGGGGCGCGCCGAGAGCCCGAAGCCGCTGCCGCCGTTCCCCTCCGTGTCACCACCACCGCCGCCCCCGCCCATGACGTGCGCGGCCGGGATGATCGTCACGCCGCCCTCCTGGTACGGCTCGCCGTATACGCGTCGCACCGTGATCGCGTCGCGCGCCTGGTTGACCGTGTCGAGCGCGTTCATCGTCTGACCTCCGGCTGATGCGTGTCCGACGATAGCGCTAGATCGTGAGCTCGAGGCCCTCACGCGCGACAACGACCTCGAGCCCCGGGCGTCGCTCGCTCGCGGCGCGCTGCGCGTCCTTGCCGATCCGATCGAGAGCGTCGTCGCTGCGGTCGGGGTCGTGGTGGTAAAGCACGAGCCGCCCCACGCGCGCCCTCACGGCGACGTCGACGGCGGCGTCGACCGTCGAGTGGCCCCACGTCGGCTTGAAGTCGCTCGGCAGGTACTGGCCGTCGTGGATGAGGGTGTTCGCGTCCGCCGAAAGCGCGATGACGGGGTTGGCCCTCCCTGAGAACGCGTCCTCGGTGTCGGTGGCGTACACGAGCGAACGCCCGTCGGCTTCGACGCGATACGCGAGCGCAGGCGCGGAATGGAAGATCGTGGACGAGCGCACGCGAAACGGCCCGACGCGCTCATCCGATCCATCGTCCATCTCGTCGATCTTGAGCTTGACGGGGAGATCGTCGATGTCCACCGGAAAGAACGGATCGTCCATGCCCAGGCCGAGCAGGTCTTTCATCGTGCGCGCCTGCTTTGGTCCGATGATCCGGAGACGGCTGTTCGCGTCGAAAGCGGGGCGGAAGAACGGGATGCCCTGGATGTGGTCCCAGTGCAGGTGCGAGAGGAGCAGATCCACGTCGAATGGACCCACCGTCCCGCCGTTCATCATGGCGATGCCGAGCTCTCGCAGACCCGTGCCCGCATCGAGGATCAGGAGCGCGCCGCTCGAGTCACGCACCTCAACGCAGGCGGTGTTGCCGCCGTACCGCACGGTGTTCGGGCCCGGCGTCGGGATCGAGCCGCGGGTGCCCCAGAAGCGGATCTTCACGACGATGCCGCCTGCTCCGCGGCCCGGTCGCGCTCGGACAGGCCCGCTGCCTCCTGGATGCTCCCCATGCCCTCGTCACCCGGCTTCGGCCAGGTAGGTTTCAGCGCCTCGAGCGCGGCCTCGAGATGCGCCTGTGCGGCGTGGACCGCGGCCATGACCTTGGGATCAAGGTGATCCCCGGACATGCTGTCCATGATCTCGAGCGTCCGGCGGACCGGATACGGCGGCTTGTAGTAGCGCGGCGACGTCAGGGCGTCGAAGACATCGGCCGCCGCGATGATGCGAGCTCCCAGCACGATCGACTCCGCCGCGAGTCCTTTGGGATATCCCTTGCCGTCCATGCGCTCGTGATGCTGTGACGCGATCACCGGCACGTCGCGCATGTCGCGCGGGAACACCAGGTGTGCGAGGAACTCGCCGGTCTTCTCGGCGTGCGCCTTCATGTATTCGAACTCGGCGTCGTCGAGCTTTCCCGGCTTCTGCAGGAACTTGTCGCGCACCGCGATCTTGCCGTAATCGTGGAGCAGCGCCGCGGCACGTAGCTTCTCCAGATCCTTGCCCTTCAGGCCCATCGCGCGCCCGATCACATCCGAGTAGCGCGTGACGCGGTGGCTATGTCCGGCCGTTTGCTGATCGCGCGCGTCGACGGTCATCGCCAGTGTTTCGATGAGCGTCTGCCACAGCTGCTTCTGCTCGGCCACGAGCTGGGCGTTCTCGACCGCGACGGCGGCGGACGCCGCGAGTGACGCGAGGGCCTCCTCGTCGGCCTCGGTGAAAGCGCCGCCGCCGTTCTTGTTCACCGCCTGGAACACGCCGATCACGCGGCCCTCCTGACCGGTCATGGGATAGGTCAGAAGGCTCTTCGTCTGGTAGCCGCTCTGCTGGTCGGGCTCGGGGTTGAAGCGCGGGTCCGCGTAGGCATCGGGGATGTTGACGACCTCGCCGGTGCCCGCGACGGTCCCGGCGATCCCGGTCCCGAGCGGGATGCGGATCTCGCCGGCACCCAGCGCGACGCGAGACCAGAGCTCGCCACGGTCTGCGTCGACGATGAAGATCGTGGCCCGATCCGCCGCCAGCAGCTCGCGCGTCGCCTCGGCCATCAGCTGGAGCAGTGAGGTGAGGTCCGTCACCGACATGAGGCGGCGCGTCACGTCGAGGATGACCTCGAGCTTGTGGCCCGCGGTACGCCGCTCGCGGCTGCGGCGGTCCGCCATCCGGCGATCGGCGGGGCGGCCGCTCACTCCGCGGACGTGATCCGCTCGGCGACGGGTGCGATGGTCTCGGCGATCTGCTCGAGCAGCATCTGATCGCGGCGCTCGAACGTGCCGTTCCGCTTGTTCAGGACCTGGATGATCGCGACGGGCTTGCCCTGGCTCCCCCACACCGGGACGACCAGCACGTTCAGCGTCCGGAACCCGGTGCGCATGTCGACCTTGCGATCGAAGCGCGAATCGGCGTACGCATCGGGGACGTTGATCGTCTCGCCGCTGAGCGCCGACTGTCCCGCAAGGCCCTCGCCGAGTCGCAGTCGGATCTCGGTGGTGGTCCGCTGCGCGACGCGAGCCCAGATCTCCTTCTTCTCGTGGTCGACGATGTAGAAGGTGCACCGCTCCGCGTCGACGGCTTGCGAACACAGCTCGACCAGGCCGCGCAGATACGCCTCGCGGTCTCGTTGGACCGAGAGATGCCCGAGCTTCACCAGGATCAGCGCGACCTTGTCGTCGAGCACGTCGATCAATGTGACCCGGCCACGACCGCGGTGCTGATCGAGATCTTCATCGCGGGCGCGGGGTTCGGATTCGTGAGCGCGCCGATGCGATTGATCTGGTAGCAGGCGACGGGCTCCGCGCGGCCCTTCACCGGGATCGCGCCGAGATCGACGTAGTCGACGTCGTCACCAAGCTCGCTGAGCGTCTCGGCGCTGCACGCGACCTGGTCGCGGCGGGCGATGTCGGCTGACGTCAGGCGCGATGCGACGTTGGCCGTGTCGCCGATCACGGTGTACTCCATGCGCCCCATCGCGCCGAGGAAGCCGGCGACCACGTGTCCCGTGTTGATGCCGAAGCCGAACGAGACATCCGGGCCGCCTTTGGCGCGCTCGGTCTGGATCCACTTCTGCATCTCAAGCGCACACTCGACCGCCTTCCGCGCCTCATCCGCGACCTCGATCGGCGCGCCCCAGATGACCATGATGTTGTCACCGTTGTACTTGTTCACGGTGCCTTCATAGCGGTTCACGATGTTCACCATACCGTCGAAGTAGCGATTGAGGTGTCCCAGGAGGATGGCCGGGGTCATTCCCTCCGAGATGGTCGTGAAGCCACGGATGTCGCCGAAGAGCACGGTCACGCGCCGGTCCTCGCCACCCAGGGCGAGCTGGCCGGTCTCCTCGCGGTCCATGATCGTGCGCGCGACCGCCGGCGTGACGAAACGCCCGAATGTGCTCTGCGTCCGCGACACCGCGCGCTGCTCCTCGAAGAGGAGGTAGCCCAGGGCGATGACCCACCAGAAGGCCGACGGTATGACGTAACCCATGGATGGCACCTCGACCGGCCCGTTCCCGATCGCGCCCTGCGTCTGGATCGCGAACAGCACGTAGGCGCCGGCGACGTACGCGGCAAAGACGCCGAGCGCGCCCAGGAAGCCCCACAGGCGCCAACGAACGACGAGGAGCATCCCGATCAGTGTCACGATCAGGAGCTGTACGAGCGTCGTGAAAAAGCCCTGCTTCAGCACCGGGTAGCGGTTGGTGAAGATCGACTGGGCGGTATTCGCCCAGATCTCAACGCCGAACATCTTGCGCCCGATGCTGTTCGGTACGGGGTAATCGTCCGGCACCGCGGAGACCGAATGGAAGCCGACGAAGACCGTCCGGCCGACGATGAGGTCACGCGGCACGGCACGGGCGATCACGTCCTTCATCGAGACGACGCAGAACTCACCCGGTATCTTGCAGAAGCCCAACTCCTGCTGCTCGATCGTGCTCGTCGCCGGCGCCGACGCGTAGTACACGGCCATGCCGCCGGCCTGGTCGAGCGGCATCACACGCTCGCCGAGTGGTGCGGGAACGACCAGCCGGTCGCCGACGACCCGTGCGTTCGTGAGGTCGGCTCTTACCTGCCGTGCCGCGGCGAGCAGCGGAAGAGCGTGGTACGTCGTTCCGTCGGGGCCCTGGATGCGCATCTGCGCGTCGCGAACGCGACTGTCCGGATCGGCGGTGACGTTCACCGAGCCGACGCCCGCCGCGGCCGCGCTGAGCTGGGCGATCGGAAGCTGCAACACCGCGAACTTCCTCGCGTGGTCCGTAAGGACGGCGTCACCCGCGCCCTGCATCGCGAGGATGACGTTGCCTGCGTCCTTGATCGCCGCCGCCAGGAGCGCATCGTCCTCGGGGCTTGGCGAGCGGTCGTAGAAGCTGATGTCCATCGCGATCACCGTCGGGTCATGCGCCTTCAGGGCGGTGATGAGCTCGGCGTACGCGCGTCGCGGCAGGGGGTAGACGTCGTACTTGCTGATCGTCAGGTCGTCGACCGCGACGATCGTGATCTGGTTCTTCACCTGTGCGGGAGAGATGCCGATCGCCCGGTCGTAGATGGCGGTCTGCAGCGTGGTGTCGAGCGCCTGGGTGATGAGCGCGAGCGCGCCGAACAGGACGGCGAGCGCCGCAAGCCCCGCGATCACCGCGCGCTGACGCCGTTGGCGCTTCGAAAACACCCTTCCTGCCCTTCTCCTGCCCGCCGCGCGACCCGCGGGTCAGATTATGGGCTTGCCCGCGCGCGCGAGCACGCTCCGTAGGACCTCTATCGAGCGCGCGTAGTCCGACAGTGAGAGTCGCTCGATCGGTGTGTGGTCGTATCGCGAGTCGCCGGGACCGTACGCGACCATCGGACAGCCCCACGCGGGCGCGAGGATGTTCATGTCGCTGGTCCCGCTCTTCACCTTGAAGGTCGCTCTGCCGCCCGCCTCGGCGATCGCGCCGACGAATGCGCGCGCGAGCGGTGTCGAGCGCGGCGTGCGCGCGGGCTCTTCGGCTCCGATCCTCTCGATGCCGACCTGCGCCTCACCCACGTGGTCAGCCGCGACGGCGCGCAGCTCCGCCTCGATCTCAGCCGTGGTGATGCCCGGAGGGATGCGGTAGCCGACGCGGAGCTCCGCGCGCTCGACGAGCCCGTCGCTCGTCCCGCCGCTCATCCCCTCGAGGCGGCAGTCGAGCCTCGCGAACCCGTCCGCCTCACGCGTGCGCCGCTCGGCGGCAGCGCGGAGGCTCGACCAGAGCGCGAGCGCCTCTTCGCTGCAGGTCATCCCTGGGGCGGCGCCGTGTCGCGCGGAACGTGAAAGCGTGACGTTCACAGCGAGGCGTCCTTTGTATGCGACGGTGACCGCGTCCCAACCCGACGGCTCCCCGATCACGCACCAGTCGGGTGCGGCAAGCGTGGCGCGGTAGCGCGCCCCCGCGCTCGTGGGCGACTCCTCCTCGACCGCGCCGACGACCGTGACGCGCACACCGGCGCACGGAGTCGTTGCCGCCGCGACGAATGCGGCGAGCGGCCCCTTCGCATCGACCGCGCCGCGTCCCACGAGCTCGCCGTCTTCGACGCGCACCCCGATCTCACCAGGCACGGTGTCGATATGGCCGAGCAGGACGACGTGAGCGGGGCCTTCGCCGATCTCACCGACCGCGTTGCCCGCATCGTCGACCGAGGCCCGAAAGCCGCGCTCGCGCATGCGCGCGACGAGCCAGTCCACGGCCTCGCCCTCGCGCCGACTCGTGCTCGGGATCGCGACGAGCCCGCGGACCAGCTCGGTATCGGGATCTATGCGAGCACCTTCGCGGTCGCGGCGAGGACACGCTCGACCTGCGCCGCGCTGATCACGAGCGGCGGCAGGTAGCGCACGACCGTCGGACCCGCGCCGAGCGCGAGGACACCCTCGTCCTGCAGCGCCTTCAGGGTGGGGCCGGCGTTCTCTTTGAGCTCGATGCCTGCGAGCAGGCCGAGCCCGCGGATCTCGCGCACCTTGTCGCTGCGCAGGGCGCGCAGGCCGTCCAGCAGCTGTGTCCCGCGCTCCCGCGCCCGCGCGGCGAGGTCGAGACGTCGCATCTCGCCGATGGCCGCGATCGCCGCGGCGCACGCGAGCGGGTTCCCACCGAACGTCGATGAGTGAGACCGTTTCGGCAGATCCCCGACGGCCCGGGAGAACGCGATCGCTCCCATCGGCAGGCCGCCGGCGATCGACTTCGCGATGCAGAGGATGTCCGGGACGACTTCGTACTGCTCGAGCGCGAACATCGTGCCGGTACGGCAGAAGCCGGTCTGGATCTCGTCGATGACGAGCAGCGCGCCGCGCTCCCGGCAGAGTCGCGCGGCCTCCGCGATGAACTCGCGCGTCGCGGGTCGAACACCGCCCTCGCCCTGCACGAGCTCGACGATGAAGGCGGCGGTCTCGCCGGTGATGGCCGCCTCCAGCGTTTCGGTCCTGTTGAACGGCACGTGCGAGAAGCCAGGCACGAGCGGCCCGAACACGTCGCGATACTCCGGGCCCCACGTCGCCGAGAGGGCGCCCATCGTCTTGCCGTGGAAGCCGCGCATCGTGGCGACGACGCCCTGCCGCTTCGTCGCGGCGCGCGCGAACTTCAGCGCGCCCTCGACCGCCTCGGTGCCGCTGTTGCACAGGAACACCCGGTCGAGCGACGCCGGCAGGATCGACGCGAGGACGTCGTACAGCTCGGCGCGTCGGTCGTTGTAGAAGAGCTCGGTGCACGATGCCAGCGTCCGTGCCTGCGCCGCGATCGCGTCGGCGACCGCGGCGTTGCCGTGGCCGAGATTCGCCGAGCCCTGTCCTCCGACGCAGTCGATGTACTCGCGGCCGTCCTCGTCGTAGAGGAGCGCGCCCTCGCCGCGCACGATCGCGAGCTGCCGCTTCGTGTAGAGGCCGGAGGTGTGCGCGTCCTCGCGGCCGACGGACGAGCGCCGTTCCACGGTCATCAGCGGGTCACCCTTCGGACCGCGAGGCGGTGCCGCGTTCTCCGAGCGAGCATCTGCGCCCAGCCGGAGGCCGGCCGACGGCTCGGCTTTCGCCTTCGCCGGCTGCTTGCCGTCTTGCTTCGCGACGGCGCAGTAGCCAGCCGCGAGCGAGGGGACGTGGCACCGCCACGCGCCCGCACATGGTCATCCCTGGATCACCGTGCGGACCTGCGGATCGCCCGACGCGCTGCGGATGACGACCTCGCCGACGCCACCCTCGATGGCCTCGCGCGCCGCGAGGATCTTCTTCTTCATTCGACCGTGCGCGAGCGTCTCCGCCTCTTCGAGGGTCGTCTCGGCCACGAGCGTGGATGGATCGCTGGGGTCCCGCAGCAAGCCCGGCACGTTGGTGAGTATGAGCAGCGCGTCGGCGTCGATCGCGACGGCGATCCGCGCCGCGACGCGGTCGCCATCGACATTGAGCGCCTCGTTCTCGGTGGAGAGCGCCAGGGGAGCGATGACCGGGACGCGGCCGGGTCCCATGAACTGCGTCAGCAGCGGTAGGTTCACCGCCTCCACCGTACCGGTGAAGTCATCGCGCAGCAGAAGCGTCTTGCCGTCCTTCACCGCCCGCACGTCCTTGCGCTTCGCGACCAGCAGACGGCCCGAGAGGCCCGAAAGGCCGACCGCATCGACGCCGCGCTGCTGGAGCTTCTCGACGTACAGGAAATTCTCGATGCCGAGCGCGGCCATCGCGAAGACCTCGAGCGTGCGGCGATCGGTGCGCCGGCTGGTGTGGCCCGATGGCGAGGTGATCGTCTCCTGCGGAACGCCCAGCGCCTCCGCGAGGCGGTCGGTCTCCGCCGACGCGCCGTGCACGAGCACGATCTCGTCCTGGCGCGCGACCTCTGCGACCAGCGTCGCGACCGAGTCGCGGTCCACACCGCGCGATCCGCCCGCCTTGATCACCGCTCGGAGCATCTGACCAGCCTAGACAAAGCGGCCGTGTAGGGCACGACCGCACGAGGAACCGAGAACGTCCCGGCTGGCCACGCTCGAACGCCGGAGACAGACTCGGGGAAGACCCTTAAGGAGAAACGCGATGACGATCACCACGACGCGAAAGAAGATCGAGATCGCATATCCGGACGACGTGGAGCCCCTGCTCCAACTACGCCTCGGGCCATGCCGCATGCGCTTCTCGCCCTCCGATGGCCCGATGTGGATCGACGGCACGTACGACGATCCCACCGGATCGCTGCCGATCGACGTACGGGCGGGAGCCGTAGCGACGATCGCCCAGACCTTCGACCTGCCGCGGTGGACCGGCTTCGAGCTGCCGCTTCTCGACCTCGCGATCGGACGCGATCGCCCGTTCGCTCTTGAGATCAACGCGGGCGCGAGCGAGACCGCCTTCGATCTCGGGGGTCTCCCGATCGCGCGACTTGTGATCAAGGCCGGCGCGGGGCGCTTCGACGTCGACTTCTCGGCGCCGAACCCCGTCTCGATGTCTCTCATAGACCTTGGGGCCGGCGCCGGCGCGTTCACCGCGAAGCGCCTGGCGAACGCGAACTTCTCGTCACTGCGTTTCGGCGGCGGCGTGGCGGCGTGCAGCCTCGACTTCGCGGGCGAGCTGCGCCGCGACGCGAGCGCGCACGTGGATGCCGGCGTCGGCTCGATCGACATCAGCGTTCCGATCCAGACGCCCGTGGTGGTACGGACGAAGGCTTTCGCAGCCGCGCAGCGCGCCACCGGTCTCGTCGAGAAGGGCAATGGGTACTACACGCTGCCGGGCCTTGAGGGAAAGCGGCCACTTCTGTCGATCGAGGTGTCCGTGGCGTTCGGCTCGCTGGCGGTGACCGCCGGCTAAGGATGCAGGCCGGCGAATCCAAGGCCGGCCTGCTCGTCGAAGCCGCAGGCGACGTTCATGGCCTGGACGCCGTTGCCGGCCGCGCCCTTTACGAGGTTGTCGATCGCGCAGAGCGCGACGACGCGATCCCCGCGCGGGTCGGCCGCGAATCCGACGTCCGCGAAGTTCGTGCCGGCGAGGAGCTTCGGCTCGGGGTAACGGAAGATGCCGCTCCGCTCCTTCACGATGCGCACGAAGGGCTCATTCCCGTAACGCTGCCGGTAGATCCTCCACAGGTCCTTGTCCTCGAGCGGACGCTTCAGGTACGCGTGCGCCGTGGCGAGGACCCCGCGCACCAGCTCGACCGCGGTGACCGACAGGTCGACGCGCGGTCGCGCGCCGCCAAGGGTCAGCTCCTGTTCGATCTCCGCGGTGTGGCGGTGCCCGACAGGCCGGAATGAGCGCACGACGCCGACGCGCTCCGGATGGTGCGAATCCTCGGAGGGCTCGCGGCCACCCTCGCTCGAGCCGACCTTGCACTCGACGACGACCGGCCGCGAGCGATCGACGACGTCCGCGGCGAACAGCGGAAGCAGCGCGAGGATCCCGGCGGTCGCGTTGCAGCCGGCGCCGGTGACGCGCCGCGCGCCCTTGATGCGGTCGCGGTGCAGCTCCGGGATCCCGTACACCCACTCGCCGAGCGCGTTCGGATGCGGATGCGGCTCGCCGTACCAGGTCTGGTAGTCGGCGGGTTCGCGCAGTCGGTGGTCGCTCGAGAGATCGATGATCAGATCGGCGCGTTCCACGAATTCGTCGGCTCGATGCGTTCCATTGGGGAGTCCGAGGAAGAGCACATCGCAGCGGGTGACGTCCTCGTACCTGATGAACTGCAGGTCCGTGCGCTTCCTAAGGTTCGGATGCGCCGCGGTGACCGGCTTGCCCGCGAGCGACTCGCTCCCGGCGAGGATCTCACCGACCTCGGGGTGGCCCAGCAGGAGCCGCAGAAGCTCACCCCCGGCGTATCCGCCGGCTCCGATGATCCCGGCCTTCACCGTGGTGCGGCCGCGGCGAGGACGTAATCGATCACCTTCGCGGGGATGTTCACCCCGGTGGTGTCGATGGAATTGCGGAACTCCATCGTGTAGTTGACCTCGTTC
>Ga0075429_100001157_pt1 | contig 21266 bp, 22 predicted proteins | sample RhiMetdeltSRZDD3_FD_75295 | JGI IMG/M metagenome (GOLD analysis project Ga0075429, IMG submission 75295) | Populus rhizosphere microbial communities from Tennessee, USA - Rhizosphere MetaG P. deltoides SRZDD3 | ecosystem: Host-associated > Plants > Roots > Rhizosphere > Soil | place: USA... | reverse complement strand
TGCAGCAGCCGGCGCAGCAGGTTTGGACTCGGACCCGCAGCCGGCGAGCAGCAGGGACGTCGCCAGTGCGCACAAGGACATCGCGGGTGTGCCGATCTTCATAAATTCCCCGTGGGCACGGCGGCCACTAGTAATCATGTCCCTATCGTACGCAATTCTTGTTGTCGGCGGCTGCTTGCGCGACCATTCGCGCAAATGCTCACGGCTACGACACTGCAGAGCGGGCCGATTTCGGTCATCGACTACCGGTGTGAGGCGGGGCCGGGCGACCGTCCGTTCCCGGAGCAGCACCAGACCTTCTCGCTTTCTTACGTCCGCCACGGCACCTTCGGCTATAGCGTTCGCGGCCGACATTTCGAGATGGTTGCCGGCGCAGTCCTGCTTGGTTTCCCTGGCGACGAATTCCTCTGCACGCACGAGCATGCGTGCGGCGACGAGTGCTTGTCCTTCCACCTTGCGCCGGAGGTTGCGGACACCCTGGGCAGCGGCGACGAGGTCTGGAAGCGCGGCGCGCTACCACCGCTTGCACCGATCATGGTCCTGGGTGAGCTCGGCCAGGCGGCCGCCAAGGGCGAGAGCGGAGTCGGGCTCGACGAGGTCGGCATGCTGCTGGCGATGCGTCTCGCGGAGCTGAACGGCGCCAAATCGCAGCAGGTGCGTCATGCCTCGTCACGCGATCGCCGGCGTGCGGTCGAGACCGCGATGTGGCTCGACGCGAATGCACACGAGCCGGTCGACCTCGAGCGGGCAGCGCGGCAGGCCGGCCTGAGTCCGTTTCATTTCCTGCGTCTGTTCGCCCGCATCGTCGGTGTGACGCCACATCAATACCTCGTGCGGTCGAGGCTCCGCCGCGCCGCGAGGGCGCTGGCGGCGGACGATCGGCCGGTCAGCGATATCGCACTGGATGTCGGCTTTGCCGACCTGTCGAATTTCGTACGCACGTTCCATCGCGCCGCCGGCATCTCGCCGCGCGGCTTCCGGCAGGCCGCGCGGACGGCCGATCCGGACGACCGCAAGATTCTCCAAGATCGGCTGGCGCGCGCTCTCTAGCATCGTCGACCTCTGATGACGGAGGTCCTATGTACGATCACATCGGTTTGAAAGTTCGCGACCTTGACGCGAGCGTGCGCTTCTACACCGCCGCGCTGGGGGCGCTCGGTCACGAGCTGGCCTCGAGCGACGCTTCTTATGCAGGCCTCGGTCCGCGCGGTGCGCCGGCGCTGTGGCTGTACGCAACGCCGGGCAAACAAGCTGCGGGTGCACATGTCGCGTTGCGGGCGACCAGCCGCGCGCAGGTCGATCGGTTTCATGCAGAGGGGCTGAAGGCGGGCGGACGCGATAACGGCCGGCCCGGGGTGCGCACGGACTACAGTCCGAACTACTACGCGGCGTTCCTCATCGATCCTGACGGCAACAACGTCGAGGCGGTCTGGCTGGAATGACGGAACCTCCCGCGTCATCGAGGGTTATGGTCCCATGACGCACGAATCGAACCTGGGAACGGCCGAGCGGTGGATTTCGCTGCTCGGCGGCATCGGGATGCTGCTCACGGCCGCGCGCGGCGGCAGATTCGGCCGCGTCGCGCGCGGTGCCTTGGGACTTTCGATGCTGGCTCGCGGCGCAACGGGCTACTGCCATGTGAAGGCCGCGCTTCAGAATCGCGCGGCAGAAGCCATCGCTGACCTCACGCACGGCGGACGTCTCGACAGCCTCGAAGCGATGTACGAAGCGGAGCTGCAGGAGCTGCACAGCGCCGAAGGGCAGTTGTGCGAGATCGCGAACGACCTGACGCGGACCATGAGCCATCCGGAGCTCGCGTTCCGGTTGCAGGAATACGCAACGGAGCTGCAGGCGCGGCGCAGGGACCTGGAGAATTTCCTGGCGCGCATCGGCGCCGACGTGCGCGGCGAAGTGGACGACGCGATGCACGCGCTGATCGCGGAAACGGAAAAGATGTGGCGCATCTCCGCGGCGAACGTGCGCGATGCTGCAGTCACTGCTTCGGTCCAGCGCATCATCCATTACAAGATCGCGGGATACGGCGCGATCGCCGCGTATGCGAAGGCACTCGGGCGCGTGACGGAAGCGGCGCATTTCGCACAGCTCGCGGATCGGGACAAGGCCGTGGATACGGAACTCAGCGATCTGGCGAAGGGCACGCTCAATCCGGAGGCGGCAGTCGCGCCGCAAGGCGATTCGCCCGCGCGCGAAGAGCCCGCCCGGACTCACTAGCCCGGCAAAAGTCACGCCTTTTGCCGGGCGTTGTCGAAAGGGCCTCGGCCGCTTTCGACCAATAGACTAGAACAAGCCGAAGCGCTTCTTCCTCGCTACATTCTTGCGCTTGAGGTGCACGACGTCGTTGATGTCGGCGTGCAGCAGCCGTTCGAGCAGTACAGCCATTCCTTCGCGCGCGTGCAGTTCCAGCTCTTCTTGATACAACGGAATCACGCCGTAGAACGCCACACGGTCGCCATCGATACTCAGTTCGTAGAAGGCGACCGGCACCAGCAGTGAAGGCGCGATGATCACGCCGCACAGCTCGGTGCGAGGCGCGTAGGGTTGCGGCGGGTCGCCGTTGCGTACTGTATGACCCCATCCGAGCCAGCCTTCGCGCTCGCGCGGCAGTCGACTCAGGTGTTGCAGCAGACGCGTCGGCCAGTCCTCTGCCGGTTGCCAACCTTCAGGCAGCGTCATCATCAGCTCGAGCCGATGCGGCGCGTTGACTTCAGGCGGCACATGCATGGCGGTGTTGCTCATGCCCGCTGTCACCAACGTGTGATACGGGCGCGACTGGACAGGCGCGATGTGCAGCACGTCCGCAGTCGTCGGGTCGCCGGGAAAAGTACGCTCGATGCGACCGATGTGCTGCTCCACGTGGGAGCGGATCTGCCGCAACCACGCGTCGCTCACGAGCGTGACTCTGAAGGTACGGTGGCGACAGGCGCCACGGGTGCGTTCGCGGGCCGCAGCCGGCTTGCAGTAAAGATCATGGCCCCGAGCAGCGGCAGCGTGGCGAGATTCAGCGCTTGCCAACCGATCAGCTGCACGGCAAGGCCGGCGAGCAGCGACGCGCACGCCTGCGAGCCAAACACCGTGAAATCGTTGAGTGCCTGAGCGCGATGGCGGCTCGCTGGATCGACGCTACGCGCGAGCAAAGTCGTGCCGGCGACGAACAGCAGATTCCAGCCGAGGCCGAGTGCGACCAGTCCCAGCCAGTAATGCATGAGATTGTGGCCGAACAGGCTGATTCCCGCGCACGAGGCGAGCAGCACGCCGCCCCACATCATCACGTTGCGTTCACCGAAGCGCGCGATGACGTGGCCGGTGAACAGCGAAGGCAAATACATCGACAGCACGTGACTCTGTACGACCCACGTCGTCGCCTCGAGGCCGTGATTGTCGAGGTTGTGCATGCTGATCGGTGCCGCCGTCATGACGAAACTCATCACGGCATACGCGCACGCACCAGCGAACACAGCCATCCGATACTGCGGCGTCGCGAACGGCGGACGAGGTGCGTCTTTCGCGACCGGCCAAGGCACGGTCGGAGCGGGCACGTGCAGGCGCGAGAGCACAGCGATCGTCGCCGCGTACAACAGGCTGACCGCGACGAACGATCCTGCGTATTCCGTTCCGGGCACGAGCCAGCGTGCAGCCAAGGCGAGCTGCGGATTCACGATGGCAGCGCCGAGACTGCCCACGAGGACATAGGAGACGGCTTGGCTCAGTCGTTCCGGCGGCGCGCTTTCCGCTGCCGCGAATCGATACTGCTGCGTGAACGCCATGCTGCTGCCCATGAGCAACGTGGCTACGCAGAACATGAGGAAGTCGGAGCGGATCACTGCCTGGGCAGCCACCAGGCCGCCGACCAGGCCGATGGATGCACCGAAGATGAAGCCGGCGCGCCGGCCGATGCGGCGCATGAGCAGGGAAGCCGGAATCGTGGTCAGCGCAGTGGCGACGATCGCCAGCGAGATGGGCACCGTCGCCAGCGATGGCCGCGATGCCAGCTTGGCCGCGACGATGCCGCCTAGGATCACGACCACGGTCAGGCCGGACGAGCCCAGCATCTGGGCCGCGGCCAGCATGAAGACATTGCGCAGTGGATGCGGGGATTTGCTCACGGGGCCGTCAGGGTACTGAATTCCGACCGGCACGCGCTAGAATCGACGCCTCTCCGGAGCCGATATGTCTGCGATCCCTCTCCGCCTGGCCCGCCTTGGCGATGCCCCGCGCATCGCCAGCCTGTCGCGCACATTGATCGAGGACGGGCTCCCCTGGAGCTGGACCCCGCGCCGGGTCGCCAATCACATGCGCTCACGCGAGCATCTCACGGTCATTGCCGCGCACGGCGGCGAGCTCGCGGGCTTCGTGTTAGCACAATTCGGCAGCCGCGCCGTGCACCTGGCCCTGCTCGGCGTCGCCCCGGCTTTCCAACGTCAGCATCTAGGCCGGCGATTGGTGAGCTGGGTCGAGGAAAGCGCCTCCGTGGCGGGTCTGTTCCTGATGCAGCTCGAAGTGCGTGCCCGCAATCAGCAGGCACGGCGCTTTTATGCGAGCCTCGGCTATCGCGAGACGACGCGTATCGCGGGGTACTACAGCGGCGTCGAAGATGCGATCAGGCTCGAACGGGATCTGGCGGTGGCGAGCCCGAAGTTGCGACAATCGATGTAGACCAGATCGATGTAGATCAGGAGTCGGGCTGCAGCCTGACCCACAGGGGGATCGCGATGGCGTTGCAGGCAACCGCTGCGGCGGAAGGACCGCCCGAGGGAATTCATTCGCTGGCCGACATTTCGCGCGTGCATTCGCGCCTCACGCCGCAGCGTCCTGCGATCGCGTTCGAGGGACGCACGACCACGTACGAGCAGCTCGACACACGCGCCAGCCAGGTCGCACATGCATTGATCGCCAGCGGCGTGAAGCCGGGCGACCGCGTCGCGCATCTCGGCAAGAACACGGATTTCTACCTGGAGCTGCTGCTCGGCGCTGCGAAAGCGGGCGCCGTGATGACGCCGGTCAACTGGCGGCTCGCACCGCGCGAGTTCGCATACATCATCAATGACTGCGAAGCGAAGGTGCTGTTCGTCGGGCCGGAGTTCACCGCTGCCGTCGAGGGATTCACCGAGCCGCTGCGCGTCGGCGAGATCATCGGCGTCGAAGCCCCGTTCAAGGGCCGAAGTTATGTCGAGTGGCGCGATGCTCAGCCGACGCGCGATCCGCAGCCCCTGATCAAGCGCGACAGCGCCGCCGTGCAGCTCTACACGTCCGGCACGACCGGGAATCCGAAAGGCGCAGTGCTTTCGCATCGCAATCTCGTCGGCATGCCGCAGTCCTCCAGGACCTATACGTGGAGCCGCTGGAGTGCCGACGATGTGAGCTTGTTCGCGATGCCGTGTTTCCACATCGGCGGCACCGGCTGGGCGATCCTCGGCCTGATGCACGGCGCGCTCAACGTCATCGCGCGCGAGTTCGATCCGGGCAAGGTGCTCGACTTCATCGAGCACTGGCGCATCACGAAGCTGTTCATGGTGCCGGCGGCTTTGCAGGTCGTGGTGCGCAACCCGAAGGCGCGCTCGGTCGACTACACGCAACTGAAGTACATCATGTATGGCGCGTCGCCGATGCCGCTCGCGCTGTTGCGCGAATGCATGGAAGTGTTCGGTTGCGGCTTCGTGCAGCTCTACGGCATGACGGAGACCACGGGCTCGGTGACCGCGCTCGGGCCGGAGGATCACGACCTCGCCGGCAATCCGAAGATGATTTCGGCGGGCAAGGCGCTGCCCGGTGTCGAGCTGGCGATTCTCAACGCAGCGGGTGAGCCGCTGCCGGTCGGGACTGTCGGCGAAGTGGCCGTGCGCTCGATGACCAACATGCAGGGCTACTGGAAACTGCCGCAGGAAACTGCGCGCACGATCGGCGCCGACGGTTGGCTGCGCACGGGCGATGCAGGCTACATGGACGCCGACGGCTACCTTTACATCCACGATCGCGTGAAGGACATGATCATCTCGGGCGGCGAGAACATCTACCCGGCGGAAGTGGAGAACGCGATCTACGGGCATCCCGACGTTTCGGAAGTCGCGGTCATCGGCATTCCGAGCGAGCGCTGGGGCGAGGAAGTGAAAGCGATCGTCGCGCTCAAGCCCGGCGCAGCGCAGAACCCGGATTCGATCATCGCGTGGGCGCGCGACCGCATCGCTGCGTACAAAGTGCCGAAGAGCGTCGACTTCATTCCGATCCTGCCGCGCAACCCTTCGGGCAAGATCCTGCGGCGCGAGTTGCGCGCGCCGTTCTGGCAGGGCCGGCAGCGCCAGGTGAACTGAAAACGACGATGCGAGCATCAAACGCATCGAGCGTGGTCGCCATGGTCGGCTTGCTCGCGACAAATATCGTCGGCGCGGCTGAGTCGCGTGACTCCACGATGGTGATGACCATCGAGGGTGACACGATCGAGCTTACAGTCCCTGTGAGTGCCCTATCGTTACGGATTCCGAAGGGCGGTCTCGCACCCGTCGAGGAATCCAAAACCGGAGCACAGGCCAGCGCGCGGTACTTTCACCTCGCGGGCGCCAGCCGCGGACTGGTGGTATCGGGCTGGTTCGAACCGGCGCAAGCCTTCAAGGGTTTCGAGAAATTCTGGGTGAGCGAGTTTTCTGCCATGAAGCAATCTGGCCTGATTCCGACGGCGCCCCCAACATCGGTCGCAGTCGGGAATTGGCTGGGAGCCGCATACGAGATTCCGCTGCCGAACGGTGTCGCAGAAGGCGTCAGCACGCACATTCGTGCCGAACTCATCAAGGCGGGGACCTGGATCGATCTGCACATTTCGATCACGTCGCTGCAACCGTTGGCGGACGTCCGAAGCGAGGCACTCGAATTCCTGAAGAGTATCGTAGTGAACGAGAAGGACTGAGATCCCTCGCGGCTCATAGAAGGGGAGGTTCGATGAAGGTGTACAACGTCGCCGGCTGGGCGCTGGTCCTCGCGTATGCGCTGGCCTGCATGTATTTCGCACCGCCTGATATCGGGCCCTGGGCCGGCCTGGCTGTCGGGGCTGCCTACTTCGTCGTGTGCTGGTTCGTCGGCGGCGTTTACCTGTCGTGCGTGATCCACATGGGCATCGCTCATCGCGCGCTCGACTACAAGGACTGGTTCGTCAAGACCATCACCGTCGTGAACAACACGTTCGGTGTCTATGTGAATCCTGTGAGTTGGGTCAACCGGCATCGCCTGCACCACAAGTTCTCCGATCATCCGGGCGATCCCAACAAGCTCGCTGCGGATGGCTTCTGGCGAACGCTGTATCTCTGTCTCGTGCCCTACAAGTCCGCGGACAACATGGCCAACGACGAGATCTTCAAGTCCTGGACATTCCGGCTGGTGTCGAACCCGGTGTTCGCCGTGGTTGCCCAGGTGTTCAACTTCTCGCTGCTATGGCTGCTCGTGCGCGACCTGCGCTTCGCGGCGGCGATCTGGGTCGGATTCCGCATCTGGGCGCTGTGGATCAACATGATCCAGAACTACTGGACGCACGATCGGCGCTGGGGCTATCGGCGATACCACGACGAGCACGACAACGCGATGAACATCGGCGACTGGTTGCCGGTGACCGCGACGTTCAGCGCCTGCCTGCAGAACAATCATCACCATTCCCCGGGCTTCCTGCGCCTGAGTCACGAGGAATGGGAGTACGACCTCGGCTTCATGGCCGTCAGGGTCATGAAGGCGTTGGGCCTGGTGACGGCGACGAGTAAGGGCGCAACGCTGCCCAGGGATATTCCGCTGACTACGCCGGGCTTCTAGCCTTCTTCCTGCGCGTGAACGGATAGAACGCCTGGCCCCAGAAGCCGGCCGGTATCGGCTCGTTGTTCAAACCGTATTTCTCCGGCCAGCCTTCCTTGGGCAGGTAATACGTCCCGAAAAGCTTGTCGATCCACGGGAAGTGGATGCAGTAGTTCTTGTCGATCGCTTCCTTCTGCGACGTGTGATGCCAGTGATGGAAGCGCGGCTGCACGAGCCACGGCTCGAGCCACTTGAGCGTCGGGCCGAAGTTCGTGTGCGCCCACGTGGCGTGGATCGTGACGAACAACAGGTACGCCGTGATGATGCTCTGCGAGAAGATGAACATCATCGGGATGAGCATGATGCCGCGGATGATCAGGTCGTCGATGAGGTGCGCGCGCGAGCCGGCGATCCAGTCGAGCGCCTTCGAGGAATGGTGGATCGCATGGAACCGCCACAGCCATGGAACCTCGTGCAGCGCTCGATGAATCCAGTACTCGGCGACGTCCGCCACCAGCACGGCCAGCAGGAACTGCACTATCCACGGCAGGCTGCTCATCGCCTGCTGCAGGCCTTCGTTGCCCAGCACGTGCACGAGCTGCGTGGCGGGCAGCAGGATCAGGAACGTCGTGATGCGAATCGGCAGATGCGTCGAGAGGAAGTACACCACGTCCAGCAACCACTCGGAGCGGAACACGCTCTGCTGCGGATAGGCCGGCCACAGCACTTCGATCGGCGAGAAGATCAGCGTCATCAGCAGCAGGTCGAGCAGGAACCAGTCGAGCCCGATGGCCATGCCATCGTGCAACGGTTCGTTGATCTCGACGCTGGCACCGCCGAGCAAGGTCGCGCCGAGCGCGAGCAGCATCCCGGTGAGGGCCAGGACTTTCTTCCGGCGCAGCATCGCGGATACGACGCCGAAGACGATCGCCGCCGCGATGACGGCCTGAATCAGCAGCCGCAGCACGGACATCGAGTAGTGAGGCCGCAGCTCGGGCGACGACAGGAGCTGCGGAAAATGCAGGCACACCACTGCACCGAACCCGAGCACACCGAAGAACGCCGAGAGCACGCCGCTCCACCAGCCGGTGCCGAAACCGCTGGGCTCATCGTCGCCGAAGAAGTCGTTGATCTTCTGTTCGAGCATGGGCCCTCCTTATTTTCTTGTCGAAAGCGGCCAAGGCCCTTTCGACGAACCGCCGGCAAAAGGCGCGACTTTTGCCGACTTGCTCACAGTAGGGGCTTGATCGGCAGCAACTGCCACAGCCGCACCTTGCTGCGCTTGCCGAACGAGGCGTGCGAGTCCGGATCGTCCTTGGCCGCGTTCCAGCTGTTGCCGGGCTGCATGTCGAGCGCGATTGCCTGCTCCACTGCGTGCGCCAGCGTCGTGTCATGAATGACCGCGCCGGCCTCGGTGTTCAGGTTCTCCGATCGCGGGTCGAAGTTGAAGGTGCCGATGTACACGACCCGATGGTCCACGACCATGGTCTTGGCGTGGAGCGCCGCGATCGGCTTGGTCTTGTGTGCGGCGGCCAGGTGCGCCAGCAGCTCGCGCTGTGCCACCGGCTCCGGCTGCCACTCGTGTATCTCGAAGCCCAGCTTCAGCAGCAGTTTGCGCTGACTGCGGTAGCCGGAGAAAGCCATCAGGTTATCGGTGGACGCGAGCGAGTTCGTGTTGATGCGGACGCGCACGCCACGCTTCACGGCACGGTGGAACAAGTCGAGCGCTGCGTCTGACACCACGAGATACGGCGACTGGATCGTGATCGTCTCCTGCGCTGTCTCGACCAGCCGCGCCAGCGCGGCGGTCGTCAAGCCACCGCCGCCGAGGCTGAAGCTGTTGTCGTTCTTGCCAGGCACGTCGCTGATGAACTCCACCTTGCCCCACACGGCTTGAGCGCCGAGCCGGGGAAAAGCTTCAGGCGTGGCCTCGATCGCTGCGCGGACTTCGGGCGCGAAGTTCTCCGGCGCGGCGGCGTAAGCGCGCAGCTCCCGATAGACCTGCTGGACCTCGGCATCGCCGACCTCGACGTGCTTCTGCATCAGGCCGAGGCCGTCGTAGAGCTCTTCGACGCGCACACTGAGCGGGCTGGCCCAGAACTGCTCGAAGCTCGTGACCACGTTGCCGACGACATCACCGACCAGCAGCACGTCGCGGTCGCGGAAGTTGTACTCGTGGTCGTAGTCGTAGTACTCGTCCGCCATGTTGCGGCCGCCGGTGATCGCGACTTTGCCGTCGATCAGCAGCACCTTGTTGTGCATGCGCTGGTTGACGCCGCGGAAGTCGGTCGCGACGTTCACGACCTTCTTCTGCAGCGGTGTGCCGACCGAGGACTTTGGGTTGTAGATGCGGATGTCGATGTTCGGATGGCGGGCCAGCGCGAGCAGCGACTCGTCCGGCGCGTCGATCAGTAGGTCGTCGACTATCACGCGCACCTTCACGCCGCGCTCAGCAGCCCGCAGCAGCGCCGCAGCCGCGAGGATGCCGACGTTGTCGGTGCTCCAGATGAAATACTGCACTTCGAGCGTGCGTTCGGCGTGGTCCGTCAGCCACGCCCGTGCGATCAGCGCCTCGGCACCGGTGTCGAGAACATAGCTACCGCTCTGGTTGGGATGCGCCGCTACCTGCTGGTCGAGGAAGTGGAGGGCCGAGCCTGCGCGGGCAACGGGCAGGGCCGCGAGCAGGGCGCACGCGCAGATCAGGATTTTGGCCAGGCTCCGATCCATGCGGTGAGGAGGGTAGCACCGGGAAAATGAGCCGGATCAGACCTGCTTCCCAAAAGGCGTCGATTACGTGTGCGCGGTCACAGATACGCCTGCCGCTGCTCCTTCAGGAACGGTCGGTCGATCTGCTGCGCGTACAGGTCGATGTCGTGGCGCGATACCCGCTGGGTCTTGAAGTGCTCCTGCCACTTGTCGACGACGCGTGCGACGGTGCGAACCTCCCTGACGGCCTGATTCGCGTCGAGCGCAAACATGCGCGACAGCGACAGGGCGTTCTCGATGGTCGAGTCGGCTTCGGCCTCGCCGACCCGCATCTGCTGGAATCCGAGCGCCTGACCCGAGGGCAGCACGTCGTACGCGGGAGCCAGTGCGTATTGCTGCGCATCCGTCATGAGCAACGCATGGTTCTTTTCATGGTCGTCTGTGTTGTCGATCAGGATGTTGAACACCATGCGGCGAAACAGCTCGCGCATGTCGCCGAGGTACGCGTCGCGATCGATGACGCCTCGCCGCCGCAGTAGCTGCGCGAGCTCGGGATAACCATAGCGTTCAGCCGCCGCACGCAACGCGACGTACGCCGTCAGACTGTGCACGCGTCGGCCGGCCTTGCGATCGAAGCGTCGGATCGCGACCGCATGACCGTCGGTGAGTCGCACTGCCTGCGTCTCCGCCGCGTTGATTTTGGCTTTGCTCGCCAGTGTCATCGTCGCGTGCTCGATGAGCGGCACGTCGGCGGGATCGCCGGCGGAGAACTTGATGACCCACTGCTCGCCGCCGATCGCGACCAGCGCCTTGGGCCGCGCGCCGCCGAAGCTCACGCCGGGTGAGAGCAGTCGCTTCTGCGCCTGCGGAACGGGCTCGTTCGCCAGCACTTTGCGGACGATCTCCTGGAGCTGATCCGCATCGGCAAGACTCGGCAGCGCGCCGAGCCGGCGCGGCTGATACGTGTCGGCGCTCGTCGAGACGCCCAGCGCGCCAAAGCGGTCATCGCCGGCGAAGTACAGGAATTCGAGCAGCGACAAACGCGGCGGCTTGTCGATGAAGCGGATGACCTGCTCGCCCCACCGATCCGGTCGCGCGTCGTCCACCGCGCCGACTGCGGTGCCCTTGTCCGCCGGCAGGAATTCCTGGTCGAAGAGCGGCAGATCTTCGCTCAGCGGGAAGCCGCTGCTCAGCCACGACGGCGCATAGCGCAACGACACTCCCTGGTTCGAGCGCACCAGGTTGAGCTCGCCGATCAGCACGGGCCGACTCGGCACGGTGAGGAGCCACAAGTGCAGGCGATCGGCAGGTGCGTAGCTCACTACTTCCTCGCGCCGCGTCCCAGGCGTCCTTCAACAGACGCGGCCGACCGGACCGAGCGTCGTCGTTGCAGCGCCCTGCGGACGTCGCCCTCCAGCGCTCCTCGATCGGCGGCAGGTGCAGCCAGTTCTGCCAATCCGCCAACCGTGCCCATCAACCACAACGCCGTCGCATAGATGCCGGCGCTGACGCCAGGATCGCCTCGCTCCATTCGGATGAGCGTCGGCACCGACACACCGAGCCGCTTCGCCCAGGCGCGCTGCGACTCACGCCTGCGAGTCCGTGCGATGGCCAGGTTCTCGCCGAGCGCGCGCAGGGCCTGGGCCGCCGCAGGCGGAATCGTCAGCAGGGCCTGGGGGGTCTTTGGCATAACATAGAGTTTATCGATTGACCAGAAATGGTCAAGTCTATGTTACTTAGCTGGTCGGCCCGACGGGCTAGACGAGGGATTCGGGGCGCGTGGTGCGCACGACCAGCGTGCCCGCGATCTTGTCGTGCCAGGCCTGGCGGTCTTCGTCGAAGACGATCCACAGGAAGCCGAGGCCGGCGACGATCATGGACAGGAAGCAGCCGAGCGCGCGCACGATCGCCGTGTCCCAGTTGATCTCGGCGCCGTCGCGACGCACGACTTTCAGCCCGCACACCAGGCCGCCGATCGTCGTGCTCTTCAGTTTCCACATCAGCGCGCCGTAGCCGGCGAGGCCGACGAGAAAGGTCTCGCCGGACAAGTCGAGGATGCCGACGATGACGCCGACGAGGATCATGTCGACCAGCAGTGCGCCCATGCGGATCCAGAATCCGGCGCGCGGTGCCGTTATCGCAGCGGGCGTTGCTGGGGGCACCGGCGCGGCTGCAGGTGAGGGTTCAGTCGATGCTGTTGTCGCAGGCTCGACCGGTGCATCGCCAAGACTTGCGGCGGGAGCGGCCGCGGCCACGGCAGGCGCGCGATTCGCGGACCGTTGCCTGATCGCAAGCAGGATCGTGTAGACGACGACGCCGAGGCCGATGATCCCGAGCAGCTTGTACGCGATGATGCCGATGACCGGGATCACGTACAGCGCGAGCGCGATGAGCCCGCCGACGAACGTCGCGAACGCGATGTGACTGAGCGGCGCGATGCCCGTGAAGCGAGTCACTCTGCGGCCGAGCGCCGCGAGCGCCACGGCCTTGCCGAACAGCGAGGCGACCATCAACGCCATGCCCGCGAACGGGATGACTACGATGCCGATCACGCTGATCGCGAGCACCACGAACATTACCGGCACCAGCACCACGGTCATGATCGAAGCCACCGTGGATTGTCCTGGCTGCGTTTCGAGCGTTTCGACACAGCGCACGACGGCGCGGTCGAACAACAGCGCGATCACGACGTAGAACAACAGGAACCCGAAGGCGATCGCCCAGGCCCACCACAGGCTGGGCTCGAAGGCGAGCGGGCGCCCGTACAGCAGGCACTTTTCGATCCACACGCGAACGCCTTCGAGCGCGGGGAAGCCGCCGGCGACGATCTCGCTCTCGCCGCGCACTTCCGATCCCGGAGCGCGCGTCAGCTTGCCGGCGACGACTGCGATGTCGCCATCGACCCGCGCGTTCGGCCCGAGCTCGAGATCGCCGAAGACGGAGACAGCTGCGTCGTGCACCTCACCGTCGATGTAGGTATTGCCGAACAGGGACACGACGCCGCCATGAACGTCGCCGGTCACGCGTGCGTTGCCGAACATCGTGACGACGGCATCGATGACCTCGCCCTCTACCAGCGCGTCGCCGAAGATCGAGATGACGCCGTCTGCAACCTGCCTGGCCGGCAGCCGCGCGTCGCCCCAGACGTTGACGACGACGTTGTCGGTGTGGTCCAGGTGAATCTCGATCCTGCTGTCGCGCTCGTCCTCCTCCTCGGCCTGGGTCACGTCGCGCTCGACGGACTCGGCAGGCTCTGCAGCCTGCGCCGGCTGCGCAGGCTCCGCGGGTTCTGCGGCGATAGCCGCACGCCCGCCGACGAGCGCAAGACAGAGAAGCAGGGCGTACAAGAGTCGATTCATGATGTCTCTCTAATGCGCGGCGCGCACCATTCGATAAGCAGACGCGCCGATGCCGAACAGAGCCACGTACATGATTGCGAGAACGCCGATGCCGACGTGCACCCAGAGCGAAGGCACGGTGCGTGCAACGCTGCCGATCGCCACGAACAGCGTCTGCAACCACGAAATCTGCGACGGCAGGTGGACCGACACGGCAGGGGAGTCGAGCGGCGTCGCGACCCACATCCCGATCGACAGGGCAAGCTTCACGACTCCCGCAGACGCTGCGAGGAACAGCACGCGTGCAGCCAACGGCCAATGCGCGAAGCCCCGACGCCAGCCGGTGGCCACTGCGCCGGATTCGATCTGCGCGAGCACGCGACTTTCCAGGGTGCGCGGCGCGCGCCGCAGCGGCTGAGCCTGCAGCGCACGAGTGACTTGTTGCTCGATCTGGTCGTGTCGGTTGCGGTCCGCGCTCATGGGGTACCCAGGCTCGTTGCCGCCGTTACGCCGCGTTGCGCGAGCACCTTCGCGAGGGCCGCGCGTGCGCGAAAAATATCGGTCTTGATCTTGGCGAGCGAGACGCCGAGCTGCTGGGCGATCTCCTCGTACGACAGCTCTTCGAAATGATAAAGCACCAGCGGCAGGCGTTGCTGGTCCGGCAGGCGCTGCAGCGCCTCCTCGACCAGGCCGTGGCGGACGTCGGCGTCGACGCCGGCCAGCACGTCGTCGGGCAGCGCGAATTCGACGTCGGGCTCGCTGTCGTCGCTGTCCTCGTGCCGCAGCTCCGTGAACAGCTTCCAGCGCCGGCGGTAGCGGAAGATGTGGTTGAGGGACAGGTTGCGTGCGACCGTCTTGAGCCAGCCGCCCGCGGACGAGCTGGTGCTGAGGTGGCCGAAGTTCTCGTACGCCTTCAGGAACACTTCCTGGGCGATGTCTTCGGCCTGACGGTCGTCCCCCACCAGGCGGGCGGCCGTCGAAAAAACCATATCCTGATAGGCACGCATGAAGCTTGCAAAGGCGTCGCGGCGGACGGGATCCGGGGGTTGCCTGGCCACTGGGAATGTCGTGTTTAAGCCGAGAACACCGACCGGCAGGGAAAGTTACACTCTCTCGCCCATGGATATGACCAAACGCAAGCTTGTCACATTACTTACGGCCGCCCTGGCCCTCGGGGGTGCAGTCGGCGCCCGGGCAGCCTCCCTGCCTGAGATCGAGAGTGCCTATGCCGACTTCAACGACGCCGCCGGGGCCATCGGGCTGATCGAGTCCGGCCTGCGGGACAGCCACGAAGGCAGGACCCGCGGCGAATGGCTGCGGCTGCAACAGGACGCACGCACCCAGGTCCAGACCGGTCTCGCGAGCCTTGCAGACCGGGACCTGTCGCCAGCCGACCGGCGCGCCGTCGAGATCATGCGCAAGAGCATGGCCGACGCCGACGAGCAGGGCTCGCTGGCACCCGTCGGCAAGTGCGAGGACGCGCAGCGCAAGGACATCGAGTACGCCGCTCTTCGGGAAGCTCTGTATGCGTGCTTCGGCGCGCTCTCGAATTCGCTGGACTTCGAAGGCGACAAGGTCACGCGCGTCGGTGCGTTCGATCTGCTCACACGCATGGACGAACCCGAGCGGCGCAAGAAACTGTTCCACGCGTTCGTGCCGCTGTGGCAGGCGATCAACGGCAAGAACGAGCGCGACAGTCCGTATCGGCGTGTCGTCGCGATGGCCGCGGAGCGCGGCCGCACGACAGGAACCGAGATCGATGCGGCGGCGAAGACGGTCGGTGCGTCCACTGCGGAAGTCGAGCGCTGGCTGGTGCAGATCCTGGACGCGTGGCGCAAGGCGAGCGGCGACAAGCCAATGGAGCCGTGGGATTACCGCTATCGCGGCGGTGCCACCGAGCGCGAGCTCGGCGATGCGATCGCACGCGAGGCGATGCAGCCGATCAACGAGCGTTACTACCGCGACCTCGGCGCGCAGCTCGGCGCGTGGCAGGTGATCTACGATCTCGATCCGCGGGCCGGCAAGGCGCCGCTCGCGTACACCGACTACATCAAGCGCGGCCGGTTGCGCGGCGACCAGTGGGATCCGACGCTGGTGCGGGTCAACGGCAACTACGCGCGCGGCGGTCTCGGTCTCATCAACGAGCTGGTGCACGAGAACGGCCACGTCGTGCACATGATGGCGTTGCGCACGCGGCCAGCGTTCATGGATCTCGGCGACCCGCTGTTCTACGAGGCGTTCGCGGACGTGCCGTCGTGGAGCACGTACGAGCCCGCCTGGCAGCAGAAGTATCTCGGCCGCAGCTCGGCTGAAGAATCTTCACTGCGTGCGCTGCATTCGAGTGTCATGCTCGATGTCGCATGGGCGCTGTTCGAGCTGCGCATGCTGCGTGCGCCCACGCAGGATCCGAATGCGGTGTGGACCGAAATCACGAGCCGTTATCTGCACGTGATTCCGCACCCGGAGCTGTCGTGGTGGCTGGTGCGCGTGCAGCTCGTGCACTTGCCCGGCTACATGGTGAACTACGGGCTCGGTGCGGTCGTGACCGCGGATCTGCGGCAGCGGATCGCGACGCAGCTCGGTCCATTCGCGACGGGCCACGAGCGCTGGTTCGAGTGGCTGTCGCAGCGGCTGCTGAGCTCGGGCCAGACGCAGGAGACCGCGACGCTGCTACGCGAGTTCCTCGGCCGCCCGGTCTCGCCGCAGGCATTGCTCGTCGAGATCGGCAGACTGCAGAAGAAGAACTGAGACACGCGTGCACGACCTTGCCGTCTACCTGCTCAGCAACGTGCCTGGGCTGCCGCCGATCGTGCAGACGGTGCACCTGCTCGGCATCGCGGTGATCATGAGCTCGGTCGTCTTGCTCGACCTGCGCATTCTCGGCGTCGCGTTGCCGAGCCAGGGCGTGCAGGAGCTCGCGCGGCGCGTGATGCCGTGGGTGTGGTGGGCGCTGCCGATCATGCTGCTCTCGGGACTGCCGTTCGTGTTCGCGCGGCCACAGCGCTATTTCACGAATCCGGTCTTCGGCCTGAAGTTCGCATTGCTGCTGCCGTCGATCGCGCTCGCAGCGCTGCTGCATGTCGTCACCGTTCGCAAGCCCGACTATCGGGGAACGAAGGTGATCGCTGCCTTCTCGCTGCTGCTGTGGATCGGCGTCGTGCTCGCAGGACGCTGGATCGCGTACGCCGATTATCTCCTTCCGGAAGAATGAGGCCGGAAGAGTGATGCCGTTCGAGCAATTCTGGGCCTGGCTCGAGATGCAGCCGCTGTCCGCGCGCATCGGCGAGAGCGCGTGGTTTCCGTTTCTCGAGTCCATACACGTGCTGAGCGCGATGTTCGTCGTCGGCACCGTCTTGATGGCCGACTTGCGGCTGCTAGGTTGGAACGCGCGGCGCTATCCCGTGACGGTCGTCACAGGTGAAGTCGTGCCGTGGACGTGGGGCGCATTCGTCGTTGCAGTTGTGACTGGCGTCGGCTTGCTCATGCCGCGCGCGAGTTGGTACGTCGCAAATCCTGCTTTTCTCGCGAAGGTAGTGTTGCTGCTGCTCGCCGGCGCGAACATGTTGGTGCTGCATTTCTTCGCGTTGCGCACCGACCGCGTGCGTCTGCAGATGACGACTGGCGCGTGCTCGCTGCTCGTGTGGGCGGGTGTCGTGCTCGCGGGCCGCTGGATCGGACATCTGTCCTGACTGCTTTCTCCGACGTCACGCGATTGCCGACAGGGCATGGATGATAGCTGCGCCTGTTCGCGGTGAATAAACTGCGCGCACGAAAAGAACTGCTCATCTGGCATGACATCTTCGTCGCGGGTCTTCTTACAACTGCTGTTGCCGGTTGCGCTGAGCGCGTGCGTCGCTACGCCTGCGGTCGGACCGCAGACCGTCGCCGTGCGCGCGGACAAGCTCACGCCCGAGCATTCGTCGTTCAACGCACGCGTGTTGAGCGATGCGGGCAATGTCGAGCACAGCTTCGCCGCTTCGCTCGATCCCAACATCGAGCCGCTCACGCGCCTGGAGTCCACGTACTCGCAGCAGATCGGGTCTGACTCCGCACAGCGCATCCGCGTCGGCGACACGATCAGCACCTCTGGAATGTGGGGCAGCAGCGTGCGCTACGGCGGCATGCAGTTCGGTACGCGCATCAATCCGCGCACCGACGTGATCGCTGCACCTGGAGTTGCGTCTGAGGGGCTCGCCATCCTGTCGACAGCAGAGGAAGCGTTGTTCACATCTCTCGGCGAACGCAGCGCCACGCTCGCCGAACCGGACGTCGCGACGATCGCCGCACCGACGATCGCAGCGACGCGACTCGTCGCCGCAGGCTGCTCCGACTTTTCCGTCGGCGTCGGCAAGGTGCGGCGCGACTACGCTGTGCTGAGCAATGAGTACGGTCCGCTATTCGCAAACACGACCGTTGCTTGCGCTGTGCCGCTCGGGTTCACGATCGAAGGGCACGGCGAGTATCTCGACGACGACGTCGCGGCCGTCGGCGTCGGACTCGCGCGGCAGGTCGGTCCGCTCGGCACCGCCTCGGCGGCGTTCGCTTCGAGCCGCACCGTCGCAGGCAACTCCGGCTGGCTCGCACGCTTCGGCTTCGAGCACAGCAACGAGGCGTTCAACGTTGCACTGCGTTCGCAGATTCAAAGCCGCGACTTCCGCGACATCGGCGGCGTCGTGCTCGCGGATCCCATCATGCAGCGCGATCTCGCGTCCGTCGGGCTCAACGTGACGGAGCGGACCAACCTCGCTCTCGCATACGCCACGCAGACGACCTGGGATCGCGTGCGCATCGACGTCATTGCGCTGAAGCAGAGCGTCAGCGTCGGCCGCGGCGCGCTGTCGATGAGCGCTGGCCATTCCTTCGAAGAAAACCTCGGCTCCTCACTGTTTATTTCTTACAAACGTCCGCTCGGCTTGCGGGCTCCGGCGCGCTCTGCGATCCGCGAGTTCGACCTGGATACGATCGACGCACTGTTCGTGCCGCGCTGATCAGCGACTTGTAAAAATTTCCCAGCGCAGCTTGGGAACCCGGCAGTGCGTTCGTCGGTATTAGTCCGACGATGTCGAGTGAGGATGCTGTCATGGGAGCCCCGATCCGCGTCACGATCGCCAGCGCGCTGCTGCTGTGCTTCGTCTTGCCTTGCCAAGCGATGGAATGGCGCCTGGGGCTGGCTTACGCGAGCGGCATCGAGGACGTCGCGGACCTGTACGAGGACAACCTGCGCCTGGACGGCCGCGAGGCGGACGTCGATGTGAAGTTTCCGCTGGGCATCGCGGCGAGCTTCCTCTACGACTGGACTGCCGAATGGCGCACCGACGTCGGCGTCGGGCCGGTGTTCGCGATCGGCGGCGACGTGAAGCACCTGGAAGTGCCGCTGTCCGCGACGATGGGCTACAACTTCCTGCCGTACTCGCGTTATTCGCCGTACGTTCGCGCCGGCGTGATCCATCACTTCGCCAGCGGCGACCAGTACGACAGCTCCACGCCCGGGCTGTTTCTCGCCGTCGGCGTGGACTTCACGCACTTCACGCTGGAGCTGGCCACCGACCAGTCGAAGGTGGAGTTCGATCGCCTGTTCTGTGACGCGGGCTCCGCCTGCCGGCTCGGCACGACCGAGCTGAGCACCTACGACATCATCGCGAGCTTTTACTGGCGCTTCCGTTTGAATCGCTAGATCGTGCAGGAGGTGCACTGTGAAAACGACAGGCGCACATCATCGCTTCCTCGCCGCGATTGCTCTCGCGGTGCTCGCCGCATGTTCGAACGGGCGGGGCAGTGTGAGCGACCCTGCCGCACCGGTGAACCAACCGCCGCCGCCCACGCCCGTCCCGACGCCGGTCCCGACACCGCAGCCTCCACCTGCTCCGCCTCCGCAACCTCCGCCGACATCTTCGTCGGCAGCGATGGCGGGGTACTGGAAGGGGACCGCAACACAACAAGGCTCCAACCGAACGTTCGATGCAGTCGCGCTGATCGACGCCGCGGGCAACGCGCAGTGGCTGCTGACGCGTGCCGGACTGCTCAGCGAGGATAGTTTCGTCGTGTCCGCCAACGTCTGTTGCGGAACGCAGTTCGAAGACGACGTGACGGGCAAGGAACTGGGCGAGACACGCACGCGCGATGGCGACATCGAAGTGTCAGTCAATGGCAGCGCGCTGAGCGGCGAGCTGCGATTTCACGGCGAGGACTATCGCTTCACGCTGAATGCAGCGTCGGACTACAACCGCAGCGTTTCGCTCGCCACGCTCGCGGGCGTGTACACGCTCCGGGAAAACACTGTCCTCGGCGAGGAAGTCACGCTGACCATGACGATCCAGGCCGACGGTCGGTTGAACGGCTCGTACTCGAACGAATGCGTGTTCAACGGCAACGCGTCGATCCCGGATGCTTCGCACAACATGGTGCAGCTCGCGATCGACCTCGCCAACTGCGGCAGCAAGGGCAGCTCGAAGACGTGGAACGGTACGTACAGCGGGCTCGGCGTGCTGCTGTCGGGCGACAGCGTTTTCTATCACAGCGTGATCGGACCGACGTGGCTCGGTCCGCAAAGCGTCGAGCGGTAGATCAGCCCGGCATCAACAACATTTCGACGTGCGGGATCCCATCTTCGAGGTACGGTTCGGACACCGTACGGAAACCATACGTGCCGTAGAACTTCTCCAGGTACTTCTGCGCGCTGATGCGGATCGGCCGTGCCGCATAGCGCAGGCGCGTCCGCTCGATGCCTTTCGTCACGATCTCGCGGCCGAGACCCGTGCCGCGAAAGCGCTGCGTCGTGATGATGCGGCCGATGGACGGGTCTTCGAAACGCGTGCCGGGCGCGAGCACTCGCAGATAACCGGCGACTTCCCGACCTGACCACGCGATCAGATGCTCGGCGTCGAGGTCGAGCCCGTCGAGGTCCTGGTACGCGCAGTTCTGCTCGACGACGAACACAGCGACCCGCGCTTCGAGCATCGCGTAAAGCTGCACGGCGCTGAGCTCGCTCAGCTTGTACCACTGCCAGTTGACGTCGGAAACGCTCTTCACGCGTCAGTGCGTCATTGCGTAGAGGATGTAATTGATCGCGTACTTGTAGGCGCGCGTAGTGTACTGCAACGCGTATTCGGGGACGTCCGCGTGTTCCCAGGCGTCACCGAGATCCATGTTGAAATTGATCACGACCATCAGCCGGCCTTCGTCGTCGTAGATGCCGCGCCAATGCGGCGTGTAACCGTCGCGCTCGTAGGTGAGGCCGCTGTACAGCGACTGGATGCCCGGGATCTGGATCTGCTCCGGCAGGTCGTAGGCGAGGTGAAACACCGCATCCTCGATCGGGATCTCGACGATCGCGCGGTCCGGGAACACGCGATGCATGCTCTCGATGAACCCGGCCCATTCCATGCTGCCGTGGAAATCGTCGACGACGAGGAAGCCGCCGCGCAGCAGATATTCGCG
>Ga0075429_100001156_pt1 | contig 21278 bp, 17 predicted proteins | sample RhiMetdeltSRZDD3_FD_75295 | JGI IMG/M metagenome (GOLD analysis project Ga0075429, IMG submission 75295) | Populus rhizosphere microbial communities from Tennessee, USA - Rhizosphere MetaG P. deltoides SRZDD3 | ecosystem: Host-associated > Plants > Roots > Rhizosphere > Soil | place: USA... | reverse complement strand
TCGCCGCCGCCGACGAGCTTCTTCGACTTCACGAGCGAGAAGTCGGGCTCGACCCCGGTCGTGTCGCAATCCATCATGAAGCTGATCGTCCCTGTGGGCGCGAGCACGGTCGCCTGGGCGTTGCGGAAGCCGGCCACCTCACCGAGGTTGAGCGCGTCGTCCCAGGACTGGCGGGCGGCGGTCAGGAGATCGTTCGGGACCGAGTCGTCGTGCTCGATGTTGCCGACGGCCGCGCGGTGCATCGAGATGACGCCGAGCATCGCGCCGGCGTTCGGCTGGTAGCCGGCGAACGGGCCCATGCGGCCGGCGATCTCAGCCGACTTGCGGTAGGCGCGGCCGGTCATGAGCGCGGTGATCGCGGCGGCGAACGCGCGACCCTCGTCGGAGTCGTACGGGAGCCCGCGCGACATGAGCAGCGCGCCGAGGTTCGCGTAGCCGAGGCCGAGCTGGCGGTAGGCCTTCGCGTTGCGGTCGATCTCGGGCGTCGGGTAGCTCGAGTAGCCGACGAGGATCTCCTGCGCGAGGAAGACCGTGTCGACGGTGTGCATGAAGCCCTCGACGTCGAGGTCGCCGTCCTCGCGGCGGAACTTCATCAGGTTGATCGACGCGAGGTTGCACGCGCTGTCGTCGATCGACATGTACTCCGAGCACGGGTTGGACGCGTTGATGCGGCTCGTGTTCGGGAGCGTGTGCCACTTGTTGATCGTCGTGTCGTACTGGACGCCCGGGTCGGCGCACTTCCAGGCCGCCTCGGCCGCCTGCCGCAGCAGGTCGCGCGCGGGCAGCGTCGTGATGACGGCGCCGTCTGTGCGCGCGGTCAGGTTCCAGTCCTCGTTGCGCTCCGCGGCTTCCATGAAGGCGTCGGTCACACGGACGGAGTTATTGGCGTTCTGGTACTGGATCGAGGCCCAGTCGGGCGAGTCGAGCGACATGTCGTAGCCGTTCGCCTCGAGGACGCGCGCCTTCTCCTCCTCGTGCGCCTTGCACCAGATGAACTCCTCGACGTCGGGGTGGTCGATGTCGAGGACGACCATCTTGGCCGCGCGTCGCGTCTTGCCGCCCGACTTGATCGTGCCGGCGGACGCGTCGGCGCCGCGCATGAAGCTGACCGGCCCGGAGGCGTAGCCGCCCTTGGAGAGCTGCTCCTTGGAGGAGCGCAGCTTGGAGAGGTTGACGCCCGAGCCAGAGCCGCCCCGGAAGATGACGCCCTCACGCCGGATCCAGTCGAGGATCGACTCCATCGAGTCGTCGATGGAGAGAATGAAGCACGCGCTCGCCTGCGGGCTCTCCTCGAAGCCGACGTTGAACCACACGGGCGAGTTGAAGGAGGCGAGCTGGTTGACGAGGATCGCCTTGAGCTCGGCCTCGAAGGTCTCGGCCTGCTCCTCGTCCTCGAAGTAGCCGCCCTTGCGCCCCCACGCGCCGATCGTCTCCACGACCCGGCCGATCATCTGGCGCACGCTCGACTCGCGCTCGGGCGAGGACATGCGGCCGCGGAAGTACTTCTGCGCGACGATGTTCGTGGCCGTCTGCGACCAGAACTTCGGGAACTCGACGCCCTTCTGCTCGAAGACCGGGCCGTCCTTGCCCGGGATGAACGCCGTGCGCTCCTCCCACTCGATCTCGTCGAACGGGTCGCGCCCGGGGATCGTGAAATAGCGGCGCACGCCACACGCCTTCGCCGCGTCGGCGACGGCGTTTTGGAGCATCTCGTCCTCGATGACGGGTGCGGTCTGGGTGCGTGCAGCGGACGCCATTTCTCTCCTCCAAGGGTATCTGTCTGACCGGCCCCTACGGGCGGGGGACCAAGCAGAGTAGAAGGGGGGTCGGACGGAGTGACCCTGGCCTGATTTGCAGGGATTTTCCGGGGCTTACGACTCGGCCGGCGCGAGCGGCGAGCGCAGGCTGTCGAGAAGTCGCCGGAGGCCGTCCTCGAGCTCCACTTCGGGCTCCCAGCCGAGCAGCTGGCGGGCCCGCGTGATGTCCGGCTGGCGCACTTGCGGGTCGTCCACGGGCAGCGCCTCGTAGACGATCTCGGACTTCGAGCCGGAGACGCGGATGACGGCTTCGGCGAGCTCGAGCAGGGTCATCTCGTTCGGGTTCCCGATATTCACGGGCAGGTGCTCGCCGGACTCGACGAGGGCGACCAGGCCGCGGATGAGGTCGTCGACGTAACAGAAGGAGCGCGTCTGCGAGCCGTCGCCGAAGACCGTCAGCGGCTTGTCCTCGAGCGCCTGGCGCACGAAGGTCGGGATCGCGCGCCCGTCGTGCGGGCGCATGCGCGGGCCGTACGTGTTGAAGATCCGCACGATCGCCGTGTCCACGCCCTGCTGGCGGTGGTAGGCCATCGTCAGGGCCTCGGCGTAGCGCTTCGCCTCGTCGTAGACGCCTCGCGGGCCGATCGGGTTCACGTTGCCCCAGTACGTCTCGGGCTGCGGGTGGATCTGCGGGTCGCCGTAGACCTCCGACGTGGAGGCGAGCAGGAAGCGCGCCCGCTTGATCTTCGCCAGGCCAAGCATGTGGTGCGTCCCGTACGAGCCGACCTTGAGCGTGTGCAGCGGCAGGCGCGCGTAGTCGATCGGGGAGGCCGGGCTCGCCAGGTGGTAGACGAAGTCGACCGGCTCGTCGATGAAGAACGGCTGCGTGAGGTCGTGGTTGACGAAGACGAACGCGTCGTCGCGGATGTGCTCGATGTTCCCGAGCGAGCCCGTGTCGAGGTTGTCCACGCACAGGACGCGGTGTCCCTTGGCCAGCAGGTGGTCGGAGAGATGGGAGCCGAGGAAGCCGGCGCCGCCGGAGACGAGGGCAGTAGCCATGCGAGAACTCATGGTATTCCACCAAACGCGAAAGTCGCCTTGACGGATTTGTAAGTGAGTGCTAACTTACTCGCCGTGGCAACGCAGACGACAGAGAGAAAGAGCGCGGATGTCCGCCGCGAGGAGATCCTCGAGGCGGCCATGAAGGAGTTCGCCCACGGCGGGCTCCACGGCACGTCGACCGAGGCGATCGCCAAGCGGGCCGGCATCTCGCAGCCCTACCTCTTCCGCCTCTTCGGCACGAAGAAGGCGCTCTTCATCGCGGCCTCGCAGCGCGGCTTCGCCGACGTCCTCGCCACCTTCAAGGAGGCCGCCGAGGGCAAGACCGGCGACGAGGCCTTCGAGGCCATGGGCCGCTCGTACGACGGCCTTCTCGCGGACCGCGAGAAGCTCCTCGGCCAGCTGCAGATGTACGCGGCATGCTCCGACCCGGAGATCCGGGATGCGACGCGCGCCGGCTTCGCCTCGCTCTTCCGCTTCGTCGAGGAGGTCACGGGGGCCGACCCGCTGCGGATCCGCGACTTCTTCGCCATGGGGATGCTCATGAACGTCGCAGCCGCCATGGACCTCCCCCAGATCTGCGGCACCGACGACACCTGGGCCCAGGAGCTCCGCGGAGCCTAGGAGTCGGCCCTTTTTTTCACGGCTAAGTAAGTGACTACTCAGTATCAGAAAGGAGACGGGATGCAACGGACGACGACCATCTGGACCTTCGTGATCACTTCGATCGCGCTCTTCATGGCGACGCTCGACAACCTCGTCGTCACGACGGCGCTGCCCGTGATCCGCACCGACCTCGGCGCCTCGATCGAGGATCTCGAGTGGACGGTGAACGCCTACACCCTCACGTTCGCCGTCTTCCTCCTCACCGGCGCAGCCCTCGGCGACCGCTTCGGCCGCCGGCGGCTCTTCGCGATCGGGCTCGGCATCTTCACGGCCGCGTCCGTGGCGGCCGCGCTGGCGCCCTCGGTCGAAGCGCTGATCGTCGCGCGGGCGGTTCAGGGCCTGGGAGGCGCAATCGTCACCCCGCTGACGCTGACCATCCTCAGCGCGGCTGTCCCGGCCGACAAGCGCGGCGTCGCTCTCGGCGCCTGGGGCGGGATCGGCGGCCTCGCAGTCGCCATGGGCCCGCTCGTGGGCGGCGCCGTGGTCGAGGGCATCTCCTGGCAGTGGATCTTCTGGCTCAACGTCCCCATCGGCCTCGTCCTCATCCCGCTGGCGATGACGCGGCTGAAGGAGACCTACGGACCGTCGACGCGGCTCGACCTGCCCGGCCTCGCCCTGGCGAGCACCGGCCTCTTCGGGATCGTCTGGGGCGTCGTCCGGGGGAACGCGCAGGGCTGGGCGAGCACCGAGATCCTGGCCTCGCTCCTCCTGGGCACGATCCTGACGATCGCGTTCGTGCTCTGGGAGCTGCGCAGCCCGGCGCCGATGCTGCCGATGCGTTTCTTCCGCAGCCGCACGTTCGCGGCGGCCAACGCGGCCTCGCTGTTCATGTTCTTCGGGATGTTCGGCTCGATCTTCCTGCTGGCCCAGTTCCTGCAGACCGTGCAGGGCTACGGCCCGCTGGACGCCGGCCTGCGCATCCTGCCGTGGACGGTGATGCCGATCTTCGTCGCCCCGATCGCGGGCGCGCTCTCCGACCGCATCGGCGGCCGCCCGCTCATGGCGACGGGACTGGCCATGCAGGCGATCGCGCTCGGCTGGCTCGGCGCGGTTTCGACGCCGACGGTGGCCTACGGCACGCTCGTCCCGCCGTTCATCGTCGCGGGCATCGGCATGGCGCTCTTCTTCGCCCCGGTGGCCAACGTCGTCCTCTCCGCGGTCAGCCCGCGCGAGGAGGGCCAGGCCTCGGGCGCCAACAACGCCATCCGCGAGCTCGGCGGCGTCTTCGGCGTGGCCGTGCTCGCCTCGGTGTTCACGAGCCAGGGCGGGTACGAGTCCGGCCAGGCCTTCGTGGACGGGCTCGTCCCGGCCATCTGGGTCGGCGCGGCCGTCGTGGCGCTCGGCGCCGTCGCCGCGCTCCTCATCCCGCGCCGCCGGCGGCCAGCCGAGGCCCGGGTGGAGAGCGACGACCTCGTGCCGGCTGCCGAGGCGGCCTAGCGACGGGCCCGGTGGGCATACTCCTGCGAGCCGTGCAGGAGGATGCCCACCGGTCCCACGCCGCGCTCGAGCGCGGCCAGCGGCTCCTCAAGGCCGAGAAGATCATCCGCCTCGTCGAGACCCAGCGGCCCTGGGAGGGCGCCCGCGTCCTCGACATCGGCACCGGCGCCGGGGTGATCGCGCACACGATCTCGCAGAAGGTCGGACCGGAGGGCTCGGTGAGCTCGCTCGACGTCGGGGACGAGCGCGTCGAGAAGGACCATTACAGCTTCCAGCAGGTCACCGACCCGCGGCTGCCCTTCGAGGACAAGTCCTTCGACATCGTCCTCTCCAACCACGTAATCGAGCACGTGGGCGACCTGCCCGAGCAGCGGCTCCACGTCGCAGAGATCCACCGCGTCCTGCGCGACGACGGCCTCCTCTACCTGGCCACGGCCACGCGCTGGCTCGTGATGGAGCCGCACTACCGCCTGCCGTTCCTGAGCTGGTTCCCACGGCCCGTCGCCGGCCTCTACCTGCGAGCGACGCGCAATGGCGACGAGTACGACTGCTACCTCCCGAGCCACCGCCGGCTGCGGCGGACGCTCGCCGAGGCAGGTTTCCGCTGGGAAGAGCCGGTCTTCGAGGCCATGCGACTGATGGCCGAGATCGAGCAGCCCACGGGCGTGACGAAGGCGATCCTCACGGCGCCGGAGCCGGCGCTCAAGGCCATGCGGCCGGTCATCCCGACCATCATCTGCCTCGCGCGGAAGGCCTAGCGCAGGTCGCGGTTCGACTCCATGTCGAACCACATGGCGAAGAGCAGGAGCTGCAGGCCCGAGATGACGAGCAACGCGACGAGCACGATCGTCGCGGCCGGCAGCGTGTTCCCCATCAGACGGAGCACCGTCTCCGCGAGGCCGAGCCCGACGCCCGCGAGGAAGAGCACCAGCCCGAGCGCCCAGAAGAGGACGAGCGGGTGGAAGTCGCGGATCACGTACTTCGAGCCGAGCCGCCAGAAGAAGCCCTTGAAGAGGAGCCAGGAGATCGTCGGCACGACCTTCCAGAGCCGGATACCGCTGCGCTCCCCCACCCCGTAGATCGGCCGCGACGGGTAGTCGCGCACCCGCCGGTTCCAGACGTTCAGGTGGACGAGCATGTCGTTGGGGAAGCCGTAGCGCGGGTACAGGCGGTCGAGGTCGAGCATCCTCAGCGCCTCGAGGCTCACCGCGGTGTAGCCGGACTGCGAGTCGGCCACGTGCCAGTAGCCGGAGGCGATCTTCGTGAAGAGCGAGAGCGCGGCGTTCCCGAGGTAGCGGGTGTGCGGGATCAGATTCCAGGCCTGGCCGGTGAAGAGCCGGTTGGCCTTCGCGTAGTCGCATTCGCCGACCGCAACGGCGTGCACGAGAATCTCGAGGTCGTCGGGGTCCATCTGGCCGTCCGCCGCCATGACGGCGGTGACGTCCATCTCCTCGGCGATCGCACGCTTGTAGCCGGTGACGATCGCGGCGCCGACGCCCTTGTTCCTCTCGTGCGTGACGACCTCGACGCGCGGGTCGCCCGCCCTGGCGCGCTCGGCGGTGGCGTCCTTCGAGGCGTCGTCGACGACGAAGATCCGGTCCACGAACGCCGGGATGTTCGCGACGGTCGAGCCCACGAGCGCCTCCTCGTTGTGGGCCGGGACGACGACGGAGACGGACTTCCCCTCGTACACGTCCGGAAGTATGCGGGCGGCGGGGGACGCTAGGCCGCGCGGCGGCGGCGGGCGACGACCGGGTCCCAGGCCAGCGCGGCGATGAGCCCGACGATCAGGCCGATGAGCGCCCCCACGACCAGCGAGCTGCGGTTGGAGCGCGGCGTCACCGCCGAGGCCCGCGCCTCGGTCACGACCTGGCCCTTCTCGACGTCGCGCGCCTGGGCGAGCAGGAGCTCGATGTCCAGCCGCTCTTCCGAGAGGTCCGAGCGGTCGCCGCGCGCGAAGCCGAGGAGCGTGACGGCCGTAAGCCTGTCCTGCGACGAGCCGCCTGCGTCCGTGGCCGCCTCCGTGAGCCGCGCGATGCTCGCCTCGGCGGCCTCGAGATCGGCGTCCAGCTCCTCGAGGCGCGCCTCGTAGGCGGTGATCTTCGTGTCGGCGTAGGCCGACGTGCGCTCGACGACCTCCGCCGCCAGGAGATTGGCCGCTTCCGCCACCGTCGCCCGCGGCCAGGGCCCGCGCACCGCGATGTCGAAGAGCTGGTTCGGCTGACCCGTGCGCGCGACCGCGCCGGAGACCTGGCTCGTGGAGATCCCGGCGCGCAGCCGTTGCGGGTCGACGCCGACCTGCTCCGCCACCTCGCCCACGACCTCCTCGCTGCGCGCGATCTCGCGCACCGCGGCGGGGTTCGTCTGCACGCTCGGCACCTGCGACCCTCCCGAGGCCGAGAGCGGCTGGCCGAGGTAGATGGTCGCCTCCGCCCGGTTGACGTCGCTCGAGGCCGCCGAGGAGAAGATCCAGCCGATCAGCCCGCCGATGACGAGGCCGAGGACGAGCAGCCACCAGCGCCGGGCCAGCCGGCGGCCGTACTTGCCGAGGTCGATCTCCTGTTCCGCCTCGAGGTCCGGGAGCTCACGGCTCCTGGGCGGGCGGGTTTCCGTGTCCGCGCTCATCGCGGCCCTCGACTCTAGCTGAGGGGCCTGAGAGGCGTACCAGTCCACCGCCTCTGGCATGGTGCCCCCGTGGAGCCGACGACCGCACCGCTGATCGTCCTCGGAGTCCGGCGCTCGGGAACGACGCTGCTCCGGGTCATGCTCGACCGAAACTCGCGGCTGGCTGTTCCCGATGAGTCGTACTTCGTCCCGCAGCTGGCCGACCGCCACCGCGGCGGGATCGAGGTCGAGAGGTTCGTGGACGACCTGCGCCGCATCGGGACGGTGCGCGAATGGGAGGTCGACCTGGACGACGTCCGCGGCCGCCTCCGCCCCGGGATGCCCGTGGGCGAGGCCGTCTGCGCCGTCTACGAGACGTATGCGGCCGCCCGCGGCAAGCCGCGCTGGGGTGACAAGACGCCGATGTACATGCAGTACCTTCCGCTCCTCGAGCGGCTCTTTCCCTCCGCGCTCTACCTCCACCTCGTGCGCGACGGGCGAGACGCCGCGACGTCGTATCTCCAGATGCCGTCCGGGATCGTGACGGAGTCCTGGGGGCATCCCACCTCGGCGGGCGGGTTCGCGTGCCAGTGGCGGACGGAGGTCGAGAGCGCGCAGGCGCTCGGCCGGCGCGTCGGTCCCGCGCGGTATCGCGAGCTGCGCTACGAGGAGCTCGTCGACTCGCCGACAGACGCCCTCGAGCAGGTGTGCTCGTTCGCCGGGCTTCCCTGGGAGCCGGAGATGCTCGGCTACGCGGAGGAGGTCGATGTCAGCGCGAGGCCGCACCAGCAGAACCTGAAGCGGCCGCCGACCAGCGGGCTTCGCAACTGGCGCACGGAGCTGTCCTCCGCCGACGTCGTCGAGTTTGAGGACCTGGCCGGCGACGTTCTCGCCTCGCTCGGCTACGAGCTCGCGGATCCTGCGTACGGTGCCGGTCCTTCGCCGCGCGGGCGCGCGAAGCTCGCCGCCTACCGCGCGAAGACGCGGGCGTGGCGGACCACCGGGAGCCTCGTGCGGCGGTCGCCGTTCTGGGGACGGCGCCATCCGCCGCTCGTCTGAGCTAGTTTCGCGGGCTGAACTTGCCCTTATAGGCGGCGAGGAACCCGTTCAGGGAGAAGTAGTAGCGCTTGGAGGTGGCGATCCCGGGCGAGTAGGCGCCGAGCTTGTGGCGCCAGACGATCTTCCCGTCGGCGGTCCGGAGGCCGACTGTCCTGCCGTTCAGGGTCGACACGAAGACAAGGTTCCCGACGACGAGCGCGGGCGAGAGCACCTTGCCGCCCACGTTCCGCGACCAGAGCACGCGGCCGTTGTTCGCCCTGAGGGCGCGTAGCTGGCTATCGAAGCCGCCGACGAAGATGCGCCCGTCGGCGATCGCCGGCGTCGCGTAGCCCGTGGTTCCCATCGAGTGCGTCCAGACGATGCTGCCGCTGCGGATGTTGAGGGCCACGATCTTTCCGGCCCTCGATGTCGTGTACAGCCGTTGCCCGTCCGTCGAGGCGCTCGCGTAGAAGCTCTCGTAGCGAAGCAGGTCCCGCTTGACGTACGTCGTCCAGAGCTCGCGGCCATCCGATCGCCGGAGGCACAGGACCGAGCCGGCATACGTCGAGATGCAGACCCGGTTACCCCAGATGGACGGGCTCGCGTTGATCCGACCCCCGGTGTCGTAGGCCCAGCGAACCGCTCCGGAGGCGGCGTTCACGGCGAATAGCCGTCCGTCGGTCGACCCGAAGAACGCGGTGTTGTCGACCACCACCGGGGACGACTCGACCTTCCCGGGCGTCCGGACGCGCCACAGCACCTTCCCGTTTGCGCGGTTGAGCCCGCTGACGATGCCGTCGTGTGAGCTGACCACCAGCCGCGGGCCTGCAATCGCCGGCGAGGACGCCATGAGGCGCGCCACCCTGCGCCGCCAGATGAGCTCACCCGTGTCGGCGTCGATCGCGGCCGTGAACCCCTTCTCGTTGTTGACGTAGAGGGTCCCGTCGCAGAACGTGGGCGGGTACTCCATGAACCCGATGGCCCGGCCCCAGAGCGCGCGTGTCGGCCTGCCGAGATCGATGTTCTCGCGGGACAGCGTTCGCTGCGGGTTCCCGCCGAAGGAGAGCCAGCAGGGGCCTTCGTTCGATTCCGGCTCCGGCTGCTCGACCGGTTCGGTCGTCGGCTGCTCCTCCGTGGTGGGAAGCTCCTCGGTCGCCGTCATCACGGAGACTCCCGCGAGCTCCGTGTCGAGGCCGGCGTCGGGTGTGTCGGTCGCACGCAGGTAGGCGGCAAGCGCCACGCCGGCCAGGACCAGCGCAACGACCGCGAACGCGAGGATGAGGACCTTCTTCTGCATGAAAACCCCGAGCGGTCCAGTATGCCAACGGCCTCGGTGGATGCCCCCAGCTCAGTGGGGAAGCGGCCTTGCGGCCACTACCGCCGCCGCCAGGGCGAGCGAGAGCCAGACGAGCGGGTCCTCGAAGAACCCGCTGTAGAAGAGCGAGTGGACGAAGATCGCGAGGAAGACGACGGCGGTCCCGAGGCCGAGGACACGGTCGCGCAGCCACGCGAGGTAGTAGAGCCGGATCGCCGCGGCGAGAAAGGCGAGGTAGGCCGCGATCCCAAGCGCCCCGAGCTCTGCCGCGATCGTGAGCGGCGCCGTGTGCGAGGACTTGGCGAGCCGGTCGCGACTCTGGCCGAGCTCCTCGCTCACCTTCTCCTCCGCCCCGATCCCGACGCCGCCGAGCGGGTGCTCGCGGATGATGTCCGTCGAGTTGGCGGCGAGGTCCGACCTGCTACCCGTGAGCCGGCCGAGCGACTCGTCCTGCCCGACGGCCGCCAGGACGGCGCTCGCGAGGAGGAGCGGCGCGAGCGCCCCGACGAGCACGATCGTCCTGCTCCGCCCGCGCCCGGCCACGGCGGCGATGAAGAGGATGCCGACCGTGAGCGCGACCATGCTCGACTGCGAGTAGGTGAAGAAGAGCGCCAGCCCGAGGAGGGCGATGACGGCGGCCGCCGCTGCCAGGTTCAGGCGCGTCAGCCAGAGGCCGACGAGGATGACGAGGATCGCGACGGCGAGGTTGCGCCCGTAGATGCTCGGGTCGCGTAGGAGCGACGCGGTACGGAAGAAGCTCTCGTAGGCATTGCCGATCTCGAGGTCCCGCGCGAGGACGAGCTGCCGCGTGGTGCGCTCCCAGAGACCGACGACCGCGAGCAGGACGGCGATGCCGGCCAGGGTTCCTCCAAGCGCGACCGGGAGCCACGAGGCGAGCGGCGCACGCGCGACGATCGCCACCAGGAGGGCAAACGGGAAGTAGAAGAAAAGGAGATCGACGGCGCTGGCGTCGACGTCCAGCGACCAGAGTGACGAGACTCCGGCCAGGCCGATCAGGACGACGACCGGCACGGCGAGGAGCGGCGTGATGCGCGGGACCTCGCGGTCGCGAAGCGCGCGCACCGCAAGCGCAAGGCCCGCTGCGGAGAGCACGCCGTAGAGCGGCACGAGCAAGAACGCGCGCTGAGAGCCGACGTCCAGCTGGATGCGGAACGGCGCCACGGCGAGGAGAGCGACCGGCCACACCGTGGGGTAGCGGGTGAGGACGACCGCCAGCCCGCCGACGGCCGCCACGACCACGATCAGCGCGCCGATGCGAAGCGGCCCGTCGACGAACTTCTCGAGGTCGTCCTCGGGCACGAGCGCGAGGGCGAGCGTGATCTCGGCCCCGGCGAGGACGGCGATTCCGGCCAGGAGCGCGATCCGCTCGCGGGCGAGGAGGACGAGCGCAGTGCCCACGGCCCCGCCGAGCGCTGCAAGCTGGATGACGGAGTCGGTCTCCACGGGGGCCGCGCAACTCTACTGCCGCCCCCGAGGGCGGCTCCCCAGTTAGGTTCTAGCGGGTGCCCTCCGCCTTCTCCCAGGTCGGCGACACGCCGCCCTGCTGCAGGTAGCGGGCGAGCGCGACCACCGTCGCCCAGCTCACGAGCGTGTAGTAGTGGGCGAGCGTCGCGCCCGGGAGCGGGACGCGCAGGCGGCCGGCGGCGGCGAGGCCGAGGAACGCGAGCTGGCCGACGAGCGCCGTGCGGTAGATCCCGCCCTCGCGCGCGAGCAGGAAGCTCGCCGCGAGCAGCTTGAGGTGGAGCAGGCCGCTCGCGTAGCGCAGGACGCGGTGCGAGATCAGCTCGAGCTTGTAGAGCGGCGGGACGCCGGAGAGCATCCTGCCCTCGAAGACCGTCCGCCAGCACCAGACGAACATCCGCACCTTGCGCCGGTACTCCTCCTCGTTGTCGCGGGAGGGCTTCTCGAACGCGAGCGCCTCGGGCTCGTAGACGGCACGGCGGCCCTTCGACGTGAAGAGGTACGGGAAGCCGAGGTCGTGGCCGAGCGGGTACTCGACGTAGTCGCTGCGGCGCACCGCGTAGATGGAGCCGTTCCCGCCGGTGACGGAGCCGAGCGCCGACTCCGACTCGCGCTGCCAGAGCTCGTAGCGCCAGTACGCGCCCTCGCGGTTCGTCCCGTCAGGCTGCTCGAGCTGGAGCCGCCCGCAGACGTAGGCGACGTCGGGGTCGGCGAAGTTACGAGCGAGCTTGCGCAGCGCGTCAGGCGCCCAGGTCGCGTTGGCGTCGGAGAACGCGACGAGCTCGGACTCGCTCCCGCGCACCGCGCGGTCGAGAGCGGGCCGCTTTCCCTCGCGCGGCGCCTTCAAGAGGCTGACGCGCGGCTCGCGGGCGGCGATTTCCTCGACGATCTCGTGCGTGCGGTCGTCGGACGCGTCCGAGGCGACGACGACCTCGAGCTGCTCGGCCGGGTAGTCGAGGGCGAGCAGGTTCTCGACGCGGCGTTCTATGACGGCGTCTTCGTTGTGCGCCGGGACGACGACCACGGTCTTCGGCGTCTGCTCGTCCTTGCGCACCGCGCGGCCGCGCACGCGCGCGAGAGCGGCGGTCGCGAGCGGGTAGCCGGCGTGCGTCCAGGCAAGCGCGCCCAGCGTTCCCCAGAAGACTCCCTTGACGAGCACGTCAGGACGTTAGCGACCGCGCGCGGTCCCGGTACGCGGGGAAGTAGCCGTCGAAGGCGATCTCGGTGACGCCGGCCAGGCGCCGGTAGGCCTCCTCGTCGTGCACGGCCTTGCCGACGGACGCCGTGACGAGATCGTCAGGGGCGAAGCGGCGCTTGTACTCGAAGAGCGAGTCCTCCTGCCCCCCGACGCCCCCGCCGAGGTGCAGCATCTCGAAACCGAGCTCCTGGCCCCAGCGCGCGGCCGAGAGCAGCGCGAGGTGGCTCGCGCCGAGCCGCCGCCCGTCGTCGCTCGCGCCGCCGAGGTGGTAGTGGAGCCACCGCGAGCCGGCGAGGCAGAGCACGCTCGCGGCGAGCTCCTCGCCGCGTCGCACCTCCACGAGAACGAGCGCGTCACCGAGGCGCCCCAGGCCCTCCCAGTAGGCCCGCGGGAAGAAGTAGAAGGCCGAGGCCTCGTTTCGCCGCATCGTCTCCTCGTAGAGCGCCACGAACCCGTCCAGCGAGCCCGGGCCCCGGATGGCCGTGGCGGCGAGCCCCTCGCGGTCGGCCTTGCGCGCGAGGCGGCGGTGGTGCTTGTCCATCCCGGCCAGGAGGTCGCGCCCGGGCTCGAGACGCCAGGCCACCGTCTGGCCGAGGATCTCGACGTGCAGGCCGCGGGCGTCGCGCTCGTTCCCGAGCAGCGGATGGAAGCGGACGAAGCTCGCGGGGATGCCCTGCTCGCGGCACCAGGCGTCGTAACGCTCCCAGAAGGCGCCGAGGTCGGCGCCCTCTCGCAACGGCAGCGGGCCGCCGTAGCCGTACGGGCTCGTCACGTCGGCCGGCTCGTCGCGCAGGATCGCGGCGAAGGCGACGTTCTCCGCCGGCGCGTGCAGGAAGAGCGGGCCCCCGTCGTCGAGGAGCGCGGAGGCCTCGACGTAGGCGCGGCGGAAGTACACGTCGGCGTCCGCGGTGAGGGCGTTCCACTCCTCCGCGTCGACCTCCCGTAGCTCGCCGTTTCGCGCCCGCGCGCGCTCGATGTTCGTCGTGTCCTCGACCGGCGTCGGCTCGGGACGCCCGAACTGTCGTACCGTCATGGCGAGGATCCGCAGGTCGAGCCGGAGCGACCAGTTGTCCACGTACCAGATGTCCTGCTCGATCCGCTCCGGCCAGCCGATCTCGTCGCGCCCGTTCACCTGCGACCAGCCCGTGATTCCCGGGGGCACCTCGAGGCGCCGCCGCTCGTGCTCCGTGTAGTTGGCGGCCTGCTCCACGAGATCCGGGCGCGGGCCGACGAGCGACATCTGGCCGAGGAGCACGTTGGCGAGCTGCGGCAGCTCGTCGAGGCTCGTGCGGCGGAGCCACCGCCCGCTGCGCGTGATGCGCGGGTCGTCCGGGAGGATCCCGTACGGGTCGGCGAGGCCCATGCGCCTCCCCTCCTCGATCGCGTCCTGGATCATCGTCCGGAACTTGAAGAGCCCGAACGGCCGTCCGCCGCGCCGGACGCGCTGCTGGACGAGGAGGACGGGCCTGCCGGTCTCGACGAGGATCCAGATCGCGAGCGCCGCGAAGAGCGGCGAGAGCAGCACGAGCAGCACGGCGGCGCCGACGCGGTCGACGAGCCACTTGACCGCCTTCACGCGAGGATCTCCCGGTAGAGCTCCTCGTGGGCGCGCGCGGCCTCGTCCCAGGTCAGGCCGGCGCGCGCACGGGCGGTTCCGTCGTACGCCTTCCTGAGCTCACCGTGCCCGGTGAGCAGCCGGACGCACGCGTGGGCGAGCGCCTCAACGTCCTCGGGCGGCACGACGAGGCCGGCGCCGTAGTCGGCCACGGTCTCGCCGAGCGAGCCCACGTCGCTGACGATCGCCGGGCGGCCGTAGCCGATCGCCGTCGCCAGGACGCCGGACGAGTCGAGCTCCCGGTACGGGAGCACGACCGCGGCCGCCTCGGCCATCAGGCCGGCGATCTCCTCGTCGCGGACGTAGCGGAGCCGCCAGTCGATCGCGTCGTCCACTCCAAGCCGCACCGCCTGCTCGCGCACGGGCTCGACCGGGTCGAACGGGTCGCCGGCGACGACGAGCCTCGCGTCGGGCACGTGTTCGAGGACGGACGGGAGGGCGGAGACGAGCACGTCGAGTCCCTTGTAGCGTCGCAGGAGGCCGAAGAAGAGGAGCGTGCTGCCCTCCGGCGGGCCGAGCGGCTCGGCGGAGACGTCGAAGATCGGGTGTGCGATGCGGACGAGCCGCTCGCGCGGCACGCCGAGACCGGCGAGGCGCTCCACGGCGCGCGACGAGTGGACGACGACGCGGTCGACCGTACGGAGGATCTCCAGCCACGGGTCCAGCTGTCCCTCCCGGCGAGGGACGACGTCGTGGGCGGTCAGCACCGTTCGCCGTTTCGCCGCGAGCTTCCGCACCCAACGAGCGTCGACGCTCGGCCGGGGAAGCCACTGGAGGTGGACGACGTCCGGCTTCAGCGACGCGACCTTGGCCCGGAAGCGGAGGACGCTCGGGGCGTACTCGAGCGCCTTCAGCGGCAGGCGCAGGGGCGAGCGCGGGAAGCGGCGCGTGAGCCTCGACGAGAGCGGGAGGAAGAGCTCGTGGCGGCGGTAGCCGTCCGGAGCGGGCGGATCGTCGTAGGCGAACGGCGAGGTGACGAGGTCGACGTCCAGCCCGCGCCGCGCCAGCGCCGAGGCGAGCCCGTGGTCGTACGGGGGCGTGAAGCTCGCGGGGTCGACGAGCGCGACGCGCATCAGAGCCGGTTGCGCAGGTACACGAGCGAGGCGACCGCGCCCCGCAGGTCGTCCACTGCGAAGTTCGCGCGCACCTTGCCGCCGCGCACGTAGGGCGCGGCGAACTCGCGAACGCCGATCCGCCTGCGCCGGGCGAGCTGGAACGAGACCCAGACGTCCTTGGCCAGGAAGATCCAGCGCGCGTCCTCCTTGAACGTTCCGCACGGCTCCACCTCCTCACCGGCCAGGTCGCGGTACGCGAGCTCCGCGAGGTCGAACGCCCGTGTCATCACGAGACCGCCCCAGATCGGCGCGCGGGTGTTGACCTCGATGAGCTTGTAGGAGCCGTCGCGGAGATCGTGCGCCATCTCGACGTGCGCGAACCCCGTGTACCCGGCCGAGCGAAGCAGGCGCTGGCCCTGCTCCTCGACCTCGGGGACGTAGTCGACCTCGAAGACCGCCGAGGTGCCGAAGTCGATCGGGCTCTGGCGCACCTTGCGGCCGACGACGCTGCCGAGCGGCTCGCCGGAGCGGCCGACGTAGGTGAAGAGCGAGTAGATCCGGTCGGTCGCGTCCGGGACGAGCTCCTGGACGATCGTCTCGAACCCGTGGTCCCGCGCGCGGGCCCACGCGGCGATCGCGCCCTCGAGGCTCTGCGCGACCACGGCCTTCTCCCCGAAGGTGGCCGCGAACTCCTGGCCCTCCGCGGGCTTGACGAGGAAGGGAGCGTGGAGGCCGGCGGCGCGGATCGCCTCCTCGTCGCTCGCCAGCACCGTCTTCGGAGCGGGAACGCCTGCCTTCTCCGCCTCGAGGACGAGGATCTCCTTGCGGCGGAACCGGCGGGCGACCTCGGGGTCGGCTGGCAGCGGGACGTCGGCGACCTCGCGCACCTCGTCCCAGCGGTCGAGGACGAGCTCGACGTTCTCGTCGCGCTCGGGGAAGAGCACGACGCGGCCGCCGTCGCCGATGCGGTGCAGCTTCTCGAGCAGGGCGTCGCCCGGCTCCCGCAGACCGTTGTCGCCGAGCACGACGCGTTCCTTCACGTAGCGCGACGAGCGCCCGAACTCGTTCCCGCGCCAGGCGATCCCGGTGACGGGCGCCCCCGCCCGGCCGAGCGCGCGGACGATCGCGAGGCCCGCGTGGAGGAGCCCGAAGACGACGGCGGGGCGCTCGCTCATGCGAGGGCCGCCTCGTAGGCCTCGAGGTAGGCGTCCACGACCGTGTCCCAGTCGCAGAGCTCGGCGATCCGCTTGCGGCCCGCCTCCCCCATGCGCCGCCGCAGCGCCTCGTCGGCGAGCAGGCTGTCGATCGCGCTTCGCAGCGCGGCAGGATCCTGCGGCGGGACGAGCAGGCCCGTCTCTCCGTCGGCCACGAGCTCCGTGAGCCCGCCGACCGCACTGGCCACGACGGGGCGCGAGCGAGCCATCGCCTCGGCGCACACGAGCCCGAAGCCCTCGCGCCTCGACGGGCAGACGACGACCGCCGCCCGGGCGAAGCGCTCCTCGAGCTCCGCCCCCGAGAGGAACCCGAGCGCGGCCGGGACCTCCGGGCGCAGCGGCCCGTCGCCCACGACGACGAGGTTGCGGCCCTCGGTCGCCTGCACGAGCTCCGCGATGCCCTTCTCCGGGACGAGCCGGCCCACGAAGAGAAGCTCGGGCGGTTCGGCCTCGCCGTCGCTCGTCGCGGCCGGAAGCTCGACTCCGTTGCGGATCACGCGCACGTTCGTCGCCCCGAGGTCGCGCACCGTGCCCGCGACCGCGTCCGAGACCGCCACGGCGACGCGGACGCGGCGGATGAGCAGCCGCAGAAGCGGCGGGAAGCGCCTGAGGAGCGCCACGTCGGAGCCGTGCAGCGTGGTCACGATCGGCCGGCCGGAGGCAAGCGCAGGAGCAACCGTCGGCAGCCAGTGCGCGTGCACGAGGTCGGCGCCGCGCGCGGCGCGCCGCACCGTCCGCGCCATCGAGGCGAGGAGCGGCGGGATCGCCCACGGCTTTCGCTTCGCGTTCTTCGTCAGCCCGGCGCCGTAGGCGAGCCCGAAGTCCCTGTAGGTCCCCGGCGCGACCACATCGACTTGGACGCCTCTGCCGCGTAGCCGCTCGGCGAGGTCGGCGACGAAGCGCCCGGCGTAGTCCCGCTCGTCGCGCGGGTACGAGGTCGTGAGGAAGACGACCTTCATCGCTCCGGGACGCGGGCCCGCAGGCAGAGCCGGTAGCGGAAGAGCTGGAGGCGCGGCCCGGCGATGCGCTCGACGCTTCGCAGGACGCGGACGAAGCTCGGCCGCCAGGAGTTGACCTCGATCTCGTAGCCGGCCTGCTCGAGCCCCGCTGTGAGCTCGCGCGCGTTGCGGAGGCCGATGTGCGTCGGGTTCTGCGCGAGCACGAGGTCGTGCTCCTTCATCCGCTCGACCAGGTGGAGCGGGTTCGGCGTGTAGAGCGAGAGCGTCCCGCCGGGCACGAGGACGCGCTTCACCTCGGCGAGCATGCCCGCGAAGGTCGCGTGGTCGAGGTGCTCGACGAGGTCGGCCGCGACGGCCTTGTCGAGCGATGCGTCGTCGAACGGCAGCCGGGTGACGTCGGCGAGCTCGAAGCGCAGGTCGGGGAAGAGATCCGTGGCGGCTTCGATGGCGAGCGGCTCGCTGTCGACGCCGACGACGTCGCACCCGAACGAGGTGAGGTAGTGGGTGATCGCGCCCGCGGCGCAGCCGAGATCGACGACCCGGTCGCCCGGCTTCGGCTCGACGAGGTCCCGCACGGCCGCCAGCCGGATCTCGGTCCACGGCGTCTGGTCGACGTACGCCTGCGCCATCCGCTCCATGAACGCGCGGTCGTACTCGTTCTTGACCCGCCCGAACGCCGGCAGCCTCATCGGCGGGAGAACACCACCGGCGCCGCCACCGCGAGCAGCAGGAAGACGAAGAAGTAGTACATCTGCATGGTGAGGTAGAAGACGTTCGCGGCGAGCGTACCGGCGAGCGCAGCCGTGAGGCCCCAGGCCAGCGGCTGGACGCGGGCGGCGGTCACGTCTCCCGCCGCGGCCAGCGCGCGCCCCACGTCGCGCAGCAGGCCGAGGCGCCGGAAGACGTAGACGATGAAGGCGAGGAAGAGCACCGCGCCGACTATCCCCGTCTCCACGAGGAGCGCGATGTAGTACGAGTGCGGGCCCCAGTTGTCGCGGCCCGTGAGGAACTCGAAGTACACCGAGAACGTGTTCAGCCCCCGGCCGAAGAACGGGTTCATGTCCAGCGCCGGCGGAAGCAGCTCGTAGAAGTCGAAGTGCGTCTGCGTTCCGCGCCCGCTCAGGCTCGTCCTGGCGCGCAGGAGCCCGGAGACGATCGTCGAGTACTGGAGGGAGACGAGCACGAGGATCCCGGCGAGGGCGCCGACGGGGACGAGCAGGCGCCGGGAGACCATCAGGCGCCGGTAGGGGATCGCCAGCACCAGCAGCCCGACGACGAGCCCGAGAGCGCCGCTGCGCGACAGGGTCGCCACCTCGGCGAGCGTGAGGACCGAGAGCGTCAGGACGACCGGCACGCGCATGGGGTGGCCGCGTTCCAGCCGCAGGTAGATGGGGAGCAGGATCAGGATCGGGACGATCAGGGCGACGCCGAGGTGGTTGACGTCGAGCATGAGCCCGTTCGAGCGGTAGACGTCGATCCCGGCGACCACGCCGAAGCGGCTGATGCCCTCGCTCGTGTCACCGGTGATCGGCCCCAGGATGAGGGGGTCGAGGAAGCCCCTGCCGCCCATGGCGTAGAGGAACTCCAGTACGGCGTAGATCCCGTTCAACGCCATGCCGGCCACGAAGGCGCCGAGCGTCTGCCAGTAGAAGCGCTGGGAGCGGCGCGACATGTGGGCGACCGCGGCGACGAGGAACGCGAAGTGGAGCGCGAACTTCGCCAGACCCTTCGTGAACAGGCTCCTGTCGGCGCTCGTCTCCAGGTTGAAGTAGCCCACCAGATAGACGAGGGAGAGCAGGGCGAGGAACGCGAGCAGGACGACGACCGTGCGCGGGACGTTGCGCTCGCGGGCGGCCAGGCGGTGAACGAGGAAGAGCCCGAGGAACGCCGCCACGGTCAGGTCCGAGAGGTAGACGTCGTTTCCGCCCACCGGCCAGCGCAGGCGCACCAGCGTGATCGTGAAGACCGAGACGAGGAGCGCGACGTCCGCGGCGCGACCGGATCTCACCGGGTCACCGCCTCGAGCAGCTCGGCGTACTCGCGCGCCCGGGCACGGCGGGAGAGCTTGTCCCGCCACTCCGGCGCGAGCGGCGTCTCGAGCAGCGCACCGGCCTTCCGCCGCTCGTCGAGCTCGGAGAGCGCAGCCACCATCCCGTCGACGTCGTCCGGAGCGACGACCGTGCCTGCGCCCGTGCCGCGGATCAGCGCAGCAGCCTCCCCGTCGGGCGGCACGACGGCCAGGATCGGACGCTCGGCGGCGAGGTACTCGAAGACCTTCCCGGAGAGCACTCCGCGGCCGCGGCCGTCGTTCTCCGGAATCAGCAGCAGGAGCGCGTCGGAGTCGCGCTGGAGCGCGAGCGCCTCGGAGCGGGTTTGCTGCGGGACGACCTCGATGCGATCGCCGAGCCCGAGCCGGTCCGCGTACTCGCGGTATGCCGTGGGGAAGCCGCCGACGAAGCGCGCGACGACGTCCCCGTCCGTCTTCGCCAGAGCCTCCAGGAACGCCCGCGGGTCGCGCCGCCCGAAGAAGCTGCCGGCGTGGGTCACGCGCAGGCGCTCGCCGGGCCGGTACTCGAGGCCGTCGAAGTCCTCGAAGTCGCAGCCGTTGGCGATCACCTGGAGGCGCCGCGGCGGCCCCAGCGTCTGCATCTCGGCGGCGATGGCGTCCGACGCCGCCACGACCGCGTCCGCACGGCGTGCGACGTGGCGCGCGAGTGCGCCCTCTCCTCGAACCTGGCGCCGGCGGTGCGGGTGCGAGGCGATCGAGTCCCGCAGGTCGGCGACCCACCGCGCCCGCGTGAAGCGGCGGGCGAAGGAGCCGACGAGATGGACGGACCCCGGCGGCGAGGTGGTGACGACGACGTCGATCCCCTCCTTGCGCACGATCCGGGACGCGGCCGGGGCCGCGGTCATGGCCCAGACGACGCTCGCGTCGGGGACGAGCAGGCCGCGGAACAGGAGCTGCGCCCGCAGGCCGAGCCGCGCGAGGCCGTGGGCGGCGGCGAGCTCCTCGGCCGGTCGGCGCGAGCGCGGGCCGAGATTCCTCGCCCGGTGGACGATCGCCGCGGGCGGCGGCTGGAGCGCCTCGTCGACGTGGAGCCACTTGGCATCGTCGGGAGCGAGGACGTGCGTCTCGATGCCGAGCTCGGGCAGGTGCTCGGCGAGCTTCAGGAGCCGCGGCACGCCTGCGCCTCCCGCAGGCGGGAAATAGAACGTCACGAGCAGCACCTTCACGGCCCCATTGTGGCCGTGACCCCGGCTCAGCCGCGGCTGGGAGCGGCGTAGAGGGCGTAGCGGCCGCCGTCGTAGACGAGGCGCAGCCCGTCCAGGAACTCCGTGGGCTGGGGCAGATTCCTGTCCACAAGCACCCAGTCCGCGTCGTAGCGGGCGAGCAGCTCGCTCCGCTCGGCGTCGCTGACCGCGGGATTGCGGAACCGCTCGGAGTCGATACGCCTCCGCCGGGGGCGGTTCCGAGACGACGAGGCGACGTGGCCGGTGGGCGCGGCGTTGACGTAGACCGGCACGTACGCGGCGATCTTGTACGCCGTCGAAGCGTCGGAGAAGAGAACGTCGCCCGGCTGCGTCGCCTCGCGCACCGCCTCCACGATCTCGGCGGGCATGGCGTTGGGCTCGGGCGTGCGCTCGACGTCCGCCACGCCGGCGACCGCGACCGGGAGGGCGAAGGCGCAGGCGGCGAGCACCCCCCAGGCGCCCGGGTCCGGCCCGCGAGGACGGAGCCACGCGCCGACGGCGAGGGCCACGAGGCCGCCTCCGGCCGCGACCCACACGGCCCAGCCGGGCCCTCCCTCCTCTACGCGGTAGGTGAACTCGCCGCTGACGAGCAGCTCGGCGGCCAGTCCCGCGCCGAAGGCGAGCGCC
>Ga0075429_100001154_pt1 | contig 21337 bp, 21 predicted proteins | sample RhiMetdeltSRZDD3_FD_75295 | JGI IMG/M metagenome (GOLD analysis project Ga0075429, IMG submission 75295) | Populus rhizosphere microbial communities from Tennessee, USA - Rhizosphere MetaG P. deltoides SRZDD3 | ecosystem: Host-associated > Plants > Roots > Rhizosphere > Soil | place: USA... | reverse complement strand
ACGATCTCGTTCCTGTTCCAGTGGGGCATCGGCGCCGTGCTGCGGCATTTCCCGGTCGTCGACGGGCGCTTCGCGCCGGAAGGATATGCGCTCGCGTTTGCCTTCCTTGCATTCGCGCAAGCTGCGGTCATCGCCTGGCTGCTGCCGATGCGCGAGCCGTTTCGCGCGACCCCTTGACGCTTCTGCGGGCGGGCATCACGCTCGGTCCTTGGCCCGTTCGGGGCGGGTCAGAATCCAGGGGGATCCAATGGAATACGAGAATCGCAGACGGCGCTTCATCACCGCGATCGGTGCACTCGCTGCGGCGTCGGCCGGCCTTTCGGCGCGCTCCGCGATGGGGCCGAACGCCAAGTTCGACCTCGTCATCAAGGGCGGAACGGTGTTCGACCCCAGCCAGAAGCTGAACGCGAAGCGCGACGTGGGAATGCGCTTCGGTGTCATCGAGGCGCTCGAAACGGACATTCCGGCTGCGCGTGCACAGCGGGTGCTCGACGCTTCCGGGCGCACGGTGCTGCCCGGGCTCATCGACCTGCATTCGCACGTGTTTCCCTACGGCTCGCCGATTGGCATCCCGGCCGACGAGCTCGTGCCGTACCAAGGCACCGCTACCGCCGTATCGGCGGGCGATGCCGGGGCGAACAATTTCACGATCTTTCGCCGCTACATCGTTGCCCAGACGCGCACGCGCCTGTATGCGTTCGTGCACATCGCGAATATCGGCCTCGGCAGCTTCCCGGTTGCGGAGCTGCTCAATATCGACTTTGCGCAGCCCGAGATGGCTGCGCGTGCAGTCGCCGAAAACGCCGATATCGTGATCGGCATCAAGGTGCGGATGTCGGAGAACGTCATCGCGCGCCACGGGCTCGAGCCGCTGCGGCGCGCGATCCGCGCATGCGAGCTCTCCGGCACCGGCGCCAAGGTGATGTGCCACATCGGAGGGGTCGAGACGGTCGAGCTGATGTCTCAGATCCTCGATACGCTGCGCCCAGGGGACGTGCTTACGCACTGCTATTCGGGAGCGCCGAACGTGTCCGGCAAGTTCACCAACATCGTGCAGGAGGGAAAGCTGCTGCCCGCTGCGCTGAACGCGAAGAAGCGCGGCGTCGTGTTCGACATCGGGCATGGCGGCGGCAGCTTCGACTACACGGTGGCCGAGGCGGCGATCGCGCAGGGCGCGCCGCCCGACACCATCTCCTCGGACATCCACGTCTTCTCGGGCAACACGCCCGGCATGCCGTACCTGACCTGGGTGATGAGCAAGTTCCTCAACATGGGATTCACGCTCGAGCAGGTGGTGACGATGGCGACCGCGAATCCCGCCAAGGTGATCAATCGCCTGCCGAAGCTCGGCACGCTGCAGGTCGGTGCGCCTGCGGACGCGACCGTGGTTGACGTGGTGCAGGGGCCGGTCGAGTTCGTCGACACGCGCAACAACAAGCGTCAGGGCAACGTGCAGATCCGGCCGACCAATACCGTGCTGGCCGGAACCGCGTTCGGCCGGCCCTACCAGGCGCCGTTCTCGGTGCGCTGACGGACCGGCGGCGGCGCATGACGAACGCATCCCGAACGTATCTTGCTGTCGCGATCGCCGCCGGCGCGGTATTCGCGATCGGGCTCGGGATGCGTCAGTCGCTGCCGCTCTTCATCTCATCGATCAACTCGCACACCGCGGTCGGCTACGCGACGATCAGCCTCGCGTTCGGCATCGCGCAACTGATGTGGGGCGTTGCGCAGCCGATCGCCGGCGCGATCGCCGACCGGCATGGCTCCCGTCCGGTGATGATCGCGGGCGCGCTGCTCCTTTGCCTTGCCACCGCACTGACGCCGTTCGCAGGTTCCGCAACGGCGCTCATCGTACTGATCGGCTTCATCGGCTCCCTGGGTGCCGGTGCGTTCGGTCCCGCGCTGCTGATGTCGGCGGCGAATCGCTGGATCCCGGCAGCAAAGCGCGCGTTTGCAAGCGGCGTCGTCAATGCGGGCGGCTCGTTCGGCCAGTTCACGCTGGTGCCGTTCGCGCAGCTCCTGATCGGGCTCGCCGGCTGGCAGCCGGCGATGATGCTGCTCGGCGCGACCGGGCTCATTTCGATCCCGCTGATCCTCTGGCTTACGGGTGGGGGGACGGCGGTATCGGCGCACGCGGTTACGGGCGCAGCGTCGCTGCGCGATGCTATCGGCGAGGCCGCCGTCGATCGCAGCTACCTGCTGCTGAACCTCGGCTTCTTCACGTGCGGATTCCACGTCGCGTTCATCGCCACGCACTTGCCGGGGATCGTCGCGACCTGCGAGCTTCCAGCCGCAGTCGGCGCATGGTCGCTCGCGATCATCGGCCTTTTCAACATCGCCGGCAGCCTTTGGGTCGGAAGAGCCATCCAGGAATGGCGAATGAAGCTCGCGCTCGCGGGCATCTACGCCGCGCGCGCCGCGATCATCGTGATCTTCTTCTACTCGCCGAAGACCGAGATCGCGTTCTTCCTTTTTTCCGCGGGCATCGGCTTCACGTATCTCTCGACCGTGCCGCCCACGATGGGTCTCGTCGCGAAGCTGCACGGCGCGAAATACATGGCCACGCTTTTCGGCATCGTGATGCTCTCGCATCAGGTAGGCGGCTTCCTCGGTGCGTGGCTCGGGGGCAAGGCGTTCGAGGCGACCGGCAACTACGATTGGATGTGGTGGGCCGATGTCGCGCTCTGCCTGATGGCCGCCGCGGTGCACCTGCCGATCCGCGAGGCGCGCAAGCTCGCGCCCGCGGCTGCGTAGACCGCTCAGTCGGTCTTCGGATTCATGGGCGGGTTGCGTACTGCGGCAGAGTGTCGGTGATCTCGTACCACGGAGCCTTCGATGCAACGAAGATATGGTGCGACGGCCGCACGCCCGGGTCGTCATCGAGAACGCCGAGCACAACATCGACGACGTCGGGCTCCGTCTCGCGCGGCCATGGCAGCGTCGAGCCGCAGCGCGCGCAGAACGCGCGCACGACCTCCGCCGACGAGCGGTAGCGCGTGATTCGATCTTCGCCGGACTCGAAACGGAATTCGGCGGCTTTCGCTGCCGCATAGGTCCCGAACGCGGCGCCGTGCGCCTTGCGGCACATCGAGCAATGGCAATGCGACGCCTCCGACAGCTTGCCGCTGATCTCGAAGCGCACGTCCCCGCACAGGCAACTGCCGCGGATCATTGCGGCAACTCCGGATGCTGCGGCAGGTCGTCGGTGATCTCGTACCACGGCGCCTTGTAGGCGACGAACACGTGCCGCTTGGGCTTGACGCGCGGATCGTCGTCGAGCGCGCCGAGCGGCAGGCCGTACCAGGTCGCATCAAAGTCGAAGCGGCTGAGCAGCTTCGCGCCGCAGACCCGGCAGAAACCGCGGTGCGTTCCCGTTGAGGTTTCGTACCAGGTCACCAGGTCCTCGCCCTGTAACCAGCGGAAATCCTCCGCCTTCACCCCGGCGCGGCTGCGGAACGCAGCGCCGTGCGCCTTGCGGCACATCGAGCAGTGGCAGTTCAGCGCACCCCGGAGCGGGCCGGTGATCTCGTAGCGCACGCCGCCGCAGAGGCAACTCCCACGGAGCACTATTTCAGCTCCACCTCGACGAACACGAACTCGTGCGGATTCGGGTTGACGACGTTGTGCTCCACACCTTCGGGCCGCGCGTACGACTGCCCCAACGCGAGCTCGGTCACGATCTCGCCGGTCGCGGTTTCCTGCATCAGCTTTCCGGCCGTCAGCACCACGACGATGTAATCGTGCGCATGCCGGTGCCAGCCGGTCTCGGCGCCGGGCGCGAAGCGCCACTCGGTGACGATCGCGCGCTCGGTTTCCTGCAATTGCTTCGAGGTGGCCTTCGGACGCGCAGAGGTCATGAGTTCGCAGATCAACGGAGCTTCGCCATGATACGCGGTGTAAAGTATTCGCCCAGGAGGATTCCACTGATGTTCGAAACGACGACCGCGGGCAGCCTGCCGAAGCCGGCCTGGCTCGCGGAAACCGGGAAGCTCTGGCCCGCGTGGCGCGCCGAGGGCGACGCCCTCGCGCAGGCCAAGCGCGACGCGACGCTGCTCTGGCTCAAGGAGCAGGAGGACGCCGGGATCGACATCGTCTCGGACGGCGAGCAGTCGCGGCAGCATTTCGTGCACGGGTTCCTCGAGTTCGTCGAGGGGATCGACTTCGAGCACAAGGTGAAGATGGGGATCCGCAACAATCGCTACGAGGCGATGGTTCCGCTGGTGGTCGGGCCGTTGCGCCTCAAGGGGCGGGTGCACCAGACCGAGGCGCGGCTGGCCCGCGCGCACACCAAGAAAAAGCTGAAGATCACGATGCCGGGGCCGATGACGATCGTCGACACGATCGCCGACCGGCACTATGGCGACAAGGTGAAGCTCGCGATGGCGTTCGCCGCGCTGCTCAACCAGGAAGCGCGCGCGCTGGAGAAGGACGGCGTCGACGTGATCCAGTTCGACGAGCCGGCGTTCAACGTCTACATGGAGGACGTGAAGAAGTGGGGAATTGCCGCGCTGCACCGGGCGATCCAGGGCCTTCGCTGCACGACTTGCGTGCACATCTGCTACGGCTACGGCATCAAGGCAAACCTGGATTGGAAGGAAACGCTCGGCTCGCAGTGGCGCCAGTACGAAGAGATCTTTCCTGCACTGGCGAAAAGCAAGGTAAAGCAGGTCTCGCTCGAATGCATCCACTCGAAGGTGCCGGTCGACCTGCTTGCGCTGCTCAAGGGCAAGGAGGTGCTGGTCGGGGTGATCGACGTCGCTTCCGACAAGGTGGAAACGGCGGCCGAGGTCGCCGACACGATCGGCCGCGCGCTGAAGTTCGTGCCGAAATCGAAGCTCTTTCCCTGCACGAACTGCGGCATGGCGCCGATGGACCGCGAGATCGCGCTCGCCAAGCTGAAAGCGCTCGCCGCGGGCGCGGCGCTGGCGCGCAAGCGCTACCGCTAGAAAAGGGGTACGTCCCTATTTTCTACGGCTCGAGCTTCTCGAGCTTTTGCAGCGAGCGCATCCGGAACGGGATCGCGCCGCTGTCCGGAAACAGGCGCGGATACTCGGTGTAGCTCACCTCGCCGACGTAGATGTCGCCGCGCGAATCGACGGCCAGGCCGTGCGGCGCGATGAACTTTCCGGTCTCCAATCCCGGCCCCGCTTCACCGCCCAGTCGCGCAATCGTCTTCCCCTTGCCGTCTACGATCGACAGGCGCGGCCCGAGATTGGGGTGATTGCGGTTGACGGTCATTCCAGGGCCGAGCTCGCCGATCAGGAATCGGGGCTGCTTGCCGCGGCAGCAATACAGCCCGCACGGTCGATGCATATTCACCCACTGCGTCTCGTATTTGCCGTTGCCGTCGAACACCTGCACGCGATGGTTCTCGCGGTCGGCAACGTAGACCCAGCCCTCGGCGTCGGTCGCGATGTTGTGCGGGACATTGAACTGCCCGGGATCGGTCCCGGGCTCGCCCCACGAACTCAGAAGCTTCCCGTCGGGCGAGTACTTGTGGATCCGCGCGTTGCCATAGCCGTCGCTTACGTAGATCTCGCCCTTGGGCGAGAGCGCCGTGTGGGTGCAGCGGTGGAACGGTGTGCCGCTCATGTAGGGCGCAGGCGTCCCGGGCACGCCCAACTCCATCAGCACCTTGCCGTCGGTCGTGCACTTGCGCACGAAGTGGCCCGCGTCGTCGGTGAGGTAGAGCGTGTCGTCGGCGTCGATGTGGATGCCGTGCGCCCGCGGGAAAGCGCCCTCGCCCCACGAGCGCAGGAAATTGCCTTCGCGATCGAACACGATCATCGGGTGCTCGCCGCGGTTGAACGCGTAGACCCGGTCCTTGCTGTCGACGGCGACCGCTGCGACGTCCTTGAATTCCCAACCCTCGGGCAGCTTCGCCCAGTTCTCCACTACTCGGTAGCGGTGCTCGCCGCTGCCCAGGACGACCGGCACGGGGCGCTCTTGCCTAGGCGTCGTAGCCGGGATTCTCGCGATCGAGAACCCGCATCATCGCCTCGAAGAACAGGCGATCGCGCTCGGTGCGCGGATGCCGGTCGTGCTCGGCAGGCGCTTGGACCTGCGCGATGATTTCTTCGGACAGGATCTGCAACGGCTGCCCGCTTCCCATGGCGAGCACTTGCGTGCGGCAGACGCGCTCCAGCTTGTAGAGCCTGCGGTACGCCTGCCCGACGGTGTCGCCCACCGCGATCACGCCGTGGTTCTTCATGAACAGGATGTGCCTGTCCCCCAGCACGCGCGCGAGACGCTCGCCCTCCTCGACGGTATCGGCCGTGCCGAGGTACGTATCGTCATAGGCAACGCGGCCGTGGAAGAACGCGGCAGTCTGGCTGGCCGGCAGGAGCCGGTTGTTCTGCAGCATGTTGAGCGCGAGCGCCCAGGTCTGATGCGTGTGCAGCACCACGCGCGCGCCGGTCATGCGGTGGATCGGCGCGTGGATGCACTGTGCCGAGAGCTCGACCACGCCTTCGCCTTCCAGCGTCTTGCCCGACTCGTCGAACACGATCATGTCGCTTGCCCGCGCTTCCGACCAGTGCAGGCCGAACGGCAGGATCAGGTAGCGGTCGTCCCGCCCGGGCACCGTGACCGTGAAGTGATTGTCGATGCCCTCCTCGAGCTCATCGAGCACCGCGAGGCGGTGCGCGGCGGCGAGATGGACTTTCGCCTGCGTTACGGGATCGGTGATGCGGGATGGCAGCGGATGGATGGACATGGTGCGGTTATTTTACGCCGAGGCCAAAAATGGGGACGGACCCCATTTTTCATTATGTGGAAAATGGGGTCCGTCCCCATTTTCCTACCAGCAATAAGCGAAGCTCGGAAAGCACTCGGCTTTCGAGCCACGTGGATCGCAGCCGGCTTCGATCAGCCCTGTGTCCTCGTCGAAGGTCGCTGCGGAGACGAATCCTTCGGTCCAATCGGGTGCCACATCGAGCTCGTGGCCGCGGCGCCGCAGCTCGTCCAGCACCTTGACGCCGAACCGCGGCTCGATGCGCACGCGGTTCGGTTCGCTCGCGTGCGGAGCGAAGAAGCCGGGCGTGTGCTCGCTCGAAAGGCGCGGCGCTTCGATCGCCTCCGGGATCGACATGCCGAACGCCGCGACGCAAAGGTAATACTGCAGCAGCCACTGCCCCTGATTGTCGCCACCCATCGTGCCGAAGGCCATCCACGGCTTGCCGTTGCGGAACGCCATCGACGGCGTCAGCGTGGTGCGCGGCCGCTTGAACGGCGCGACGACGTTCGGATGGTGCTCCGGCTCCAGGTAAAACGTCATCATGCGCACCGAGAGCGGGAAGCCGAGCGGCTCGATCACTTCCGCGGACGAGATCCACGCGCCGCTCGGCGTAAAAGAGGCCATGTTGCCTTTCGCATCGACGGCGTCGACGTGGACGGTGCCCGCCCCCCAATCCTTCGGCACGAAACGCTCGTCCTCAGGCAGAAGCGCCGCGTTCCTGCGCGCATCACCCGGGCGGAGCTCGCGATTCGCGCGCCGCAGGTCGATGAGCCCGGCCCGCCGGCGCGTGTATTCCTCCGACAGCAGGATCTCGCCCGGAACCACGGTCTTCTGCGGATCGGCGTAGTACTGCTCGCGGTCGGCATAGGCGAGCTTCATCGCCTCGATCAACAGGTGGCAGTAGTCCGCGGTGCCGAAGCCGATCTTCGCGAGATCGTGCTGCCACAGGATCGCGAGCGCCTGCAGCTCGGCCGGCCCTTGCGACCAGAATCCGGTCTTGAAGAGCTCGGTGTCGCCCAGCCGCAGCGAAACCGGATCCTCGATCCTCGTCTCGAATGCAGCCAGGTCCTCGCGCGCGAGCAGGCCCTCGCGGTCGCGCGAAAATCGCGCGATCTCGGCCGCGACGTCTCCCTTGTAGAACGCCTGCAGCGGATCCTTTGCGCTCGCGAGGTAATCGAGCGTGCGCGCAAGCGCCTCGTTGCGCAGCAGCTCGCCTGCTTCGGGCACTCGCCCGCCGGGAAGATAGAGCCGCGCGCTTGCCGGCCACTCGTCCCGAAAGCGTTTCTCCATCGGCACGATGCCGTATTTGTGCTGCTTCAGCAGGCCGTCGGAGACCGGAAAGCCATTGCGGGCAAGCGCAATCGCCGGCGCGATCACTTCCTTCAGCGGCATCGTCCCCCAGCGCTCGAGCGCGGTGGCGAACGCGCCGAACGCCGCGGGCACGCCTGCAGCGAGAATGCCTACGCTGGGCACATCGGCCAGGCCGCGTGCGCGAAACGCTTCGGGCGTCGCGTTCCCCGGTGCCGCCATGTTGCCGTTCACCGCATAGACGCGCCGCTCGCCTGCCGGCCGCACCAGGATCGGGCATTCGCCGCCGATCGTGTGCATCTGCGGGTTCACCAGTCCTTCGACGAAGCACGCCGCAACTGCGGCGTCGATCGCGTTGCCGCCGCTTCTGAGGATGTCCACGCCCGCCGCCACCGAGAGGTTGCTGTTTGCCGCCACCGCGCCGCGCGTGCCGAAGAGCCGCGGATGGAACGTCGTTCCTTCCGTCGGCAGGATGCGGTAGGCGCGTCGGCTCACGGACCGTAGAATAATCGAATGCCCGCGGTTGATTGGATCGCAGTTCGCAGGATCGCCGCACTCGTTTCGCAAAACGCACTCGGCGGACGCGCATGAACAAGCCCGGTTACGAGATCCGGATCGAGGAATGCCGCGAGCGCGTGCGCGTGATCTTCAACGGCGTTCCGGTCGCCGATAGTGCACGCGCCAAGATCCTGACCGAGGGACGATTGGCGCCGGCGTACTACTTTCCGCGCGCCGACGTGCGGATGGATCTGTTGCGCGCGACCTCGCTCCGCACGTACTGCCCGTTTCGCGGCAATGCGTCGCACTGGACGCTGACGGTCGGCGGGCGCAGCGCCGAGAACTCGGCATGGAGCTACGAGGATCCGTACGAAAACGCGACGGCGATCAAGGGGTACGTGGCGTTCTACCGCGAGCGCATGGACGCGATCGTCGTCGAAAGCGAGAGGCCCGCGCCGCAGGCCGCGCTCGCTTCGCCCGAGGCGGCGAACCCGCTCGTCGGATGGCTGCTGCGCGAAGCGCCGGCTGCGCCCTCGGCGCGCGACCTCGTCGAGCAGTTTGCGCGCGCGATGCTCGCGGGCGGGATCCCCGCGTGGCGGCTCTGGCTGTCGATCCGCACGTTGCATCCGCAGCTGGTCAGCACCAACTTCATCTGGGAAGACAACGGCAAAGGGGTACAGCAGGGCGCGGTCACCCGCGAGATGCTGCTCGACCAGCGCTTCCTCGACAGCCCGGTGAAGGCGATTCTCGAAGGTGCGGGCGGCTTGCGCCGCAGGCTCGACGCGCCGGGCGCGCAGCTCGACTTCCCGATCCTGCACGACCTCAAGGCGCAGGACGCCACCGACTACGTCGTGATGCCGTTCGTGTTCTCGGGCGGGCAGATCAACGCGTTTTCGCTGTCGACCCGGCGCCCGGGCGGTTTCAGCACGACGGACCTGGGCTACGTCTACGAGGTACTGCCGCTGCTGTCGCGCGTCTTCGAGGTGCATGCGATGCGCCTCAATGCGGTGAACCTGCTGGACGTCTATCTCGGCAAGCAGTCCGGCGCGAAGGTGCTCGACGGACTGTTCAAGCGCGGCGACGGCGAGGACGTGCATGCCGTGATCTGGTTCTCCGACCTGCGCAACTCGACCCGCCTTGCCGATTCGATGCCGCGCCGCGAGTTCCTCGGCTTGCTCGACGAATTCTTCGACTGCACCGCCGGCGCCGTGCTCGAGCACGGCGGCGAGGTGCTGCGCTTCATCGGCGACGCGTCGCTGGCGATCTTTCCGATCTCGGACGCCGCGGCCCCGGAAGCGCAAATCGCGCCGCAGGCCGTGCGCGCCTGCGAGTCGGCGCTTGCGGCTGCGCTCGATGCCCACCGCCGCCTGCGCGAAGCGAATGTCCGCCGCACGCAGGCCGGCGAGCCCAGCATCCACCTGGGTGTCGGCCTGCACGTCGGCGACGTCATGTACGGCAATATCGGCACGCCAGAGCGGCTCGAATTCAGCGTGATCGGCGCGGCGGCCAACGAGGCAGCGCGAATCGAGGCGATGTGCAAGACGCTCGAGACCTCGCCGGTCGTCTCGGCGGCCTTCGCGCGCCATGTGCCGGAGCGCCTGCGCCCTCTAGGGCTTCACGCATTGCGCGGCGTGACGGAGCCGCAGGAGCTCTTTACGCTGCGCGCTTGAACGCGCTCAGCCGGACGGCGTGGCCAGATCGGCTTTCGTCGCCGGTACCGAGAACGTCGAGTCGGAAAATTCGGGAAGCGTCCTCTGCCACGCCGCATAGCGCGCGCGCAAAGCAGCGAGGCGCTGCGGCTCGCGTTTCGCGTGGTTCGCGCGCTCGCGCTCGTCGCTCGCGAGATTGAACAGGAACTCGTCGCCTTCGATCGAGAGGTACTTCCACTCGCCCGACCGCATCGCTTTCTGGTTGCGATATTTCATCCGCCAGAAAAGATCGCGCTCGAAAGTCGCGTCGGGCTTCTCGAGCAGCCGAAGCAGGCTGACCCCGTCGAGCGGATACTCGCGCTGTGGCGCGACGCCCGCGGCATCGAGAAAGGTCGCGGTCCAATCCATCGTGAGCACGGGTTGCGCGGTCTCGCCACCCGGTTTGACGCGAGCAGGCCAGCGCACGATGTACGGCACTCGAATGCCGCCTTCCAGCAGGTCCATCTTCTTGCCGACGAGCGGCCAGGTATCGGAAAAGCGCTCGCCGCCGTTGTCACTGGTGAAGACGACGAGCGTGTTCTCGTCCGCGCCGGTCTTCTTCAATGCGTAGAGAATGCGGCCGATGCCCTCGTCCATCTCACGGATCATCGTCCGGTAGGTCGCGACCGACCCACCGTCGAAGTGGAAGATCTTCTCGATGCGGCGCGCTTCGGCTTCGTCGGCCCGCGTCTCCCACGGCCAGTGCGGCGCCGTGTAATGCACCGAGAGCAGGAACGGCTCGCTGCTTCCTGTGCGACGCCCGATGAATTCCACCGCACGGTCCGAGATCAGATCGGTGAGATAGCCGGTGCGATTCGCGTCGGTTTCGCCGTCGTAGAGGTCGTGGACGCCGGAAGAATCCTTGTGAGTGAAGTAATCCACGCCGCCGCTCATCGGGCCGAAGAACGCCTGGTAGCCGCTCTTCAGCGGGCCGAAGTGCGGCAGGAAACCCATGTGCCACTTGCCGGCGAGGGCCGTGGCATAGCCCGCATCGCGCAGCAGCGAGGCAAGCGTCGGGTGCGCCGGCGGCAACCCGAGCACCGGGTCGCCGCGATGGCGGCTGGCGATCGGCTCGTCGTTGCCGCCGCGTAACCGGTACTGCCAGCGCCCGGTTAGGAGGGCAAAGCGGGTCGGGGAGCAGACCGGGGAGTTCGAATAGCCGTGCGTGAAGCGCAGGCCGTCCGCGGCCATGCGATCGAGCTCGGGCGAGCAACCGCTCCTTCCGCCGTAGCAGCCGAGATCGGCGTAGCCGAGATCGTCGGCCAGGATGAAAACGAAGTTGGGTCGCACCACCCTACTGGTCGACGCTGAACCCGGACGCCTTGACGATCGGCGCCCAGCGCGCGCGGTCCTCGGCCATGCGCCGCGCAAGCTCTTCCGCGCTGCTGCCGACCGGCTCGAATCCGATCTTCAGCAGCCGCTCGGTCACGTCCGGCGCGCGAATGGCTGCGCCGAGTGCTCTCGAGAGCCGCTCGAGCGTCGCCTTCGGCGTTCTTGCCGGAGCGTGGAACGCGAACCACCCGTCGCCCTGAATCTGCGGGTAGCCGAGCTCGGTGAACGTCGGCACCTCGGGCGCGATCGGTGACCGCTTGGCGCCGGAGCTCGCGAGGATGCGCACCTTTCCCGCGCGATGCTGCGGAATCGCTTCCGACAGCACGTCGACGCCGGCCGGGATCTGGCCGCCAACGAGATCGTTGAGCAGCGGCGCGCCGCCCTTGTATGCAACGTGCACGAGCTCCGTGCCGATCGCGCGACCGAGCAGAAGGCCGAAGAAATGCGGCAGGCTGCCCGCCGCGGGCACGCCGAAGCTGGTACGCCGCGCATCGCCCTTCACCCAGGCGATGTATTCGGCGAGCGTAGTCGCGGGCGTTCCAGGGCCGGCAGTGAACGCAAGCTGGAAATTCACGGCGAGCGACACCGGCGCAAAATCCTTCTCCGGCTCGTAGGCGAGCTTCTTGTGCGTGAGCGGGGCGATCACCGTGACCGCCACCGGCGACGCCATCAGCGTCTTGCCGTCGGGCGCCGCATTCTTGAGCGCTTCGGCCGCGATCTGGCCGCCGGCGCCCGGCCGGTTCTCGACGATCACCTGCGCGCCGAGCGCATCGCGCGCCTTGTCGGCCGCCAGACGAGCGATCAGGTCGGCGCCGCCGCCGGGCGGAAAGCCGACGAGGATGCGAATCGCATCCTGCGCGCGAACGGGAGTCGCGGCGGTGAGCGCGACCAGCACCACGCCGCACAGCAGCGGCCTGTGGATCGGCAGGACTATTTCCCCTTCGCTTCGAACTCGGCGACGGCCTTCTTCAGCAGCGAGTATTCGTCGCACCCGAAGAAGCAGATCCGGTCGAGCGCCGCCAGATGCTCCTTTGCCTTGGCGACGTTGCCGACCATCAGGTACGCCTCGCCGACATATTCGTGCGCGCCCTTGTGCTTCGGATCGATGCGCAAAGCCTCGTTGTAGTGCTTGAAGACGACATCGAGGTTCGGCTTCTCGCCCTTGCGGATCGCATACGCGTACAGGTTGTGATAGTCCGCGTTGCGCGGATCCTTGGCGAGCGCATCGCGCAGGATCGTTTCCGAGCGCTTCCAGTCCTTCTGCGCGTTGGCGGCCATGACTTTCTCGAGCACCGGATCGGCGGGCGCAGCGCCCGCGGGAGCGGCGTCATCGCCGGGCGCCGCGTGGACCGGCACGGCGGCGAAAAAAGCTATGATCAAGGCATGCCAGGCTGCGGGTTTCATCGGTGGTTCCCTCTGATCGTGCTCGCCGCTACTTTAACAGTTGGCGCTGCGGATGCATTCCCTGCGCCGGCGACGCGCGAGGAAGCGCTCGCCGCGCTGGATGATCCCCAGACCGAGCGGCGCGCCGAGGGTGTGGTCTGGGTCGCGAATCACGGCGGCATGCACGACCAGCCTCTGCTGCTCAAGCGCCTGCGAGACGAAAGCCCGTTCGTGCGTGAATTCGCCGAGCGGGGCCTGTGGCTGCTGTGGGCCCGCTCGGGAGACGCCGAGATCGACCGCCTGATGGTCGCAGGCGTAGAGCAGATGCAGGCCGGCCGGCATCCCGAGGCGGTCGCGACGTTTACCGAAGTGATCCGCCGCAAGCCGGACTTCACCGAGGGCTGGAACAAGCGCGCGACCGTGCACTACCTCGCCGGGGACTATCCCAGATCGCTCGCCGACTGCGCCGAGGTGGTGAAGCGCAATCCGTCCCACTTCGGCGCGCTGTCGGGGTACGGGCAGGTCTATTTCCGGCTGGAGGACTACGAAAAGGCGCTGCAATGGTGGCGCCGCGCGCTCGAAGTGAATCCGAACATGACCAGCGTCGAGATCAACATCAAGCAAACCGAGGAGCTGGTGAAGAAGAGGCGCGGCCGCGCCATCTGAGCCCGATGGGACGCCTTTCCCAGTGGGCGCACGCCCTGAAGCGCGAATCGCTCGCGCTGTACTACGCGGCGCGCGACGCGCGCACACCCTGGTATGCGAAGGTGCTCGCCGGCGCGATCGTCGCGTACGCGCTCTCGCCGATCGATCTGATCCCCGACTTCATTCCGGTGCTCGGCTACCTCGACGAGCTGCTGCTGCTGCCCGCGGCGATCTGGCTGGCGCTGCGGATGGTGCCCGAGCCGGTGCTCGCCGACGCCCGGCGGCGTGCCGACGCGACGCTCGAGAGGCCGACGAGCCGCATCGCCGCCTTCGTGATCGTGCTCGTGTGGGTGGCCTGCGCGGTCGCGCTCGGCGCCTGGATCGCAGAGCACTACGGCTAAAAATAGGGACGGACCCCATTTTTCAACCTAGTGAAAAAATGGGGTCCGTCCCTATTTTTGCTCCGCAGCCTGCGGATCCATCGGTTCGCCGGGGCGGAAGCCCTGCATGTAGTCGCAGCCCGCATCGCGCAGCAGTTTCTCCTGCGCCTCGGTTTCCACGCCCTCGGCCACCACCTTCAGCCCGAGCGCGTGCGCGAGGTCGACGACCGCCACCACGATCTCGCCGCTGTCCGTATCCACCGGGATCGATCCGATCAGTGACTTGTCGATCTTCAGCTTGTTGACCGGATAGCGCTTCAGGTTGACGAGGCTCGTATAGCTGGTGCCGAAATCGTCGATGACGAGCGTGACCCCGAGCTCTTTCAGCTTGCGCAGCGTCTGCAGCGCGGGCTCGCTGTGCTGCATCACCGTCGCCTCGGACACTTCGAGCTCGAGCCGGCCCGGCGGCAGGCCGGAGTCCTGCAGCGCCCGGGCCACGATGTCCACGAGCTTGGGATCGGCGAACTGGCGCGCCGAGAGATTCACGCCGACCGTCAAGCCGCTGGCCGCTGGATTCAACGCCCCCCAGCGGCAGACCGCGCCGAGCACCCAGTCGCCGATGCGCAGGATCAGGCCGGTGTCTTCCGCGAGCTGGATGAAATCGCCGGGCGAGATCAGGCCGCGCGAGCGATGCTGCCAGCGCAGCAGCCCCTCGTATCCGACGATGCGCGCGGTCGCGATCTCGACGACCGGCTGGTAGAACATCCGCAGCTCCTGGTTCTGCAGCGAGTTGCGCAGGTCGTTCTCGAGCTGCACGCGGCGCGTCGCGGCGAGATTCATCTGCTCGGTGAAGAACTGGTAGTTGGCGCGCCCGGTTTCCTTGGCGTGGTACATCGCCGCGTCGGCGTTGCGGATCAGCGTTTCGGCGTCGCGTCCGTCGTCCGGGAAGATGCTGATGCCGATCGACGGAGAGACCTGCAGGTCGCGCTCGTCCACCGTCACCGGCTGCGACACCGTTTCGATGATCTTCTGCGAGACGTGCGCCAGATCGGAAAGGCGCGTGAACTGCGGCAGCACGACGACGAACTCGTCGCCGCCGATGCGGCAGATCGTGTCGCCGGTGCGCAGCTGCTTGGCGAGGCGCTGCGACACTTCCTTCAGCACGGCGTCGCCCGCGGCGTGCCCCGCGGTATCGTTGACCGCCTTGAAGCGGTCGAGGTCGATGAACATCACCGCGGTCTGCTTGCGGTTGCGCTCGCTGAGCGCAAGCGCCTGCGTCAGCCGGTCTTCGAGCAGCCGCCGGTTCGGCAGGTTGGTGAGGACGTCGTGGTCGGCGAGATACTGCGCGCGCAGCTCGGCGAGCTTGCGCTCGCCGATCTCCGCTTCCAGCACGTGGTTCATGCTCTGCAGCGCAGTCGTGCGCTCGACCACCGCGCGCTCGAGCTGGGCGCGCGCCGCCTCGAGCGACTCGCGCGCGGCGCGCTGCTCGCCGATGTCTTCGCAGATCCAGATCGCGCCCTGCTCGACCATGTGCGGATCGACCGCCCGGCCGGTGATCTTGCACCACAGCTCCGTGCCGTCCTTCCTGCGCGCGCGCCGCTCGCTGACGACGGTCTCGCCGCTTGCCAGCCGGGGCAGCGTCTCGGCGGCAAACTGCTCGAGCTCTTCCGTGGTCACGGCAAGAATCGCCGTGCTCTGGCCGAGCAGCTCCCCAGGCGCGTACCCGAACAGCTCCTCGAAGCGCTGATTGCAGCGCGCGAACCTGCGTTCCTTGACGAACGCGATGCCGATCGACGTGGCGTTGAGAATCGCCTCCTGCTCGCGCAGCGCGCGCTCGAGCTGGTCGCGCTGGCGCTGCCGGTCGGTGATGTCCTGCGCGATCCACACCGTGCCCTGCTGCAGGTTGTGCTCGTTGATCGCCTTGGCGATCAGGTGGCACGGAAAAAGGCTGCCGTCCTTGCGCCGCAGCTCCCACTCGAGCTCGAGGCGGCGTCCCGCGGCGAGCACCGGTACCGCGATCCGCCCGAGCTCGTCGAAGCTCTCGCGCGACGGGTAGATGACTTCGCCTTCCTCCCCGATCAGCTCATCCGGATCCCAGCCGAACATTTCCGCGAACTTCGGGTTGCAGAGGAAAAACTTGCGGTCGCGCGTGAACGCGATCCCGACCGACGCGTTGACAAGGACCGCTTCGTACTCGAGCTGCGTGAAGCGTGTGCGCCCGGCATAGCCGGCCTCCGCCGCGGCCTTCACCTTTTCGCCGTCGTTCACTTGCGCGAAAGCCGCTCGAAGTCGGACGCCAGCTCGTGCATGCGCGCGCCGGCCGCCTGACGCTGGCTCGCGGTCAGCGTCCTGTTCAGATCGAGCAGCATGGCGAAATACTCCATCCGTTGCGCGCGTACCGCCGCCGCGTGCGCCGGTTCACGGCCGCGGTCCCAATGGACCGCCCAGTCGGCAAAGCGCGTCTTCGCCTCGCGCGCGCGCACGATGGCGAGAAACTCCGTCTGCAGGCGCTTGCGCTCCCGGTCGCGCATGCCCTCCGGGAAAGGTGCTCGATCGGCGTATCGCCTGACCCTCTCGATTTGTGCTTCGCTCAGATCCCCGAACCATTCTTCCAGCCGCTCAACGTTTCGCTTGACGCGCCGGCGACGGCGCTCTTCCACGCTCCCCGCGAGGAAATCCCGGGCGTATTTCCGGTTGTCTTCGGCGAACTTTCGCTCCAGATACGCGATCTGCTCCGGGGTCAGGCGATCGAGCAGATCGGCAATCTCCCCCGCGCCGGCGCGTACCGCCTGCAGCACCTGCGTCTGGATCGAATCGTAACCCCAAACGAGGTCGTCCTGCGAGACTCCGCGTGCGAACCGGGTCGCCGCCTCGTTCACTAGCCGCACGTACTGCGGCAGGGCGTTTGCCCGGTGCCAGGCAAGAAATACCGCGATGTGCCGGTCGAGCTCGTCGCTCTGGACACCCTCCACGTCCAGGTACTTGCCCACTTGCCAGCGCAGATACAGATCGGCGTTGTTGTAGGCGAAACGCACCGTGCTGCAGCCGGAGCACACGACCAGGACGCAGACAAGGAAAAAGCGCGCCATCGCTACCAGAAGGTCTCTACGGTGATCTGCCCGGGGGCGCGCCGCCGATGCTTGCGCAATCCCCGCTCGACGAGCGCGGCGGTCACGTCCTTCACCATGTCCGGGTTGCCGCACAGCATGAACTGCGAGCGCTCGGCCGCAAAGGTCTCCGCCGCGGCCTCGAGCCGGCCGTCGCGGATCGCCGCTGGAATCCGTCCGGCGAGCGAACCCGGATGCGCTTCACGGCTGACGAACGTGACATAGCGAAACCGATCGTCGCGCTGACGCCTGGCGGCGTCGATCACGTCGCGATAGACGAGCTCGTTCGCGTGGCGCGCGGCATGGACGAGGATCACGCGGCGGTAGGTCTGCCACGGCGCCTCGGTGCGCAGGATGGAGAGAAACGGCGCGATGCCGGTTCCCGTGGCGACGAGCCACAGCGTTTCGGCGGGCGGCACCTCGGCGAGGACCAGGAAACCCGATGGGTTGTCCGCGTAGTACAGCACGTCTCCCGGCCGCAGCAGCGCGAGGCTCGGCGAGAGCGGCCCATCGGGTACGATCACGCCGTAAAACTCGAGCAGCGGATCGTCCGGCGGATTGACGAACGAGAAGGGACGCGCGATCCGCTCGCCGCCGACATCGAGCGCGATCCGCACGAACTGCCCCGCGCGGAAATCGAGCGCCGGGCCGGTCACGCGCAGCGAATAGAGCGACTGCGTCCAGTGCCGGTTCTCGACGACCCTGCCCTCGAGCCACTTCGCCATCGCTACTGAGCCGCGGGACTCGGCGTGGCTCCATTCACCGCTTCGAGGTCGGAGAGAACCTGCGGGGAAAGCGCGGCATCGAACCACTGCGCCAGCTCGTCGAGCTGGGCGGTCGTGGTTGCGCCGATGATCGTCGAAGCGGTGAAGAACCGGCTGCGCGCGAATGCGAGCGCGATGCCGGCGAGCGGCAGGCGATGCTTCTCGGCGATCTTGTGGTATTCCTCCGCAGCCGCGAGCACGCGCGCCCGCTTGTAGCGCTCGCCGAAGTCGGGGAACTTCTTGAGGCGCGCATCCGCGGGCCAGTCGGTGCCGCGGTACTTCGCGCTCAGCAGGCCCATCGCGAGCGGCGAATAGGCGAGCAGCGGCACGTCGAGACGCCGGCTCGCTTCCGCGAGGTCGCCGTCGAACATCCGGTTGACGAGGCTGTAGCCGTTCTGCACCGAGGCCGGCGGCGGCAGGCCGTTCTCGCGCGCCACGCGCACGAATTCGCAAAGCCCCCACGCCGTTTCGTTGGATAGACCATACGCGCGGATCTTTCCGGCGCGGATCGCCGCGCTCATCGCCTCGATCTGCTCCAGGATCGGCACCGCGTCGCGCTCCTTCGACGGGTCGTACTGCCAGGCGCCGAACGCCGGCACGTAGCGCTCCGGCCAATGGATCTGGTAGAGGTCGATCCAGTCGGTCTGCAGGCGCTTCAGGCTGTCGTCGATCGCCCACGGCACCGTTTTCTTGGTGACGTGGTTATCGCCGCCGCGGATCCACTCGCGCCGGCCGGGCCCGGCGATCTTGCTCGCGATGACGAGCTTGTCTCTGCGGCCGCGGTTCTTGCCGAGCCATGTGCCGAGGATGTGCTCGGTAGCGCCCTGCGTCTCCTTGCGCGGCGGCACCGGGTACATCTCCGCGGTATCTATGAAATTGATCCCCTGCTCGAGCGCCCACGCGATCTGCGAATGCGCTTCGCTTTCGCTGTTCTGCTCGCCCCAGGTCATCGTGCCGAGGCAGATGTCCGAGACTTCGATCCCGCTCGCGCCGAGACGATTGCGTTTCATGGGCCGGAATTTGACCACGGATTACCGGGTAAAGTCTCGGCATGAGCGCGCGTTCCGAGTTCCCCGATGGCGGTTTTTCCTTCCTGGAAGGAGTGTTTCCGTACTCGCAGGGCGTTGCCGCGCTGCCTGGCTTCGCGATCGAGCGCGCGCGCTTCGCCGAGCCGCCATCCATGGCGGATGGATTCCGCTTCATCGCCGCTTATCTGGAGCGCCTCGGCCGGCCGAGAACCGCGTTTTGCGCGTGCGAGCTGCGCTCGCCGAAACCCTTCACCTTCGAGGGATTTGCCGATTTCAACCGTGGCTACGTCGCGGTGCTCGAGCAATGGGGGCTTTTCCGCGACGGCGTCAACCCGGTTGCGCGCTCGAACGTGGCGCCGGTGATCGACCCGCCGCAAGCGCCGTGTTTTCACGCATTCAGCTACACGGTCGCGCGCGCCGACGCGAGTTCGACGTTCGTCGTCGCCGGCAGCGGCGAGTGGCCGGAGGGAGGAAAATTTCCGGACGACATCGTCGCGCGCGGCGATCCCTCGGAGGCAGGCATGCGGGCGAAGGCCGCGCTGGTGCTCGACACGATGGAGCGCCGCATGCGCGGCCTCGGCGGTTTCACATGGAAGAACGCCAGCGCGGTGCAGGTCTACAGCGCCTATGCGCTCCCGGTCGAGGACATCGTGCGCCGCGCCGGATCGGGGTTGCAGTGGAACTACTGCAGGCCGCCGATCGAAGGACTGGATTTCGAGATGGACGTGCGCGGCCTGTCGACCGAGCTGGTGCTGCGCACCTGATTCAGGATTCCGGCAGCAGCTTGCGGATCAGGCCGAGCAGGTCGAACGGGCTGTAGGGTTTCGCGAGGTACGCGGTCGCCCCGGCCTCTTTCGCTTTCTGGTCGTCGCCGCTCAGAGCGAACGACGTGATGGCGATGATCGGCGTCTGCGCCGTCGCAGCTTCCGCGCGCAGCTTGCGCGTCGCGTCGAGCCCCGAAATTTTCGGCAGCTGGATGTCCATCAGGATCAGGTCGGGGCGGATTTCCAGCGCCTTCGCGACCCCCGCCTCGCCGTCGTGCGCTTCGACGAGCGTGTACTTCGTGCGCTTCAGCAGGTCGCGCACGATCTTGCGGTTCATCTCGTTGTCCTCGACGTACAGGATCGTCTTTTCGCTCATGCCGTCTTCCCCTCCCCTGCGCGCAGCGGGACTTCGAAGATGAACCTCGAGCCGCTGCCGACCTCGCTCTCGACCCAGATCCGGCCGCCGTGCATCTCGATGAACTTCTTGCTGATCGAAAGCCCGAGGCCCGTGCCGCCGTATTCGCTCGCGATGGTGGCGTCGGTCTGCTTGAACTCGGTGAACAGACTGGCGATCTTTTCCGGCGGGATGCCGATCCCGGTGTCCGCGACGCGATACGTGAGGCGCCCGTTGTCCTGTTCGACCGAAATCTCGACTTTGCCGGTCTTCGTGAACTTGAGCGAATTGCCGGCGAGATTCATCAAGCACTGCGTGATCCGGCCCGAGTCGCCATACGCAAGCGGAATATCGGCCGGCACGGTCACGACGAATTCCAGGCCTTTCTCCGCCGCGAGGGGCCGCAGCGTCGAGCGCACGCTCTCGACGGTGTCCTGCACCGAGTAGTCCGCGAGCGCGAGCTCCATGCGCCCGGCCTCGATCTTGGCGAGGTCGAGCACATTGTTGATCAGACGCAGCAGGTGCTTGCCGCTCGATTGGATATCGGTGAGCGGCTCCTTCATGTCGGCCGGCACCTCTCCGTACACATCGCCGAGGATCATCTCGTTGAAGCCTAGGATCGCGTTCAACGGCGTGCGCAGCTCGTGGCTCATGCTGGCGAGGAAATGCGACTTGTGCTTGCTCGCCTCCTCGAGCTGCTTGCCTTTTTCCGCGATCTCGCGGAACAGGCGCGCGTTCTGGATGGCCATTGCGGATTGGGTCGCGAACGTTTTCAGCAGCTCGACGATTTCCGGCGCGAACGCACCCGGCGTCTTGCGGCTCACCGACAGCGCGCCGATGATGTGATCGTCGCGCAGCAGCGGCACCGTAAGCACGGCTCGGTACCCGGCCTTGATGAGGAGCTCCTTGCGGCTGCTCTGATAGTGAGGGTCCATGATGTCCGGGACCTGCGTCGGCTCGAGCGTGATCGCGGTCATGCCGACCGTCCCGTCGCCCTTGCGGATCGGCGCCCTGCGGACTGCTTCCACCAATTCGTGCGCGAGGTTGTCCGCTGCCTGCAGGCGGAACTCCTCGCTAGCTTCGTCATATTCGTAGATCGACGCGCCATCGAGCCCGGTGAGCTGCACCGCGCGGGTCGCGATCGTCTTCAGCACCATCTCCAAGTCGAGCGTCGAGCTGACTGCTTGTCCGACTTCGCCGAGCGCCGTCAGCTGCCCGACCGATTTCGACAGCGCCTCGGTGCGCGCTTCGAGTTCCTTGAACAGCCGCACGTTCTCGATCGCGATCACCGCCTGGTCGGCGAAGGT
>Ga0075429_100001152_pt1 | contig 21344 bp, 10 predicted proteins | sample RhiMetdeltSRZDD3_FD_75295 | JGI IMG/M metagenome (GOLD analysis project Ga0075429, IMG submission 75295) | Populus rhizosphere microbial communities from Tennessee, USA - Rhizosphere MetaG P. deltoides SRZDD3 | ecosystem: Host-associated > Plants > Roots > Rhizosphere > Soil | place: USA... | reverse complement strand
AAGCTCGTCGCGGTATTCGTCGCGCTTGGCGCGATCGACGGACATCGGCCGCACCACGGGGCCGACGTATGCCACTTTACCCCTCGCATGCGGCGGCTCAGGGAAGATACCGCGTTCTTCGATGAAGACGATCCGCTCGGCGAAGGCGAGGCTCTGCATCCAGATGTTGTCGTTGGGCATGAAAAAGTCGACGATCATGGCGGAAGGAATGCCGAGGCCGGCAGCCGCCGGCAGCACCGCGAATTCCTCGTGGGAGACGACCGCTCTCGGCTGCAGTGTGCGGATGCAATGCGCGCTGCGCACCAGCACGTCGAGGAATGGAGGCTCTTCCGGTAGCGTCAGGTCGATGACGTCATAGCCCCCGGCGGCAAGCGTGCGCGCACCGGTGGCGTACGACACGAACTGGATGTTCACACCTGGCGACAGGCGCTCCAACTCGGCAGCGATGGCCATATCGGGCACGGCGTGGCCGCGACCGCGCCCTCGCGAAAAAAATAAGACCCTTCCGTCGGCATCCTCAATCGCCACTTGAAACCTCGCAGTGAAGCCGTGACGCTTTCCCTCGATCCCGACACGTCAACGGCGGCGCGGGGGCCGCTCCGGCTCGCGCAGGGCCCACTCGCAAAATGAAGAGGAGCATCTCTCGCGCGCGCCACGCCCGAAACCGGCAACTCGGCGCGTTCCGTCTCGGATGCAGTGTCGCGGTGTCGCATCACGATGTCAAAGAACGATGGGGTCGGGGTCAGTTTGGCGGGCGGGGGCGGCTTTTCGTCTTTCGTGTCCTTCTCGATGATGATCCGCGCGGTGCCGTGATAGACGGGACGGCGCAAGTACTGGACCACCACAACGGCGAAGACGACTGCGAGGACAACGAGGAGGATTGCGGCGCCCCGCAGGAGCATGCCGCTAGTCTACGGCGCGCCCGTGCCCTTCAGGATCGTGGGGGCCGAAGCGCCGAGATAGCGCACCACCAGCTTCTGCCAGGTGCCCGTCTTGCGGAGGAGCTCGAGGTGCTTGTCGAGGGCGGCATCCAGCTCCGCATCTTCCTTTCGGACGCCATAGGCGAGCGCGGCCGGCGGCCCCAGTTGCAGGCCGATGTGCAGGTCGGGGTCACGATTGGCGGCGGCGATCGCGCCTTCGAGGGCCCAGACCGCGGCGGTGATGTCGCCGCTGCGCAGCGCGGCCGACACGTCTTTCTGTTCGAGCGCGGTGTAATCGATCTTGGCCTTCGGGCCCAACGCCGCCGTGGCCGCCTCGTCCATGCTGGTACCGCGGACGGTGCCGACGCGTTCCGCCGCCCGCAGCTCGTCCAGCGTCGTGATCGCGGGACGCGGCTTTCGGGTGACGACGACGACGCCGGTGGGGAACACCGACTGCGTGAACTGGATCTGCTTCCGCCGTGCCTCGGTGTCGGTGAAGCGCCCCCCGATCACGTCTCCGCGCTCTTTGAGCAGCGCCGGGATGAGCTGGTCCCAACCGTCGATCGTCACGATCTCGAGGGCGACCTTCTGCGTGCGGGCGAAGCCCTGCAGGATCTCGATGTCGAACCCGGGCCGCGTCTTCGACCCGAGGTCGACGAACTCCGGCTCGCGCTCCAGCGGGACGACGAGGACGCGCAGCGTGCCGTCCTTGCGGATGGCGGCCAGATCACGAGCGGACACCGAGGCGGCGACGAGGGCCATCGCCGTGAGGCCGCCGATCACGCGGAGCAGTCGAAGCATGGGCCGGAGTGCGGATTCTATACCGGCGCTCCGGGGACGGGGCTCACGTCCTGGGTACGTGCGCGAGAGGGCCGCCGGATGTCTCTCGCCGGCCTGCCGCGAGAGGCCATCGGCAGGCGAGCGCCAGGTCGTCTTTCCTCACGAAGGCAACGGCCAACTGGCTCCGGAGCCAGTTCGGGTTGCTACAGGACAAACCTGTCCCCAGCCGTTTCTTGGCAGTCCTCCAGGCGACAGCGGATGCGACGCTGGCGGCGCGGAAGGCCTCCGCATACGCTTGAGCCGAACGACATGACCCGCGACGAGCTCCGGCGGCGTCTGGACGCCCTCTACGCGCAATACGACGTGCGGTTCGTCGATCCCGATCCGCTGCAGTTCGTCCGCCTGCAGACGAGCGACCCCGACCGCGAGGTCGTCGGCCTCATCGCCTCGTCGCTGGCCTACGGCAACGTCAAGCAGATCAAGGCCAGTATCGCGCGCGTGCTGAAGGTCCTCGGCCCCGAGCCGGCGCGCGCCGTCCGCGAGCTCGATCCCGGACGGGCGGCGGCGGGGGAGCTGGGCGCCTTCAAGCATCGATTCAACACCGGGCGCGACGTCGCCTGCCTGCTCTTCTTCATCCGCCAGATGCTCGAATCACACGGCTCGATCGAGGCCTTCTTCCGCGCGGGCGACGACGCGGCCGCCCACGACATCGAGCCCGGGCTCGAATCGTTCGGGACCCGCGCGCTCGCGCTGTCGCACGGTGGCCTGTACGGAAACCGCAAGCTTCCCGCGGACGCCGGCGTGCGCTTCTTTTTTCCCTGCCCGTCCTCCGGCAGCGCGTGCAAGCGGCTCAACCTCTACCTGCGCTGGATGGTGCGCCGGCACGGAGTCGATCTCGGCGTTTGGCCGAGCATCGATCCGGGCCGCCTCATCATCCCATTGGACGCCCACGTGCTCACGATCTCGCGGCGTGTGAAGCTCACGCGCTACCGCTCGCCCGGCTGGCGCATGGCCGTCGACATCACGCGCCGCCTGCGTCAGCTCGACGCCCTCGATCCCGTGAAGTACGACTTCGCCCTGCACCGCATGGGTCTTTGGAAAAAGGACGACGAGATCCGCTCCCTGCGTACTTGACGCGCTGACGGGGCAAGTTCACTATCGGTGCCGGAAGGCGGACACCGACTGAAGATCCCCGCCACTTTGGGCGCCGCTCTGGTGATGTTCGCCGCGTCCGCGAGCGCCGACATCAACGACATCCGCAAACGCGGGCAGCTCCGCGTTCTCGTCACCGAGGGCACGCCGCAGTTCTTCGCGTGGAAGGCGGGGGCGCGTCCGGGCCTCGAGCGGGAGGTCCTGCAGGGCTTCTGCCGGCTGCAGCGCGTGGACATGGCCATCGTGCCGGTCCCGAGCCGCGCGACGCTGCTGCAAGCGCTCCTCAAGGGCGAAGGTGACGTCGCGGCGGGCGCGCTCTCGGCCACCGGCGCCGTGGACGACGGGCTCCTGTTCTCGTCCGAGGTCCTTCCCACGCGTCACGTCGTCGTGACCCGCAAACCCAGCCACAGCGTGCTGACCCTCGACGAGCTGCGCGCGCAGACGAAAGTGGGAACGTCCCGGGGCACCGCGCTGGCCGAGGCCGTCTCCGGTGCCGGCGTTCCCGCCGCCCAGGTGGACGACTCGCTGGCGCCCGACGGCCTGCTGGCGGCGCTCAAGGCGGGGAAGGTTTCGTCGTGTGTCGTGGGTGTCGAGCAAGCGCTCCCCGCGCATCGCGAGGATCCGGACCTGCTGTTGGGGATGTACCTCGGCGGCAAGGTGAGCCTCGCCTTCGCCCTCCGGAAGGACGACGTGCAGCTCCGCGGGGCGCTGAATGAGTACATTGGGAACATGCGCCGCAGTGCCGCCTGGAATCGACTGGTGCTGAGCTACTTCGGCGACGCCGCGGCCGACATTCTGAAGGCCGCCCGCTAAGTAGATACCCGCAAAGGCGATATTCGGCTGGGGATCGCCCTGAACGCATCCTGAAGGCGCTAGAATGACGTCGGCGATGCGGTGGATGCTGGCGCTCTGCGCCTTGTGCTGGATGGGGGGCGCTGCTGGGGCGTCCGCCGCCGATCGGAAGGTCGGTGCCGAAGAGCTTTCCAAGCGAGGGTTCTTCCAGGATTTCGACGAGCTCGATCTCTCCACGCTCCTCGAAAGCAACGCCGTCCAGATCTCGATTGCCGCCCGCCGCGACGAGCCGCTGAACGAGGCCTCCGGCGCCGTCAGCCTCGTCACCGCCCAGGACATCGACACCCTCGGGCTACGCACGCTGGAGGAGGTCCTCCGCACCGTCCCCGGCTTCGACGTCCTCACCGACAGCCTCGGACGCACCCGCATCGTCGTGCGGGGCGTCCCCATGACGCAGACCGCGGGCAGCTCCGAGGGCGTGCTCATCCTGCTCGACGGGCATCGCTTGAACGAGGACGTCAACGGCGGGGCCACGTCGCTCAACCTGGCGTTTCCGGTCGCGGCCTTCCAGCGGATCGAGATCCTGCGCGGTCCGGCGTCCGCGCTCTACGGCGAAGGCGCCGCCACCGCCGTCATCAACCTCGTCACCGAGCGCCCCCAGCCCCCGAAGCCGGGGGAATCGCAGACGCGCCTGCGTTTGAACGCGGGCACCGGCTCGCACGACCAGCAGGAGATGGGCATCGAGCTCGGGGGGAGCTTCAAGGACGTCGGCATCATCGGCTTCATCCACTACGCGGACAGCTCGGGTGCGCGCCGCGACGTCCCCGCCGACGCCCAGACGATTCGCGATCTCACGAGCGGGCGCAAGCCGGTCTCACTCGCCCCCGGCCGCACCAAGGACGACGTGCGCACGCTGGAGAGCCTGTACCGCGTCAGCTTCAAGGATTGGCAGCTCCTGTGGCGGATGAAGCAGGAGCAGTCCGGCGGGTTCATCGGCCTCACCGACAACGTCGGCACCCAGAACCGCCTCCGGAACAACCAGGTCGTCATCGACATCCTCAACGAGCGCCGGCTCGGGACGGGCACGCTGCGCACGAGCCTGGGCCTCACCCGCAGCCGCGCGAACGAGCTGTATGAGGTGATCCCGCCGGGCTTCGAGCGGTTGCTGCCGGACGGCAGCCTGCTCCGCCTGGCCTCGGCGGCGTTCCTGCAGGCCGAGCTCGGCTCGATGCGCGTGGGCGTGGACAGCGCGTACGACGTCACGCGGCAGAAGCACGATCTTACTTTCGGCGGCAGCCTCGCCCGCGAGTCGATGTTCGGCGTCGACGTCCGCGGCAACCTCGACTATCGCACCTTCACCGCGCGGTCCGGTCTCGAGCCACTGACCGGCGTGGTGCCCGATCTCGGGCGCACGGTGGCCGGCCTCTGGGCCCAGGACATCTGGCGCCTGCGCCCGCGCACGACATTGACCGGCGCCCTGCGCCTCGACCACATCGGGGGCGTCGGCACGCGCCTCAGCCCACGCGTGGTCGTCATCCACCTCCTGCCCCACGACATGACGCTGCGGGGGCAGTGGAGCCGTGCCTATCGCGCCCCGAGCTTCCGCGAGCTCGCCTTCGACCTGCCGACCCTGACCGGCAACCCGATGCTGCGGGCGACGAGCCTGCAGTCGCTCGAGGTCGGCCTGTCGCACCAGCGCGACCAGCTCGAGCTCGCGGGATCGATCTATCGGTCTTGGCTGCGCGACCCCGTCGGGCCGCAAGGCATCCCGAGCCTCGAGCGGCCCGCGACCCTGGTCAACTGGCGTGGCGCGAACATCACCGGCCTCGAGCTCTCCGCCCGGCGCTACTGGAACCGCCACTCGGCGTTCCTCTCCTACTCGCTCCAGGACGCGAACGATGCCGCCACCGGGGCGCCGGTGGCCGACGTCTCCACGCACGTGGCCACCTTGGGCGGTACCTTCGTCGTGGATGATCGTCTGAGCGTGTCTCCGCACTGGATCGTGCGCTCGCCGCGCGCGCGGGGGGCGGGCGACCCGCGCTCCGATCTGGCCGGCTACGGCTGCCTCAACCTGAGCGCCCGCCGGTTGTTCTTCGAGTCGAAACGCCTGGAGCTCCGCGTGGTGCTCCGCAACCTGCTGGACCAGGGCTATCGCGACCCGTCGCCCGCCTGGGGCGTGCCCGGCGATTACCCGCTGCCCGGCCGCAGCCTGTACGTCGATGCGAAATACAGGTTCTGAGGCCATGGCCATGATCCGCCGCCTCCTGCTTCCGCTTCTTCTGGTCCTGCCGCTGCCCAGCGTGGCGCAGACGATGACCGTCGACGCCGACCGGCAGGTCCAGATCCTGCTGAAGGTCCTGACCTACGACCGGCAGTTCGAGGCCAAGGCGGCCCCCAAGCTGAAGATCGGCATCGTGTACGTCGAGTCCGACCCCGACTCCGTGAAGATGGCGGACGAGATCGGCACCATGCTGAAGAAGTACGGAGACAAGCCGGTGAAGAAGATCCCCTTTTCCTACATCATGGTGAAATACACCACGCCGGCGGCAGTGGAGGCCCAGGTGAAGGCAGACGGGATCAACATGCTGTACATCGCGCCGGGGAACACGAAGAACCTGCGCGACCTCGTGCGCATCAGCCAACTGTACAAGGTGACGACCACGACGGGCGTGCCGGAGTACATCGACAAGGGTGTGGCGGTGGGGGTCGGCATCGAGCGGGACCAGCCGCGGATCTACATCAACCTCGCGTCGAGCAAGTCGGAGGGCAGCGAATTCGATGCCAGCCTCCTGCAGATCGCGATCCGGAAATAGACTATCGCCATGAGCCTCCTCTCGCGGGTGTTCCGCCGGATGTCGATCCGCCGGAAGCTCACCGCCATCGTCATGGTGACGACGACGGCGGCCCTCGTGTTCGCCTCCGCGATCCTGCTCTACTACGACCAGGAGACCTTCAAGGACAAGATGACGAGGGACCTGAGCGTGGCCGCAGAGGGTCTCGGCATCAACGCCGCCGCCGCCCTGCAGTTCGGAGACCCCACCAACGGCGAGATGATCCTCTCCGCGCTGCGGGCGCAGGAGAACATCGTGGGGGCGCGGTTGTACAAGACGAACGACGAGGCGGTCGACGAACCCCTGGCCGACTATCGCCGCGACAAGGATGCCAAGGAGCCGCTGCCCGACGCGCCGGGAACACCGGGCTGGACGTTCGGCAACGACCGCCTCTCCCACGTGCACCCCGTGATCAAGGACGGCCAGAAAATCGGCGTCGTGTACATGGCGTCCAACATGGACGAGCTCCGGTCGCGTTGGCGCCAGTTCTCCCTGGCCATCCTGGCCGCGCTGCTGGTATCGGCGCTGCTCGCCCTCGCCCTTTCGCGCCGCCTGCAGGGCTTCATCGCCGGCCCCATCGTCCACCTGGCCGACATCGAGACGCGGGTGACGCGCGAGAGGGACTACTCGCTGCGCGCGGAGAAGAGCTCCGACGACGAGCTGGGCCTGCTCATCGACGGCTTCAACGAGATGCTCGTGCAGATCCAGACCCGCGACGCCGAGCTGACGGTGGCCAAGGACCAGGCCGAGCAGGCCAACCGCACCAAGAGCGCCTTCCTCGCCAACATGAGCCACGAGCTGCGCACTCCCTTGAACGCCATCATCGGCTATAGCGAGATGCTGCAGGAGGAGGCCGAGGACGAGGGCAAGGAGAACTTCGCCGCCGACCTCAAGAAGATCCACGGCGCGGGCAAACACCTGCTGTCGCTGATCAACGACGTGCTCGATTTGTCGAAGATCGAGTCGGGGAAGATGGAGCTCTTCCTCGAGGACTTCGACCTGGGCGTTCTCATCGACGAGGTCAAGAGCACGATCCAGCCCCTCGTCGACAAGAACGCCAACACACTGGACGTGCGTTATCCGGCCGGCCTCCCCGCCATGCACGCCGACGTCACCCGCATGCGCCAGGTGCTCTTCAACCTGCTGAGCAACGCGTCGAAGTTCACGGAGCGGGGCACGGTGGGCCTCGAGGTGGAGACGGAGAAGATCGGGCCTTTCGACTGGGTGGTGTTCCGCGTCAGGGACTCCGGCATCGGCATGACGCCCGACCAGCTCGGCAAGCTCTTCCAGGCGTTCACGCAGGCGGACGCCTCCACCTCGCGCAAGTACGGCGGCACCGGCCTCGGCCTGGTCATCAGCCGGAAGTTCTGCCAGATGATGGGCGGCGACGTCACCGTGACCAGCGTCTACGGCAAAGGCTCGGTGTTCACCGTGCGCCTGCCCCTGCTGGTGCAGGACCACCGGAAGGCCGCGGCCACGACGTCGGCTCCCAGCCCTTCGGACTCTGTCACCATCAAGGCCCCCGCGGGCAAGATCGAGCCGGTGGCCACGGTCCTCGTCATCGACGACGACCCCACCGCTTGCGAGCTGATGGCGCGCGGCCTCTCGAAGGAGAACTTCAAGGTCGTCACCGCCCCCACCGGCGAGGAGGGTCTGAAGGTCGCGCGCGAGCTGCGGCCGGACGTCATCACCCTGGACGTGCTCATGCCGGGCATGGACGGCTGGGCCGTGCTGCGCTCCCTCAAGAGCGATCCCGACCTCTGCGAGATCCCCGTCATCATGATCACGATGATGGACGACAAGGAGATGGGCCACACGCTGGGCGCCGCCGACTTCCTGCCCAAACCCATCGAGCGCGACCGGCTGGTCAGCACGCTCCGGAAGTTCCGGCACAAGCAGGGGGAGACGCCGGTCCTCATCGTCGAGGACGACCCGGACATCCGCGAGATGATGCGCCGGTCGCTCGAGGCGGACGGGTGGGTGGTGCTGGAGGCCGAGAACGGCAAGGTGGCGCTGCAGCGGGTCGAGGAGAAGAAGCCCGAGCTGATCCTGCTCGACTTGATGATGCCGGAGATGGACGGCTTCGAGTTCGTCACCGCGCTGCGCAAGAACCAGGCGTGGAGTGCCATCCCCGTGGTCGTGGTCACCGCCAAGGACCTCACCCCGCAGGATCGCGAGCGCCTGGACGGCCACGTGAAGAGGATCTTCCAGAAGGGCGCGCTCTCCCGTGAGGAGCTGGCGCGGGAGATCCGTTCGCTGACGCGCGTCAGTCAGCCGCGTGCTTCCTAGGGGCGCGCGTCGGCAATGAGCGCGCGCTGGCAGTCGTGAGTTATGAGTTTTGAGTTTTGAGTGAGTCGTCGGCCAGGAGTCGTCGGCCAGAGTCATCGGCCAGAGTCATCGGCCAGAGGGCCTGCGTGAAGGTCCTGCGCGGGAGTGGCGCCAAGGCGGTCGCGGAGGTCGTGCTCGTGGCCACACTCATGACTCATAACTCATAACTCAAGACTTCCTGTGCCCACCGACCGTGTCCTCATCGTAGATGACGAGAAAAACATCCGCTCCACCCTGACCATCTGTCTCGAAGGCCTGGGCTGCGAGGTGGTGGGGGCGCCCAGCGCCGAGGCCGCGCTGGCGCTGGCCCGCGCCGGGCGCTTCGACATCGTCTTCCTCGATCTGCGCCTGGGCGAGGATAGCGGGCTCGATCTCATTCCGTCGCTGCTCGCGAGCAACCCCGACGCCACCATCCTGGTCGTCACCGCCTACGCCACCATCGACACCGCCGTGGAGGCGGTGAGGCGCGGCGCCCGCGACTACGTGCCGAAGCCGTTCACGCCCGCGCAGATCCGGGTGCTCGTGGAGCGGCACCGCGAGCAGCGCGCGCTCCGCGGCCGCGTGCTCGACCTGGAAGGGCGGCTGCAGCACGCGGAGCCGGAAGCGCTGCTGGAGACGGAGGCGCCGGCGATGCGGCAGGCCCTCGACCGGCTGACCCGCGTGGCGGTGGCGGACGCCATCGTCCTGCTGCGCGGCGAAAGCGGCACCGGCAAGTCGGTCCTGGCGCGCGCCCTTCACGCCGCGAGCCCCCGCGCCGCCCGGCCGTTCGTCATCGTGAGCTGCCCGACGCTGCCGGAGGACCTGCTGACGAGCGAGCTCTTCGGCCACGTCCGCGGGGCCTTCACCGGCGCGGTGGACGATCGGGCGGGCCGAGTGGAGGCCGCCCAGGGCGGGACGCTCTTCCTCGACGAGATCGCGGAGCTGCAGCCCGCGCTGCAGGCCAAGCTGCTGCGGTTCGTGCAGGACCGCGAGTTCGAGCGGGTGGGGGACAGCCGCACGCGCACCGCCGACGTGCGGCTGGTGGCGGCCACGCACCGCGACCTGGAGGCGGAGGTGGCGGCGGGTCGTTTCCGTGAGGATCTCTTCTACCGCCTGAGCGTCGTCGAGATCGTGGTGCCGCCGCTGCGGGAGCGAGGCGAAGACATCCTGCCGATGGCCCGGCGGTTCGCCGCCTTCTTCGCCGCCGGCCTGCGCCGCGCCGTACCCCTTCTCTCGCCGGCGGCGGAGGAGGTGCTCGCCCAGTACCCGTGGCCGGGCAACGTGCGCGAGCTGCGCCACGCGATGGAGCATGCGGTCCTTCTCTGGCCGGCGCCGACGATCGAGCCGGAGGCGTTCCCCGAACGCGTCTCGGGGCGGCGGCGGACGGACACCCGCGTGGGCGACGAAGTGAGCCTGGACCTCCTCGAGCGCGAGCACATCCTCAAGGTCCTGTCGCGCGCCCCGAAGCTGGAGGATGCCGCGCGGATCCTGGGTATTGATGTGTCTACGTTGTGGCGCAAACGGAAAAAATATGGCGTGTAACAGGACTATGGCAGTAATGAGTCATGAGTCGTGAGTTTTGGGTGACGGCGCCGGCTGGCGGTGGCTGATGGTGCCGGGTGGGTGCCGGGGTGGATGACGGGGCCGGCGAGCCGTTGTCTGGGCTCGAGTGAGGGCGTCGGCCTGGTTGTTGCCTGCGGTCGTTATGGCGGTGGTCGTCAGCCAGGGTGTTGCTCGTTAGCCAGGCCGGCGGTCGCTAGCCAGGCCGGTGGTCGTCACTCATGACTCACAACTCATAACTCACTACTGCTTCGTGCCCTCCCGTGCCGTCTTGAGTATCTCCAGCCCCGCCTGGCCGAAATATTTCACGACCAGCCGATTCCAGACGGCGCTGCGGCGGGTGTTCTCGAGGTAGTCGTCGAGGGCTTTGCGCAGCGCCGTGTCTTCCTTCCGCACGGCGTAGGCCATGCTGCGGGGCGGGCCCAGGAACAGGCCGAGCTGGAGCGCGGAATCGGTGCGCGCCTCGACGACGGCGGTCTCGACGTTGGTGACCACGGCGGTGACGCGCGCGTCCTTGAGCGCGTCCGCAGAGACGGTCGGGCCGATGTTCACCAGGTTCGCCCGCGGCACCCCGGCCGCGAGCACGGCCTCCTCCACCGCGCTGCCCTTGACGGCCGCTACCTTCGCGCCGCGCAGCTCGTCGCGGGTGAGGATCGTGCGGTTCGGCTTGCGCGTCAGGACCACGTGCCGGGTGGGGAAAGCCTCCACCGTGAAGGCGATGACCTTCGCCCGGGCGGGGGTGACGGTGAACCGCCCGGCCGCGATGTCGCCCTTCTTGCCGAGGAGGGCGGGGACGAGGTCCTCCCAACTCGGTACGGTGACGATCTCGAGGCGCAGCTTGTAGAGGCGCGCGAATCCCTCGAGCAGCTCGCGGTCGAAGCCGGGGCGCTCGTCGGACAGGTTGAAGAACGGATCGTCGGGGCGGGCGTCCATGCGTAGCACCCGCAGCACGCCTTTGTCGCCGAATGCCGGCGCGGGGGCCGGAGCTTCGGCGGCGGCGGCCGAGAGCGAGACCGACAGGAGGCCGAGCGACAGCCAGGCGCGGACGCGCATGCCGACAACCTACGCGCGGCAACGGATCCCGTCAAGCGCGCACCCGAACGGCTGACAAAGTGTTCGGAGCCTCGCGAGGTCGGCCGTGCGCGGCACGGTAGTATCGGCGCGGTGCTGCGATGCCCATGAGCTGTGCACGTCATCCCGAACGAGTGGTGGTGCTGGCTCGTTGCGTGGCCTGCCTCCAGCCCTTCTGCCGTGACTGTCTCATTCGCGACCGGCAGTTCTACTACTGCACGTCGTGTGCCCCGTCGGCGGCGACACCGGCCGCGACCGCACCCGCACGGCCGGTCACCGGCTTCGAGGTCATCGGCTCCCTGGCCCCGGCTTCGGCGCCGGCAGCCGAGGCGCGCTCCGGTGCGACCGCCGCCGCCCGCGCGCTCGCCTTCGTCATCGATGCCGTGCTCGTCGGCTTCGCCGTGCTCTTGATCGCGTCGCGGCTGGAGTCGAACCCCGGCCTCGTCCTCATGGTGATGGTCGGTGTGCCGCTCCTCTACGAGGCGCTGTTCGTGCAGCAGACGGGGCAGACGCTGGGCAAGGCGGCGATGGGGATCGAGGTCGTTGCCGCGGACGGAAGCCCGGTCAGCGACGGCCAGGCGTGGGGCCGGGCGGCGGTCAAGGTGGCCCAGCTCGGATGCTGCGGCGCCACCTTCCTGGCCGCCCTCTTCCTCGCGGACGCGCGCGGGGTCCACGATCAGATGGCGGGCACGCGCGTGGCGCGGACGGACTGATGGCGGAAGAGACCCCCGACGATCGCGCGCGCCTGGAGCTGGCGCGCTTCCTCCTGGGACCCGAGCTCGCGGGGCTCCCCCCGGCGCTGCGCGAGCGCGCGTTGGCGGCGGTGCTGGGGCCGGCGCCGGAGGCGCCGTCGAGGGAAGTGATGCTGCGCCGGCTCGCGGCGTTGGGCGCGGAGGAGACGCGCGCCGTCGTTCAGAAGCTGCGGCAGGTCGAATGCGACGACGCCGTTCGCGCCCATGCGCTACGTGCGGCCGGGCAACCCTTGCCGGAGTCGCTCGCGAAGGCGCTCTCCGGTCTGCCCCTCGACGTGCCGATGGGTCCGCCCGCGCCGCCGGCGCGAGATCATCGCCTGGGAGAGGCGCTGTCGCTCCTCGCGGACGTCACGTTCCTCGAGCGGTGGACCGGCGATGTGCCGGAGTCGCGGCGGATCGTCGAGCAGGCGCTGGCGGAAGCCGTCGCACACCTCGGGGAGAGCGCGCCCGACGTGCTGGCGACGCCGATCGCGCACATCGACCGCCTTCGCTCCGCGGACGGCTTGCCGGAGCCGGTCGAGGCGTGGCTGCGCGGGGTGCGTGCCGCCGTAGCGGAAGACGAGGCTCGGCAGCGCGCGTCCATCCTCGCCCGCGTCGCCGCGGGAGAGACGACGCCGTGGGCGCAGGCGGACGAGCGGATCGCGCTGGAGGTGGTGGCCGAGCGCTATGGGTCGAACGTCGACCACGACGAGCGCGGCCGGCTGCTCGATATCCTTTTGCGATGGCCGACGAATCGCGTTCTGCCGCGGCTCGCGGACCTGTGCTCGGACACGTGGGCCCAGGATCGGGCGATGCCGGTGCTGAGCCTGCGTTACGGCCACAAGCTCGGCGCGGACTGGACGCAGTGGTCCGCGTGGCTCAGGCGCCAGAAGCCGGCGGTGAACGTCGCGCTCGAGGCCGTGGATCCCGCGGAGCTCCTCGTGCTTGCGGCGCGCCGGGCCGGCCTGGCCTGGCCGGAGATGCCCCCGGCCGTGCGGGACTGGTGCGGTGATCGCATCTTCCGCGTCACTCCGGGGCAGCTCCTCGAGCGATGGCGCGATCGTCTGCCACCCCTGGAGGCGCGTGTGCTCGGGGGGCTCCCGGCCCGCACGGCGCCGCCCGCGCCCGTGATCGCACCGCCCGTAGTCGGACCGCCGCCAGTCGCGCCCGCGCAGGCGGCGAAGCCGCCGGTGCGACCGCCGGCTCCCACGCCGCCGCCACCACCACCACCACCACCACCACCACCGGATCCCGTCGCGATCGCGGCCGCCCAGGCGTGGCGCGGCTTCCTCGCGGAGAACGCCAACCTGCTGGCGGGCATCGCCATGCTGCTGGTGGGTGCGTCGCTCGTGGCCTACTTCACCTGGGATCGGCATTGGATCTTCCGCTACACGATCGTGCCCGGCCTGTTCGGCGGCTTCACCGCCGGCCTGGCCGCCGTCGCGCGGTGGCTCGAGCGCAGCGACGAGAAGCTGCAAGGCACGGCGGCGATGCTGCGCGGCGCCGCCATCGCGCTGCTGCCCGCGAACTGCATGAGCGTGTCGCTGCTGGCGGAGGATCCGCTCGTCACCGCGAAGCTCCTGACCGTTCCCGCGATGGCCGGCCTGTATCTCGTCCTGCTCGTCCTCGGCCTGCGCCGCTGGTGCGGAGACGTCCATCCCTCGCTGCGCAATTCCCTCGCCCCCGCCCTCGTGTTCCTGAATGCGCTCGTCCTCGTGCGCCCGCTCGCGCGGAGCCTGCCGCACGCCGGTGAGCTCGCCACCCTGAACGCGCTGACCGCGGGCTTCTACGCGGGTTTTCTCGTCATCGCCGCCGTCGCCCGCCGGTTCGTCACGCGCACGCTCTCGACGGAGCTGGCCGCGCGGCCGCACGTGGCCTGGTTCACCGGCGGCATCCTCGCCCTCACCTATGTGCAGGTGTTCATCTGGGTGCACGCCTGGCAGCGCCAGCTCCCGCCGGTGGCGGTGTACGGCCCGCTCCTCGTGCTGGCGGGCGGGCTCGTCTTCTACGTCGAGCGCCGCTTCCGCCTCGTCCTCGGATCGGATGCGGACGCAGGCGAGGAGTCGTTCGTCGGCTTCGCCCTCATCCTCGTCGGGTTGCTGGCGGGATTCGGACATCCGTACGGGCGCATCCTGTGCTTCGCCCTGGCCGGCCTGCTGTGGCTGTACCAGGCGGCCTTCCGCCGTGACGCCATCCACGATTACCTCGGCTTGCTGCTGCTCGTCCTCGGCGGCGCGTCCGTCGGTCTCCTGGACGTGTTTCCGAAGCCCGCGCTGGCCGCCATCGGGGTCGTGGTCTGCGGCGGCCTCGGAGTGACGGCGGTCGTGGCGGGCCGGCTCGATGTCCCACGCCTGCGCCAGAGCGCCATCGAGCTCGAGCAAGCGCTGCTCGCCTTGACCGCGATCGTCGCCGGCCTCGCGCAGTGGCACTTCCACTCCGAGCCGCTGTACACCGCGGCGATCCTGATCGTCGTCGGCGCGCGGCTGCTGGCCCGCGCGGTCCGCCACGAGCGCCCGCGTGACGGGCTCATCGCCGCCATGACCCTGGCCCTGGCCCTGCCTTACCTGGGCTTCGCCGACATGCGCGGCCACGCGTTCGCGGGCAACACGCTGGTCATGGGCCTGGCCTGCCTCTCCATCCTCTGGCTGGCCGGCCTGCGGCTCGCGCGCTCGCCGTCCCTGACGGCCATGCGGTCGACCGCCGTCTTCATCTATGGGGCGTTCGCGCTGGGGGCGATGGCCGCCCGCGTGCTCCTCGAGCGGCAGTTCGTGCCGAGCCTCTCGTGGTCGGTCTCGTTCCCGGAGTACGCGGGGCCGCTGCTGATGCTCGGCGTCCTCGTGTACACCACTTACCTGTCGCGGTCGATGCTGCCGATGATCGGCGGGATGTTGCTGGTCGTGGTGTTCCTGCCCGCGATGAAGGCGGACTTCCAGGCCATGTTCCCCGCGTTGTCGTGGGGCACCGGCTATGGCAGCGCGGTGACGGCCCTGCTGCTCGCCGTGCTGGCGTTCTACGTGCGCGGGCTGCGGGCGCTGCGAGACCTGGGCGAAGGCGATCGGTTCTTCGGCGAGACGGCGTTCCCGTGGCCGCGGTACGACCATCGCGTCATAACGACGCCGCTCGTGGCCACGGTGCTGTTCCTGGCCGTGCGTGTCGACAGCTGGTCGGTGCTCCGCAATGTCGCCCAGGGTCCCCCGCTCAAGACGGCCGCCGGGGTTCTGATCACGGCCATCGTCTGGACGCTCCTCGGTGTCTGGGCCCGCGACCGCGCCGTGGGTTCGTGGGCCGTGCGGCTCGCATTTGTCGTGCTGCTCGCCGGCCTCGTGCTCGGACAACGGGGGTGGGGCGGACCCACCGGCCTCGAGTGGCCGATCCTGATCGCCGGCGTCGTGTGTCAGGTCGCGGAGATCGTATACCGCGTCGTGGTCTTGCCCCGGCATCCGTGGGCGGACGCGTTGCTCGTTCGGCCGACGGCGGCCGTGCTGCACTGGGGCAGCGCCGTCGTCTCCTTTGGCCTCGTCGCCGCCCTCGTCATCGGCTACGACGCCACGCGTCTGCGGTGGCTGGCCGCCTTCGTTGCCGTACAGCTCGTGCGCCGCGCGGTCCGCGACCGCGGCCTGGCCGAGGGCGCGCTCACGGTGGCGCTCGTCTTCGTCTACCTCCTGGCCGAGACCGCGCCGGGCCACGGCTTCCTCCTCGCGCGCCTGAGCTGGGCTCACACCCTGTGGCCGGTGCTCGGTTTCATCTCGGCGATCGCGCTCCTGACCTTCGCGCTGGAGCGGACGCGCTGGTTCGACACTCTCGTGGCGTTGCTCGATCCCGCCCGTGCGGCGGCGGCCCTGCTGCTCCTGGGGCTCAGCGTGACCGCGCTGACGACGGCCGTGATCGAGCCGCACGTCTCGCGCCCGCAGCAATGGGTGTTGGCGGCCAACCTCGCCCTGCTCGCGCGATGGGCCCTGCCGGGTCCCGTGTGGCTGCTGGCGCTGGTGCAGGCCTATTTCGCGTTGCTGGCCCCGGCATTGACGGCCGCGCACGGTGAGGAAGCGCGGCTCCGCGTCCTCACCGCGCCGGTGTCGCTGGCCCTGCTGGCGCTCGCCGTCGCGCTGGGGGGGGTGACGCGACGGGCGTGGGACGGCGTGGCCTCGAGCGTGCTGCGGAGCCCGCAGGCGATCCCGGTGCTGCAGACGCGCGTGGCACCGTGGCTCGAGATCCCGGCGGTGCTTTTTGCGGCGGTGGCCACGCTGCGCCATTCCCTGGAGCACGCGCTGCGGGCCGAAGCGCGCGAGCTGATGGGGCCGTATCTCGCCGGCGTCGCCCTCGTGCTGCTGGCGATCTCGCTCGAGTCTTCGATCGTGGCGTGGATGGCGGCGGCGGCGGTGACCCTCGGCAACGTCCACGCCGTCCGCCTCGCGGCGGGAGACGCCCTCGTCGCCCACGGCGTCTCCGAGCTGCACCTCGTCGCCCTCGGGGTGGCGGCGACGTTGTTGCAGAGCGCGGTGGCGCGCCGCCTGTGCCGCCCCGGGCCCGCGCGGAATCGTCTCGAGCAGGTCACGCTGGCGGCGGCCGCGCTCGTCCTCACACTCCTCGGCGGCAACTTCGCGGCGGATCCGAACCTGCAGGACATCACGCCGTATCGCTTCCTCGTCTCCGGCGCGATGGCATTGGCCGCAGGCCTCAGCTTCCGCAGCGCCGCCGTGCGCCCGGAGCCCGACGAGGTGCCGTACGTCGGCCTCGCCTACGCCGTCTATCACCTCGGCGTGGCCATGGCGCTGTGGTGCCTGGTGCTGCTGGTGCCGGTGTTCCGACAGCCGATCGTGGCGCTGCCGGGCCTCGCGCTGCCTGCGCTGTACTTCCATCTCGCCGCCGAGCGCTTCCGCCGGGAGGGCGACGCGCGGGAGCGGCACTACGGCCGATCCGCCGCTGTCATTTCCATCGCGGTGCTGGCCCTGTACGTGGCGCGGCCGCTGTTCCAGATGGCGCTCTTCCCGGAGGCCGTTGTCCGCACGAACCACTACCACTACAACGCGCCGCTCGTGATGGCGCTCGGCGTGCTGCTGCTGCGTGCGCACGCATTCGAGCCCCGCTTGGCGGTGGCCTGGACGGGCGGCGCCGCGCTCATGGTCGGCACCTACTTCGGCGCCACGAGCTGGCCGGGTCTCAGTCCGTTCGAGGTGCGTTTCCCGGCGGCGTGGGCGGGTGTCGCCATCGCTCACGCGTTCGCCGGGCTGTCGGTGTGGCGCGGCGTCCATCGCCGCTGGCTCCAGGCGCTCGGGAACATCGACGATCCGACCTGGGAGCGGCTGGCGGCGGCGTGGCATCTCACCGCGTTCGTGGGGGCGCTCGACTTGGCCTTCATTGCCGCGGTCCACGCCGACGCGTGGCGTTTCGGATGGGGCGCGCTCCTGGGCGGCACCGCCGCCGTGCTCTTGTGGCGCTCCTGGTGGCGGCCGGCAATGACGATGGCGACGGCGGCCCTGCTCGCGCTCGGGGTGGCGGAAGCGGTGCGGCGGCCGTCGTGGCTGTCCGAGATCGGCCTGCTCGCCGTCGCCCTGGCCGCGGCCCGGCTGGCCCCGGGCGTGTTCGCGCTCATCGTGTGGTGCACCGCCTACGTCATCGCCCATCACACCGAGCCGGAAGGGCTCGCGCGGTGGGAGGCGATGACCTCACCGTGGAGGATGGCGGCGCTGGCCCTGGGGATGGCGGTCACGGTGGAGATCGCGCGGCGGCGGCCGGCGTGGTTCGACACGGCACCGGCGGACGGCTGGGCCGAAGGCCGCTCGATGCGCCACTGGCTCGGCGTGCCCGGTGCCGTCCTCGCCGTCGTCGCCTCCGCTCTGCACACGCTGCAGGACATCGGCACGGGTGGAGCGCCGTCCGCGCAACTGGCCACGAGCTACCTGGCCAGCGCCACCCATGCCGTGCTGGCGCTGTCGCTGGGCGGCGGTGTGCTGGCCTGGTCCGCGGCCGCGCTGCTCGCGCTGGCGAACATCCACGTGATCCACACGTTCTTCGGGCCGGCCCTGGCCGGCCACGGCGTCTCCGAGGTGCACCAGATCGCCCTCGGCCTGGCTGGGATGGTCGTGGCGCTGTGGCCGCTCCGCCTGATCGCGTGGAGCGACGAGGGCGCGCGCCGCCACCAGGACGTGCGTGCGGCGGGCGCGGCCGCGGTCGTCCTCTGTCTCACCGTGCACTACATGCTGGTGCCAGGCCTCGCCGACTTCGGGCCGTGGCGGGCCGCCGCCTCCGGCGTGATGGCCTTCCTCGCGGCGGAGGCCTTCCGGGGTCGCGCTCGACGCGTCGGCGGATCGTCCTCCGCCGACGAGGCGTCGTATCACGCCGCGCTCGCGGTGGGCCTCTGGTCGCTCGCCCTCGTGGTCCCGGTGCTGCGCACGCCGCCCCTGGCCCTCGTCACTCTGAGCGTCCCCGTCGTGTACTTCTGGGCGCGGGCGGAAGTGTGGGCCTCGCTCGGCGATCCGGTGGCGGCGCGATATCGGGCCTCGGCGGTGGCGGGATCGGCCCTCGTGCTGCTGCTCTACGCCTCCCGATGGTCGTTCGCGGCCGCGCTGTTCCCTGGGGAGGTGCCGGGCACGCGGCACTATCACGTGCACGCGCTGCTGGTCTTCGGCCTCGGCTTCCTGCTCGTGCGCCTGCACGGCCTGGGCGCGCCTCATGCGGTCGCCCTCGCCGGTGCTCTCGCCGTGCTCGTGGGCTCGTACTTCGGCGTGACCGCCTGGCCGGGTCTGAGCCCCTTCGACCATCCGCTGGAAGCGGCCTGGGCGGCGATCGTGCTCGTCCATCTCTGGACCCTCGCCACCCTCCCGAGCTCGTCGCTTGCGGTCGTCGTGCGCGGGTTCGGCGGCCTCGACGACGCGCAGTGGGGGCGCCTGCGCGCCGCCGTGGGCAAGGCCGCGCTGCTCGGCCTGCACGTGGTGGCGATCGCCGCCGTCGCCGACGGCAAGACGGACACCCACGCGATCGCACCGCTGCTCTGCGGGACGGCCAGCGTGCTGCTGCACCACGGCCTGGTGCGACGCGGCGGGCTGTACTTCGATCTCGCCGTGCTCGAGAGCCTGATCGCGCTTCATGCCGACATGTTCGTGCCCAGCCATCTCCCGCTGGCCCGCGTCGTGTGGATGCTGCTGGGGCTGCGCGGCCTGATGTTGCTGGTCCGAAACCGCGTGCCGGAGGCGGCGGTTTCGCGACTCGACCTGTGGGGTACGCTCGCCTCGCTGCTGATCGTGGCCCACGTCTTCCATCACCGGCCGTGGTCGACGGCCGGCCTCGTCGCGACGGGTCTGCTGGCCACGATCACGACGCTGGTGCCTCGCCGTGCCGCGACGGCGGAGACCTTCGGCGAGCGGCTGGTGGTGCTGCTCCTCCTGCTCACGCCGACGTGGCTGGTGCACTTCGCTTCCGCACGATGGGACACCCTGGGTCCGCTCTCGCCGTTCCACGCCGAGCCGGTGCTGCGGACGGCGCTCGCGCTGCTGCTGACCGGGGCGGCGGCGATCGTGGTGCCGCTCTGGCTCGGCACCCACACGGCCGCGGTGGGGACGCCGCGCGCGGCGCACCAGCTCCGACGATTCCTCGAGACCTCCGGGGAAACCGTCTTCGCCGGGGCCTTGTACGTGAGCTCGCTCGTCGGGGCCGCGCTCCTCGTCCTCCACTACGATCGCGTCTACACGAGCCGCTCGCTGATCCTGTTCGTGCTGCTGCTCGTGGGGATGGCGGCGGGCTGGTATCGCAGCGGCCGCCGCCGTCGCTCGTGGATAGAGTGCTTCGCCGCCGAGATCTGCGGCGTCTCGGCCCTCGCCCTTCTGCGCCGCCAGTTGCTCCTCACGACCACCTTCTGGACGCACGAGTACGACCTCTGGGCGAGCCTGGCCTCCTCGGCGATCTTGACCGGCCTCAAGCAGCGTCTCGACCGCCGGCCCGGCGCCGACGAGGTGAAGCGCCCGGTGACGCTCTCGATCCTGCTGATGCCGGCCCTCGGCCTCTTCTGGGCGGTGTCGCATCACCTCGGCTCGGACATGGTGCTGCTCGTCATCGGTCTGAACTCCGTCCTGTTCGCCTTCCTCGGCCGCGAGCGGCGGGACTCGCCGTACAACCTGGTGGCCGTGACCGGTTTCGTCGCGTTCGTGGTCATCGTCTTCTGGAGCCGGCTCGAGCTGCGCGTCCTCCATGCCTACGTCGTCCCCGTCGGGCTCGGAGTGCTGCTGCTCGTACAGCTCTTCGAGAAGGACCTGCGGCCGGCGGCACGCGACCGCATCCGGTTCGTCACGCTGGTGCTGATGCTGGCCAGTGCCGGGTATCACGCGCTCCTGGACCCGCGCCACCCCGTGGCCTTCAATCTCGCGCTGCTGCTTTTGTGCGTGGCGTGCATGGCGGTGGGGACCGTCCTCCGGATCCGGCTCTACGTGGGGCTGGGTTTCGGCGTGCTCCTGCTCGATCTCGCGTCACTGGCCGTAAAGGCGCTCATCCGCATGGAATCGAGCGCGCGCATGACGTGGGTGGGCGCCGCCGTGTTCCTGCTGGGGGCGGCGATCGTGGCCCTGGGCGTGCTGCACAAGGCGCGGCGCGACGAGATCGAAGAGGTCCTGGCGCGGTGGCGCGCGCGGCTCGGCCTCGGCTCGGAGTGACGCGGACCCCCGGCAAAAAATCTTGCACTTCCGCCGCCTCCCGCGCTGCCTGTACGGTGTGGCTCGAGAGGTGAGTGATGAGAGGCTTGCGAGCACTCTGCGGTGTGATGGTCCTGGCGGCGGTTCCCGCGTCGGCGGTCGATGACGTCCGTCTGTTGCGGCTGACGCCGCCGTCGGGTGAGATCCTCGGTACCTGGGACGTGCGTTTCGACTGGCACGAGCAGGTGGGGGGCTACGTCGAGGCGGAGTTCGCGTACACGATGGACTCGGTCGGGCTGGCCGCCATCAACTGGTACGCGGAGGGCCTCGACGCTCAAGCGAGCCACGGCTGGCGCACGTTCGGACCGGGCAGCGGCCGCTTCACCGTCCGCTTCAGCCGCATGTGCACCGGCAAGACGCCGGCTCCCATCACGACGGACTTCTTCCGTTACTCGCTGTCGGAGTCGCTGGCCAGCGGCATGACCTTGCGCGTACTCGATCTCGATCGACAGGCCGCCCGCTATCGGTTCGTGTGTCCCGAGCGCGGCCTGCCCGACCTCGTCTCCACCCTGAGCGCGCCGG
>Ga0075429_100001151_pt1 | contig 21354 bp, 16 predicted proteins | sample RhiMetdeltSRZDD3_FD_75295 | JGI IMG/M metagenome (GOLD analysis project Ga0075429, IMG submission 75295) | Populus rhizosphere microbial communities from Tennessee, USA - Rhizosphere MetaG P. deltoides SRZDD3 | ecosystem: Host-associated > Plants > Roots > Rhizosphere > Soil | place: USA... | reverse complement strand
CACGGTGGCCGAGGTCTATCGCGACTACAACAAGCAGAATCGCAACTCGCGGCTGACGGAGGCGCGGAAGTTCATCGAGGCGCAGCTGAAGGAAGTCGAGGCCCGGGTCAAGCGCGCCGAGGAGGAGGTGTGGGCGTTCCGCGACGCCAACCGGGTCATCTCGCCCGGGGCCGAATCGACGGTGCTCCTGTCCCTGTTCACGCAAGTGCGCGGCGACATCGAGCGGGCCCGACAGCAGCGCACCGAGCTCGAGCAGCTGCAGGCGCGCCTGGCCCGCACCGATCCGTCCAGCATGACCGAGCGGATCTACGTCGAGTCGTCGAACCCGGCCCTCCAGCGCCTGCAGAACGCCCAGACCGAGCTGACCATGGAGCGTACGCAGCTCGCCCTCGAGGCGACGGACAAGCATCCGCGGCTGCAGGCCATCGACGAGCGGCTGCGCGAAGTGCGCTTCGAGATGCGGCGCGAGATCGGCGCCCAGATCACGATGCTGAAGAACCGCGAGGACATCCTCGCCCGCCAGATGGCGGACCTGATGCAAAAGAACCGCGAGGTGCCCGCCGTCGAGCTCGGGCTGCAGCGGCTCCAGCGCGATGCGAAGGTGAACGACGACCTGCTCACCCTCCTGAAGACGAAGCACCAGGAGGCGCTCATCAAGGAGTCCGAGGGCGTCGAAGAAGTGACCCTCGTGCGTCCCGCCACCGATCCGGGCCGGCCGGTCGGCAGCAACACGTTCAACACGATGCTGGTGGGCGCGCTGCTGGGGCTGATGCTGGGTCTGGTGCTCGCCTTCGTGCAGGAGACGCTCGACACTTCCATCGGCACCATCGAGGACGTCGAGTCGTACCTCGACGTCAAGGTGCTCGGCATCGTGCCGCACATCGACCCGCGCGAGACGATGGAGCGTCTGCTCGAGCGCCGGCCGTCGCTGGCCCAGATGGACCCGGAGGCGCTGCAGAGCCACTCGCTGCTCATCACGCACTTCGACCCGAAATCACCGGTGGCCGAGGCGTACCGTACGCTGCGCACGAACATCCAGTTCCGGCGCATGGAGCGCGGCGGCAAGGTCCTGGTCGTCACCAGCCCGACCCTGCAGGAAGGCAAGACGACGACCATCGTGAATCTCGCCCTCACGATGGCGCAGAGCGGGCAGAAGACGCTGCTCATCGGCGCCAACATGCGCCGCCCGTCCATCCATCGCTTCTTCGGCATCCCGCGCGAGCCGGGGCTCTCGGACATCCTGGTGGGCAACGCCCAGTGGCGGGACTGCGTCCGCGGCGTGGCCGACATCCTCATGGGCCGGTTCGAGATGGAAGACATCATGGCCTCGCCCGGCCTCGACAACCTGCACATCATCGAGGCGGGGCCGATTCCGGCCAACCCGTCGGAGCTCCTGTCGACGGCGGCCATGCGCGATTTCCTCCAGGCCGTGAGCGCCGAGTACGACATCGTCCTCATCGACACGCCGCCCATCCTGCCAGTGACGGACTCCGCGATCGTGGCCGGTCAGGTGGACGGTGTCCTGCTCGTGTACCAGGCCGGCAAGGTCGGCCGCCTGGTGCTCAAGCGGGCCAAGGCACATCTCGAGAGCGCGCGCGCCAAGGTCTGGGGCATCGTGCTCAACGACCTGCAGACGGAGACCTCCGGCTACACCTACACCCACTACTACACGCACTACTACGGTGAGGAGACTGGCGGCGAGGCGCCTCGCGGTCCGGTGCAGCGCGTGCTGGGCGTCATTCGCGGCAAGCTCGGCTTCGGCGGCGGCCCGGCGGCCGTGGCGTTCGGCGCGAGCACACCGAGCGCTTCGCCCGTCAGCGCGCCGATCAGCGCCCCGGTCGACATCGCGACGACGGCCGACGTGGTGCCGCACGCCGACACGGTACCCGGCGCGGCGTCATGCCGCCGATATCTCAGCAAGCGCGCCGTCGGCGTCGGTGTGCTCGTCGCCGTCGGTGTCGGCGTCGGCCTCCTCGCGTGGCGCTTCGGCGTTCCGGGGACCGCCAACCCGCGGGCTCAGCTGCGTCCGCGACTCGAGACGCCGACCGCGCGCCCGGGGCAGGCGCCGAACGCGCCGAAGAGCACGTCGGGGCCGAGCCCCGCAGCCCCCGTGACGACGATCCGGCCGGCGGAGCCTCCGGTCGCGGCGCCGCCACGGATCACGCCTCCACCGGCAATCGTCCCGCCCGTGACCGTGCCGCCGGCGGTGCGCCCGCTCGTCGACACGCTGGCGCCGCCCGCCCCGACGCCGCTGACGCCGCGCCGTGCGGCGATCGACGTCTCGCCGGCCGTCGCGCCCCCCGTGATCGCGCCTGGTCCGCCGGCAATCTCGCCGGCGCCGGCGGTGAGCCGCTCGATGTCCGCATCACTCAGCGCCCCGGCACTGTCGATGACCCCGCCGCCAGCGCCCGCCGTCGTCACCGCCGAGCCGGTGAAGGAGCGGTCGCGCTTCGCGCTGGTGTTCGGGCCGTTCGCCTCCTCCGCAGACGCGGAGAAGCTCGAGCGGATACTGATCAAGGCCGGCCATGACACGCGGCGCACGCGCCAGGACGCCGGTCCAACCCTCTACGCCGTGCTGATCGAGCGGGTGCCGACACCGGACGACGCGCGCACGATCATCGGCCTTCTCCGCGAGCAGGCGATCGGCGAGGCGACGATCGTCGCCACGGACCCGCTCGTCGTCCGCGTGGGCGAGCTTCGTCCGCTGCGCGGTGCCGTGGCCCTCGCCGAGCGCGTTCGCAAGGCGGGCTACCGCGTGCGGGTCGCCGCGCAGTCCACCGACAAGATCGAGTACGTGATCCGGCACGGCCGCTTCGCGAGCCGTGAGGAGGCGGAGGCCCGGCGGCGCGAGCTGGCACGGCTCAGCGTGCCGGCGGCGCAGGTCGTTCCGGTCCCCTAGCGGGTGGATTCTCCCCTTCTGATCGGGGCCGCCCTGGTCCTCTTCGTGCTGGCGTTCGCCCGCACGGAGTTCGCGCTGTACGTCATGGTGTTCTCGATGCTCCTCTCGCCGGAGATCACGGCCAGCGCCGGCGGTCTCGCCGAGCGTCGTGACGTCACGCTCCGCACCGAGGACTTCGTGCTGCTCGTCATCGGCTTCAGCTGGTTCGCGAAGACGGCCGTGAACAAGGAGCTCGGTCTGGTCGCGAAGACGCCGCTCAATCGTCCGATCATCGCCTACGTCGCCGTGAACCTCATGGCCACGCTGCTCGGCTATCTGATGGGCAGCGTGCAGACGGCGGCCGGCTACCTCTACGTGCTGAAGTACATGGAGTACTTCGTCGTCTACTTCATGGTCGTCAACAATCTGCGCGATCGTGACCACGCCTGGCGCCTGCTCACCGCCGCCCTGCTCACCGCGGCCATCGTCAGCGTGATCGGCCTGACCCAGATTCCCTCCGGCGCGCGCGTCTCGGCGCCGTTCGAGGGCGAGTCGGGCGAGCCGAACACGCTGGGCGGGTATCTGCTGTTCATGATGGCCATCGTGAGCGGCATCGCGCTCGAGTCCACGCGGCTCACCATTCGCGCCCGGCTCCTTGCGCTGCTGGGGCTGATGGCGGTGCCGTTCGTGTTCACGCTCTCCCGCGCCTCCTACATCGGCGTCATCCCGGCCTTCGTCGCCCTGCTCGCGGTCACCACGCGGCGCCGCACGCTGGTCGCCATCGCGCTCATCGTCGTGATCTGCTCGCCGCTGCTGCTCGTGGCGACGCCGCCGGCGGTCGTGAACCGCGTGCTCTACACGTTCGAGCCGGAGGTCAACCAGGCGACGGTCCGCCTCGGCAAGCTCGGGCTCGATCCCTCGACGTCCGCGCGAATCCTCAGCTTCCGGCACGCCGTCTCGGGCTGGCTCGAGCGCCCGGTGCTCGGCTGGGGCGTCACCGGCTTCGGCTTCATGGACGCGCAGTACGCGCGGGTGCTGGTGGAGACCGGCATCGTGGGGTTCCTCGCGTTCGTCTGGCTCTTGTGGTCGGTGCTGAAGGCCGCGCGGGCGGCCTACCGGCGGCTGGTGGATCCGCTCGATCGAGGCCTCGTGATGGGCTTCATCGCGGGGACCTTCGGCCTGCTCGCCCACGCCATCGGCTCCAACACGTTCATCGTGATCCGGATCATGGAACCCTTCTGGCTCATCGCCGGCATCGTCGTCATGCTGCCGATCTTCCTCGACGAGGAGACGCGCGCGCGGGCGCGTCCCCTGGCGACGACGGTGGCGGCGCCCGTGGTGCGGTGACATGACAGCGGCCGGGAGCCCCGAGACGATGTCCGTCCTCGTCCGCGGCGGCGCCCTGACCCTCGGCGGCTCGCTCCTGGCGCGGCTGGTCAGCGTGGCGCAATCGATCGTCATCGCCCGCGGCCTCGATCCCCACCGCCTCGGCGTCTTCGCGATCGTCAATTACGTGCTCGGGCTCGGCGGCGCGATCGTCGATCTCGGCGTGCCGGTGGCGACGGCCAAGCTCGTCGCGGAGGCGCGCGCCGCGCGGCCGACCGCGCTCCGGCGTCTCGTGGTCATCCTCGTCGGCTTCAGCGTCGTCCTCGCGACGGCCGGCGCGCTGGGACTGCTGGGCGGTGCCGACGCGCTGAGCCGGTTCTATCGCGAGCCGGCCCTGGCGCCGCTGTTCCGGCTGGCCGCCGCGCTGCTCTTCGCCGCGCTCGTCGGCGCGACGCTCGCCAGCGCCGCGCAGGGCGTTCAGCGTATCGACGCGCTGGCCGCCGCCACGGCCGTCAAGGCGGTGGTGGCGCTCGGCGCGACGCTCGTCCTGCTGCCCTCGTTCGGCCTGGTCGGTGTCGTGGTCGCCTCGATCGTCGCCGAGGCGATCGCGTGGCCGCTGGTTGGTCGTCCACTGCGCCAAGCGCTGGCCGCCGCGCCGGCGGGCACCGACGCCGTGGCGGCCGGCCCCACCGTCGCGCGCACGCTGGCCGTCTCGCTTCCGGTCGTGCTCAATGGTCTGGTCGTGTGGGGTGGGGCATGGTTCGTCCGCTCCTATCTCGCCCGGAAGGCCGGTTACGAGGCGGTCGCGTACTTTCACGTCGCCGACGCCTGCGCGCGGCTGCTCCTCCTCATGCCCTCCGCGATGGCCGTCCCGTTCCTTCCCGCGATCTCGGCCTCCGTTGCGCTCGGGCGCGAGACGACGAGCCGCATGATCGAGGGCGGCCTGCGTCTCACGCTGCTGGCCGTAGCGCCGGCGGGTGCGTTCCTCTGCCTGGCCGCGGAGCCGGTGCTCGCCGTCGTGTACGGCGACGTCTACGCGGGTGCGGCGGCCTCGTTGACGGCGGCCCTCGTGCTCGCCGCCGGATTCCAGGCGATGACGGTGATCGTATGGTCCACGCTCGTCGGCGCCGGGCGGACGTGGTCGGGCCTCGCGATGCAGAGTGCCGGTCAGCTCGCGCTCGTCACGGTGACCGCCGTGCTCGTGCCGGCGCTTGGCCTGAGCGGAGTGGCGCTGGCGGCCATCGTGGCTGCGGTGGCGACGGCCGCGCTGGGCCTCACGCTCGTGTGCAGCGAGCTCGGCGTCCGCTTCGCGGCCGTGCGCAGCGCGCTGACCGTCGCCCTCCTCGGCTGGCTGGGCGCGGCCGCGCTGTGGACGGCGGGCGCCACCGGCTGGCTCGCAGCAGTCGCCCTGGCGGCGGCGGTGGTGATGCTGCAGTTCCAGCGCCTCACGCCGGACGAGCGCCGATGGGTGCTCGCGCGCGTGCGGCGGCCGGCTGCGGAGGCCGTGCGCTGAGCGCCTGCGATCTGTCCGTCGTCATTCCCGCGCTCGACGAGGGCGCCAGCATCGGCGACCTCGTGCGGCGCGTGAACGCCGAGGCGGCACGGCTCGGCCTGCGCCACGAGGTCATCGTCGTCGACGGTGGGTCCGTGGACGGCACCCCGCGCTGGGCGACGGAGGCGGGCGCCATCGTCGTGCAGCAGCCCGGCCGGGGGTACGCCGACGCGCTGATGACGGGCTTCCGGCACGCGAACGGCGCGTACGTCGCCTCCATGGATGCCGACTACTCGCACGATCCCGACTTCCTTCGCGCGCTGTGGGCGGCGCGCGACGACGCCGAGCTGATCATCGCCTCGCGCTACGTGGCGGGCGGCTTCGCGTACATGCCCCTGGGCCGGCGGCTGCTGAGCCGGATCCTGAACCGCGTGAGCCGGAGCGTGCTGTCGCTGCCGTTCCGGGACCTGTCGAGCGGCTTCCGTCTGTACCAGCGGCGGGCCCTGGAGGGACTGGTGCCGCGCGCGCGACGCTTCGATGTCCTCATCGAGATCCTTGCGGGCATCCGCGCGGAGGGCTGGCGCGTGAAGGAAGTGCCGTTTCACTACCGGCAGCGCCGGGGCGGGCGGTCGCATGCGGGCATCATCAGCTTCGGCCTCGCCTACGCGCGGACGCTCGGGCGCATGTGGAAGCTCCGCAACTCGCTCGAATCGGCGGACTACGACGACCGCGCGTTCAACTCCCGCATCCCCATCCAGCGCTTCTGGCAGCGCCGGCGCTACGCGATCGTCCTCGGGATGGTCGGCCGCGCCGAATCCGTCCTGGACGTGGCCTGCGGCTCGTCCAAGATCCTGGAGGCGCTGCCGCACGCGGTCGGGCTGGACCTCAGCTTCAAACCGCTGCGCTTCCGCCGGCAGACCAACCGCCTGGTCGTGAACGGCGACGCGCACGCGCTGCCGTTTGCCGACGCCACGTTCGTGGCGGTCATCTGCTCCGAGATGCTCGAGCACGTCCCGTTCGACGCCCGCATCTTCACCGAGCTGGCGCGCGTGCTGAGGCCGGGTGGCACGCTGATCGTCGGCACGCCCGACTACGGCCGCTGGCAGTGGCCGTTCATCGAGTGGTGGTACAACCGGCTGCTTCCAGGCGCCCACGGCCACGATCACGTCGAGCGCTACACCGAGGCGAGCCTCCGCGCCCGGCTCATCGAGTTTGGATTCGAGCCACTGGAGGCCGCCTCGATCTGGCGCGCCGAGCTGATCCTGAGATGCCGGAAGCGGCCGGCGCGGTGCGCGGACGCCTCCGCATGAAGGCATCGCGCTACCTGCTGCTGAGCTACGCGTACGAGCCGGGGCTCACCGCCGACGCCGGAGGGTTCCGGAAACTGTGGGAGCTGGCGGCGGCGCTCGCGCGCCGTGGCGAGGCCGTCGAGGTGCTCTATCCGCGACTGCCAGGACACCGAGCGCTGCGGGCGGTGCCTGCGCGCGGCTACCGCGTCGTCGACCGGCGCATCGCGCGGCCGCTCACGGCGTACGGCTCGATGCTGACGGCGGCGCTGCGGACGCGACCGCGTCCCGACGTCGTGTACTTTCGCGCCGGCGTCAATATCTTGCCCGTGCTGCTGCGGCGCCTGCTGGGCAGCCGCGTGGTGCTGGAGGTCAACGCCGATCCGCTGGAGTTCCTGGAGGTCGAGGAAGCCCGCGCGAGCACGCGCCGACTGGCGCGCTGGACGCTCGGCTGGAGCGCCCGCGCCAGCGATCTCGTCGTCGCGCTCACGCCGGAGCTGGCCCGCCGGCTGATCGAGGAGTACCGCGTGCCGCGTGACCGCGTGGTCGTGATCCCGAGCGCGACCGACCCCGCGCACTTCACGCCGGTGGAGGCGGCCGTCGCGCGCCGGCAGCTCGGCCTCGAGCCGGATCGCCCGACCATCGGCTTCGTCGGCCTCTTCTATCGTCACCAGGGCGTTCCCACGCTGCTCCACGCGCTCGCGAAGCTGCGGCCGGGATTGCCGCGTCTGCTGGCGCTCGTCGTCGGCGACGGGGTGATGCGCTCGGAGTGGGAGGCGACGGCGCGCGCGCTCGATCTCGACGACGCCGTGCGCTTCACCGGTCAGGTCCCGTATGCGAGCGCGCCGCTTCACTTCAACGCCATGGACGTCATGGCGGCGCCGTTCACGGCGCACCGGGGCGAGACGTCGCCGTTCAAGGTCCTCGACGCACTGGCGTGCGCGCGCCCGGTCGTCGCCTCCGATCTGCCGTCGGTGCGGCCGCTGCTCGACAGCGGAGCCCTCGTGCTGGTGCCGCCGGACGATCCGGCGGCCCTCGCGGAGGCGTTGCGCGCGCTCCTCGCCGATCCCGGCCACCGGATCGCGATCGGCTGGAAAGGACGCGGCTGGGCCGAGCGGCACGCGAGCTGGGACCGGGCGGCGGCGGCGCTGGCGGAGGCGCTCGAGCGTCGATGAAGCTCGTCATCGTGACGAAGCGCACGCGCGCGCACGGGCCCGGCGGTGTCGAGGTGTACGTCCACACCGTGGCCCGCACGGCGGTCGAGCTCGGGCACGAGGTGCTCGTCCTCGCCAGCGCGCACCCGCGGGGCGCCGCGACCGAGATGCACGATGGGTATCGCACCGAGTATCTCGCCGACACGCCGGCCGGCGTGTACTCGGCGGCATTCTGGCGCGCGAGTGCGGCGGCGCTGCGACGTCACGCCGGCCACGACATCCTCTACAGCATGAATCTCGCCGGGTATGGCGCCGCGCGGGCCGGTGTGCCGGGGCCCCACCTGGCGTGGTGCACGGGCCGCGCGCTGGCGCACCTGTCCAGCGAGTGGCACGACCGCGCCGGTGTGCGCGCGCTGGCCGCCTATCCGAAGGCGGCGCTCGCGCTCGGCTATTACGCCTGGGTCGAGCGCCGTCTGTACGCGCGCGTCGACGGGCTCGTGGTGGAGGACGTGGTGACCCTCGCGGCGCTGCGCCGCGCCGGGTATCCGGTGCGTCTCGTGCACAGCGGCATCGACACGGCGCACTTCAAGGCCGACGCCGCCCTCCGCCGGGAGAGCCGCGCGTCGCTCGCCATCCCGCCCGATGCCGACGTGCTCGTGATGGCGGCCACCATCAACCGTCAGAAGGGCATCGCCCTCGGCCTCGCGGCCTTTGGCGCGCTGGCCGCCGCGCACCCACGGCTGCACCTGCTCGTGCTCGGCGACGGACCGGAGCGGTGCCGATTGCAGGCGGTGGCTCGCGACGGGCGGGGCGGCGCCCGCGTGCGCTTCGTCGGCGTCGTGGCCGACCAGGAGATGGCGCGCTACTACGCCGCGGGCGACATCCTGCTCTATCCGACCCTGCGAGCGGAGGGGATGCCGCGCGCGATCGTGGAGGGGATGAGCAGCGGGCTGGCCGTGGTCGCCACCGACCGCGGCGGCGTGCGAACGGCCGTGCGCGACGGCGAGACCGGTATCCTGCTCGATCGCCCCTCGCCCGCGGCGCTGGCGGCGGCCGTGGCCAAATTGCTCGACGATCCGGCTCGCCGCCGCGCCCTCGGCGCGCGCGCGGCCGCCCTCATCCGCGAGGAGTTCGAGCTGCGCGCCTCGGTGGCGACGCTGCTCGAGGTCGTGGGTCCGGCGAGGATGCTCGAGCGTGAACGCGCGTAGCGCCGTGCGCCATCTGCTCTCCCTCGCCCCGGTGATCGGGCTGGTGGCCCGACCCGAGACGCGGCCGGACGGCATCAGCGCGATCGTCCGCGTCCGTGGCGACGAGGAGTGGCTGGAGCCGGCGCTGCTGTCGGTCCGCCAGCTCGCGGACGAGATCATCGTGCTCGACAACGGCGCCTCGGAGATGGCGCGGGCGGCGGTCGACCGCGTGGCGCGCGTGCTCGGGCCGCGACTCGTGCGCATCGAGTGCGCTGCCCTCGACCTGTTCGAGGTCTCCAATCTGGGGCTGATGCGCGCGCGCTACCGCTTCATCGTCCGCTGGGATGCCGACTTCGTTGGTCACACCGACGGCGGCGGCAATCTCGCCGACCTGCGCCGCTACCTGCTGGCGCTCGATCGGCGGCGGTACTTCCTGGTGGAGCTGACGGCGGCCGAGGTGGCGGGTGACCTGCGCCACCAGTTTCCCGATCGCAGGCTGCGCCGCGACGGACAGGCGCACACGGCGTCCGCGCGCGCGCGCTTCGTGCGCATCACGCGCGAGACGCCGACCGAGACGCTCAGCGTCGCCGACCGGCCGCTGCGTGAGCGGTCCCGGCTGATGCTCGCCCTCGAGTCGCTGGCGGTGCCGCCGTACTATGCGGTGCTGCGCTGGCCACGCGTGGCCTACTTCCACGTCCACGTGAAGCCGGCACGTCATCTCCTCCTGCGTCACTTCTGGCTCGAGTGGCTGGCGGAGCCGGACACGGCGCGATATCCGACGCTCGAGTCGTACGCGCTCGCGCAGGCCCGCACCCGCTGGGGTATCACCGAGCCCGAGGCGGCGGCCGCCCATCTCGTGCGTCGAGTCTGCGCCGGGCTCGTGCCGTTCGACGCGGCGATGTGTGGTCCGTACCCCGCGCTCCTCCGCCCGTATCTCGAGCGGAGTCGCTACGCCGTCGAGTACCAGGGTGATCAGATCGTGGGCCGGCGGGAGCGCTGACGTGCTGAAGACGGGCCACCGGCTGGACGACGCCGCCATCCGCGCGCGCTATGAGCACCTCGGACACCGCGGTGGTCTCGGGCGACACTTTGCCCGCCGCGTGGTGGCCCTCGCCGGATCGCCCGCCGGGCGCCACGTGGCGGACGTCGGGTGCGGCACCGGCGAGCTGCTGCGCGAGCTGTCGGCGGCGTGGCCGGGGAGCGAGCTGGTCGGCGTCGATTTCGCCGCCTCGCGTCTGCGCACGACAGCGGCGGCGGCGCCGCCGGTCACGCTCGTCGACGCCGACCTCGGCGCCGCGCTGCCGTTCCGCGATGGTGTGTTCGACGCGGTGTTCTGCACCGAAGTGCTCGAGCATCTCAAGGAGCCCGTCCGGTGTCTGCGCGAGATCCGCCGCGTGCTGACGCCCGGCGGGCGCTTGACGTTGTCCGTGCCGAACGCGACGGGCTTCGCGCCGTTCCACCGGCTCGGGCCGCTCGTGCCCGGCGCCTGGCTGCGCGGCAAGCTGTTGCCATACGAGCACCCGGCGAACACCGACCAGCCGATCGACACCTGCTGGACGTTCCGGGAGATCGAGTCCCTGGTCGCCGCGGGCGGCTTCGCCATCGACCGGCGCGACGGGCTTGCCTACTTCCGCTACCTCGAGATGCTGCCGATCGTCCGGAGCGTCTGGCGCCCGCTGGCGCCGGCGGCCGAGCGGATGTTGCCGCGGATCGGCGGCGCGCGCTTCGCCTACCACGTGCTCCTGCGCTGTCGCCCCGCCGGCCGGAGCGTGGCTGCGTGATGACCTGTCCGGTGTGCGGGAGCATCGCTGTCCGCGCGGCGCGCGTGCCGACGGAACCGGCGCTCGTGCGCTGTGCGGCGTGCCGGCTCCTGTTCCGATCCGGCGGTCTCCCGGATCCGCCGCGCGCGAGCTTGTCGGAGCACGAGCGGCAGCTGGAAGAGCGCGTCGCCGCGCGTCGCGCGCCACATTTCGAGCGGGTGCTGCGGACGGCCGGCGCGCCGGGACGCCTGCTCGACGTGGGGGGCGGCGTCGGCGCGCTGGTGCGGCTTGCCGGCGACCGCGGCTGGCAGGCGGTGGGGCTCGACGTCGATCCGGCCGTGGTCGCCTACGCCCGCGCGCGCGGCCTCGACGTGCGACTTGGCGAGCTGCGGGACCTCGCGCTGCCGGCGGGAAGCTTCGATCTCGTGACGCTCTGCAACGTCGTCGACTTCGTCTTCGACCCGGTGGCCGTCCTCGCCGAATGCCGGCGCGTGCTCGTGCCGGGCGGACGGATCTTCCTGCGCACGCCGAACGTGCCATGGCAGCTCCAGGGGGCGCGCGCGACGCGCGTCCTCGCGGGCCTCGGGTTGCGACGGCGGCTCGCCGGGCGCGCGCGCTGGCTGGCCATCTTCCATCGGTCGAACTTCGGCGCGCACGCGTTGCGCATCGCGCTGGCGCGCGCCGGCTTCGACGAGGTCGTGCTGACGAACAGCGTGCCGACGCCGGGCGATCCGTATCTGGGCCTCGGACGCGCGGGCGAGCTCGCGCTGCGCCTGGGCAAGCGCGCGGTGTTCGCCGCCGTCGAGGCGGCGGCGCGCGCGAGCGGCGGACGGTGGCTCCTCGGCCCCTCGATCGAGGCCTGGGCGAGGAAGCCGGCGTGACGCCCGTGGCGCTGGTGCACGTCGCGGAGTCCACCGGCTGGGCGGGCGGGGAGCGCTATCTGCTGGCCCTCGCCACCGAGCTCGACCGCAAGCGGTTCACGCTGTCCGTGATCGTGCCCGACGATGGGCCGCTGGTCGACCGCCTTCACGCCCTGGACGTCGAGACGTGGCGAGTCCCGCTGAACGCGCGGCTCGTCAGCCCGGGTGCGTTCGTCGCGCTGGTCCGGGCGCTGCAGAGCCTGCGGCCGGGCATCGTGCAGTCGCACGGCGCGCGCTCCAATGTCTACACGCGCCTGGCCGCGCGCTGCGCCGGCGTGCCGATCGTGCTCTCGACCGTGCACAACTCGCTGTTCGACTACGAGGTCGGCGGCTGGCGGCGCTCGCTCTACGTGCTCGCCGAGCGCCTGACCAGCCCCCTCGCGAATCGCATCGTCTCGGTGTCGCAGGCGATCGCGCGCGATCTGGTCGAGCGCTACCGGATCGACGCGGCGCGGACGGTGGTCGTGCACAACGGCATCGACGCCTGGGCCTTTCGACCGGCGCGCGATCGCGCGGCGGTGCGCGCCGAGCTGCGCGTGCCGGCCGGCCGGCGCGTCGTCGTGATGGCGGGCCGGATGACGCCGCAGAAGGGCTGGGACGTGCTGCTCGAGGCGGCGGCGCGACTGGCGTCCGTGCGCGACGATATCTTCTGGCTCCTCGTCGGCGACGGGCCGCTGCGTCCGGCGCTCACACGCCGGGCCGGCGAGCTCGGCGTCCGCGCCTGCTTCGTCGGCGCCCGTGCCGACATCGCCGACATGCTCGGGTGCGCCGACGTGGTCGTGCTCGCGTCGCGCTCCGAGGGCCTGCCGTTCACCTTGCTGGAGGCGATGGCGCTCGGCAAGCCCGTCGTGGCCACGCGCGTGGGTGGCGTGCCGGAGGTGGTGGAGGACGGCCGCAGCGGACGCCTGGTGCCGCGCGAGGACCCGGCCGCGCTCGCGAGCGCCGTCGCCGCCGTCCTCGACGCGCCCGACGCGGCCGCCATGGGCGCGCACGGCCGCGCTCGCGTGGAGAGCGCGTTTACGCTCCACGCGATGGTGCGCGGACTCGAGCGCGTCTACGCGAGCGAGCTGCACGCTCACGCCGGGGTCACCGCCTGATGTGCGGCATCGCCGGGTACGTCGGGGGCGCTCCCCCCGAGCTCCTGCCGGCGATGGTGAAGTCGCTCGCGCACCGCGGCCCCGACGACTCGGGGATCCACGTCGACGGCGAGGCGGGGCTGGGCATGACGCGCCTGGCGATCATCGATCTGGTGAGCGGACGTCAGCCGATGGCCAGCGACGACGGCGAGGTCTGGCTCGTCTTCAACGGCGAGATCTACAACTACCGCGCCCTGCGCGCCGAGCTGCAGGCGCGCGGCCACGTGTTCCGCACGCAGAGCGATACCGAGGTCCTGCTGCGCGCGTGGCAGGCCTTTGGTGAGGAGTGCACCACGCGGCTGTCGGGCATGTTCGCCTTCGCGCTGTGGGACGCGCGCCGGCGCCGCCTCGTCCTCGGCCGCGACCGGCTCGGCAAGAAGCCACTCCACTACTGGCAGGGCGACGGGCTGTTCCTGTTCGCGTCGGAGATCAAGGCGCTGCTCTGCCATGCGGCCATCCCGCGCACGCTCGATCCGGAGGCGTTCCATCACTATCTGGCCTTTGGCTACGCGCCGGCGCACCGTTCGATGCTGGCCGGCATCGGCAAGCTGGCGGCCGCTCACGTGGCGGTGGTCGAGAACGGACGGCTCGTGGCGCGCCGCTACTGGTCGCTGCCGCCGGCCGCGCCCGTGAGGGCGGTCGACTTTCGCGACGCCGCCCGCCGTGTTCGGGGTGCCGTCCGCGAGGCGGTGCGCGCGCGTCTCGAGAGCGACGTCCCGCTCGGCGTCTTCCTGAGCGGAGGCGTCGACTCCGCCGCCGTCGTGGCCTGCATGCGGGAGCTGACGTCCGGCCCCATCGCGACGTTCACGGTCGGCTTTGCGGCCGAGGCATCGTTCGACGAGCGCCCGCTGGCCCGACAGGTCGCCGAGCGCTTCGAGACGCGTCATCACGAAGAGGTCCTCGCGCCGGATGTCGCGGGGTTGCTGCCCGGCGTCGTCGAGGCCCTCGACGAGCCGTTTGCGGACTCGTCGGCCATCCCGACCTTCGCGGTGGCGATGTCGACGGCGCGCCACGTCAAGGTCGCGCTGTCCGGCATCGGCGGCGACGAGGCGTTCGCCGGCTACCCGCGCTATCTCGGCGTCCGTCTGGCCGCGCGCTACGCGCGGCTGCCGCGTTCGCTGCGCGCACTGGCCGAGCGCCTCGCGACGCTCGTGCCGGAGTCGGACGGGAGCCGCAACTGGGGAGGCCGCGTCCGGAGATTCGCCGGCGGCGGTGACGCGAGCGCAGCCGCCCGCTACATCGGCTGGACGCGATTCTTCGGCGACGCGGCGCTGGCGGAGCTCGGCACGGCCGCGCTCCGCGGGCGGTGGCGCGAGGACGTGGAGGCGGCGGCGCGCGTCGCCTTCGAGGCGCACGGACACGACGATCCCATCGACGGCGCCGTGCGCACCGATCTCACGACGTACCTGCCGGACGACCTGCTGGTCATGGCCGACCGCATGAGCATGGCGCACTCGCTCGAGCTGCGGGCGCCGTTCTGCGACCACGCGCTGCTCGAGACGTCGCTGGCGCTGCCGCCGGCGGTGAAGCTTCGCGGGGGCCGGCTGAAGGCGGTGCTGAAGGCCGCGTTCGCCGATGTGCTGCCGCCGGCGCTGCTCGCCCAGCCCAAGCGGGGCTTCATGATTCCGCTTGCGCGCTGGCTGCGCCACGACCTGCGCGCGCTCATGGAGGAGCTGCTCGCCCCCGCCCAGGTGCGCGCGCGGGGACTCTTCGAGCCGGCCATGGTGGCGCGGCTCGTCGCCGAGCATCTCGGCGGCCATCGTGCGCACAGCGACCGTCTGTGGACGCTCATGATGACGGAGCTGTGGCTGCGCCGGTACTGCAACCGGCACCGGAGCTAGAACGCCATGCTCGATCCGCTCGACGTGCTCGTCGTCACCGACGCCTCGCCGCCCACCATCGCCGGCGGCGCCGAGCGCGTGCTGTGGGAGCAGGCCACACGGCTGGCCGCGCGCGGTCATCGCGTGCGCGTGCTCGGGCGCGCGCCCGAGGCACCGCCCTCGTACCGCGGCGACGCGCCGCTCAGCGTCACGCATTTCGCCGTGGACCGTCGCCGCCCGCTGGCGTTCGTGCGCAGCGCGATCCTCGGCGCGCGAGCTGCCGGCGCGCGTCTGCTCGCCGAGCGCCGGCCCGACGTCCTGCACGCTCACCAACCCGTCGCCGGCTACGGTGTCCTCCGCTCGGCGGCCGCGCGCGGCGTGCCGGCGCTCTACACGTTCCTCTCGCCGGCGCCCAGTGAATATCGCTCGCGGCGCGGGATGACCTCGCTGCATCGCCGCGGCGTCGGGGGGGCCGCCGCGGCGGTCGCGCTGTGGCTGCTCGAATGGTCGTGCCTGCGCCGGGCCGCTCTCGTGCACGTCCTGAGCGAGTTCTCCGCGCGGCAGCTGCGCTCGCTCTACGGCGTGGCGGGCGCGCGCATCGTCAAGATCGCCGGCGGCGCCGATACCGAGCGCTTCCGGCCTGCCGCCGACCGCGTGGCCGCCCGCGCCGCGCTGGGGCTCCGGCCGCAGGTGACGCTGCTCTTCACCGTGCGGAATCTCGAGGCGCGCATGGGGCTCGACCGTCTCCTGGAGGCGATGGCCCGCTTGCGCTATTTTCATCCGAACGCGCACCTCGTGATCGCCGGCACCGGTTCGTGCGCCGACGCCCTGCGGCGCCAGGCCGCCACGCTCGGCATCGACGACCGTGTCGATTTCGTCGGCTTCATCGATGACAGCCGGCTGTCCGCGTACTATCAGGCCGCCGACGCCTTCGTCCTCCCGACGCGCGAGCTCGAGGGCTTCGGCCTCGTCACCATCGAGGCGCTCGCGTGCGGCACGCCGGTGCTCGGCACGCCGGTCGGGGCGACGCCCGAGCTGCTCACGCCGCTCGACGCGTCGCTGCTCCTCCGCGACGCATCGGTCCCCGGCATCGCCGATGGCCTCGATCGGTTTCTCCGCGCATCGCGCGCCGATCCGGCGGGAGCGGGCGCGCTCCGTGCGTCCTGCCGTCGCTACGCCGAGACGCAGTACGGCTGGGACCGCTCGGTGGCGGCGCTGGAGCGTGCGCTGACGATGGTGGCCCATGCCCCCCGCTCCATCGCGACGCCGGACGAGGTGTCCGTATGAGCCTCCGTGTGCTGCACGTCATCACGCGGCTCACGCTCGGCGGATCCGCGGAGAATACCGTGGCGTCCATGGTGGCCCTCGCCGAGGCGGGGTACGGCGGCCCGCTGGCCGTCGGCTGCGCCGGCTCGGACGCGACCAGCCTCGCCGACGCGCGGCGTCGCGGCATCGCCGTGCTCGACGTGCCGGCGCTCGGCCGCGAGGTGGGGCCGCGCGACATTCTCGCGCTCGCCGGCGTGATGGCCGTCATCCGGCGCGAGCGGCCAGCCATCGTTCACACGCACACGTCGAAGGCGGGCTTCGTCGGCCGGCTGGCCGCGCGCCTGCTGGGCGTGCCGGCCACCATTCACCAGCCGCACGGTCACATCTTCTACGGCTATTACAGCCACGCGCGGACGGCGTTCTACGTCACGCTCGAGCGCCTGGCCGCGCGCTGGACGGATCGCATCATCACGCTCACCGAGCGCGGCACCGAGGAGCACCTGGCGCGCGGCATCGGGCGATCGGGGCAGTACCGCACGGTGCCGAGCGGGGTGCCGACGGCGGCGCTGCGCGCGCGCGCGCCGGTGCGCGCGGCGGCGCGCGCCGCGCTCGGCGTGCCGGCCGACGCATTCGTGGTCGTGGGCCTGGGCCGCCTCGCGCCCGTGAAGGGCTTCGACGTGCTCCTCCGCGCGCTGCCCGCGCTGCTGACCGCCGTGCCGACCGCGCACGTGCTGCTCGTCGGCGACGGGTCGGAGCGCGCCGTGCTGGAGGCGCAGGCGGCGGCGCTCCACGTTGGCGACCGCGTGCGGATCACCGGCGCCGCCGCCGACGTCGCGCCGTGGCTCGCCACCTCCGACGTGCTGGCCGCGCCGTCGCGCAACGAGGGCATGGGCCGGGCACTCGTCGAGGCCATGGCGCTCGGGGTGCCCGTCGTGGCGGCGGCGGTGGGCGGCATACCGGCGGTCGTGACCGACGGCGAGTGCGGGCGCCTGGTGGCGCCCGAGGACCCCGCCGCCCTGGCCGACGCCCTCATCGAGCTGGGCCTCGACGAGGCGCTCTGCGCCAAGCTCGGCGGCGCCGCCGTCCGGCGCGCCGAGGCATTCTCGACTGACGCGGCCAGCGCGGCGATGCGTGCGGTCTACGACGAGGTCGTGCGCGAGAAGCGCCTGCGATGATCGGCCGCGCGCTCGTCGCGCTGCTGGCCGCCATCGTCCTGGCCGCGCCGTCGCGCGCCGACGAGCTCACGCCGGTGCCAGCGGTCGTCCATCTTCACTCCGATCTCTCCACCGGCCGGTACACGATCGAGGAGCTGGCGGAGATGGCCGAGCGAGAAGGCATCGGGGCCCTGCTGCTCAGCGAGAACTATCTGAACCGCGTGGAATATGGCTTGCCGCCGTTCCGGGCGCTCACCCGGGTCCGCCAGGACTCGCCGTCGGTTCACGACCGCCTTGGCGACTACCTCGAGCGGGTGTCGCAGGCGCGCGCGGCGCGGTCGGGCGTGCTGCTGCTGCCTGGTGTGGAGGTGATGCCGCACTATCAGTGGTCGGGCTCGCCGCTCACCCTCGAGCTGCTCGTCTCGAATACGCAGAAGAACCTCCTCGTGTGGGGGATCACGGACCGGGCGACGCTGGCCGCCCTCCCCGTGATCGGCAACGGTGACGGCGGCGAGTACTCGCTCCAGTCACTGCTCGACGCGCTGCCGATCCTGCTGCTCGCGCCGGGCGTCGTCTTGCTGCTCGTCAAGCGGCGTCGCCGGCAGCGCGTCGGCGCCGCCGTGATGGTCGTGCGGGAGCGCCGATGGATCGGCGGCCTCGCCTGCTGTGCGATCGCGGTGCTCGCCCTCGTCCGGGGCTGGCCGTTCACGAACGCCGCCTTCTCGGCCTACGCCGATCACGGGGTCGCGCCGCATCAGGCGGTGATCGATTTCGTCGAGCGGCACGGTGGCGTCGCCGTGTGGTCGTTTCCGGAGGCACGTGACCTCGGCACGGAGAGCGTCGGTCCCGTGCGAGTGACGTGGTCTACCGAGCCGTATCCCGACGATCTGCTGCGTACGTTCCGCTATACCGCCTTCGGCGCCGTGTACGAGGACACGACCCGCGTGGAGCGTCCCGGCGGGGCGTGGGATCGCATGCTCCAGCAGTACGCCGCCGGCGAGCGGAGTCGACCGGCGTGGGGGCTGGGTGAGTCGGGATTCCACGACAGCAACGCCGGCAAGCGCCTGGCGCGTGTGCAGACCGTCTTCCTCGTGCGCGAGCGCAGCGAGGCGGGTGTCCTGGACGCCTTCCGGCAAGGCCGCCTGTACGCGCGGCACCGGAGCTCGCAGACCGCGCTTGCGCTCAGCGACTTCGTGCTGAGCGGCGGCGAGGGGCGAGCCGTCTCCGGCGAGACGATCCGTCCGCCTCTGGGCGCGTTGCTGAGCCTCAGCGTCGGCGTCGACGCCGAGGGCACGGCCGCCGCGGATCTCAAGGTCGTGCTGCTGAAGAACGGCGAGGTTGCCGACGCGTGGACGGGTGGAACGCCGTTCCGCGCGACCTATCGCGAGACGTGGGACGGGCGGCCCGCCGTGTTCCGGCTGGAGGCCCGCGGTGGCGCAGGGCGCCTGCTGTCGAGCCCGATCTTCGTGAGGCGCTCGTGAAGGTCGCCATCCATCAGCCACAGTATCTGCCGTGGCTCGGCTACCTCGCGAAGTGGGCGGCCGCCGACGTGTTCGTGTTCCTCGACACCGTGCAGTACGAGAAGAACGGCTGGCAGAATCGCAATCGTATCCGCACCGCCGACGGCGCCCACTGGCTGACGGTGCCCGTCCACGCGCATCTCGGCACGCCGATCGCCGAGGTGGCCATCGACACGACGCAGCCCTGGCGGGCGCGCCATCTGCGCGCCATCGAGCACGCCTATGCGCGCACAGCGCACCTGGCAAGCCATCACGGCAGCCTCCGCGCACTCCTGGACCTCGACTGGAGGCTGCTGGCGCGGCTCGCGGTGGCGAGTGCCGAGTGGCTCGCGAAGGCCGTCGGGATCACGACGCCGGCGCGGCTGGCTTCCACCCTCGCCGCGGATGGCGGCGACGCGACCGGGCGCCTCGTGGCGATCTGCAAGGCGGTGGGCGCCGACACCTACCTGGCAGGTGGCCACGGGGCCAGATATATGGATGGCGCGCGCTTCAGGGAGGCGGGGATCAGCGTGCTCTACCAGCACTACGAGCACCCTGTATATACGCAGCAACATGGAGAATTCGTGCCGTTTCTGTCCGGCGTCGACCTATTATTGACTCACGGCGATGAAAGCCTCTCCATCCTGCGCCGCGGCGATTCCTGGAGTTTCTGACCTAGGGGGGCCCGAAATGACCCCGGTACCCCCATGCTCGCCGCGGCCCGACAACGGTCAGGCGCGATGAACGTCCTCGCGATTGGCGCCCATCCGGACGACATCGAGTACGGGTGCGGCGGGATGCTGACGAAGTACGCGGAGAAGGGGCACGCGGTCTACCTGTTCATCGCCTCCGATGGAAGCCTTGGCGGCGAGCCGGCCGTCCGGCGGCGCGAGCAGATGGACTCCGCCGTCATCATCGGCGCGCGGGAGGTGTTCTGGGGGGAGTACCAGGACACGGAGATCCCGCTCAACCGTGAGCTCATCGTCCGGCTGGAGACCGTCATCCGACGAGTGGAGCCGCGGATGATCTTCGTCAACTATCCGGACGACACGCACCAGGATCACCGCAACCTCGCGCAGGGCGCGCTCTCGGCCACGCGCTACGTGCCGAACTTCCTCTTCTACGAGGGGCCGACCACGGTCAACTTCACCCCGAACTGCTTCACCGACATCGAGAAGGTCCTCGACAAGAAGCTCGCATGCCTCGAGGCGCACCGCTCCCAGGTGGCGAAGACCAACATCGAGGACCTGACCATCCTCGAGCTTGCCGTGTCCTGCGCCAACTTCCGCGGGATCCAGGCCCGCGTGAAATATGCCGAGGCATTCCAGTCGGTCCGGCTGCTGCTCAACTTGTGATTCCGCACTCCAGACCTTCGATCACCGAGGACGACGTCGCGCGGGTGGCGTCGGTCGTCCGGTCCGCCCAGATCGCGCAGGGACCCGAGGTGGCCGCGCTCGAGCGCGAGCTCGCCGCACGGCTCGGTGTCGAGGCCGCGGCGGTGGTGAGCTCGGGCACGACCGCGCTCGAGCTGGCGTTGCGAGCGCTCGGCGTCGGTGCCGGACACGAGGTGCTGATCCCGAGCTACGTGTGCGACGCCCTGCATCACGCCGTCACTCGATGCGCCGCCCAGCCCGTGCTCGTGGACGCGGACGCCGAGACCTTGTCGCTCTCGGCGAAGGACGCCGAGGCGCGGCTGACCCGGCGCACGCGGGCCGTGATCGTCCCGCACGCCTTCGGGCTGCTCGTGGACCTCGCGCCGTTCCTTGCGCTCGATGTCCCCGTCATCGAGGACTGTGCGCAGGCGCTCGGTGGTGCGCGCGGCGGCCGGCCGGCGGGCGCCGCCGGCACGCTCGGCGTGTGCTCGTTCTTCGCCACGAAGATGATCGCGGCCGGCGAGGGCGGCGCCGTGGTCGGGCCCGCTCGCCTCGTGGCGCGCGTGCGCGAGGCGCGCGAGTACGACGAGTGTGAGCCGTTCGGCCCGCGGACGAACGCCAAGCTGACCGACATGCAGGCCGCCCTCGCGCGTAGCCAGCTCGCGCGGCTCGACGCGTTCGTGGCGCGCCGGCGCGCGATCGCGGCACGGTATCACGCCCACCTTGGTGGTGCCGACTGCCGCCTGCCGAGCGACCCCGAGCGCGCGCACGTCTATCACCGCTTCGTCATCGGCCTCGAGCGGGATCCCGTGACGGTGCAGACGGCGCTGGCCGCGCGCGGCATCGCGGCGCGGCGGCCCGTGTTTCGGCCGTTGCATCGCGCGCTCGGCCTTCACGGTTATCCCGCGGCAGAGCGGCTGTGGGACAGCCGGCTCTCGATTCCGTGCTATCCCGCGCTCGGCGACGCCGAGGTCGATGAGGTGGCGCAGGCGATGCGCGAGGCGCTCGGCCGATGAGCCGGCCGCTGGCCGTCCCGGCCGCCGCCCTCGGAGCGGGCTCCGTGGCGTGGATGCTGGCGCGGGTCCTCGTGCCGGCGATCCTGG
>Ga0075429_100001150_pt1 | contig 21362 bp, 18 predicted proteins | sample RhiMetdeltSRZDD3_FD_75295 | JGI IMG/M metagenome (GOLD analysis project Ga0075429, IMG submission 75295) | Populus rhizosphere microbial communities from Tennessee, USA - Rhizosphere MetaG P. deltoides SRZDD3 | ecosystem: Host-associated > Plants > Roots > Rhizosphere > Soil | place: USA... | reverse complement strand
TTCACCGAGCGGCACTCGTTCCTCATGGTGCCCGAGTCCGGGCAGTGGAAGGTGTGCGGCAACCCGTATTGAGCGCTCGACTCGTCGGTATACTCGCCGGTGTGACCAAGGTCGAGATCGATGATCAGGTTCGGGATCGACTGCGTGCTCTCGCCCAACGGCACGGTAGGAACATGGGCGAAGAGATTGCGGCGCTGGTCGAACTGGCCGAGCAGGCCGACATGTGGCAAGGCTATCGGGGCGCGATGGACGGTCTGAGTCCGGCGATCCGTAGCGACAGCGATGCCCACGCTCGAGCGGCTCTCCTCGCTGCGACAGAGGAGCACCTGCGTGCGACAGCTCGGTGACGTTCACGACCGCACCGACACCGATCCACGTCCGACGCCGCTGAGAGTGGTCGTGGTCTCGCACGACCTCTACAACATGGGCACCGGCCTCGCCTTTGTGTGTCCCGTGTACCCGGATGATGGCTCCGCTTCCGCCGACTACCCACTCTTCGTGCATTGCCAGGTCGCGGGAGCCTCGGCTTTCGTGATCCCTGACCAGGTGTACCGGATGCCTGTCGCCGGTCTCGGCGATAGACCGGTCGATCGGCTGGCGCCGCCGGTACTGGAACGTATCCGCGCGACGATCCGTGGGATCTTTGCCTGACGGAGTCTAGAGGCGGTGGGGTGGGGTGTTGCCAGCGGCCACGATGGCGCGACGCACCGGTACGACCAGCAGGAGCACGAACCCCACGGCGAAGAAGAACAGCAACGACACCAGGCCGATGCGGTAGCTGTTGGTGATCTGGAAGACCACCCCGAACGCGATCGGTCCCAGCCAGCTCGTGCCCTTGTCGCTGATCTCGTAGAAGCCGTAGTACTCGCCTTCCCGCCCCTTCGGGATCAGCTGGGCGAATAGCGACCGGCTCAGCGCCTGGCTGCCGCCGAGCACCAAACCGATGGCCGCGCCGAGGATCATGAACTGTAACGGCGCCTCCTTCGGCAGCCGGAACGCGGCCAGGATCACGAACGTCCACAGCACGAGGCTGAGCAGCAGCGTCTTCCACGCGCCGATCCGCTTGGCCAGCGCGCCCAGCAACAACGCGCCGCCGAACGCGAGGAACTGCACCATGAGGATCGTGACGATCAGCGTCTCCTGCTTCAGCAGGAGCTCCTTGGTGCCGTACACACTGGCCAGCGCGATGACCGTCTGGATGCCGTCGTTGTAGATCAGGTAGGCGAGCAGGAAGAACAGGGTCAACGGGTACGCCCGCATGCCGCGCAGGGTGTGCCGGAGCTGGCGGAACCCGTCGGACAGGGGGTTGCCGCGGGCCACCCCCTCGAGCGGCGGCCGGTCCCGCAGCCACCACAGCGGCAGCAGCGTGAACAGCGCCCACCACACGCCGGCCGACACGATCGACCAGCGGGCCAGGTCGAGGGTGCGCTGGTCGTCGCCTTCGATGCTGAACATCGACACGACGACCAGGTTCAACGCCAGCAGCAGGCCGCCGCCGAGGTAGCCGATGGCCCAGCCGACGCTGGACACCCCGTCGCGCTGGTCCGGCCCGGCGATCTGCGGCAGGTACGAGTTGTAGACGACGATGCTCGCCCCGAACGCGATGTTCGCCAGCAGGAACAGTCCGCCACCGAGCAGGTACCGGTCGCCGGTGACGAACAGCATGCCCCCCGTCGCCGCGGCACCGGTGAACGCCATCACCGCCAGCAGCCGCTTCTTGTGCGCCGACCGGTCCGCGATGGCACCGACGACGGGCAGCACGAACACCGTCAGGAACACCGACAGGCCGACCAGGTACGGGAAGTACGAGCCGGCCGCCACCGTCAGACCCAGCGGGTGTACCGATCCCCGGCAGTCATCGGCACCCAGCTCGCAGCCGGCGGCGGTCTCCGCCACGGCGGTCAGGAACGGGCCGAGGAAGACGGTGACGACGGTGGTGGAGAACGCCGAGTTGGCCCAGTCGTAGAGGTACCAGCCGGAGCGTTCCCGGCGAGTGCTCAGCGGCTGGTCCTCCACTGTGGACGGTACGGCGGTGTCGACCATGTCTGCCTCTCAGCCGGGCCAGTGACCGCGCTCGAGGTACACGTCGCGGAGAACTTCCAGGTGATCGGTCATGATGCCATCCACACCGAGATCGAGTAACTCGTGCATGACGGCAGGGTCGTCGACCGTCCAGACATGGACCTGAAGGCCCAGCTCGTGCGTGTACCGGACGAAACGCCGGTCCACCACCCGGATGCCGCGGTAGCGCACCGGCACCTGGACCGCCACCACCGACGGCGGTACCTCGACGCGGCGGCGGCCGGTGCGCGAGGCCCACCACAGTCGAGCCACCTCCCGGGTGCCGAGCGAGGTGACGACGGTGTCGCCCAGCTCGGCACGCATGGCCGCGAGCCGGGCGTCGCTGAACGAGGCGAGCAGCACCCGCGGCTGAGCCCCGGTACGGCGTACCGCGTCGATGGTCGGCCCGACGGCCCGATTGGCCTTGACGTCGATGTTGAACCGTGCCTCCGGCCACGCGTCCAGCACCTCGTCCAGCCGCGGTACCGCCGCCGCCCCGGCGACGCGGACCGTGGCCAGGTCCGCCCAGCGCACGTCGGCAACCCGGTCCCGCCGGCCGGTCATCCGGGCCAGCGACCGGTCGTGGAAGACCACGGACACCCCGTCGACGGTGGCGTGCACATCGGTCTCCAGGTACCGGTAGCCGAGGTTCACCGCCCGCCCGAACGCGGCCGCGGTGTTCTCGTCACCGGTCGCCGCGCCGCCGCGATGGGCGAACGCCAGGGGTGGATCATCGAGGTAACGCACGCGTGCAGTATGCCCTGGAGCAGACAGTAAGGTTGCCGCATGCGGGTGCTCGCCATCGACTTCGGCACGTCCAACACCGTGGCGATGGTGCAACTCGACGACGGCCGGACCCGCCCGCTGCTGTTCGACGGAACGCCGCTGCTGCCGTCCGCGGTCTACCTGGATCCGGACGGGCGGCTGCTCGTCGGCCGGGACGCCGAACGCAGCTCCCGGCTGGACCCGGCCCGCTACGAGCCGAACCCGAAGCGCCGCGTCGACGACGGCACACTCCTGCTCGGCGACGCCGAGCTGCCCGTGCCCCGGGTGGTGGCCGCGGTGCTCGCGCACGTGCTCACCGAGGCCCGCCGGCAGCTGGGTGCGGCGCCGCAGGAGGTACGCCTGACCCACCCGGCGCGGTGGGGCGAGCGGCGCCGCGCGGTGCTGCTCGAGGCCGCCCGGCTGGCCGGGCTCGTCGAGGTGCGGTTGGTGGCCGAGCCGGTCGCCGCGGCGTCCTACTACACCGCGGTCCTCGGCTCGGCGCTGCCGGTGGCCCGCGCCCTGGCCATCTACGACCTCGGCGGTGGCACGTTCGACGCGGCCGTCGTGCGGCGCTTCGCCACCGGCTTCGAGGTGCTCGCCGAGGGTGGCATCCCGGACCTCGGCGGGCTGGACTTCGACCACGCGGTCGTGGAGCACCTCGGCCACGGGTTGGTCGACGATCCACAGTGGACACGGCTGGTGGCGCCGGCCGACGCCGCGGACCGCCGCAACCGCCAGCAGCTCTACGACGACGTGCGGGGCGCCAAGGAGACGCTGTCGCGTACCGCCAGCGCCGACGTGCACCTGCCGGCCGTCGGCACCGACGCGCACCTGACCCGCGACGAGCTCGAGGCGCTGGTCCGGCCGTACCTCGAACAGACCGTGACCTGCCTGGCCGAGACCGTGGCGCGGGCCCGGCTGGCCCCGGCCCATCTGGTTGGCATCTTTCTGGTGGGCGGGTCGAGCCGCATCCCGCTGGCCGCGCACCTGATCCACACCGCGCTGGGCATCGCGCCGACAACCCTGGAACAGCCCGAGACCGTCGTCGTCGAGGGCGCGCTGTCCGTGGGCGCTCCGGTCGCGGCGGCTCCGGTACCGGCGCAGCGCCCCGCCCACTCCGGGGTTCCCCGGGCCGGTGTGCCGGCGCCCGTGTCGCCGCCGGTACAGCGGGTGCCGGCCCAGGTGCAGGTACCGCCGCGGGCGGTCGCGGCCGGCCCGGTACCGGTCTCGCCGCCGCCGTTGCCGGACCGGCCGTTCACCCCGACGCCGGCGCCGCAGTACGGGCTGCCCGAGTCCGGCACGCCGGTCTCGCCGCTGCCGTCACCGCAACCGTCGCCCGTGCCGGTGCCGCCGGTCGACAGAGGCCGCTCGTGGTACGAGGACCCGGTACGGCTGGCCACCGCCATCGTGCTGGCGCTGGTGGTCGTGGCGTTCCTGATCCTGATCGCGATGTTCGTTCAGTTCTAGGACGGGGACCACCAGCGGGCCAGCGCGGCCGTGGCCGGGTCCTCGGAGTCGACGAGGGTGGCCCACGGGTCGACACCGGCGGGCAGGTCGAGGGCCGCGTAGCCGTACAGGTCCGCCACGTCCACCGACGCCACCGGGCTGACCGGCTCGGTCGGCGGCGCGGCGCCGAGCAGCTCCGGGTCCGTCCACGGTGGACCATCGACCGGCTCGGGCAGCTCGCCCAGGTCCAGGCTCGGCGGGAACCGCGGCTCCGCCCACTCGTAGCTGTCGACCAACGCGTCCGGGTCGGCACCGAAGGTGGGTTCGGCCGCGGCGGCGAACTCCACCGCGTCGGGAACGTCGTCGTGCAGCGGCTCGTCCACGAGGGCATCGACATGGGTGTCCACGTGCGCGCCCGCGCCGGTGTCGACGAGCCCGGACAGGTCGTGGGTGGCGCCGAGGTCGTCGTCGACGTCGTCGGCGAACCACGGCTGCTCGTCGTCCGGCAGGTCCGGCGGGGAGTGGTCGTGGCCGCCCAGGTCGGCGGTGTCGGCACTACCCAGATCGTCGAGGTCGTCGGCGCCGTGGTCGTCGTCGGCCCAGTCCATCCAATGGTCCATCGCCACTCACTGCCTTTCTGGCGCCGCGGGGGCGAGCTGCCTGGCCCGGACGAGTACCTCGTCGAGCTGCTTCACACGGGTGCGCAGGGTCTCGCGTTCCTGCTGCAGTGCCGCCTTCTTCTTGGCCCGGCTGGCCTTGTCGTCGGCCATCGCCTTGTCGATCTCGGCGATGTGCGCGTCGAGCTGCTGCAGCCGGCGCTCGATCGCGTCGTCGAGTGCCAGCGTCAGCGCGTACTGCAGGTCGGTGAATCTGTGCATGACCTCGTCGGACAGTGCGGCCCGGGCTTCGCTGAGGACCTCCCGCAGCCAGGTCCGCGCCTGCTGTCGGTCGCTCTGTACCCGGCGCCGGTAGATGACGAACGCCCCTGCAGCCAGGCCCAGCCCGATGCCGGCGAACGGGACCAGCAGGCTCGCGCCGGCGACCGAACCGACGCCCAGCGCGGACGCGCCCAGCATCGCGCCGCGGCCGGCCATCATCGCCATCCCCGCCGACGACACCGCGATCATCACGTTGTCCGGGCCGGCGCCGTCGCGGCGCGGCTTGGAGCTCAGCGCGTGCCGCAGGGTGGCGTTCAGCCTGCGCAGTACGTGCTGCAGCTCGTTGGGCCCGAACACCTGCGCCAGAGCCCGCTCGCCGACCTTGCGGAAGCGGTACTCCAGGTCCTGCGACAGCCGCACCGACAGCGCGTACAGCGCCCGGTCCACCTCCTGCGGCAGGGCCTCGAGATCGCCCCGCTTGCCCTTGTCGATGCGGGCGAGGAAGGCCTCCTGCAGTTCGGTGAGGTACGTGCGCAGCCGCGCCGTCGCCTCCACCCGCGCCCGCTGCGTCTCGGTGTTCAGCGCCAGGGACCACTGCCGCGACTCGGTGCGCTTGCGCGCGGCCAGCCCGGCGCGTTCCTGCTTGGCCCGTTCGACCTCGGCCGGGTCCGGGTCGGTGGCCCGGATCCGGTCTGCCACGGCCAGGTCCAGCCGGATGATCTCGCTGCGTACCGAGCGCAGCACGTTGGCCTGCTGCAGGGTGTGTCCCTTGCCGGCCAGCTCGACGAGGGCGTGCTGCAGGTCGGCGATGCGCGACTCGGCGACCAGCTCGGCCGCTGCCCCGCCGACGGTCATCGCCAGCTCCGCCAGCCGGGGGGAGACCGGGAACCACGGCGCGGTACCGAACCGTGGCGCGTGCGCCTGCAGCTGCGCCTTGTTGTCGGCCAGGATCGTGCGCCAGCCCGGGTAGGCGTCCACTTTGGTCAGTGCGAACAGGACGAAGTTGACCCGCTTGCTCGCTTCGATGAGGAAGTCCAGCTCCGGCTTGGCGAACGGCGCCGACGCGTCGACCACGAACACCAGGGCCGTGGCGCGTTCGACCGCGTCGAGCGCGACCTCCGCGTGCAGCGGGTCCAGGCCGCCGGTACCGGGCGTGTCCACAAGGGACAGGTAGGCCAGCAGCGGCGCCGAGTGGTGGACCTCGATGCGCCGGGGTGGCCGGATGCCGTCGGGCAGCTGGCCCAGCACGGTACCCCAGTCGCGCAGGTCACCGAGGCTGAGCGGTACCGGGTCCTCCCGGCCGGGCAGGTAGGCCCGCGCGCCGTGCGACGGGGAGTGCACGAACTCCAGGTACGTGGCCGTGGCCACCGCGGCGTCCACAGGGGACAGATTCGGTACCCCGATCAGCGCGTTGGTCAGCGCGCTCTTGCCGCGTTTGGTCTCCCCGACGAGGACGAACACCGGCCGGGTCAGCTCGCGCCGGCGCAGCGCCTCGACGTCGGCGGCGGCATCCGGGTCGACCTTGCGCAGGAACGCCAGCCCGGTGTCGACGGCATTGCCGACCTGCGTACCCAACACATCTACGCTCATTGCGCCGCCCGTACCCGTTGCGACAAGAGATAGAAGCCGCGGTGCGCGACCAGGGCGACCCGCGACTGGGCCGGGCTGGCGCCGGCGACGGCGTACACCCGCCAGCGGGTGGCGGCCTCGAGCGCGGCCTGGGCGAGCTGCTCGGGTGTGGCGGCGGGCTGGTCGAGGATCCACGCGGCGTCGGTGGACAGGGCCAGCCGGGTCAGCTCCTGCTCCATGGGGTCCGGCAGGTCCACCGCCCCGGTGGTGACCTGCTGGGCCACCTCGAGCAGCCGCAGCCGGTGGTACTCCGGCTCCTGCAGCACCCGTTCGATCGCGTCGCGCAGCAGCTCGCGGTCGAACGGACGGTCGGCGGCGCTCGCGACCTTCTCGAGCACCGACAGCGCCCAGCCGGCCTTGATGGCATCGGTGCGCCAGCGGAAGGCCAGCTCGAGCGTCTGCCGCAGGCGCAGCAGACCGGAGGCTTGGAACAGCATGCGTACGAGGTCGCCGCTGGCCAGCTGCGGCCGGGCGACGAGCTGGGCGAGGGCGAACGCGATGCCGTAGAGGTCCAGCAGCCGCAGCAGCCGGTGGCGCTGCTCCCGCGGGACGGGGCAGTCCCGGTTCGTGAACAGGTCGACCGAGGCGAGCAGCACGGTCCGCTGGTCCTGCGGCAGGCGGGCCAGAACCCGCAGCGCCTCGCAGTCGGCGGCGGTCAGCCGGCCGGCCTCGGTGGTCTCGGCGAGCAGGCCGACGACCGGTACGACGTCGGAGACCACCCGGCGCAGCACCTTGGCCTGGTCGACCGCCAGGGGTTGGGCCACCGGCCACGGGTCGGCACCGCCGCCGACGAGCTTGTCCACCTTGTTGAACAGGCCGATCGAGTTGATCGGGTTGCTGGCCAGCCGGGCGGAGACCGCGCGGAACGCCTCGAGGGCGGCGACGTCGTCCTCGCGTACCGACTGGGTGAACACGTACACGATCGCCTCGGCGCCGGACAGGGCACCGGCCGAGTCCTCGTCGAGGTCGTCGTCGATCGGCGCCTCGTTGAACAGGAACCGCCGCGCGCCGGCGGAGACCAACGTGTTCGTCGACGACAGGCCAGGGGTGTCGACGACGGTCAGGTCGCGCAGGTGGTCGCTGGTCAGGGTGACGTCGACGTAAGAGATCTCCGACCGCGGTACGTTCAGCCGCTGCGGGATCATCCCGGCCTCGTCCAGCGGCAGGCTGACCCGCTGGCCGTCGCGGCGTACGACATCGACGCGGTCGGCCGTGCCGTACCGGAACTGCGTCACGATCCGTGTGCACTCGCCCACCTCGGTGGGCGCGACCCGGCGGCCGATCAGCGCGTTGACCAGGGTCGACTTGCCGGCCTTGAGCCGGCCGGCGATCGCCACCCGCAGGGGTTCGCCGAGCCGCCGCCGCACATCGAGCAACTGGGCGGCGGTAGCGGGACCCACCCGCTGACCCGCGTCGTCACAGAGAGTCGCGACTCGGGTGCTGAGGGGTCCGGTAGCCATGGTGCTCAGCGCGTGCGGTTTCGCCGGCAGTGCCGGAGAGTAACAATGGCGAAGTCCATCCTGCACTCCTTCCGACACCAGCGCAGCCTGTGGCACTACCAGCGACCACACTACGAATATCCTGCCCGCGCAGGATCCCATCTTCGTGCCAGTGTCCTGGCGGAGGTAGGCGTGCGTTACGCACCCGGTAGCGAACTGGCGGGTCGGCCCCAAGCGCCGACGCGCCGGTCCGTGCCGATCCAGGGTGCCGGCGACGTGCGATCCGCCGCCGCCGCGGCCCTGGCCACCCCGGGCCTCGTCGTGATCACCGGCAGCCCCGGGGCCGGCCGCAGTACCGCGTTGAAGGCCATCGGCGAGGCGTTCCGCGGGCCGGTGTTCGCCGGCGGCGGGCTGGCCATGCTGGCGACGGTACCGGCGCTCGCGTTGGCCCGCGCGGTCCGCGCCCGGCTACCCGGGCAGGACACCGCGCTGCTGGCTGAGGCGGTGCGTTCCCGGGTACGCGCCGGCCTGCTGCTGCTCGACGACCTGCAATGGGCCGACCCGGCGACGATCGCCGCACTGCCCGACATCGCCGTGCACTGCCGGGTCGCCGTCGCCCTGCGCACGCCGCACCGGCTGCCCGCCGACGCCGAGGCCGCGCTGCGGGCCGCGGCCGCCGGGTGGTACGTGTTGCCGCCGCTGAGCGCCGCCGACGCCGAGGCGCTGGCCCGCCAGGTCGCGCCCCGGCTCAGCCCGGCCGAGGTGGCCGCCGTGGTCCGCCGCGCCGGTGGGGTACCGCTGGCCGTCGAGTCGCTGGCCCGGCACGCCGCCGTCCGACCGTCCACAGTAGAGGAAGACACGGAGCGGGACGACCTCACGTATGCCGTCGCCACCGCGCTGGCCGACCTGAGCCGCCCGGCCCGTACCGCGATGGCGGCACTGGGCCTGCTGGGCCGGCCGGCCGCGGCCACGCTGCTCGGCGACGGCGTCGACGAGCTGACCGGGGCCGGTCTGGTGCAGCGGGACGGCGACGTGCGGCCGGTGTCGCCGTACGTGGCCGAGGTCGCCGCCGGGCTCCTCGACCCGGATGCCCGCCGCGCCCTGCACCGCCGGCTCGCCGGGCTCGTGCCACCCGCCGAGGGCGCCCGGCACTTCGCGGCGGCCGGCGACACCCAGGCGGCGTACGCCCGCGCGGTCGTCGCGGCGGCCGCGGCCCGCACCGGCGGTGAACGCGCCGACCTGCTGGTGTTCGCCTGCCAACTACCTGGCGTGGACGTCGACCCGCGGGCCCGGCGCGATGCCGCGGCGGCCGCGATCGCCGCCGGGCGTCCCCGCGCCGCCGTGGGCGTGCTGCGGGCCGACTTCGACCCGGCGGCCGCCGCCTTGCGCGGCGAGGCGCTGGTGCAGGCCGGCGATCCGGCCGCGGCCGCCGCCGAGGTGGCCGCCATCGGCGACGACGCGGATCCGGCGCTGCTGGTCACCCGGGACCGGGTACGGCTGCTCGCCGGGCAGGCCACGGTGGCGGAGGTACTGGCCCGCCACGGCGACCCCCCGGCGCATCCCGGACTGCGGAGCGCCGTGGCCGCCCGGCACGCCACCGACCGGGCACCCGGCTGGGAGTGGGGCCTGGCCAGCGCCGCCGAGGAGGCCGCGGCGACCGGGGACCTGCTCACCGCACGGTGGTGCGCCTGGTTGCTGGTGGAGACCCTGGCCGCGGACGCCCGACTGGCCGAGGCGGCACAGACCGCGGACAGCGCCGCACAGGCCTGCGCGGCCGACCTCGCGTACAGCTGGCAGACCCGGTTCCTCGCCGCCCAGCTGTGGTGCACCGCGCTTCGCGGGGCTGACCTCGACGGCGTCGTACGCCGGGCCGGCGACCTCGTCGACCGGACGCTGCCGGCGCAGGCCCGCGGCTACGCCGTCGCGGCGGCGAGCCTCGCCGAAGCCGACAGCGGCCTGCTGGCCTCGGCCCGCAGCCGGCTCGCGTCGCTGACCGCCGAGACCAGCCGCGACCTGCCCGGCGCCGTCACCTCGGTCCGGGACTGGGTCGCGCAGGAGGCCGCCTGGCTCGACGGGCAACCCGAACACGCCACCGCCGCACCGTCCCCGCCGCACGCGGCCCGCCTCGTCGACGGGCTGCGCCGGATCACCGCCCGGTGGGCGGCCTACGACGCCGGCGACCTCGCGGCCGAGGACCCGGCCGCGCTGGACAACGCGCCGGTAGCCGTCGAGCCGCTGACCCCGGTGCGCCGCACGCTCGAGGCGTGGGCCGCCGCCGACGGCGACCCCGAGGTGTTCGCCGAGGCCGCCGCTGCCTGGCACGACCTGGCCGTCCGGGAGGAGGTGCGCTGCCTGCTCGCCCACGGGCTGCACGAGAACGAGCCGCAAGCCGCCGTACCGCCGCTGCTGGCCGCCGAGCGCCTCGCCGAGCAGGCCGGCCTCGTGGTGCTGCTCGGCCGGGCCCACCGGGCGCTGCGCCGGCACTCCGTCCGGCGCGACGTTCGCGGCCCACGGGCCGGCGGCGAGCTCACCGACCGGGAACGCGACGTGCTGCGCCTGGTCGCGCACGGCGAGCCGACCCGGCGCATCGCCGGCCAGCTGGGCATCTCCACGGAGACCGTGGAGACCCACATCCGGGCCGGGATGCGCAAGCTCGGCGCCCGCACCCGCACCGAGGCGGCCGCGATCGCCTTGGAGGTGCTCGCGTGAGTGAGCCCTCGTGACCTCGCCGCCGCGCTACCTCGTCGCCACGGCCGCTGACGCCACTACCGTCCTGCGCCGGCTGGCCCGGGCCGGCTGGCAGACCCGCGAAGGCTTCGCGCTGACCGAACCCACCTGGGACCTGACCGCCGCCCGGCTCGTGGTCTTCGGCCGCGTCACCGACCTCGAGACCGCACAGTTGGCCGTGCACGCCGCGGCCCGCGGCGCCGGGGTGGTCGCGATCGCCGACGTCGGTAGCGACGTCGGCCGGGCGCTGCTGGCCGACCTGTCCCGCATAGGCACCGTCGTACGGGACGTGGACACCGACAACGAACCCGCCGACGGCGCACTGCCGCTGACCCCGGAACAGCGGGCACTGCTCGACCGGCTGGCCAACGGCGAGACCATCGCGGCCGCCGCGGCCGCCGAGTTCCTCTCGCTGCGCACCGCCAACCGCCGCATCGCGCAAGCCCGGGAGGCGCTGGGGGTCCGCACCACCCGCGAGGCGGTGCTGGCGTACCTGCGCCAGCGCAGAGCCGGCCGCCGCCCCTGACGGGGTCAAGCCCGGCGGGTGCGGGTGCGGCTCGTGCTCGTGGGGCGCGTCGGGTCGACGTAGCGCGGCAGCTCCGGCTCGCCGACCCGCAGCGGAACCAGAGTGGTCACGATGCCGTCGAGGATCCGGTCGGTGGCCCGGGCGGCACTGCCGGGCAGGGCACCCGTCAGGCCGGCCAGATCCACCGGCGACCCGAACGCCACCCGGACCACCGGCCGGCGGACCACAGCCCGCAGCAGCGCACGGACCATGCCCTTCGGCGCCGTGTACGGCAACACCTCGTGTGGCCCCCACAACGCGACCGGTACCACCGTCGCCCCGGTCGCGAACGCCAACCGTGCCAGCCCCGTCTTGCCGCGTTCCGGCCACATCGCCGGGTCGAGGCCGATGCGCCCCTCCGGGTACCCCGCGACGACCGACCCTTCGGTCACCGCCGCGGCGGCCGTGGCCAACGCGTCGGTGACGCTCGCCGTGCCCCGCTCCACCCGGATGTGCCCGCAGGCGCGCATCAGCGGACCGACTATCGGCGCCCGGAACAGCCCACCCGTAGCCATCACGCGCGGCGCGACCCGCCGGGTCCAACAGGCGGCCGCCAGCACGATCGGGTCGAACGGGCTGACATGGTTGACCGCCAGGATCAACGGTCCGCGGCGCAGGTCCTCCGGCACGTCACCGCTCACCCGCAGCCGGCACACCGCGGCGACGATGGCTCGGGCCAGCAGGAGCGCAGCCCGCCACAGCACCGGCGGCCGCCACCGGGTCGGCACCGACACCGTCATGGCGTCCGATCGTGCCATGGCCGGTCGAGCGCCGCTCAGACGGTCCGCAGCTCCGCCAGCTTGGCCTCGATCTGCTCCAGCTCGGCGCGCAGCCGGGTGGCCTGGTGCTCGGCGTCGTTGCGCTCGGCGGTCAGGATCTGCTCCACCGCGTCGTGCACGCCGGGAGCGTCGAGCAGGCTGACCATCTTCAGCGCGTCCGAGGGCCGGATCGGATGCGGCTTGGCCAGGGCCTTGGTGCCCTGCATCGCCGCGACCGTCCAGTCGCCGTCGACGTAGGCCAGTGTGACGGTCAACGCCGCCGGCACCTTCGCCTTCGCGGCCTTGCCAACCGCCTTGCGCACCGGCTTGCCGTTGACGTGCGCACCGTCGGGCTGCCCGCCGTTGACCTCCGCCGCCGGGGTCGCGGGCACCTCCACCTCCGACATCTTCTTCTCCTCCTTGCGGGGCGCGGGCACCTTCGGGTTCTCCCGGACGATCTTCAACTCGGGTTGGGGTTTGTCGGGCGCGGGCGCCTTCGGCTCGGCCTTCCGGGCGGTCGAGCCCCGGCCCGGCACCATGAGGTCGGCGGGGGAGAAGGGGAGCTCGTCCTTGCCGAAGCGGACCACGACCCACTCGTCGGACAGCTCCGGGTCGGTCAGCGCGACCACATGTCCGGCCTGTCCGGACATCTGGCCGGCCGCCTCGTTGAACTGCACCCTCGGCTTGCGGCCCGCGGCGAGGGCATCACGGATAGTCTCCAGATCGTCGCTGGACAGCCCGCGGACGGGGCTACGCGCGGCGGCCATCAGCATCCCTCCGTACAAGTGTTTGACTACTCCAGCTTCCTACCAGACCGGACCGACACTTCCGGCGACGACACTCCGGGGCGGTAGCGTCACGCTGCCCGGTACGCCACCGCCAGGACCGTCGACAGCTCCACGTCGACGTAACCGCCGTGCCGGTCGATCGTCCGTGCCACGTCGGCGAACACTCGTTCGCGCAGGTCGGCGTCGAGCATCCGCTGCGCGGAGTAGGTACCGGCCAGCGCCAGGTAGCGCTCGGTGGGGAAGCGCACCAGCGACTGGAACACGTGCGCCGAAACGCCGGTGAACAGGTCTGTGCCGGCCAGCTCCACAGCGAACCACTGGCGCATCGGCTCCCGGTCGCTCAGCGCCGGCTCGGAGATCAGCTCGGGCGCGAGCCGGTGGTAGACCGCCTCCACCCGCTCCCGCAGCCCGTCGTCGGCGAATAGGTACGCGTGGCCGAACAGGGCGATCACGCCACCCGGCCGCAAAGCCCGGTACGCCAACCGGCAGCGGGTCGGCGCATCGATCCAGTGCCAGGCCTGCGCGCAGTAGAGCAGGTCCACCCCGCCGTCGGGTGGCGACCAGTCCTCGAACCGTTGGACCTCGACGGTGACCTCCGGCCGGTCGGCGAACCGGGCGGCCAGCACGCCGGCCATCGCGGGATCCGGCTCCACACAGGTGATCAGCAGCCCGGGCCGGGCGAGCGCGACCGTGGCCTTGCCGGTACCGGCGCCCGGTTCCACCGCGGTGGCGACGGGGGAGTCCACGGCGGCCAGCACGGTGTCGACCAGCTCTGGCGGGTAGCCGGGCCGCACGTCGTCGTACACGTCGGCGACCTCACCGAAGACCCGACCCCGCTCGCGCCGCATCCGGTGACGCTACCGTGTGTCCATGGTGGACCGCGCGTTGGTTCTGGGCGGTGGTGGCGTCACCGGCGTCGCCTGGGAGTTGGGCATGCTGGCCGGCCTGGCCGAACACGGCGTGGATCTGAGCGGCGCCGATCTCGTCGTCGGTACCTCGGCCGGTGCCCTGGTGGGCGCCCAGCTGACCAGCGGGGTACCGGTGGAGGAGCTGTACGAAACCCAGTTGACCGGTTACGGGGACGAGGTGGCCGGCCGGTTCGGCGGGTGGCTGATAGCCCGGTCGATGTGGGCGGTAGCCGGCCGTCCGGCGCGTACCGGGCGGATGCGCCTCGGGCGGCTGGCACTGGCCGCGCCACCGGAGCACGAGGCCCTGTGGCGTACCGCGATCGGAACTCGGCTGCCCGTGCACACCTGGCCGGACCGCCGGCTGTTGATCACCGCGGTGGACGCCGAGACGGGGGAGTTCGTCGCCTTCGACTCCGACAGCGGTGCCTCGCTGGTCGACGCGGTCGCCGCCAGTTGCGCGGTACCGGGCGTCTGGCCGCCGGTGACCTTCCAGGGCCGGCGATGGATGGACGGCGGTACCCGCAGCCCCGCCAACGCCGACCTGGCCGCCGGATCCGACCGGGTCGTCATCCTCGCGCCGATACCGCGTGGGTTCACCCGGCGGTCCGGGGTCGCCGCGCAGGCCGCCGAACTGGCGGGCCACGGCAGTGTCGTCACCATCGCACCGGACCGGGACGCGCGCCGGGTCATCGGCCGCAGCCTGCTCGACCCGGCCCGCCGGGCACCCGCGGCTCGCGCCGGCCGGGCGCAGGCGGCTACTGTCGCCGCCGACGTGGAACGCGTCTGGTCGGATGGTCGATAACAAACATTATGTCAAGTAGAGCGTGGTGGTGGACCGCGACGGCCGCCCTCGTCCTGGCCGGTACCGCCGGGCAGGTACTCGCCTGGGTGCGTGACCGCGCGTTCTGGGGCGACGAGCTGTACATCGCGATCAACCTGCGGTCCATGAGCTACGGCGAGCTGACCGGGCCCCTGGCCTATTCGCAGGCAGCGCCGGTCGGCTGGTTGTTCGGTGAGAAGTTCGTCTACGAGACGCTCGGCGGCGGCGAACGGATCCTGCGGGCACCGTCGCTGGTCGCCGGCATCGTGACCCTCGTGTTGATGGCGGCCGTCGCGCGGCGAGCCATCGGCCGGGCCGGCGCACTGGTCGCCGTCGCGCTGACGGCCATGTCGCCCGGTCTGCTGTACTACGCCGCCGAGCTCAAGCAGTACGCCGTCGAGGCGGCCGCGGCACTCGCGGTACTTCTCGTCGGCGATGTCCTGGTCACCTCGACCGGCCGGCGGTGGTGGCGGATCGCGGCGTTCGTGGCCGTCACCGTGCTCGCGGTGTCGATCAGCTTCAGCGCCCTGCTGGTCCTCGGCGGAGTGGTAGCGGGCCTGGTGGTCCAGCGGGCCGTCGCCACCCAGCGCTGGCGGGACGTGGCCGTGGTGGTAGCCGGCGCCGCCCCGGCGCTGGCGTTCGGCGGGTTCCTGGCCGTGCGCCGGCTGGACCAGCCACTCGTACCCAACCACTACGACCTGTTCCGCACCGGCTTCCCACCGGCCGATGCCGGGCCGGTGCAACTGGCCTCGTGGCTGCCCCGGATGTGGAGCGGGTTCGTCGAGTGGCCGCTGGGCTGGGCGGTACCGGCGCTGGTCCTGCTGGCGGTGGTCGGCGGACTGGTGGCCCTCGCCGTACGCGGCCGGTGGACCTGGTTCGCGATGCTCGTCGGCATCTGGGCGGCCGCCCTCGCCGGCGCCGCCACGCGACAGTTCCCGCTCGAGGACCGGCTGGCCGCCTACCTCCTGGGTCCGACGCTGCTGACGCTGGCCGCCGCGATCGACGGCGCGGTCCGGCTCGCGCTGCGCCGCGACATCGCCGCCCGCGTGGTCGCGGTCGTCGCCGCGGTCGCCGTCGTGGTGGCGTTCGCCCCGGCCGCCCATGCCTCCTACACCCAAGCGACCCACCCCCGGTACCGCGACGCCGGCGGCGACATCCTCACCGAGGTGGCCGCCCGGCTGCGACCCGGCGACGTCGTCCTGATGTACGTGTTCAGCCGGCCGCTCGGCGCGTGGTACGGGCCACGGTACAAGCTGCCGATCGTCGGTCACGCCGACCTGTTCCCCGACGACGACTGCCAACCGTCCTCTGTGGACGCTGCGCTGGCCGGAGCGAAACGGGTGTGGTACGTCCACGGCGCCAAGTACTCCGGCCACCCCGCCGGCTTCCACGAGCGGGTCGTCGCCATGCTCAGTACCCGCGGCCGGGTCGTCGACGCCCGGCCACAGCCGGCGGAGGGCGGCGCCAGCTGGGTGCTGATCGACCTGACCGCGCCACCGCAACCGCTACCCGCGCCGGACCTCGGCCCGCAGTTCAGCTGCCTTCGAGTGCGGTGAGCCGCGCCCGCACCTGGGCGGCCTGCGGCAGGTCGAGGTCGGTGTAGATGGCCAGCGCGTCCCGCCAGTGCTCGGCCGCCTCCGGTACCGCTCCGGCGGCCCACAGCACCTGCCCGATGCCGTCCAGCGCACGGGCATGCTGGCGGCGGTTGTCGGTCTGCGCGGCGGCGGCGAGCGCGGCGCGGTGGTGGTCCAGAGCCGCGTCGCGCTCTCCCATCGCGTGCAGCGTCTCACCGAGCGAGTTGAGCGTGTCGGTCTCCATGCTGCGGTTGCCGATCTCGCGGCTCGTCGCCAGCGCCTGAGCCAGGTGCTCGAGCGCTTCGTCGTAGCGGCACGCCCGCCGGTACACCGCGCCGAGGTCGCCCAGCATGTACCCGACACCGGCCGTGTCGTCGACCGCCCGGCAGTGCTCGAGCGCGTGATGCAGATGATCCAGCGCCTCGGCGTACCGGCCCAGCGACCCGTAGACCGCGCCCAGGTTACCCAGGGCATAACCCTCCAACCGGCGGTCACCGGTCTGCCGCAGCACCTGCACCGCCTGGCGCTGGTAGTCGACCGCCTCCTCGAAGCGGCCCAGCCGGTCGTGCAGCAACCCGAGGTTGCCCAGCAGCGCACCTTCGCCGTGCCGGTCGCCGGTCCCCCGGCAGATCGCCAGCGCCCGGGTCAGGTGCTCATGCGACTCGGCGTACCGGCCACGGCCGGCGTGGACCGCACCGAGACTGCCCAACGCCCGCGCCTCCGCGGCGCGGTCGCCGTCCGCGACCGCCAGCTCCAGAGCCCGCCCGAGGTGCTCGAGCGCGGCGTCCGACCGGCCGAGCCGCTCCTCGGTCAGACCGAGATTCGTCAGTACGTCGGCCCGCCGCACCGACGCCTCGACCGCCTTGCCGTGTACGGCCAGCGCGGTCTGGTAGTGCCCGCGCGTCTCCAGGTATCGGAACAGGATCCGGGACAGGTCCACGCAGTGCGCGGGCGAATGGACGGCGACCTCGACCAGGTTGGGCAGCTCGGCGTCGAGCCAGTCCACAGTGGACGCGGGCGACTCGGTCGGCGGAGTCTGTCTCTCGTAGGGGAACAGAACGTCCACAGTGGCCGCCGCGGTGTCCCGCAGGTAGTCGAACAACCGCGTCCGAGCCTCTTCGGCCTCCACAGTGGAGACATCGGCCGCGGCGCGGTCCCGGGCGTAGGCGCGCAGCAGGTCGTGCATCGCGTACCGGTCCCGGCGCGCTTCGACCAGGTGGGCGCCCGCCAGCTCGGTGACCAGTCGCCGGGCCTGCGCCGGGCTCGTGCCGGCCAGGGCGGCCACGGCGTGGGCGTCGAACGTCCCGCCCGGGTGCAGTCCCACGAGCGCGAACGCGCGGGCCGCGTCCGGCGACAGGTGCCGGTACGACCAGGAGAACACCGCCCGCACCGCGGTCCGCGGGTCGCCGCCGGTGTCGAGCAGGTCGAGCCGGCGTCGCTGGTCGGCCAGGTCGTCGACGAGCGCGGCGAGGGGCGTGTCCGGTCGGGCGCCGGCCAGCTCCGCCGCCAGCCGCAGCGCCAGGGGCAGCCGGGCGCAGCACCGCATCAGCGCGGTAGCCGCATCCGGCTCGGCGTCGACCCGTGGACCGACGAGCGTCCGCAGCAGGGCCACCGCGTCCGCCTCGGACAGCACGTCGAGGTCGACGCGGCGTGCCCCGTCGCGGGCCACCAGCCCGGACAGGTTGTCGCGGCTGGTGACGACGACCAGACAGGACGGCGTACCGGGCAGCAGCGGCCGCACCTGGTCGGCGCGGTGCGCGTTGTCCAGGATCACCAGCATCCGCCGGCCGGCCACCAGTGTGCGGTACCGGGCGGCGCGGCCCGTCACGTCCTGCGGCAACTCGGTCCCGTCGACGCCCAGGCCGCGCAACAGCGTGGCGAGGGCGGTAGCCGGCGACAGCGGCCGGGCCGGGTCGTAGCCGCGCAGGTCCAGGTACAGCTGGCCGTCGGGGAACCGGTCGGCCACCCGGTGTCCCCAGTGGACAGCCAGCGCGGTCTTGCCCACGCCCGCGGTACCGCACAACAGCGCCACCACGACCGCCGGCGAGCCGCCGCTGGCCCGCAGCAACCCGTCCAGCTCGGTCAGCTGACCGTCGCGCCCGATGAACCCGTACACATCGGCCGGCAGCTCGCGCGGGACGGGGCCGCCGGTGACCGGCGTGGGCCGCCGCTGCTCCTCGGCCTGGTCCCTGGCCGCGGCGAGCGCGGCCTGCTCGGCCGCGCTGGCCCCGAGCAGCTTGACCAGGATGTCGAACCGGTCGGTCGGCGGCAGGATCCGGCCGGCCAGGTACTCCCCGACGATGCCGTGCGACCAACCGGTCCGGGCGGCCAGCTCCCGGTACGTCAGCTCGCCCCCACCGCGGCGCCGAGCCTCCCTGCGCCGCAGCTCGCGCAGCGTCCGGGCCAGCTCCGCCGGGGTCACCGCAAGTGCTGGTAGCTGTCCGGGTAGCGGCGCAGCTGTTCGGCCAGGCTGGTCGCCTCGTGCCCGGCGACGCGGCGGACGGTGTCGCTGACGGTGGCCAGCTCCCCGGCCGCGATCGCCGCGTACGACGTCACCCAGCCCTCGACCTCCCAGTCCGGCGCACCGTAACTGGCCCGCGAGGCGTACGCCTCCTCGAGGGTCTCGTTGACGTAGCGGATCGGCTGGCCCACCGCCCGGGACAGCTCCTCGGCCATCTCCGCCATCGTCAGCGCCTGCGGACCGGTGACGTCGTACGTCGTCCCGTCGTGGCCGCCGTCGTCGAGCAGCACCGCCACCGCGACGTCGGCGATGTCGTCGCGGGCCACCACCGACGCCGCGCCGTCACCCGCCGGGCCGCGGATCATCCGATCCGCACCGACCATCAACGGCAAGAAGTCGGAGTACAGGCTGTCGCGCAGGAACGTGAAACGTACCCCGCTGGCTCGGATGTGCTCCTCGGTCGCCCAGTGCTGGCGCGCCAACGTGAACGTCGCCTGCGGCGCCGCCCCGAGGAACGACACGTAGACGATCCTTCGTACGTCCGCCGATGAGGCTGCGTCGACCGCCGTCTTGTGCTGCTCGAGCCGGTCCGCGGCCTCGGCCGCCGAGACGAAGAACAGCGTCTCGATGCCGTCCAGCGCGCGGCGCATCGCTTCGGCGTCGGCGTACCGCGCGACCACCACGTCAGCGTTGTCGAGATCCGGGGCGCGCGCCGGGTCACGCACCACGAGGCGCTGCGCCACCCCGGCGTCGGCCAACCGCCGCGCGACCCGCCCGCCGACGCCACCGGTCGCGCCGGTAACCGCGATCCGCTCCATGCCCGCAGCCTACGGGCAACCTCCGGCGGCCCTCGGTGGTCCTTCTCTACGTGGACGCAGTCGAAGCGGTACGCGCGGCGTACCAGGCGTACTACCGGAGCCTGGTCGCGCAGGTCTTCGCGCTCACCGGCGACCTGCCCGAGGCGCAGGACGTCGTCCACGAGGCGTTCGCCCGGGTGCTGGCCCGGCCACGGGGCTTCCTCGCCGCCGCGGACCCGTCGACGTGGCTGCGCGCCGTGGTGTTCAACGTGGCCCGCACCCGTTTCCGCCGCAGAAGGGTGTACGACCGGCTGGTCCGCACCGGGCGGGTCGAGCCGATGGCCGAATCGGTACCCGGGCTGACGCCCGACCGGCTGGCGCTCGTCGAAGCCCTGCGCCGGCTGCCGATGCCCACCCGCGAGGCGGTCGTCCTGCACCACCTGGCCGACCTGCCGGTGCACGAGGTGGCCGAAACCCTCGGCCTGCCGGTCGGCACCGTCAAGGCTCGGCTGTCCCGCGGCCGGGCGGCCCTGGCCCGGTACCTCGCGTCCGACGAGTCCGAGGAGTTTCGCCATGCCCGAGCTTGACTTCGGCGGTCTGCGTACCGTCGCCGAGGATGCGGTACGCCAGCCCGAGTTCGCCACCGTCGAACGGCGCTCCGCGCGACTGCGCCGCCGCCGCCACGGCACCGCCGCCGCGATACTGGCCGTCGTCCTCGCCGGCACCACGGTCCTGGCCGCCCGGCTCGACCGTCCACAGTCGACGACGCCAGTGCTCGCCGCTTCGCCCACCCACCTGAACCAGGTGCTGTACCTGGAAGCCGTCGACACCACCCACCTGTACGCCGTCGGTTTCCCTTGCGCCGCATGCCCGTTCGCGATGAACGCCTCCGACGACGGTGGCCGGACGTGGGAGGGCCGCACCCTCCCCAACCCCCGTTCCGGCGTCATCGTCCTCGGCCCTCGCCTGCTGATCAGCGGCGCTTACGTCAGCGTCGACGGTGGACTCAGCTGGCGTGCGGCCGCGCGAACCGACACTCCGGTCGAGGCCGTCGCGCCCGGTCACCAGGCGTGGTGCGTACGTGAGGCGACCGGATGCCGGCAGGTACTCGCGGTCGACCCGACCACGGGACAGATCGCGCCACTGGCCAACCAGCCGCCCATCGACACCCTGTACGGCGTGTCGACCCCCACCGCGGCCGGACTGTGGGTGGGCGGGTTCGATCGGGCCACCGACAAGCCGGCACTGAGCTGGAGCCGCGACGGCGGCCGTACCTGGGCCGTGCACGTCTTCCTCGAGGCACCCGCGGTACCGAGCCACAGCCCTCTGGGGTTCGCTCCCCAGCCGGCGACCGCCGACGGGCAGACGGTGTACGCGATGATCGGCAACGACACCGATACCGGGTTCGTGTACCGCACCACCGACGGCGGCGCCACCTGGTCGATCGTCCGACAGGGTGAGCACATCGAGTCCTACCTGGGGTACGTGACCGCCGACGGAGCCCACGTACTGCAGTCCGGCCTTACGACTCTGCGGTACGTAGCCAGCCGGGACGGCGGGCCGTACCTTCCCGTCGAGCTGTCGGGGGACTCCGACCAGATGGCCGTACCGCGTGCGGTCGACGACGGTTACTTCGCGCGGGACGACGGTTACCTGTACCTCTCGGACGACGGGTGGACCTGGCGGCGGGAACCGCTGCCGTAGCCGGGATTCACCGGACGTGCTCCGGGCGCAGGCCGACGCCGA
>Ga0075429_100001149_pt1 | contig 21371 bp, 18 predicted proteins | sample RhiMetdeltSRZDD3_FD_75295 | JGI IMG/M metagenome (GOLD analysis project Ga0075429, IMG submission 75295) | Populus rhizosphere microbial communities from Tennessee, USA - Rhizosphere MetaG P. deltoides SRZDD3 | ecosystem: Host-associated > Plants > Roots > Rhizosphere > Soil | place: USA... | reverse complement strand
GGGATGGGCCGGAGTCTAGTCTCGGCCTCGCGTAGCTCCAACAGCCATTCTCCGGGAGCGCCGCAAAGGGCCTTCAAACATGCTCTTCCACCCACTTGGGCGGAACGCCCGCGCTACCGCACGACCACCAGTCGTTCGACGGCACGTGCGCCCTCACTGTCGCGCGCGTGCACGAAGTACACACCGGATTCGAGCGGACGCGATCCGCGCGCAACGACCACCCAGCGCCCGGCCGCGCCGCCGTCGCCCGACGCCACACGACGACCACGCGCGTCGAACACTTCGAGCTTCACCGGGCCCGTCGCTCCGGACCACGAGGCCTCGGCTTGGGCCCGCGACGGGTTCGGCGTTACGTGCAGCAGGAATCCCGTGCGCGGTGCCACCGACAGTGGCGAGCCCAGCGAGACGCCGACGAGCTTGAACGACAGCGCCTGGCCGGAGCCTAGTGTCCACGGATCATTCGCAAGTGCTCGATGGTGGAACGCGCCGATCGCATACGTGAACTGCGCGTTCTCGGTCGCGGTGACCGTGTGCGTGCGGTACTTGTAGCTGTGCGCCGTGGTCAGCGACAGCCAATAGTCCCGCCCCGGTTGCAACTGCACAGCGTGGTCGAAGTCCACCGGAGCCGCCCAGCGTGGACCCGGCTGCTTGTAGAAGCTGGTCTGGAGTGAGGCCTGGGCGAGAGCTACCGGCAGGGTCGCGGGCGGCTCGTCCAGGCCGGTTGCGTCCATGATGGCCACAGTCACGGGAGTGATAGAGGCCTGGGCCAGCTCGTCTACGGCGAGCTCGACCCAGCGCACCTCGACCGCCTCGGGCACGCGGAAGCGCTGTAGGTACTGATCCTCGCCCAGCGGCGCGGTGGAGTCTGTGCGCCGAACGCACTGGAGGACGCGCAGGCCCGCCAACGTGCCACCGCCGTCGCAGAGCGCATACGCCGTGACCGGATGCGCGCCTGACAGGGAGGCCGCCTTGCCGTACGTCGACGCCGCCGGCATGGCAGGGTCGCCATCGGGTGCGAAGTAGCCGACGAAAACGTAGTTGGGGATGCTCGGGGCCTGGGTCGCCTCGAACGCGACCTGCCTGCTTGGCGGGTCGGCCACGTCTGGCAGACTCGCGGTGATGATCGGGGGCACGAAGGTGAGCTTCGGAAGCGAGTTGTTGTAATAGTATTGCAGGTCGGAAGGGTCGCAGAAGGCCGTGCGCAACGCGACCGATTGGGGGTCGGGGGCCAGTGTGAGTGGATCCCACTCGACCACTCTCAGGCTCGCGAAGGAGGGCCAGCCCGTCGCGGTCGCGCGCAAGCTGCAGGCCGCTATCGGCATGGCCTCGGGCAGCGGTTGGCGCACGCCGGATTCCACATTGAAGGCGTAGATGGCGTCCCCGCCCCCGCTCTGCGAGAACGGGTCGCACGCTGCAGCCGCCTGGGACGGCGGCGCCGGGCCGGTGCGGTTCGTTGGCGGTGCAGCGGCGGAAAGCGCGAACAGTGCGAGCGTCGCGAGCGCCGGCCATGCGCGATGAAGCGTGCGCGGGTTCATGCGGGGAGCCTCCCTCGGGGCGGCACGTGGGGGTTTCGAGCGAAGTGTAGTCCTCGCTCTCGGTGCTTCCAACCGCATTTCGAGGGCATCTCCGCTTGCGGACTCCTGCCCTCAAGGCTTCGACGGGCCGGGAGCGACCCGCACCAGCACCCCCCAACCCGTGCCCGGACCGCCGGTGGGTGAGCTGTTGCCGCGCGCGAGGTACCAGAGCGAACCGTCCGTGTTCACGCGCACATCCACCGGGCCAGGCACGCTGGTGCGCCCGAATCGCAGCAGTCGGGGGGACTTGTCGGGCGAGAGCCAGCGGATCTCGTTCGCGCAGTAGTCGGTGAAGAAGTACCCGTCCTGCCACTCTGCGCCGAGCAGTGGTCGCGGGGGAGCATAGAAGATACCCCCGGTGATCGCGCAGCCGTCGTCGTGTGCATAGGCGTATAGCGGATCCACGAATGGTGCTTGATGCACCGGGCCCTCGGCCACGGGCCAGCCAAAGTCCGCGCCGGGCCGGCCCTCATTCACCTCTTCGAACCTTACGCCTCCCACATCGTTCACCAGCATCCGGCCTGACTTCGGGTGGATGTCGAACGCGAACGCGTTGCGCAGGCCCCGCGCCCAGATCGCCCCGTGGCGGCCGCGTGTCTCGGTCGGGAACGGGTTGTCGCGCGGGATGCGGCCGTCGGTGTGGATGCGCACGATCTTGCCGGCGGTGGAAGCCAGGCTGTGCGAGCGCGTGCCGTCGCCGGATTCGCCCGAGGTCGCGTACAGCGTGCCGTCACGGCCGAAGCGAAGTGCGCCGCCCACGTGGAGGTGTTCGGCGTGCGTGTCGAACTCGTAGATGATGGTGCCCTCGCCGGCCGCGGTGTCACCACGTGCGACATACGACGCGATCACGTTGTGCCGCGTGGGCGTGAGCGCGGTGTAGCACACGAACACGCGGGCGTTGCGCGCGAACTGCGGGTCGAACGTCACGCCCAGCAGGCCTTCCTCCTGGAACGCGACCGTGGGCACGGTGACGAACGGGCGCTTCAACAGCCGGCCAGCTCGAACCACGCGCAGCCGGCCGGCCTGTTCGCACACGAATACGCGCCCGTCGGGTGCCATCGCCATGCTCACCGGGCTGTCGAGCGAGTCGGCCACGACCTGCTCGACGAAATCGTGGTGCAGCGCGCCCGCGATCCGGTCGCCCGCGTGAGGCATTGCGGCGGACGCGGGCGCCGCCAGTGCGAGCGCCACCGCTACCGCGTAGTGCAGGGTTCGCATCTCACGAGCCTAAGTCGGGCGGGTTCGGCGCGCCACGGGTCATACGCTAGAGTGCCACGCGTCATGACCGAGACCGACTTCCGCCTCCCGGATCTTCGCTTCGTCCCGACCGAGGCTTTGTTCCCGCACGAGTACCACGATCTGCAGCGCACACAGCCGCTGGTCGAGCGGCTGCGCGACAGCGGCACGCTCAAGAACCCTCCCATCGTCACGCAGGTGGGCGACGGCATGCGCGTGGAGCCGCGTTTCGTGGTGCTGGACGGCGCCAATCGCAGCACCGCCGCGCGCTCGGCGGGTTGGCCGCACATGCTGGTGCAGGTCGTGCGTTACGAGTCGCCGACGGTGGAGCTGCACACCTGGTACCACGCGCTGACGGCCGATGCGCGCGAGATCCTCGAGCGCGGGATCGCGGCGCTGCCGGGGCTCGACTGCCAACACCACGACCGGGTGCACGCTCGCGCGCTGCTCGCGCGCCGCGAAGCACTCGCGTGCGTGGTGCTGACCGACGGCGACGTGCTGGTCGTGCAGGGCGGCCGCACGCTGCACGAGCGCAACGTGCTGCTGAACTCGCTGGTGCACCTCTACCAGGACCGCCTGCCCTACACGCGCGTGACCAGCGATTCGCTCACCCAGGCGCGCCGCGAGCACCCCGAGGTGCAAGCGCTCGTGATCTTCCCCCGCTTCGACCCCGCCGAGGTCATCGACCTGGCCAGTGCGGGCGAGTACCTGCCGGCGGGCATCACGCGGCACCTGATCCGCTGGCGCGCGCTGCGTGTGAACGTCCCGGTCGCCCTGTGCGAGGACGGTTCGAAGACGCTCGACCAGAAGAACGCGTGGCTCGCGTCCTGGACCTCGGAGCGGCTCGTGAAGCGCGAGGTGCGCTTCTACGAAGAGCCGACGGTGCTCTACGACGAATAGTGACGTGCGCCTCGCGATGAACGGGTTCCGCCGGCCGCGGGCCGGCCGAGGGAGGATCGGCAGATGAAAGCGGTCTACTTCGAGAGCTTCGGTGGTCCCGAGGTGCTCCGCCACGGCGAGCTGCCCGAGCCCGTTGCCGGTCCCGGCGAAGCGCTCGTCCGCGTGCGAGCGTGCGGCATCAACCACCTGGACCTGTGGGTCCGTGGCGGGCTGCCCGGGCTCGAGCCCGAGATGCCGCACATCCTCGGGAACGACATCGTCGGCGAGGTGGTGGCCGTGGGCGCCGGCGTGAAGCACGTGGCCGTCGGGGAGCGCACGCTCGTGAACCCGACGCTCTCGTGCGGCACGTGTGCCGCGTGCGCGGCCGGCGACGATCACCTGTGCCGTTCCTACGACGTGATCGGGAGGCGGCGCAATGGCGGTTACGCCGAACTGGTGAGCGTGCCTGCGCCCAACTGCCTGCCCTACCCCGCCAACCTGTCCTGGGAAGAAGCGGCAGCGATCCCGCTCGTGTTCCTCACCGCCTGGCACATGCTGGTCACGCGCGCGAGCGTGCGCGCTGGCGAGGACGTGCTGGTGATCGGTGCGGGCAGCGGCGTGGGCAGCGCCGCGATCCAGGTCGCGCGCCTGCACGGCGCGCACGTCATCGCCACCGCGGGCAGCACCGCCAAGCTCGCGCGCGCACTGGAGCTGGGCGCACACGACACGATCGATCACTCCCATGAAGACATCGCCAAGCGCGTCCGGGAACTCACCGGCAAGAAGGGTGTGGAGGTGGTGGTGGAGCACGTGGGCGGACGCGTTTTCGAGGCCGGCGTGGCGGCACTCGCCCGCAATGGGCGGTTGGTCACGTGCGGATCCACGACCGCCGGCAAGGCGGCTCTCGACCTGAACCTGCTGTTCGGCCGCCACCTCAGCTTGTTGGGTTCGTGGATGGGCCGGCGCTCCGACCTCAACGACGCGCTCCGCCACGTGGCGAGCGGCGCGCTCAAGCCGGTGCTGGACTCGGTGGTGCCGCTCGCCGAGGCCCGCGCCGCACACGAACGCATCGAGTCGCGCGCTCACTTCGGCAAGCTGGTGCTGGTGCCATGATGCTGGCTCCATGACCTCGCCCAGGCACTCGGGACTGCACCGGCACTTCCGGTTCGAGCAGCACCATGAACCGCTCGCGCCGACCGGGCACTTCCTGCGGCGCAGCCTGCTCTACTGGACCGTGGGCCTGCTGCTGCTCGGCGGCTGGTTGCTGGTCGGCACGGTCCTCTACCTCCGGCTGCTCGGCTGCGGGGAGCTCGAGGCCTTCTACCAGGCCGCGATGGTGGCGTGCGGCGTGGGCACCGATTACAAGGTGCCGGATCAGGCGAAGATCTGGGTGTCGCTGTATGCCGTGTTCTCGGGCGTGGTCCTGCTGGGATCGGCGGGCGCGTTCCTGTCGCCCATCGTCCATCGCATCCAGCACCACTTCCACATGAAGGAAGGCGACTGACCCGAACCGTGGCCGGCGCCGGCCCCGCCGGCGGACGACAGAGCCCTGCGCGCTTGCCGGCTGCTATGCTGCGATCGTGAACGCGCACGCTCCCGATCCCGCACCGGACTTGCCACCGCCCTCGCTCCCGTCGTGGTTCGACGGCGAGGACGCGCCGCTCACGTCCGAGCTGAACACCTGTATTCACTGCGGGCTGTGCCTGACCGCGTGCCCGACCTATCGCACGCTCAAAGTTGAGCCCGACTCGCCGCGCGGCCGGCTCTACTTGATGCGCGGACTCGCCGAGGGCCGCATCGCGCCCAGCGATCCGTTGGTGGGGCACCTGGATCGCTGCCTCGACTGCCGCGCGTGCGAGACGGTGTGCCCCGCCGGCGTGCCCTACTCGCGGCTGCTCGAGGCGACGCGCGGGCAGGTGCAGCGCCGCTGGCGCAAGGGCTCGGCGCTCCGGCTCCTGGGCCACTGGGTGCTGAGGAGCGTGCTGCCCGACGCCGCGCGCGTCGGCTTCGCCGCCGACCTGCTGCGGCTCGGCCAGTCACCGCCGCTCGCCGCACTGCTCGCCACACCGCTCGCCCGCGCACTCATGCCGCGGTTCGCTCGCCAGGGCCTCGAGATGACACCCGCGCTCAAGCCGGCGCGTGAGCGCTCCCTCGAGAGCGTCGCGTCGCGGCTCCCCGAATCGGCCCGCATGGAGCGGCGCGACGACTCGCTCGTGTTCCACCCCGCGGGGACCGCCAAGGGGCACGTGGCGTTCCACACCAGCTGCATCATGCCGGCGATGTTCCCGGACGAGAACCACGAGAGCGTGCGGCTCATGGTGATCGCCGGCTTGCGCGTGACGGTGCCGAGGGCCCAGACCTGCTGCGGCGCGTTGCAGGCGCACGCGGGCCTGCGGCGCGAGGCGCGTGCGCTGGCCGCAGGGAACGCGCGTGCGTTCGTGGGGCCGTACGACTTCGTGGTCTCCAACTCGGCCGGCTGCGGCGCAGCCCTTCGCGAGAGCGGGCACCTGGTGGCCGACACCCCGGCAGCCGAGGCGGCGCACCAGCTGTCGGAGCGCACGCGTGATGTGGCCGAGATCCTCGCGCACTTCGACCTGCCGCGGCCTCCCGCCGCGCTGCGCGCACCGGGCGGCGAGGCGCGCGCGCTCCGCGTCACGTACCACGACGCCTGTCACCTGGCGCACGCCCAGCGCGTGCGCGAGGCACCGCGCCGGCTGCTGCGCGCCCTCCCCGGCGTGGAGTACGTCGCGCTGCCCAACGCCGACTGGTGCTGCGGCAGCGCCGGTGTGTACAACCTGACGCACGCCGACATGGCCGACGCGCAACTGGGTCCCAAGCTGGACTCGGTCGAGAGTGTCACGCCGGACGTGGTGGTGGCGTCCAATCCGGGCTGCCTGCTGCACATGCGCCGCGGGGCCGCCGCGCGCGGCATGACGCCCCGGTTCGTGCACCTGGTGGAACTGCTGGGCGAGGCCTACCCACCGCCCGCTTCGCGCGCGTGACCGCACCGCTCGTCTCGCGCCGTGCTGCGGCCGCGCTGTTCCTGGAGCGCCAGTGGCTCGACCGCCCGCGGGGCCGCCGCCTCACCGCCACCACGCTCGCGGCGTTCGTCTCCCGCACGTGCGGGCTGCAGATCGACTCGGTGAACGTCGTGGACCGCGCGCATCACCTCACGCTGTGGAGCCGGTTCGGGGAATACGATCGCGCGAAGCTCGAGCGGCTCACCTACCGGAAGCACCTGCTGCTCGAGTACCTCTCGCACGTTGCCTGCTTCGTCGCGGCGCGCGACCTGGCGCTGCACCGCGGCGTCGCCGAGCACCTGCGCACGTGGAAGGGCTCGTATCACCGCAAGCTGATGCAGCGCGAACGCGCGCTCGTGGAGCACGTGCAGCAGGCGATCGCCGAGCGCGGACCGCTCGGGAACGCCGACTTCGAGCGGCCCAAGCGCATGGGCAAGGGCGGCGGCTGGTGGAGCTGGAAGCCCGCCACGCACGCGCTCGACACGCTGTGGAAGGCGGGCTACATCGGTGTGCACTCGCGCGTTCACTTCCACAAGCGCTTCGCCTCGATGGCGCGCCTGCTGCCGGACTACGAGACCACGTCGTTCCCGGCTTACGACGACGTGCTGCGCGAGCGCATGCTGCGCTCGCTGGCGGCGATGGGGGCGGCCTCGCTCGACGACCTGCGCATGTACTGGACGTGGCCGCAATGGAAGATGCCGTCGCAGCGCGCGATGCTGCGCAAGCTCCTGGATGAGGGCGCGGTGCGCGAAGTGAAGCTCGAGGGCTCGAAGGCGCCGTGGTTCGCGCGTGCCGAGGACCTGCCGGAACTCGAACGCGCTCATCGCAAGCGCGCTCCGTCCCGGGGCACGACGCTGCTGTCGCCGTTCGACTCGTTCCTCTGGCATCGGGAGCGCGCCCACCGGCTGTGGGGCTACTTCTACCGCATCGAGATCTACGTGCCGGGGCACCGGCGGCAGCATGGCTACTACAGCCTGCCGCTGATGCACGATGGCCAGTTGCTGGGCCGCGTGGACTTGAAGACCCATCGCGAGGCGGGTGTGCTGGAAGCACGGCACGTGCACTTCGAACCGTGGTTCGCCAACAGCGAGCCTCCGCCGCATGTCTCGTGGGGCGCGATCGATCGCGAAGCCGTGTTCGCCGGGCTGGCGGACTCGCTGCGATCGCTGGCCTCGCACGTGGGCGTCGCGGACGTGAAGCTCGGCCGCGTCACACCGTCACGGTGGAAGCACGACCTGCGCCGGGCGCTCCAGGTCTAGCCCGGCCTAGTCAGCGGCACACCGGTCGTGTTATCTCGTAGCGCGATCGGTCACGCCACACGCACCCGGAGTCCCCATGGGCAAAGAAGCGGTCTGTCACGCGAAGTTCGGTCGGGAGTCGGGGCAGGGCCTGGCGCTGCTGGAGACCGACGAGCTGGTCTTCCGCGGGGAGTTCCGTGTCTCGGTGCCGCTCAAGGAGATCACGGCCGTGACCGTCAAGGACGGGCGGCTGGCCGTGGAGTGGTCGGGCGGACGGTTGTCGCTCGAGCTGGGCCGCGGTGCCGAGAAGTGGGCACAGGCGATCTCGAGCCCGAAGACGGTGGTCGAGAAGCTGGGCGTGAAACCGGGCCTGAACGTGGTGCTGGTGGGCCGGTTCGAGACCTGGTTCCGCACCGACGTGATGAATGCGCTGGGTGAGAAGCCGGGCGTGAAGCCCGTGTCGGGTTCCGATCTCGTGTTCATCCTGTTCCTGCACGAGGGCGACGAGGCAAAGCTCCAAGACCTGATCCCGGCGATCCATCCGGATGGTGCGATCTGGGCGATCTACCCGAAGGGCCGTCGCGACCTGTCCGAGGACACGGTGCGCAAGGCGGCGCGCGGGATGGGGCTCACCGACATCAAGGTGGTGCGCGTCTCGGAGGAACTGAGCGGGCTGAAGCTCGTGATCCCGCGGCTCGAACGTGGGAAGGCCCGCCGCTGATGCTGACGCCGTCCCCGACGCGGGCAGCACGCGTGTGACGACGGCTGCCGAAGTGCTGACCGACACCGCGCGCGCGCTGGCCGCCCTGCGTGCGGCAGGCCTCCCGCTCGACTCGCTCGAGCTGCTCGAGTCGCGCCCGCTCGAAGCGGGTGGCCTGGCGGCCTACCGGTTGAGCGGCACCGGCATCACGGGCGAGCGCGCCGAATCACGCGCCCACGCGCGCTGGGGCACCTCCGAGCACGTCGCCAGCACGCTCCACCGCTGGCGTGACGCGCGTGCCGAGCCGGGGCCGTTCGGCGCCGGCGTGCGCGCGATCCCGGGGCTGCCCGCGGCACTGTTCCTCATGCCCAACGACGACCGGCTGCCGCTGCTGCCGGCGGTTGCCGACCTCGCGCGGCTCTTGCGGCAGCTGGAGAAGCTGCCCGAGCTCGAGTCCGCGGGCTGGCGCGCGCACGAGCATCTCAGCCGATTCGACATCGTGCGCTACCGGCCCGAGCTCGAGCTGCTCGCGAACGTCTCGCTCGGGCTCACGCAGGAGCCCAACGGCGGGTCGCGCACGCTCGAGACGAACCTGCGGCTCTTCGCCGATGGCCGCGCCGGGCGGCTCCTTGCCGACACGCACGCGTGGCGAGCCGGCGGTGCGGCCTCCGTGCTGCCGCGCCCGCTCGGCCTGCTCCAAGAGCGACAGCTCTACGTCGAGGAGGTCCCCGCGGGCGGCACGCTGCGCGATGCGGTGCGCGCGGGTGGCGTGGAACCCGAGGCCGTGGCCATGGCGCTCGCGACCCTGCATGGTGCGAGCACCACGTTCACGGACACGCGCCCCGCCGACGGCAGGCTAGTCGTGGCGCACACCCTCCTGCGCCAGCTGCGCACGCACGCTGCGCTCGACGCGCTCGATGACAGCCGGATCGCGGCCGTGGCCGGACCTCTCACCGCGGCCTTGCCCACGGTACGCGCGCTCCGTCCCGTCCACGGGGGGTTGCAACCCAGGAAGATCCGCGCCGGCGAGTCGGGGCTCGTGTTCATGGAACTGGAAGACTGCGCCATGGGGGACCCGTTCGATGACTGGGGCAGCCTGATCGCGCATCTCTTGTGGGAAAGCCGCACGCAGTTCCCCGAGGGATCCGCCGAGAGTGCATTCGCAGCGCGCCTCATGCCGCTCGCGCGCGCGACCGCTCCCGAGCGCCCGGCGCGCGCGCTGGCTTTCTTCATCGCGTGTGCACTGCTCGAGATCGTCGTCTCGCCGGAGAGCGCGCACACGATCGACGCAGCCGAGGTGCAGTTGGTGTTGCAATTGGCCCGGGAGATCCTGGTGCAGCCGGCGTAGCCCGCGCCCGGCGCGGTCCCCGCCTCGCCTTGTCAGTGGACGCCCCGGCTGCAGGCTGCCTACAATTGAGTGTGCGCCTATCCTCGCGGAACTTCCGGCCCAGCATGCGATTTCACTTCCGCAACCTGTTGCTCGTCCCGGTCGCGGTGCTCTGCGCCCTGCAGCCTCGTTTCGCAGCGTCACCCGAGCGCGAATCGGGCGGGCACGAGCGGCCGTCCGACTACTTCTTCCTCCAGCGCGCGCTCCCGGATGGCACGATCCCGAGCGAGCGCATCGCCCAGGCGGTCGAGGAACTCCAGTTCGAACGCGAGCTCCAGCGGCGGCAACTCGGCACGAGTGCGGCGCAGGACTGGGTGCCCGTGGGCCCGTATGGCATCGGCGGCCGGGTCAACGCTATCGTGGCGGCCCCCGGGGGCACTCCGGTCTACCTGGGCGCGGCGAACGGCGGCGTGTGGCGCTCGAACAACTTCGGCGTCAACTGGACTCCGCTCACGGACCGGCTCGACATCTTCTCGGTGGGTGCGCTCGCGCTCGACCCCGACAACCCGAACCGTGTCTGGTGCGGCACCGGCGATGCGAACGGCACGGTGGATGGTTACGACGGCACGGGGCTGTACCTGAGCCCCGACGGCGGCGCCTCGTGGGTGTACCGCGGACTTCGCGAGACGAGCCGCATCGCGGCGGTCGCGCTGCACCCCTCCGACACCAGCCGGATCTTCGTGGGCGCGATGGGCAAGGCGTTCACCACCGACCCCAACCGCGGCCTGTATCGCACGACCAACGCCGGCAAGACCTGGCAGCGTGTGCTGTTCGTGAACGACAGCACCGGGGTGGTCGACGTGCTGGTGAACCCGGCGCACCCCGAGACGGTCTACGCGGCCACGTGGGAGCGCGTGCGCCGGCTCACCTACCGGCGTGCCTTCGGCCCCGGGTGCGCGATCTGGCGCAGCGTGAATGGCGGCGACACCTGGACCAAGATCATGAACGGCCTGCCGCCGGCGAATGACAACCTCGGGCGCATCACCATCGCGCTGGCGCCGTCGCGACCGTCGCGGCTGTATGCCTCGCTGATCAGTGGCGCGGCCGACGGCTACGTCGGGATCGGGCTCTATCGCAGTGATGACGGCGGCGATTCGTGGCAGCGTGTGGACGACAACAGCACGCACGGAAGTGCATTCGCCAACTTCGGGTGGTACTTCGGGCGCGTGACCGTGTCGCCGGTCGATCCCGATGACGTGTGGGTGTGCGGCGTGCGGTTGCTGCATTCCATCGACGGCGGCGCGACGCTCGGCGTCGAGACGGGTGCCGCTCACGTGGACCAGCACGCCGTGTGGGTGGACCCTGCGGACCCGACCCGCGTCTACCTCGGCAACGACGGTGGATTCTGGTGGCCCGTGTTCGGACCGGACCGCTGGCAGCCGAGCCTCGAGCTGCCGATCACGCAGTTCTATGCCGGTACGGTCGACGCAGGGAACCCGAACAAGATCCTCGGCGGCACGCAGGACAACGGAACCGTGCGCACCGAGACGGGTCCGTTCGGATGGGGCGAGATGCTCGGCGGCGACGGCTTCCACGTCGTGGTGAGCCCCAGCAACACCAACCTGATCCTGGCGGAGTGGCAGTACTGCTCGGAGAAGAACGGCTTCAAGCGCTCGACGAACAACTTCGCGAGCTACAGCCCGACCACGGGATGGAACCCCAGCGACCGCTACAACTGGAACACGCCCCTGTTCATGGACCCGGACAACCCCGGCATCCTGCTCTCCGGCAGCCAGCGTGTGTACCGCAGCACGAACAGCGGGAGCACTTGGATCCCCATCAGCGGCGACCTCACCACGAACCCGGTCCCGCCGGTGGTCTACAAGACCATCACGACCGTGGCCATCTCCAAGCCGGATTCGGCGCTCTACCTGGCGGGCACGGACGACGGCCGCGTGTGGCGCTCGCCGAACGCCGGCGGGACCTGGGAGGAGATCACCGCGGGGCTGCCCGCGCTCTACGTGACACGCGTCGTGGCGGACCCGGTCGATCCCCAGGTCGTGTATGTCGCGCACTCGGGCTTCGGCATGGACCAGCACACCGCACGCGTTCATCGCAGCAACGACCGCGGCACGACCTGGCAGGAGATCAGCGGCAACCTGCCGGACGCCCCCGTGAACGACCTGGTCGTGGACCCGGTCCGGCCCGGCACGCTCTACGCGGCGACCGATGTGGGGGTCTTCGAGACCCGGAACCTCGGCGGCACCTGGGTCCCTCTCGGCGGGTTCATGCCGGTGCAAGCGGTATGGGACCTGGAGCTGCATCACGCCAGCCGCCAGCTGTTCGCTTTCACTCACGGACGCTCGGCTTGGAAGCTCGACCTCAGCACCGTCTCGCTCTCGGCACCGCTCGCTCCGATGGCCTCGACGCTCTCGCTCTCGGCACCGTTCCCGAACCCCGCACGGGGCTCGGCACGCTGCGAGCTGGAGCTCGGCACGAGCGCCCAAGTCGAAGTGAACGTGTTCGATGCGGCCGGCCGCCGCGTGAGGGTCCTGGCGCGCGGGCATCATGTGGCGGGACGTCATGCACTCGCCTGGGATGGTCGCGATGAGCGAGGCACGCGCGTGCGAGCAGGGGTGTATTTCGTGCGCGCGAGCGATGGTCCGGCGACCCGGACTCGGCGCCTGGTGCTCACCGACTGAGCTCGGGGGAGGGCCCTTCGGACCCGCTCCGGACGCCCGCTCCCCGAGTCGGCCCACGTCCGGCCCGCGTCAGGCCTGCGCGAAATCCTCCCCCCCTGCGATTTTCCCTTTGAAACCGCGGGCCACGCTGCTATACCCACCAGCGGTCAAGGCGTGCGACTCACGCCTGTCCGGAGCGTTCACCTCTGGTTCCAGTCAAGGAGGAAGGATCCCATGGCGAAGATGATGACGAAGACGCAGGTCGCGGCGCACATCGCGACGAAGTTCGAAGTCACGAAGAAGACGGGCACTGCCATCCTGGAAGAGCTCGCGCTGCTCGCGTCGAAGCAGGCGAAGAACGGCTTCGTGTTCCCGGGCGTCGGCAAGCTCGTGGTCGTGAACCGCAAGGCCCGCATGGGCCGCAACCCGCAGACGGGCGAGGCCATCAAGATCCCGGCCAAGCGCGTCCTCAAGTTCCGCATCGCGAAGGCGATGAAGGATGCGGTGCTGAAGTAGGCGGTACGCCGCGCATCTCTCGGGCCCTGTCGTCACGCACGACAGGGCCCGCGGCTTTTTCGGCGCGCGACTCGGCGAGCACTCGGCATCGCGTCAGCTCTCGCGGATGAACGTCCCGCTCTTGAGCTCCGCCACCGCCTGACGCAACTCGTCCTGCGTGTTCATCACGATCGGGCCGTACCACGCGACCGGTTCCTGGAGCGGCCGGCCGGAGATGAGCAGGAACCGGATGCCGTGCTCGCCCGCGTTCACCACCACCTCGTCGCCGTCCGAGAACATCACCAGTGAGCGGTCGCCCACGGGGTCGCGCGCCACGATCTCGACCGGGCCCGGTTGCTCGACCAGCACGCCGAACGGTTCCGAGGCGTCGCGGAACGTGCCGCTGCCCTCGAACACGTACGCGAACGCACGGCGGCGCGTGTCCACCGGCAGCACCTTGCGCCGTCCCGGCGGCACCCACACGTCGAGGTACTGCGGATCCGCCGCGATGCCCTCGACCGGGCCGCTCTTACCCCAGAACGAGCCGCACACGATGCGCACGCGCGCGCCGTCATCGTCGGTGATCTCCGGGATCTCGCGAGCGTGCACGTCCTGGTAACGCGGCGCGGTCATCTTGAGTGACGCGGGCAGGTTCGCCCACAACTGGAAGCCGTGCATGCGGCCCTGCGCATCGCCACGCGGCATCTCCTGGTGCAGGATGCCGCGGCCCGCCGTCATCCACTGCACGTCGCCGGCGCCCATCGCTCCCTGGTTGCCGAGGCTGTCGGCGTGCGTCACCTCGCCGGCGAGCACATAGGTGATGGTCTCGATGCCGCGGTGCGGATGCCACGGGAAGCCCGCGAGGTAGTCCTGGGGCCGGTCATTGCGGAAATCGTCGAGCAGCAGGAACGGGTCGGTCTCGTCGGTGTCGCCAAACCCGAACGCGCGGCGCAACTTCACGCCCGCGCCCTCCATGGTGGGCTGCGATTGCACGATGCGCTGCACGGGACGGATGGACATGGGGCCTCCTGGGAACACTGCGGCGCTCGAGGTGCGGTGCGGCATCCTTCCGATGCGCTCCCGGCGGCGGCGGTGCGCCCGGCGCGGCGGCCCCCGGCAGTGTAGCGCTCTCGCATCAGGTAGAGCGTCGCCGCCCGGTCAGCGGACGATGATCACCTGGCGCACGGTGCCGCGGACGCGGAAGTAGATGCCGCTGCGCAGTGGCTTCTCCACCCGGCGCCCGGCGACATCGTAGTACGCATCCTCGATGACCTTGGGCGGCGCCGGCGGACCCTCCGTGGTGAGCGTCGCCGCTGCGCTGATCATCCAGTGGTCGAGGACGGTGCCGGGTGAGCAGCCCTGGCTGCAGTTGCTCGAGCCGGGCGGGCCACATACCGCCCAGCCCTCGATCCGGTCCGCATGCACCGCGAGCTTGAGATGGTGCAGTTCGTTCGAGCGCGCGAGGGAGGCTGCCGGCCTCGAGGACTTGACGCCACCGCACGCCGCCCCGCCGCCGCCCAGCACCAGGCTCACCAGTCCTCCCGTCGCCGCCGAGCTCCAGCGCTCGTAGTGGTGACTGTGTCCGTGCATCGACAGGACGAACTTGGGGAAGCTGGTGCGCAGCGACACCAGTACCGCCTGCATCGATGGGTCGTCCGAATGGTCGGAGCCCGAGTGCCACGCCGGGAAGTGCCCGTACACCACGATGAACGTGATCTTCGGTTCCAGCTGTGCCGCGGCCATGATCGGCTCGACCGCCACGGCCCACTCGGCGAGCGCACCCGCCATGTCGGTCGTGGGCATCGAGATGAAGCGCGTGTTGCCATAGTCGAACCAGCCCCAGTCGTCGGCGGGGCCGTTGCCCTTGGCCGCTGCGGCACCCGCGATGCTCTGCGTGTTCGGGAGCACGAACCGGCCTTCGTAGTTGTTGAGGTTGTCGGGCCGGTTGCAGGTCTTGCACTGCCACTCGTGATTGCCCCATGCGGGCATGTACGCGGCGTCCCGTGACCAGACCTGCACGTCATTGAAGTGCGCGTCCACGGACGCAGCGGTGTTCTCGTCGGCGTAGGAGAGGTCGCCGATCCCGAGCACGAACCGGGGCCGGTCGTCCCCGGGCACGGTCGGCTCGTCCGCGGCGATCTGTTCCTGGGTCGGGGCGGTTCGCGGACTGCTGACGCTGCTGCCGATGTCGGCCTGCGCGGCGAACCAGAATGTCGCCGGCCCCAGTGCGGGCGGCGTACGGAACGTGTGCTCCGGTCCGTCCCCGATGCGGTAGCGATAGAGCGTGTTGGGCAGCAGCCACTGGAGGATGGCCTCGCGGTGGTCACCGCCGACCGGCTCGGGCGAGGGCACGGGTGTGTGCGCGATCACTCGCCACACGTAGGGCCCGGCGCCCTGGAAGTAGATCGTGGTCTCGGGACCGCGCCAGTAGAACGCGACCGAGTTGGGCCCGAGGATCGTCCAGTGCACACCTTCGGCTCCGTAAGCGATCTCGGCGCTGGCTGCGAGCACGAGCAGTAGCGAGCCGCGGATCCAGGCTGTGGCGCGCAAGCACACCCTCTCAGTCGGGTCACGGGTCATGCCTTCCGTGGCGCCGTACCGCGAGTCGCGGTGCGGAAATCATTCTGCGCCGCGCGAGCATGGGGTATCAACACCCCATTGCAACTCGCATGATGTTTCACACTTGATTCATAGGGCTAAACTCGGGTTGCCGGTTCGCACCGGCGCGCACCCGGCCGCGAAATGGAGGCGGAGCGGCGCATGCCATATCCTCGCGGCATGCCTCCCGTACCTGATCCTCAGGAGCCTCGGGTCCACGGCGAAGTGGTCGTGAACCGGCTGTTCGACGTGGGCTACGCGATCACGCTCGACCGGGCGTTCGAGCTGTTGTCGTCGAGTGCACCCGAGCGGCGGCTGCCGACGCGTGGCGAGGCGCAGACCATCCAGATCCCGAACCCGCCCGTCACCGTGAGCCTCGGCGGGGAGCAGATCGAGATCGCCGGGCGTCCCGTCGAAGTCTCCATCTCGGCGCGGGTGTTCGATTTCGGCGTGGTCTCGTTGCGCGCGAAGGTCGTCGTGCACCCGGGACTGGGCTGGGGCGCGTTCGCGGAGTGGGGGGCGGCGGTCGGCGTCGCACCCTGGAACGAGTTGCTCGCGCGCGCGCGCGATCGGCTGCTCGCGCGCATCGCACCCGCTGTCGAGCAGCCGGGAGTGTCGCATGTCACGGAGGACTACACGGTGTTCCGTGTGCATCAACTGCTCGCCGCCGACGGTTCGCCCTTCCCGCCCTCGCAGCTCGAGGATGGCGCGATCTCACGGCTGCTGCTGTCCGAATCGCGGCCGCTCACCGACGCGGCGCGGAAGGACCTGCTCTCGCCTCGGCTGTCGTACTTCGAGGACGACCTCACCGTGCTCACCTGGGGCACCGCGCTGGTCGTGGAGCCGGTCGTGGCGGACACCGACATCCAGTACGTGCTCGAGTTCGCGAACGCGCAGCTGCTCGAGCTGCGCTGGTACGACGCGATCCTCGACGCCGAGATCCCCGACATCCAGACGCGGTTCAAGCAGGCGCGGCAGAGGTTCCACGTACTCGGCCAGCGCTACAGCCGCCTGCTCGAGCGCCTGCAGCAGCGCGTGGCCGACTCGGTCGAACTGATCGAACGCGTCGAGAACTCGCTCAAGGTGACCGAGGACGTGTTCCTGGCTCGCGTCTACGCGCAGGCCATGGAGGAGTTCCGCGAGCGCGTCTGGCGCACCGGCATCGAGCGCAAGATCGCCATCGTGCGCGGCACGTACGACATGCTGAATGCCGAGTCGCTCGCCCGGCGGGGGGAGACGCTCGAGATGATCATCGTGGTCCTGATCATGTTCGAGATCGCGCTGACGCTGTTCGGGCGCTGACCCCATAACACTAGGCCCCGGGCCGTGCTAGCCTGCGCCCGGCCCGGCCCGGGCCCTTCGCTCGCGCACGATCCGATCCCACGGGAGACCCCCACCTCATGTCCGACCGGCCGATCCTTCGCACCGTCCTGCTGTCGCTCGCCATCGTCCTTGCCGGGCTCGTCATCGGCGGCGGCATCCAGCGGTTCCGGCTCGCGGACCGGTCGGTCACCGTGAAGGGCGTGGCCGAACGCGACGTCCGGGCGGACATCGCGCTGTGGCCGATTCGCATCGTGGCGTCGGGGACCGAACTCGGGCCCACGCAGGACAAGAGCGCGGCCGACCAGCTCATCGTGCGCCGGTTCCTCGCCTCGCATGGCATCGACTCGTCGCACGTGGAGCTGCTGTCGCTCGAGGTGGTGGACAAGCGCTCGAACCCGTACGAGGGCAATCCGAGTTCGGCGCGCTTCGCGATCAATGCCACGCTCGTGGCGCGCAGCGAACAGCCCGAGCGCATCCGAGCGGCGAGCCAGGACGTGGGCCAGTTGGTGGCGGCGGGCGTGGCCCTGTCGAGCGGCGGCGGCTGGGGCACGGGACCGACCTACCTGTTCACGCGGTTGAACGAACTCAAGCCCTCGATGCTCGCCGAGGCCACCACGAGCGCGCGCGAAGCGGCCTCTGAGTTCGCCAAGCGCTCGGGCGCTCGCGTGGGCAACATCCGGCGTGCGCAGCAGGGACTGTTCGAGATCCTGCCGCGCGACCAGGCGCCCGGGATCCCCGAGGGCAGCCAGCTCGAGAAGCGGCTGCGCGTGGTGACCACGCTCGAATACGAGCTGTGGTGAGCCTCTCGGCTCGGCCCGGCGCGCCACCGCATCGGGCTCGTCCCGAGAACCGATTCGCGCTCGCGCGCTTGTGAGCGCGCACGCGACTCCGGCACACTGCCCGCTTCCTCGCCGCACACTCGTCCCGGAGGCCGCCATGCGTTCGCTTCGCCCTACCGCGCTGCTCGTGCTCGTGTTCGCAGCACTGTTCGCTCCCGCCGCTCATGCCGATCGCTTCGCCGTGCGAGCGGCGCACTTCGTGGACGTGAAGGCGGGCGCGGTGCGAGGCCCGGTGTGGGTCGTGGTCTCGGGCGACACGGTCGAATCCGTGCAGTCCTCGGCGCCGGCAGGGCTGGCGGTCACCGATCTGGGCGAGGCCACGTTGCTGCCCGGGTTGATCGACGTGCACACGCATCTCGGCAGCCGGGTCGGCATCGACCGGATGGCGCGGCTCAAGAGCCCTGCGGCGCGCGACGCCATCACCGGCGTGAACAACGTGCGCGCCACGCTCGAGGCCGGGTTCACCACCTGCCGCGACGTGGGCGGTGGCGAGCTGGTGGACATCTCGCTGCGCGATGCCATCAACGCCGGGGAGATCGCGGGCCCGCGCATGCAGGTCGCGACGTGGGCGCTGTCCATGACGGGCGGCCATGGTGACGACCGCAACGCGGTCGACTACCACTGGTGCAACGACCTGGTGAGCGGCGTGGCGGACGGCGTGGACGAGGTTCGAAAGCAGGTCCGCTTCAACGTCCAGCAGGGGGCCGACCTCATCAAGATCCTCGCCACGGGCGGCGTGCTGTCGGCGAACGACGACCCGCGCCACACCACGTACACGCAGGACGAGATGCGTGCCGCGTGCGACGAGGCCAACCGGCTCGGCCGGTTCGTCGCCGCGCACTGCCACGGCAAGGAGGGCATGATCTGGGTGAGCAATGCCGGCGCACGTTCGATCGAACACGGCACGTACCTGGACGCCGAGGCCGCCGCGGTGCTCAAGAAGAACGGCACCTGGTATGTGCCCACGCTCTACGTGGTCGAGCCCATCGTCGCCGAGGGCAACCCGCTCAAGATCCCCGAGCAGAACCTCGCCAAGGCGCGCGCGGTGCGTGGCTCGATGCGCGAGGCGTTCAAGACCGCGAGCAAGCTGGGGGTGAAGATCGCGTTCGGCTCGGATGCGGGCGTGTTCCCGCACGGCACGCAGGGGCACGAGTTCAAGGTCTACACCGATCTCGGCATGACGCCGATGCAGGCGATCGGCACCGCCACGACCTCGGCCGCCGAGCTGATGGGCTGGTCCGGCAAGGTGGGTGTGGTCGCCCGCGGTTCGTTCGCCGACATGATCGCGGTGAGCGGTGACCCCTCGAAGGACGTGACGGAACTGGAACATGTGAAGTGGGTCATGAAGGGCGGCAGGGTCTACAAGGACGAGCTGAAACGCTGAGACGCACTGCGGAGAGGCGCGCACGGCGTCGAGCCCGCGGCGTTCGTGGCTCGCGGGCCGCCCGACCGCGGCGCGTCGCAACCCCGGCCGGTCCGATGCCGTAGAGTCGGCCGTCCCGTTCATCCCCATCTTGGAGTCCGATTGTCCGCGATCGTCGTCGAGGACCTGGTCAAGAGCTACCCGCGCGGCCTCGGCGCGCGCACGGTCGCGCTGGACGGCGTGTCGCTGACCATCGAGCCGGGTGAGACCGTGGGGATCATCGGTCCCAACGGTGCGGGCAAGACCACGCTGCTCGGCTGCCTACTCGGGTTCCTGCGCCCGGACTCCGGGCGCATCACGATCGACGGCCACGATGTCGATGACCTCGCCGTGCGCGCCGCCACCGGCTACCTGCCCGAGCGGCTGGTGCTGGACCGCTGGATGAGCGGGCGTGCGCTGCTCCAGTACCACCACGCGCTCGCGGGCCTGCCGGTGGACTCGCGCCGCACCGACTGCGAAGCGCTGTTGGACCGTGTCGGCCTGGACCGCGCCGCGGCCGACCGGCGTGTGGGCCGCTACTCGCGCGGCATGCTCCAGCGCCTGGCCCTGGCGCAGGCCCTGCTCGGCGAGCCGCGGTTCCTCTACTTGGACGAGCCCATCTCGGGCGTGGACCCGGCCGGTATCGTCGTCTTCCGCGACATCCTCTCGCGGCTCTCGGCTTCGGGCGCGACCATCCTGATCAACTCGCACCAACTGGCCGAGGTCGAGCGCGTCTGCCACCGCGTCGTGTTCGTGAAACAGGGTCGCATCGAGGCCATGGACACGACGCGTGCGGGTTCGGCGCACGCGCGCGTGCTCCGCGTGCGGCTGTCGACGGAGCAGCCCGTCACGTCCGCCGAGCAGCTTTCCGCGATCGCCGCCGGTGCCGCCGCGACGTTCCGCGGCTGGTCCGCTCCCGACGCGCGCTTCGCGGTGACCGACGACAGCGGTGCCACGCGGCTGATCGCCGCGCTCGTGCGCGCGGGGGTGGCCGTCATCGAGGTGATCCCCGAAGAGGGCCGGCTCGAGCGACTGTTCACCGAGGGGAGCGCTGCCACCACACCCGCGCACGCGCCCGCCGCGGCCGCGCCCGCCGTGGCACCCGCCCCCCCCGCCGGCCCCGACGACGAGACGCGCTTCATGCCACCGCCCGCCGGAGGTGGCGCGTGAACCCGACGCTGATCCGCGCGTTCCTGCTCCAGCGCTTCACCAGCCCGATGCGGCTGGGGCTCACGAGCCTATTCACGTTCTTCCCGCTCGTGGGTGTGGCGATCTCGGGCGAGCTGGCACTCCTGGGCGGTATCGCCGGTCCGCTCGCCGTCCTGTTCGCCGCCGGTGCGATCGGCCAGGACGTGTCGTCCGGCACGCTGCAACTGCTGCTGGTACGCCCGGTCACGCGGCCGGGCTATGTGCTCAATCGTTGGCTGGGCGCGATGTTCGCCGCGCTCGGCGTGGTGCTCGTGACCACCCTGTGTGCCGTGTTGCTGCTCTACTTGCGAAGCACGCCGCCCGACGCGCTCGCGCTCTCACGACTGGTGCTCGATTCGGTCACGACCATCGCGGGCCATGCCGCGGTCATGCTGATGCTGTCCTCGCTGGTGGGTGGCGTGGGCGACGTGGCGCTCTACGCGGCGTCGCTGTTCGTCGCGCAGATGCTCGTCGTGCTCGCGACGTGGCAGCAGTGGGCGTGGCTGATGCGCGCGTCAACCGAGATCCAGGGCGTGCTGGGTGCGAAGCTGTCGTGGGCGTGGCTCGGCACCGGCATGGCGCCGTCGGCGTTCGACATCGTGTCCTGGGCGTCCACCCTCACGCTGGCGCTCGCGGTCGCGATCGCGGCCATGAACCGCAAGGAGCTGTCGTATGCCAGCGGCTAACCCGAGCGGTCCGACCCGTCGCGACCCGCGCCTGCTGTGGATCGTGGCGCTGGTCCTGCTCGCCGGACGCGTGGGGCTCGGCATCTACGAGCAGCGTCACCCGCCCCAGAAGCCCGACCGCGTCTCGTGGGTGGAGCCCGCCGACGCGCCCGAGATCGCCCGGCGCACCGGCAAGCCCATCCTCT
>Ga0075429_100001144_pt1 | contig 21395 bp, 21 predicted proteins | sample RhiMetdeltSRZDD3_FD_75295 | JGI IMG/M metagenome (GOLD analysis project Ga0075429, IMG submission 75295) | Populus rhizosphere microbial communities from Tennessee, USA - Rhizosphere MetaG P. deltoides SRZDD3 | ecosystem: Host-associated > Plants > Roots > Rhizosphere > Soil | place: USA... | reverse complement strand
TTGGGCCACGCTCGGATCCCTGGTCGCAGTTGGTTGCGTCGGTGCCGCAGTGGTGGACGCGGGCGGCGGCGTCGGCGATGCCGCGGTGCCTGTCGGCGTCGCGCTCGCGGCGACAGGCGGCTGCGTGCGCGGTGTGCCGAACGAAATTGCGAGCACGAGCGCCACGACGGTCGCAAGGAAGATGACAACGAGAACAAGTGCGCGGCGACCTGAAGCGTTGATCGTCAGGTCACACGCTCAACACGATCAGTTCTTCTGCGCGGCCACCCAGGCGTCGACCTTCGCGCGGTACTGATGCGGCGCCTTGGCGAAGGACTTCATGCAGCCGGGACCGCAGAACGCGTACTCGCGGTCGTCCATCTCGAGGGTGAGTCCGTGCTCGCGGGAATCAGCAATGCTCACGATCATTCCGCACACCGGATCGAGCATCTTCTCACCGGGCAGGCCCGACGTGTCGCGCATGTCTAGTGGATCTTGGTGACGCCGACCCCGGCGTTCGGCGTGCTGCTCGTGGGCGACCCGTTTACCGGTGGCGCCTTCGATGTGCTCGGCGTTGGCGTCGTCGACGTCGAGGCTGCCGCGCTAGGCGCGGCCATCGCCAAATGCGGATTCAGCTTGGTCATGAGCTGCGGCTTCGGGTGGTACCCGACGATGCGGTCGGCCTCGCGGCCGTTCTTGAACACGATCATGGTCGGGATCGCGCGGACGCCAAAGCGCCCGGCGGTGATCGGATTGGCGTCGACGTCGAGCTTCACGACTCGGATCTTGTCGCCCTGCTCGTTCGCGACTTCCTCAAGGACCGGCCCGACCATCCGGCAGGGACCGCACCACGTCGCCCAGAAATCGACGAGCACGGGGGTATCCGATTTCAGGACCTCCTGCTCGAAACTCTGGTCTGTGACGACCTGTGGCTTTCCCATTAATGCGGTCTCCTTTGTACGTCTACTACATCCCGGCTACCCGGGTGGAGAGCGAACGGTCGCGTTAGCGACCTTTCGCTACCACCTAAACGCGAGCTGCTGGCCTGATTGTTCCACCGCAGGTTCGAGGCCAAGGACGGCTTCCAGGCCGTCCAGGCCACTCTGCGCGTCTCCCAGCCACTTGCGCAATGGATCCCACTTTACGAAGCGCCAGCCCCGGCGTCGAACGACCTCCGCCAGAGCGGGCGAGCGACGAAGCTTCTCGTTTACCAGGCCTGTTCGTTCGTCGGCGACCGCGAGGAACCGGAACACCCGGTCGTCATCCGGGATGGCCTCCCCGAGAGCGACGATGCTGCGGTGGATCCGGGCGGTCCAGTCCACCTGCCACAGGAAGACCATGTGGCCCCGGTCGTACCAGACGCAGTCGACGAAATCCACCGCTTCCGCCGCCCCGCGCACGAAACGTGATGCCCCGGTCGCACGCTCGGCCTCGCTCACCAGATCCGTCAGCACTCTTCCTCGCTCCGCGTGCGTGGTGGGCAGCGCGCGGCGCTCGACGTCGCGACCGACGTGCACCTTGAACCCCAGCCGGTGCCCCGTGTCGATGAGCTCCGCCAGGACCTGCGCCTGCGACGATTGCCGAGCGACCAGCGCGTCCTGCTCGAGCAGACGCCAGCGGCCGTCGTCGGTCTGGGTCGCATAGGCGGCGACGCAGCGTTCGATGAGCTCGCGGTCGGGTGTCTCGATGCCGCGAAAGAGCGCATACACGCGCCGCAGCAGAGAACGGGTGTCGACCTCGCGCGCTGATGACAGGAGTCCCCAGACCGCCCACTCGACGCGGTCGCCCAGCGGCGTGGCGTCGGGTGCCTCGGTGACCGAGTACGCGACATCGTCGGCATCGTCGCTGAGGGGCACCCGCGCGATGCCGGTGCGCCGACCGTCGGCGAGCGCGGACTTGAAGTGATCGAGGAAGAGCTCGAGCTCCGAGATCCCGCCGGCGCGCGCGAGCGCGATCGGGACCAGGAGCCCCTTCGCGGCGAGCGACTGCAGCGCCGCGACGGCGGCGACGTCCTCGCGAACCGGCTCGCCGCGCGCGAGCACCGCCTCACGCACGCCCGAGCGGATGGCGTCTTCGATGAGCGCCGCATCCGCTGACGATTGGTCGCGCAGCAAAGGCACGTCACGATCGAAGTCGCATACCGCCGCGGCAGGCGAGCCGTAGGCGCCGGCATGCGCATCGCGCTGATAGAGGATGGCGCGCAGTCGATAGCCCGCGCCCGCCCCGGCCAGAACGCACGCGGCGATGGTCGCGGCGTCCGCGTGCGGCACGTACACGACCGCCGCGGCCTCCGGGCGCGACACGCGATGCGCCTCGATGAGGGCGGCGCGGAGCGTGCGGAGAAGTCGCTCGCGCGCGGCGAGCCTGCCTTCGCCGGTGTCCATCGGCCGGAGCGTCTTGGCGCCGAGCAGCAGCGCGCTTGCGACGGTGCTCCATCCGCCGAGCGTGTCCTCGACCGGCGCCTGGCAGATGACCAGGTCGGCATCGCCGGGGTCCAATAGCAGTCCTCCACGCGACGCGGGCGAGCGGTGCTCGTGCTGCGCCAGCCACGAGACGAGCTCGCGAACGGTCCGCTCGTACTCGAGCCAGATGTTCACCTCGCGGCTCTGTGACGCGTGGCCGCGCCGCGCGCGCCCCTTGTCGATGCGCAGCGGCGCACCGTGACCGGCGACCGCGTTCAGGCGGCTGCCGGCGACGATCGATTCGAGCAGACAGAGCTTCAGCAGGCCCTGCGCGGCTGGATCGGACACCGAGGTCTCGACCGCGCGCAGGGTGGCCATGAGCGCCGTGATATTGCGCGGCGTGTAGAGCGCGGCAACGGTCTCGCCGAGCGCCTGTGCGGCGGGATCCGAGCCGAAACGCTCGACGAACTGCCAGTACGCCATGCCGCGCGGCTCGAGCCGCCTCATGCGCTCCTCGTCGTCGCCATCGGCGCCCTCGATCAAAAGAGCGCGGCCATCGCGAGCGCAGACGCTGCAGCGGAACGCCTTCTTCGACGGTACCGGCGCGTCGCGCTCCCAGAGGAACGCCTCGACGACGACCGGGCCGTGACAGGTGGCGCAGCGCGAGCCGTACAGCTCGCGCATCGCGACCCGATGCGGCGTGCCAACGAGCGCGCTGTCGGCGACGCGCTCGAACGCGGCGAGGACTTCGTCCAGGGGCGGCGCGAGGGCGACGACGGCGCGGGCCCATTCGCCCAGCGGCTCGCGCGATTTCGCGATGCCGCGCCGATCCGCCGGCTCGACGGCGTCGGCGGCGGAGTACGGATGCGCGAGCGGATCGAGCACCACGCCGCGTCTGGGCGCGTACGCGGTCGCATAGACATCGGCGAGGGCTGAGGGGAACGCGGTGCCGAAGCGGTTGAGCGGTCGCGGAAGCGGGATCGTCTCGATAGGTGTGAAGGAGAGGACCCGCTCTCGCAGATTGCTCACGTTGTCGTGAGTATGGGTCTCAGGGCAGTCGGAAGAGAACGGCTCGCTTCGCTTCAGCGACAAGTCCCACCCAGCGACCGTCGCGCGACACGACGAGGTCCTGGATCTGTCCGACGGGGGCGAGCTCGTCGATGCCGCCGGTCTTTGGGTCGAGAGCGATGAGGCGGTCCGAGCCGTCCAGCACGATCGGGCGCAGCCCGACGGCGATGCGGCGGCCGTCGACGATCGCGGTCGTCCAACGCGTCACGCCTTCGCCGTCGATCGCGAGCACGCGCTGGGCGTCGAGCAGGTAAAGCGTCCCGTCGCGCGCGAACTCGACGTCGCGCACAGCGGTGGCGAGCTTGGTGATGCTCTTGGTCGGATCGGCGGCGTTCACCTGGAAGCGGAACGTGCCCTGATCGGTCACGGCCGCGCCGAACTTCCCCGAGGGATCGATGGCGAAGGCCCGGCCGACGCCGGGGATCCGGAGCACGCCCTTCGTCGACCGCTCCACCCCGGGTCGGAACATGCGGACCTCGTAGGCGCCGGCGTTCTGCCAGGCGATGAACAGATCGCCGTTGTCGCTGGCCGCGAGGAGCCCGCCCGCGGACCCGAGCGCGATCGGGAAGGGCGCCGCGAGGGGCAGCCCGTCGGGCGTGCGCCCGCCGATGACGCCACCGCCCTCTCCGCCGGACGATGCCGCGAAGACATCGACGCCGGGCACATACACGAGCGACTGCGCCGCGCCGCTGAGACGGACCGGAACGCCGGAGGTGTCGTTCGGGCTCGGCATGACCAGGTTGGTGAGGACCTGCCCGCCGCCCATGAGGAAGCGTCCGTTGCTGGTGAACGCGAGCTGGTTGACACCCGCGTTGAGCTTCGGGAAGGCCCTCAGGACGCCGTCGCGCGTGTGCACCGCGATGTAGCCATCGTCGGAGCCGGTCGCGATCAGCGCGGCGTCCGACGACAGAGCGATCTTCCGCGCGAGCCCCTGGACGTTGATGGCGCGCTCGGGCTCCCGCCACAGCTCCACATCGGGGACCTCGCCCGCGCGCGCGAACGCGTGTACCGCGTCCTCGCTCACGATCGCGGTGATCTTCTGCTCCGCAAGTGCCGCGTTCGCCTTTTCGGCCGCCGCGCGGTCGGCGAACGGTCCGACGCGGACGGCGAACGGACTTTCCGTGCCGGCCGTCGCGTTCGCGCCGATCCGTTTCGCCGCATCGAGCGCCTCACCCGCGCTCCCGTACGGACCCGCGGTCAGCGTGAACACGTGCTTCGACGACGCTGTCGACTTGATCGACATGCCGCGGTCGATCACCGCCGTGAGCGCTGGATCCGCGGGCAGCACGGATGTGAGCTCGCGCAGGCTCGCCCATCCGCGATCGACGCCCGCGAGGACGCGCGCGAGCGCAGCCGGGTCACGTACGTCCGCGTACGCGAGGGCGTCGCGTGAGAGATCGGTGAGGCCGTCGGCGAGGGCGACCAGCCGGTCACGGACCGGGCCGACGGTCTCGACGGTCGCGGCGACGACCTTCGTCGTGTTGGTTTTGACCAGAGCCGCCTGTGCGCGCGCGACGGTCGCGTAGCGATCGGCGCTGACGGCGCGCACCTTATCCCCGCCCAGAGTGCCGACGAGCGCGTAGTCGTAGACGGAGAAGGTCAGGAGGATGTCGGCTGCGGCTTTGGCGATCGGCCGCGCGTCGGGGACGTCGCCGGGGATCGGGCGGGTCTTATCCGGGACAGGAGTGGAGCAGGCCGCGGCCAGGAGGACGAGGACCGCTGTTATCGCTCCCCATCCCGCTCGGCGCATCCGGCTTACTCCTCTTCTTCTTCCTCCGAGTCATCGTCGCCCGTATCGACGACAAGTGGCTCTTCGACGCCATCAGACTCTTCAAGGGCCTCGCCGCCCGCGACGCCCTCCGTCTCTTCCTCAGTCCCGTCCGATTCCTCGTCCCCGTCCTCATCCGCGTCCCGCCCGAACCGGAAGAAGTTGCCCTTGATGTAGGCCCGCTCCTTCGTCTCGGCCGGGCGGTGGTGGCCCGGGAAGGAGATCCGGCTGGAGTTCTCGACGCTCTGCAGGACCTCTCTAATGGCAACGCGCGCGTTCAACTGGTCGTTACTGACGATGGCCGCCACGTACTGGTTGCCAGTTCGGATCAGATCGATGAGCCGGCGGCCCACCTTGGGCTCCAGGAAGCCCAGGAGCTCGCCGTCACGGGCGTGGACGGCCATGAGGCCCTCCTGCTCCTTGAGCTGGGCCTCGGCGCCGGGGCTGTAACGGGCGAGGATGTGCGGCGGCGCCGGGTTGATCAGGCGGAGGATGCCCGTCTTGCCCATGTCCTCGATGAACAGGCGGGGCTGGGTCCGCGAGGTCGTGACGTTCGGCTTGGTCTTGTGCTCCAGCAGCTGGACGATGCGCTGCGAGCCGCGGATCGCGATCGAGTTGTACGGCTCGGCCTTCAGCACCTCGCCGAACGAGGCCTTGGCCTCCTCCAGCTTCCCGAGCTCGAGCAGCGCGCGGCCCATCCGATTGCGCGCCTCGACGTCGTCGGGCGCGGCTTCGATGATCTTCGCGTTCAGGTCCGATGCGCGCGTCCAATCGGCCTCGAGGGCGGCCGCGACGGCCTGATCCGCGAGGGCTCGAACGCGCAGTCCAGTGTCCGAGGCAGGTGTCATGGGAGTTCTCATTCTAGCCTGCGGCGGTACCCTTGCGCGCGTGCCGTACCTCTCGGACATCCAACATCGGCGCGTGATCGAGCCGAATGGCACCGAGGTCGCGAAGCTCGCGGACCTCGCCGTCGTTCCGCAGGGGCAGTTCCCGGCGGTGCAGTGGGCGATCCTGGCGACGCCGAGCGGCGAGCGCGTCGTCCGCTGGAGCGAGATGGCGCAGGAGATCGGCCACCTCAGGCTGCGCGGCCGCCTGGACACGATCACCGACGCGAAGCTGCCTCAGGAGGCACTGCGCCTCTCGCGCGATCTCATGGACAAGCAGGTCGTCGACACGCACGGCGCGAAAGTCGTGCGCGTGAACGACCTGCAGCTCTCGGAGGTCGACGGCCAGCTGCGCCTCGTGGGTGCGGACGTCGGACTGCGCGGGCTGTTGCGTCGCGTCGGCGCCGAGGGTCTGGCGGAGCGGGTCGTCGGCCTCGCGGGCCAGAAGCTGCCGCGCGGGATCATCCCCTGGCATCTGGTCGAGCCCCTATCCGCGCCGGATGCCAACGTTCGGGTGACGGTGCCGCGCACAAAACTCGCGCTGCTCCACCCCGCGGATATCGCCGACATCGTCGAGGAGATGAGCGTCGACGAGCGGCGCGCGGTGTTCGAGCAGCTCGACATCGAGACCGCCGCGGACACGCTCTCGGAGGTCGAGCCCGAGATGCAGGCTTCGATCGTGAGCGACCTCGACGAGGAGCGCGCCGCCGACATCCTCGACGAGATGGCGCCGGACGAGGCCGCGGACCTTCTGCAGGACCTGCCCGAGGAGCGCCGCGACGAGCTCGTCGACCTCATGCAGAAGGACGAGGCCGCGGACGTCGAGGAGCTGCTCACCTACCCCGAGGATTCCGCCGGCGGGATCATGACGACGGACTTCATCGCACTGCCCGCGCAGCTGACGGCGGGCGGGGCCATCGACCGGCTCCGCGAGCTGCAGCCGGATGCCGAGCTCACCTATTACCTCTATGTCGTCGATGGCCAGGGCCGTCTCGACGGCGTGATATCGCTACGCGACCTCGTCGTCGCGAAGCCGGAGACGCCGATCACCGAGGTCATGGACCGGAACGTCCTCAAGGTCGATGCGACGTCGCCGAAGGAAGAGGTCGCCGCGCTGATCGCGAAGTACAACCTGCTGGCGCTCCCGGTCGTCGACGCGCGGCGGAAGCTGCTCGGCACCGTGACCATCGACGACGTCGTCGACATCATGCTCCCGCGCGGTTGGAGGAAGAGGTCGCTCAGGTCGATCGCTAGGTGAGGGGCGACGGCATCGCGCGACCGCTGGGCGCGCTGCGACGCCGCGCGACACGCCGGCGGATCGCGATCGCCGGGTTCCTTGCGGTCGTCGGGCCCGGCGTGATCACCGGGTTCGCGGGCAACGAGGCGGGCGGCGTCACCACCTACTCCTCCGTGGGTGCCCACTTCGGCTTCGCCCTGCTGTGGCTGCTTTTGGTGGCGAGCATCGGCCTCGGCGTGATCCAGGAGATGTGCTCGCGGATGGGCATCACGACCGGTCAGGGGCTCTCGGACCTCATCCGCGAGAGGTTCGGCGTGCGCTGGACGATCCTCGCGATGCTCGTCCTGATCATCGCGAATGGCAGCAACGTCGTCGCCGAGTTCGCGGGCATAGCGGCGAGCGTCGAGATCCTCGGTGTCCCGCGGATCGTCTCCGTGCCGCTCGCTGCGCTCGGCGTGTGGACGCTGGTGGTGTTCTTCAGCTACCGGATCGTCGAACGCGTCCTCTTCGTGTTGGTCCTCGCGTTCATCGCCTACCCGGTGTCCGTCTTCATCCTCAAGCCCGACTGGCCCGTCGTGCTGTCCGGCTTCATCCCGTCGTTGCCGAGCAGTCCTTCGGCGCTCGTGTTCGCCCTCGCGCTCGTCGGCACCACGATCACGCCGTACCTCCTCTTCTACATGCAGGCATCGGTCGTCGACAAGGGGACCGATCGCCAGTCCGCGGCCTACGCGCGCATCGACGTCTTTCTCGGCGCGGCGCTCGCGGGACTGTTCGCCTTCTTCATCATCGTCGTCACCGGCACGGTGCTGTACCCCGCGGGCATCCAGGTGACCTCGGCCGAAGCCGCGGCGAAAGCGCTCGTTCCGCTCGCCGGAGAGCGCGCGGGCCTGCTGTTCGCGATGGGCCTCTGCGGCGCGTCGCTGCTGGGCGCGGTCGTCATGCCGCTCTCGACCTCTTATGCCATCTGCGAGGCATTCGGCTGGGAGTCCGGCATCAGCAAGAACTTCCGCGAAGCGCCGGTGTTCATGAGCCTGTTCACGCTGCTGCTCCTGCTCGGCGCGACCATCGTGCTGATCCCGGGGATCTCGCTGATCCCGCTGATCATCTCGGCACAGATCGCGAACGGAGTCCTTCTTCCGATCATCCTCGTGTTCATCCTCCGGCTCGCCACCGACCGTCGCGTCATGGGCGATGCCGTCAACGGGCGCGTCACGACCGCCCTCGGCTGGGGCGTGGTGGCGCTGGCCGGTTCGCTCTCACTTGGGTATCTGTTCGCATCGTTCTTCGCTACTTAGCGAGCGGTCGATCGGACCGGCGTGGCACCGTAGGGCCATGAGGGTCGTCGCCGCGACCTCGCTCGCCACCGTTCTCGCGATCGGGTGCAGCTCCGCGCCGGACCCGCAGTCGCAGCCGCAGACCGGCGCGCCCGCGGGCAGCGCCGCGGCCGCGCAAAAGTCCGCGGTCACGGCCCGAGCGGCGAGCGTTCCCGCCGACCACCGCTACATCTCCATCTCCGACGGACAGACCGGTCGCATCCTGCTGGTCGATCTCGACAGAGGCGGCAGCACAGAGGTCGTCACGGCACGCGGCTCACCTGCACGGCCCTACTACGCGCCGCCGTTCAGCGCATCGGCCGACGGAAAGCGGCTCCTCGTGGCCGCGGTCGGCCCCGCCGAACGGTCGGCGCTCTACCTCGTCGACGTCCCCGCTGGGCGCGCGACGCTCCTGTATGAGGACGACGAGATCTGGGCGGTCGGTCCGCTTCATGGTGTGATCAGCCCGGACGGCGCGCGCTACGCGTTCCATGGACACGACGGCGTCCGGGTCGGCGATACGGCCGGCGGCCCGACTCGTCTGTTCGTCGAGGACGAGGACCCCGCCGACATGACGAAGATCTGGTATCCGCTCGCCTGGTCGATCGATCGCAGCGCGATCGTCCTGGCGCAGGGCAGGGAGACGCTCACGAAGATCGCGGTGTTCGACGCCGCGAACGGCGAGCAGGGATGGGTCGGCACGGGTTCGCAGGTCAGCTGGCGCGTGAGGGCGCCGTTCCTCGCGGTCGCCGGCAGCGGCGGCTCGTTCGGCGGAGAGAACCGCGTCTACGCCGTCGACCCCAACGACGGAGTGACCCGCGAGCTCGAGCCGCTCGGAGCGAAGTACTACGGGTCGATCGCCTGGCATCCCAGCGCCGATCGCGTCCTGTATACCGCCGCGGACGACCCGTTCGCCGAGGGCGACGTCTACACGCGCGATCTGACCGGCGCTGCGAGGCGCGTGGAGTCGCCGAAAAGGATCTGGGAGGCGTGGTGGTCGCGCGACGGATCGCGCATCTTCGCGACGGCTGCGCGCGGAACGACCGCGGCAACTCCCGGCGTGGGCGACGTCGACATCCTCGAGCTGCCAGGCGGCCGCGTCGTCGCGTCGGTGTGCCGCGCGGATCCGCGCGGCCAGTGCCGCTGACGCGCTTCTTCGCGCTGGTCGTCACGCTGTCGGTGCTCGCGTCGTGCACTGCGCCCCTCGCGACCCCGTTGCCCACGCCGACCGCATCAACGCCCACGCCGAGTCCGTCGATCAGCACCCCGAGTCCCTCGCCGACCGCCACGCCGGAGCCGACGCGCCTGGTGGGAACGGCCCTCGTCCCGACGCTGACCCCACGGAGCCAGTTCGCATCCCTTGGGATCACGCTGGATCTTCCGGGCCAGATCGGCCAGCCCGCGGAATCACGCGTGTGGCGCGCCGAAGCGTTCGTCGCCGACAGCCTGTACGCCTCACGTGCCGCGACAGCGCTCGGAATGAGCGGTGACGGTTTCGTCGGCGCGGCGCCGGGCGGCGGCCCCGCCTGGCGTCTCTGGTGGAGCAGCGACGGCGCGCTCGCGGTCAACACCGCGAGCGGCGAGGTCCTGTACTTCGCAGGAACGCGCGATGACGGACCTCGCCCCGCCGGCGCGGCGCAGGCCGATCCGGCCGGTGCGCTCGAGAGCCTCGTCCGGGTGCTCGGATCGAACGCTGGCTTTGGCCCGCAGCCCGGGTACCTCAAAGCCTTCCGCGGCACGGAGGCGACGGCCTCGCTCATGGAATTCGCCGACGGGACCTGGACGTCGCCGGGCAGTCGCGACGCGGCGATCATCTTTCCGCGCTACAACGATCCGCTGCAGCGCGAGCTCACCATCTACGACACCGACGAAGTGGGGCTCATCACATCGCGTCTGCGTCCGGTGGGCCTGGTGCATCGTCCGCTCGGGCCTCTCGTCGGTGGCGAGATCTACCGGATCACGACGTTCGGCGACGCCGTGAAGGAGCTGCGCGCATCTCCGCAGCGATTCCTGCGGCTGCTCAGCGTCGCGCCAAATGAGCCCGTGACCCTCGCGGTTAACGCCGCGGAAGTCGTCTTCGGCTACGCCTGGGCGCAGACGCTCCCCGGCGACCTGCGGCGTGCCGGTCGCACGCTCGTCCCGGTCTGGGTCTTTCCGGCCGCGGGAACGACGGCATCCGGCGCTTTCGTCAGCGCGATGTTCACCGTCGACGCCGTCGTTCCTGAGATGCGCGCACCGCTTGCGTCGGGAGTTCTGAGTGTCGACGCGGACTTCCTGCTGCGTCGGCAGCTGGCACAGCTCGGCGCGCGCCGACCCGAACATCGTGACCCGAAGCTGGTCGCGCAGGAGTTCATCGGCCCGGCATGCGCGGTCGAGCTCACCGCGCAGGACGCGGATCGCTACGCGGGAGCCGCGACCTGCAATGGCGCCGGAGTCACGCTCACGGTGTCGCGCGCCTTCCCCGGACTTCCGGAATCGATCTGGTACGTGAGCGACCTTCGGAAGTAAGCGGCAGCTGCACGTGACGGACGGAGCCGTCTCCGGAATCGCTGGTGGCCCAGACCCTACCGTCGAACAGCTGAACGATGTGCCGCACGATCGGCAGACCGAGAAGGTTGTTCACGACCTCTGTCATCCGTTCGATGGCGCTACTGAGCGGCGGCAGACGCTCGTCCAGGTCAAGCGAGATCGGATGGTTGGCCGCTCGATCTGAACCGCGTCGCCGCATCGACGAGGATGCGATTCAGGTCCACCGCCTCGACTTTGAGCGTCATCTGGCCGCACTCCATCAGCCCTCGTGCAGTGCTGCTCTAGGACACCGCCGCAGCCCCCGCGAGAAGCGCATCGATCTTCTCGCGCAGCGCCTGGGGGCTGAATGGCTTCGCGAGGTATCCAGCGGCGCCGTGCGAGGCGAACTCCGCGACCTCGCCCCGCTGGACTGAGGCGGTGATGAACATGATCGGTATGTGACGCATCGATGAGCGCGCGCGAACGGCATCGGCGAGGGCAAACCCATTCATATCCGGCATCGCGAGATCGGTCACGATCAGGTCCGGCGTCACGCGCTCGATCGCGTTCAGGCCTTCGCGTCCGTTCGTCGTCATTTCGATCCTGTGAGCGGTCGCGCGCATGGCCACCTCGATCAGCTTCCTGATCTGCTCCTCGTCCTCGCAGAAAACGATCCGTGCCACCTATTCGAGCACGACTATGCGGCGCGCGAGACGAGAGTGGCCGACATCACCAGCGGCAGCCGCACGTGAAATACGGAGCCCTCTCCGGATTCGCTCGTTGCCCAGACCTTGCCTTCGTAGAGCTCAACGATCTGACGCACGATGGGAAGCCCGAGACCGGTTCCCTGGATGGCGCGGGTCGCGGGCGTGTCGATCCTGGAGTACCGCTCGAAGATCTTCTCCAGCTGTTCGGTCGGGATCCCCATCCCGTGGTCCCGGACGGTGAGCATGACCGAGCTTGCGTCGCGCCTGGTCCGCATCTCAACAGCGCCGCCGCCTGGCGAGTACTTGATGGCGTTGCTCAACAGGTTGGTGACGACCTGGGTGAAATGATCGGAGTCGCCGCTGAGCCTCGGTAATCCCTCATCGAGGTCGAGCTCGATCGGATGAGCGACGGAGCTCAACCTGAACTGTGCCGCCGTGTCGGCGACGATGCTGTTCAGGTCCACCGGGTTTGTGGCCACCGTCATCAGGCCGGACTCCATCCGGTCGAGGTCGAGCATGTCGCTGATGAGGCGGGCGAGCCGGCGGGCGTCCTTATTGATATCGCCCGCGTATTCGCGCATCTGGGCGATCGTGAGCGCGTCATCGCGCATCATCTCGCTGAAGCCTTGGATCCCGGTGAGCGGCGTCCGGAACTCGTGGCTGACCGTCGATACGAATTCTCCCCGAAGTTTGCTCAGCTGCTCGATCTCGCGATACGTCTTGCCCCTGGCACGGTCGGCCTGCTCGAGGATCCGCCAGAGCCCGAACAGCAACGCGAAGCCGATCGCGAAGACGACCGGTGCGAGGGTCAGCATCAACAGCGAGCTGGCGTCCAGTTTCCCGAACGCCGATTTCGCCTCGGCGTGCGCGACTTCTGTTGCCTCCGCGATCCGATCACGCATGGTGTGATACAGAGGATCTTCAATATCGTGAAGACGGATCACCTCGGCCTGATCGCCCGCAGCCGCCGCGGCGGCGATTCCGGAATACACATTGATGTACTGCGCGTGAAGCCGCAGCAGATCCTTCGCGAGTTCAGCATCCGCTCGGCCGGTCTGTGCCGCGATCTTGTTGAAAGCATCGATCACGCGTTGGTCCGCGGCCGTCCGGTCCGCATCGTTTGCGGCGGACGGCAGGACAAGACTCTCCAGCTGCATCGCTTCGTCCGCGAGCAGCGCCACATTCGCATTCAGATAGTTGTCGTGGAGGACCTCGTTTCCCCGGGCATCCGCGACCAGCGTCTGCACGACGTAGGCAGCCACGATCGAAAATGCCGCTAGGCAGAGCACGACTATGGCAAGGCCTACTGAGGCCGCGCGAGTCGCTCGGTTCGTTCTTCCGGGGCTCACTATCGAACGATCATGTCTGTCTCGCGGAGTCCGGTCATGACCGATCCGTCACCGCCCGGAGATCGTGCTGAATCCCGCATCCGATCGAAACCGACGCGCCCGTCGGTTTCAAGCTGACGCAACTATCGCGGCTGGTCGAGCACCTCACCGAAGGCATCGAGCCAGCGATCGGGATTCTCCTGGAAGATGATCTTGCAGCGGTCGCGATCGAACTCGTAGTAGCGGCCCTCGTAGCGGAGCCGGATCCGTTCAGCTTCGAGCGCCGTCTTGCACACGACGCAGACCGCGGTCATCAGATCGGCTCGAGCTCGAGAAGCGGCTGGTGCGCGCGCACGAGCTGACCGTTCTCGGCGAAGATGCGCTTCACCTTGCCGCCCGCGGTCGACCGGATCTCGTTGAAGAGCTTCATCGCTTCGATGAGCGCGATCACGTCGCCCTTGTTGACGACGGCGCCGATCTGGACGAAGGGCGGCGCCTGCGGGGTCGGCGAGCGGTAGAAGACCCCCGTGAGCGGCGCGTTGACCGTCGGGAGCTCGCCCTTCGCCTGCTGGTCCGGCCCGGTGACGACCACGCCGGACGCGCCACTTTGCGCCGGTGGGGCTGGGGGCTGGGGGGCGTAGCCCCCCAACGTCGTCCTGCTCACCTTCACGCGCAGGCCGCCGCGGCGGATCTCGAGCTGCTGCACATCCTCCGCGGCGAGCCGCTGCAGAAGCTCTGTGACCAGAGCGTTCGCGTCCGCGCGCAGCCTCTTCGGGTCGGCCACCTAGCTCCAGCGTCGCAGCAGCAGCGCCGCGTTGTGACCGCCGAAGCCCATGGAGTTGGACAGCGAGACGTCGACCTGCTGCTTGCGTGCGACGTTCGGCACGTAGTCGAGGTCGCACGCGGGGTCAGGCACCTCCTGGTTGATGGTCGGCGGCAGCACGCCGTCGCGCATCGCGAGCACGCAGAAGATCGCCTCGATCGCGCCGGCCGCGCCGAGGGTATGTCCGGTCATGGACTTCGTGGACGACACCGCGAGCTTGTACGCATGATCCCCGAAGAGAGTCTTCACGGCCGCGGTCTCGGATCCGTCGTTCGCCGGGGTCGACGTGCCGTGTGCGTTGATGTATTCGATGTCGGTCGCCTTTATGCCGGCGCCCTCGATGGCCATCCGCATCGCGCGCACTGCGCCCTCGCCTCCCTCGGCGGGCGCGGTAACGTGGTGCGCATCCGCGCTCTGGCCGTAGCCGATGAGCTCGGCGACGATGTTCGCGCCGCGCGCCTTCGCGAACTCGAGCTCCTCGAGAACGACGCACCCACCACCCTCACTGAACACGAAGCCGTCGCGCTCCTTGTCGAAAGGACGTGAGGCCTTTTCCGGCGCGTCGTTGCGCTTCGACAGCGCGTGGGCCTGGTTGAATGCCGCGATCGCGATCTTGATGAGCCCTGCCTCTGAGCCGCCCGCGAGCATCACGTCGGCCTGACCGCGCCGGATCATCTCCGCAGCCTCGCCGATCGCGTGCGCGCTCGACGCGCAGGCGGAGGCGAGTCCCATGTTCGGACCCTTCGCCCCGAACTTCATGGCGATCTCGCCCGCGGCCATGTCGATGATCATCATCGGGATCATGAACGCCGAGATCCGGCGCGGGTCCTTCGCATGCGACAGGACGTTATCGACCACGGTGCTCACGCCGCCGATGCCGGAGCCGAAAGCGACCCCGACGCGCGGCGCCAGATCCTTCGTGATCTCCAGCTTCGAATCCGCGAGCGCCTGGGCCGCCGTGGCCACCGCGAACTGCGTGAAGCGGTCCGCGCGGCGCGCTTCCTTGCGGTCCATGTACTGAAGCGGGTCGAACTCCCGCGCCTCCCCGCCGATCGTCGTCTCGAGACCGGCCGTGTCGAAGCGCGTTATCGGACCGATCCCGCTGCGGCCAGCACGTATCCCGTCCCACGTCTTCGCGACCGAATCACCCAGCGGCGTGATCATGCCGAGGCCGGTCACGACGACGCGACGGCGTTCCCCGTTGCGCATTCAGTCGAGTCTAAGAGTGCGAGGCGTCGGCGACGCGGATGCCGTCGAAGCGCGCGCCGGTCACATGCACGTCGTGGTCATCCAGGGAGCGGAAGACGATCGCCCGTCCCTTTCCCAGCACGGTCCAGCCTTCGGCCCGTTCGACGATCGCGGTGTCTTCGTCGATCCCGAGCATCCGGTGTGCCTCGGGCCAGACGCCAGCCCACTTCCGCCAGAGCTCCATGGGCACGGCATCGAAATGCGGCGCGACGAAGATGCCGGGCAGGAGCGCAAGCGCATCGCGGACCGCCACGCGCCGCGGAAGACCGGTCTCGTCCAGGCCATCCGGAAAATGAAAGGTACGACTCCCGAGCATCATCGCCCCAGCGCTCGAGCCCGCGAGCACCGCGCCCGCGCGATGTCGCGCGAGGACCGCCGACCAGAACGCCGTCCCGGAGAGTGAGTCCACCAGATGGTCGGGCTTGCCGCCGGAGAAGTAGATCAGGTCAGCGTTCGCGATCGCGGCGGAATGCCGCGGGTCTTCCGCGTCTGTGCGGTCGAGGACCATCACCCCGAATGCCTCGGCGCCGAGACCCTGGAAATGCGTGGTGCCCATCGCGACCCAGGACTTTGGCGTGTCCTCGAGACCCGCCGCCGTCGGGACGATGGCGACGCGCACCGGACGCGATCCGAGACCCGCGAGGATCGCGCGGTCCACCTCCGTCATGGCGGGCGTGAACTCGCCCGAGCCGCACAGCACCAGCGGGCCGCGCGTCACGCGGACGCCAGGATGCGGTGGAAGCGCCTGTACATGCGGTCGTGATTCTTGCGGCTGCGCTTGTCGCGCTCCTCCTGCGGCAGCGCTTCCCACGCCCGGTGGACGTGCCGGACGGCATGCTCGACGCCGACCGCCACCGCGCGCAGACCGCGCTCGCGCACCGCGCACGAGACCGCGATATCGAGATTGCGGTAGAAGCGATACCGCTCGTCGAACCCGCCGATCGCGACGAGCGTGTCGCGCGTGGTCGCCTGGCAATACCCCTCGACCGCGTCGCAGTCACCGTCGGTCACCTCGTCGAAATGCCTGAGGTCCTTCGTCCGCAGGCCCCAGGGTCCGGCGATGCCCGCGCCGGAACGGAGCGCCGCCTCCAGCACCGCGAACAGGTCGCCGACAAGCTCCACCGACGGATCGAGCTGCAGCAGCAGCCGGCCGCGCGCGGTACGCAGCAGAGCGTTGCGTCCGGGGCCCTCGCCGAGGTCGCGGTCGGCATGGATGACCCGGACGCGCTCGCCCGTGGCGAGACGACCGATGCGCGCGGCGCTTGGTTCGCTCGACCCCTGGTCGAGCACGAGCACCTCCGCGTCCGCGGGCGCAAAGCGGAGCACAGAGCGTACGCAGCGCTCGACGTCCTCGGGCCATTCCCGGGCAGCCACCGCGATCGTCCACTCGCGGGTCGCGCGCTCCGCCCTGTGGTCGTCGAGCTCGCGCGGCGACGCGATCGTGCGACGAGGCCGCCGCGCAAGGCGCCGATCCGCGCGTGCCACGAGCACGCCGCTGGCAAGGTCATCGACCCGCAGCCCATCGAAATGGGCGCGCAGTCTGTCAGCCGACCGGTAGTCGTCCGCCGCGCGGGCACGTTCGTGCTCGGCGATGGCCGCAGTGACGGGAGCGGGAGCATCGATCCGTTCGCGCGCGACGGAGGCGAGGTCGAGCCCCAGGACGGCATCGGCCTCCTCGACGAATCGACGACGCACGCCGGGCGGGATATCCGCGTCGGCCACGCAGGCCTGGACGAGCGCGAGCGCGCCGGGCAGGTCGAGGTCGTCGGCCAGACGCTCGCGGAAGAGCTCGTTCCAGCGATCCAGCGCGACCTCGCCGAACGCGGCGGCAACGCGCGGAGGTGCGGCGTTCGCAGGCGCGACCTGCGCGAGAAGACGCACGCGCTGGCGAAGGTGGTCAAGGCCTTCGGCCGCCTGCCGCAACGCGGCGACGCTGAAGTGCATGCGCGCGCGGTAGTGCGTAAGGAGGCACTGGTAGCGGAACGCGAGCGGATCGATGCCAAGCGCCTCGATCTCGTGGATCTCGAGCGTGTTCCGTGCGGACTTCGCCATCTTCACGCCGTCGGCGAGCAGGTGCTGGCCGTGCACCCACATGCTGACCACCGAGTGCCCGAGTGCGCCTTCGGACTGCGCGATCTCGTCCTCGTGGTGCGGGAAGATGTTGTCCACGCCGCCGGTGTGCACGTCGAAACGCTGGCCGAGGTATTTCGTGCTCATCGCCGAACACTCGATGTGCCAGCCCGGATAACCACGGCCCCACGGCGAGCTCCACACCAGCGCGCGCCGCTCGGGCTCCGCGTGCTTCCAGAGCGCGAAGTCGGCCGCGCTGCGCTTGTTCGGATCCACCTCGGATCTGACGCCCTGCCGGAGCGCCTCGGCGACGTTGCCCGAGAGGCGCCCGTACGCCGCAAAGCGCTTGACCGCGTAGTAGACGGTCCCATCCACGACGTACGCGAGGTCCTTTCTCAGCAGCTCCTCGATGAGCGCGATCATCTCGGGCACGTGGGCGGTGGCCCGCGGGTACTCCGTCGCGGGCAGGATCCCGAGCCTGCGCTCGTCCTCCCGGAAGGCCGTCTCGTAGAACTCCGCGATCTCGCTCGGCGTCTTTCCCGCGGCGAGCGCGGCCGCGATGACCTTGTCCTCGCCACGGTCGACCGCGTCCTGACGCATATGGCCGACGTCGGTGATGTTCTTCACGGAGATGACGCGGTGGCCGAACAGCATGAAGGTGCGCCGCAGCCAATCGGCGAACAGGTATGAGCGGAGATTCCCGACGTGCACGGGTCGGTACACGGTCGGTCCGCAGGTATACATGCGGATCTCGCCCTCGTTCAAGGGGACGAGAGGCTCCACACGGCGCGTCAGCGTGTTGTGGAGACGTAACTGCACGCGGCCTCCCCTGTCAGGTAACAGGCTAACGCCGCTCAATCGCGGAGCATTCCCTCGACCACCTTCACGGCCTTCTCGAGCGTGTCGACGTCAGAGGGGTCGAGTCGCCGCACCCGCGCCTCGATATCGGCGATGCGCAGCTCGCGCCCTTTTCCGAGCACGCGCCGGCCCTTGGCACTCATCTCGACGCGCGCGACGCGCGCGTCATCGGGATCACGGCGCCTACGGATGAGGCCCGTCCGCTCCATCTCCGCGGCAAGCCGGCTGATCGTCGGAGCGCGCACCTGCTCGGCGGCGGCAAGATCACCGAGCGTCTTCGGTCCGCTCATGAGCACCGAGAGCGCCGAGAGCTGCGCCGGCGTGGCGCCCGTCAGCGGGTCGCCGCGCCGCGCCCGGCGGAGGAGATGGATGGCCGCCGAATGCAGGCGGTCCGCCAGCTCGCGCTCGCGCGGGACGATCGTCGGGCCTCTTGCGCTCCTGGGCATGCCGTGATATTAGTTAGCAAGGCTAAGTAACGCAATCGGGGGGAGGCACGAGATGGCAGCCCAGTTCCTTGAGGCCGTCAAGAAGGGCGACCGAGCGACCGTCGATCGGATGCTCGACGCGGATCCCTCGTTGGCAACCGCGAAGGACGAGAGCGGGACCTCCGCCGTGCTGCTCGCCCACTACTACGGAAAGGCGGAGGTGGCCGCGGCGCTCCTGTCCCGGACGCCCGAGCTCGACGTGTTCGAGGCGGCGACGGCAGGCGACGCGAGGCGTGTCGCCGCGCTCGTCGATGCGGACCGCTCGCTGGCCAACGCGGTCGCGCGCGACGGCTACTCGCCCCTGGGGCTCGCCTCCTTCTTCAAGCGCCGCGACGTCGTAAAGGTGCTGCTCGAGCGCGGCGCGAAGCCGAGCGTGCCCTCACGTGACCAAGGCTTTTCGCCGCTGCATTCGGCGGTCGCGACCGACACGGGCGACGCGGTACAGGAGATCGTCCGTTTGCTGCTCGACGCCGGCGCGGATCCGAACGCGAAGAGCCACGAGGGCGGCACGCCGTTGCACAGCGCGGCTTTCACCGGAGACCGCGAGATCGCGGAGCTCCTCCTCGCGTACGGGGCTGATCCGAACGCGACGGATCCGACGGGCCGAACGCCACTCGACATCGCCCGCGACCGGCGCAACGTCGAGGTCGCGGCGCTGCTGCACCACGCGGTCACCAACCGCCGGCGGCCCTAGAGGATCGTCTCCCCCAGGGCACTGGCCACGAGCTCGACGGCAAGCGCCGCGGTGCGGTTGCTCTCGTCGAGGATGGGATTGACCTCGGCGATCTCGACCGAGCGCAGCTTCCCGGATGCGGCCAGCATCTCCATGGCGAGCTGCGCCTCCCGATACGTGAGACCGCCGCGCACCGGCGTCCCGACGCCGGGCGCCTCATCCGGATCGAGCGCATCCATGTCGAGCGAGAGATGGATGCCATCGCCTTTGCCCGCGACAGCGATGGCCCTCTCCATCGCGGGCCCCATGCCGAGACGGTCGATGTCCGCCATCGTCAGCGCCGTCACGCCCGCCTTCTTGATGTTGTCGCGCTCGCCGGGATCGACGTCGCGCAGGCCGAGCAGGACGCCGCGGTCGCCGCTCGTCGTGCCACGTAGGTCGGCGGGGAACGGGTCGCCCGCAAGCCCGAGCGCGACAGCGAACGGCATCCCGTGCACGTTCCCGGATGGCGAGGTCTGCGGCGTGTTGATGTCACCATGCGCGTCGATCCAGATCACACCGGGCTTCTTCCCCGCCCGAGCGAGGCCGGCGAGCGTGCCCATCGCCAGCGAGTGATCGCCGCCGAGGACGAGCGGGATGTTCCCGGCGCGCACGATGTCCGCGACGACGGTCGCGAGCTCCTCGCACGCGCGCACGATCTCCGCGACGTTGTGCGCGCGCGGGCCGCGTGCCAGACGCTCCCCCTCGTACTTCTTGTACGCGTGCGTCGCCAGACCCTCGTCGGGATCGGCGACGCGGATGTTCCCGCGGTCGCGCACGCGGAATCCGACGTCCGAGAGCTTCGCGACGAGGCCGCCGTAGCGGATGCCGGACGGGCCCATGTCCACGCCACGTCGGTTGCCGCCAAGGTCCATCGGCACGCCGATGATCTCGACGATCGGACGCGCTTCCATGCGGCGGATCTTCTCGGGATCGGGCTCGCGCATGTACGGCTCTTCCCTCACGGCGCGCCCTTCGTCGGCGCGAGCGCGGCCCGCGGCTGGAAGATCGCCTGGATGACGCCTTCCGCAGCGACCTCGTCGCCGACGAACGCGCGCACGTTCACGCGCGCGTAGCCGCGCCGCATCCTGTCGATCACCGCTTCGTACCGCACCGTGTCGCCGGGTCGCACGATGCGCTTGAAGCGCATCTCGTCGATGCCGGCGAAGAGTCCGAGTCCGTCGCGGTACTCGGGCAGGGCCATGGCCATCACGGTGGCGGCCTGGGCACAGGACTCCACCAGGATCACGCCTGGCACGATCGGATTTCCGGGGAAGTGGCCCCTCAGGTACCACTCGTCCCCGGTAAAGGTGTGCTCGGCGACCGCGCGCACGCCCGGCTCGAGCTCGGTCACGCGGTCGATCAGGAGGAACGGATCGCGGTGCGGGATGAGCGCCTCGATACCCGCGCGATCCAGCGACGTCACGGCGCGAGTCTAGTTGGCGTTAGAGAGGCGATATGCGACGCATTCTGCTCGTCGAGGACGACGAGGAGGCCGTGCGGATGCTCGGATACGCCCTCCGTGAGAGCGGGTACGAGCTCGCCACTGCGGCCACCGGCTTCCTCGCGCTGGACGAGGTCGCGAAGCGCGACCCCGATCTGATCCTGCTCGATCTGTACCTGAGCGGAGGAATGAACGGGGGCGAGTTCCTGGACATGTACCGGCGCAACGGCGGCCGAGCGAAGGTCATCGTCATCAGCGGAGCTTCCCGCGGGGACGTGATCGCGCGAGACCTGGTCGTCGACGAGTTCGTGGGCAAGCCGTTCAACCTCGACCGCCTGCTGGAGTCGGTGCGCCGGTTCGCGTACGGCTAGGCGCTGAGCGCGTCGACACCGACGGTGTCGATGAGATGCGTCGTGACCTGGCCAGAGCGGAACAGCTCGCTCGCGAGGATCTTCTTATGCGCCGGGATGTTCGTCGTCACCCCGACGATGGTGAACTCGTCGAGCGCGCGCTGCATGCGCGTGACGGCCTCGGCGCGGTCCCGGCCCCACGCGATCACCT
>Ga0075429_100001140_pt1 | contig 21430 bp, 19 predicted proteins | sample RhiMetdeltSRZDD3_FD_75295 | JGI IMG/M metagenome (GOLD analysis project Ga0075429, IMG submission 75295) | Populus rhizosphere microbial communities from Tennessee, USA - Rhizosphere MetaG P. deltoides SRZDD3 | ecosystem: Host-associated > Plants > Roots > Rhizosphere > Soil | place: USA... | reverse complement strand
CGGATGTACACGAAGCCGAGCGCCGAGCGGATGGCCCGCGCCGCGATCAGCATCCCCTCGATCAGGGCGTGCGGGTCGCGCTCCAGCAGGTAGCGGTCCTTGAACGTGCCCGGCTCGCCCTCGTCCGCGTTCACGACGAGGTAGACCGGACCGGTGTGGCTCTTCGGGATGAACGACCATTTCATGCCGGTGGGGAAGCCGGCGCCGCCGAGCCCGCGCAGGTTGGAGGCCTTGACCGCCTCCGTGATCGCGCCCGGCTCCATCGTCCGGGCCCGGTCCCAGGCCGCGTAGCCCCCGGCCCCCCGGTACACCGCCAGCGTGTGTGAGTTGGCGCGATCGAAGTTCCGCATCAACACCGTCTCGGCCATCAGCGGAGCCCCTCGAGGATGCGGTCGACCTTGTCCGGCGTGAGGTTCAGCTCGTACCGGTCGTCCACCTGGGCCATGGGCGCCGCCTCGCACGCGCACAGGCACTCGACGGCCTGCAGGGTGACGCGGCCGTCCGCGGTCGTCTCGCCGACCTCGACGCCGAGCCGGCGCCTGAGGTGGGCCAGGATGTCCTGGGCGCCCGCCAGGTGACAGGACAGGTTGTGGCAGACCGCGACGACGTGGCGGCCCGTCGGTGCCTGGTGAAAGAGTGTGTAGAACGTGACGACCTCGTGCACGTGCGCGGGCGACAGGTCGAAGAGCCCCGCCACGTACTCCTGGACGTCGAGCGAGATCCACCCGAAGGTCTCCTGGGCCATGTGGAGCACCGGCAACAGGGCGCCGCGCCGGTCGGGATAGAGCCCCTGCAGTCGTCGCACCTCTTCGAGCTGGGACGTCGTGAAGGCGACCGTCTTGGCGGTCGTCATCGATCGAGCTCGCCGCCGATCATGTTGACCGAGCCGAAGGTCGGGACGAGGTCGGCGATCATCTCACCCTCGATCATCCGGGACAGCGCCGCCACCGGGGGCAGGCACGGCGGCCGGCAGCGCACGCGATACGGCCGGTCGGAGCCGTCGGAGATCACGTAGAAGCCGAGCTCGCCGTTGGCGCCCTCCGAGGCGAAGTACGCCTCACCCATCGGCGGCCGGATCCCGTAGCCCTCCATGATCAGCATGAAGTGGTTCATCAGGCCCTCGATGGAGCCGTAGGTCGTCTCCTTCGGCGGCAGCACCACGCGCTTGTCGGCCGCGTTCACGCGCTCCCAGGCCGGCCGGTTCTGCCCTTGCAGGTTCGGCGACAGGCGGATCGGCACCAGCAGCAGGCCTTCGGTCTTGCCCTGCTTGCCCTGGTCGACGTAGGCGGCGGGGTCGAGCGGACGCCCCGCGAAGTCGACGTTGATGGGCCCCCCGGGCATGGCCGAGAGGGCCTGCTCGGCGATGCGCATGGACTGTTCCATCTCGGCCATGCGGACGAGGTAGCGCGCGTAGTTGTCGCCGTCGCGCTGGGTGGGGACCTCGAACTCCACCCGGTCGTAGGCCCAGTGCGGGCTCGCCCGCCGCACGTCGTAGCCCACGCCGACGGCGCGGAGCAGCGGCCCCGTGATGCCCCAGGCGATCGTCTCCTCCCGGGTGAGCGCGCCGACGCCGATCATGCGGTCCATGAAGATCCGGTTGCCGGTCAGCAGGCGGTGGACCTCGTCCAGCACGTCGCGCGTCTGCTTGAACGCGGAGGTGACCTTGGCCGCGAACCCGTCGGGCAGGTCGGCCTTCACGCCGCCGACCCGGCCGTAGGAGATCGTGAGCCGGGCGCCGGTCACGTCCTCCACCAGCTCCCACAGGTACTCGCGGGCCTTGATCATGTAGAGGAAGACGGTGAAGGCGCCGAGCTCCATGGCCGAGGCGCCCACGCAGGTCAGGTGGTCGCAGACCCGCGAGATCTCCGCCATGACGGTGCGGATGTACCGGCAGCGCTCGGTGACCTCGATGCCGAGCAGCTTCTCCACCGCCGAGGCATAGGCGAAGTTGTTGATGAGCGGCGAGACGTAGTTGAGCCGGTCGGTGTACGGGATGGCGTTGTTGTAGCCGCCGACCTCGCAGTCCTTCTCGAACGCCCGGTGCAGATACCCGATCTCGACGTCCGCCTTGCGGATGTACTCCCCGTCCAGCTCGGTCGTGATCCGGATGATCCCGTGCATCGCCGGATGGGCCGGCCCCACCCCGACCTGCAGCGTCTGGCCACTGCCCGTCCCACTGCCCTCCCCCAGCATGAACTCCCGCGTCGTGACCCCGGCCCCGGTCGGCTCCGGCATCACCCGGCACCTCCGTCCCTCACGCCTTGGGCCCGATCAGGGGCTGGCGCCGGTTGATGGGGTAGTCCTTGCGCAGCGGGTGCCCGACGAACTCCTCGTACATCAGCAGGCGGCGCAGGTCCGGATGACCGGCGAAGCGCACGCCGAACATGTCCCACACCTCGCGCTCGAGCCAGTTGGCGATCGGCCACAGGTCGACCGCGCTGGGCACGACGGCGTCGTCCTCGTCCACCCGGACCTTCAGGCGCACGCGGTGGTTGTGGGGCAGCGCGTGGAGCAGGTACACGACCTCGAAGCGCGGCCCGTCCTCGCGACCCGGGTACCTGAGGTAGTCGGCCGCGGTGAGGTCCATCAGCATGTCGAAGCCCATGGCTGGCTCGTCGCGACAGAACCGCAGGACGTCCAGCAAGGCGCCGCGATCCACCACGGCCGTGGCGTCGCCGCGCTGCTCGTGGGTCTCGACCACCCCGACGGCGAACCGGTCACGCAGGCGCTGGAGGATCTCGCTGCCCGACATCTAGACGCCGCCCTCGCGAGCACGGGCCTGCGGCGGCTGGACCGGGCGGCGGGGTCTCACGTCCGCTCAGAACCTCTGCGTCTGGGCCGCGATCTTGTCCTGCAGCTTCATGAGCCCGTCCAGCACGGACTCCGGCCGCGGCGGGCAGCCCGGGATGTAGACGTCGACGGGGATGATCGTATCGATGCCCTGCACGGTGGCGTAGTTGTCGTAGAAGCCGCCCGTGCAGGTGCACACGCCGAAGGCGACCACCCACTTGGGCTCGGTCATCTGGTCGTAGATGCGCTTCAGGACGGGCGCCATCTTGTGAGAGATGGTGCCGACGACGAACAGCACGTCGGCCTGGCGCGGCGAGAAGCGGGGAAGGCCGGCGCCGAACCGGTCGACGTCGTAGTGCGAGCACGCGGTCGCCATGTACTCCATGCCGCAGCAGGCGGTCACGAACGGGTACTGGAAGATGGAGTACTTCCGCGCCCAGCCGATCGCCTCGTCCAGCTTGGACGTGAAGAAGCTGCCTACTCCCACTCCAGGCCTCCCTTGCGCCAGATGTAGAGGAACCCCAGCATCAGGATGCCGAGGAACACCAGCATCTCCGCAAAGCCGAACCAGCCCAGCCGGCGGTAGAGCATCGCCCACGGCCAGATGAACAGCAGCTCGATGTCGACGAGGATGAAGAAGATCGCGACGGTGGAGAACTTGATCGCGAAGCGCCCCTGGGACACCTCGATGGGGTCCTTGCCGCACTCGAACGGCGCGCCCTTGACGGGAGTCAGCCGGCGCGGCGCGATCAGCGACGGGATGAAGAGCAGGGCCCCGGCCACGGCGGCGCCGACCGCGAACACCAGGAGGATCGGCAGGTACTGCATGCTACGGCAGGGAGGCCGGCTCGCGACGCGACGGCAGGGTGTCGGGCTCGCCGCCAACGGCGCGGCCCGCCACGGTGCCCGCCGCGTCGGCCTGGCGCCGGGCGTGATAGGAGCTGCGCACCAGCGGCCCCGACTCGACGTGCGCGAAGCCCAGCCCGCGCCCGACCCCCGCCAGCTCGGCGAACTCGTCGGGGTGGTAGTACCGCGCGACCGGCAGGTGCTCGCGGGAGGGACGCAGGTACTGGCCCAGGGTCAGGATCGACACGCCGACGTCGAGCAGGTCGCGCATCGTGGCCAGGAGCTCGTCGCGCTCCTCGCCGAGGCCCAGGATGATGCCGGACTTCAGCGGCAGGGCCGGCGCCGTGGCTCTCACGTGCCGGAACAGCGCGAGGACGCGCTCGTAGCGGCCGCCGTGTCGCGCCACCTTGTACAGGCGCGGCACCGTCTCGGTGTTGTGATTGAAGATCGCCGGTCCGGCGGCGACGACCGTGTCGAGCGCCGACCGGCGGCCGAGGAAATCCGGCACGAGCGCCTCGAGGCGGCAGGCCGGCGCGTGGGCGCGCACGGCGCGGATCGTGGCCGCCCAGTGGGCGGCGCCGCCGTCGGCGAGATCGTCGCGGTTCACGGAGGTGACCACCACGTGCTCGAGTCCGAGCTCGGCCACCGCGCGGCCGACGCGCTCCGGCTCCTCGCGGTCCTCCCACACCGGCGCCCCGTGGGTGACCGCGCAGTAGCCGCAGCGGCGCGTGCACACGTCGCCCAGGATCATGAACGTCGCGGTCGCCTCTTCCCAGCACTCCCCGATGTTCGGACAGTGCGCTTCCTCGCAGACCGAATGCAGGTCGAGGTCGCGCATGAGCCGGCGCAGGCGCAGGTAGCCGGGGCCGCCGGGGGCGCGCACCTTGAGCCAGGCCGGCTTCCGCGTCTCCGGGGTGGCGCTCGACGGCAGCACCGGGAGTGGATGGATCATGATTCGCCGTTCAAAACCCGCTCATTATGCCACGGCGTCCCCGCCGCTGCAGCAGGCCGAGCGACGACGGCGAGGCGTTACTCGACGACGCGGCGCATGGAGAGCGCGTGCACCTGCCGGTCGGCCGTCACGCCGGTGACCTCGAGACGCTCACCGATCATCGTGCCGGCATAGCGCACCGCCACGCCGCCGCGGGCGGGCTCGGCGCTCGCCGGGCGGGACGGCGGCGAGCGGAGCGTGCCGGTCATCCGCAGCTCGCCGTCCACGACGACCGCGGTGCCGTCGGCGGCCACGCTCGGCGCCGGCTGGCCGGCCGCCAGCGTCCACCGCAGCCCGCCGCCGGCCGCCACGAACCGCACGGTCGCGGGGCTCCTGACCTCCGCCTCGCCCGCCGAGCGCGGCGAGAGAACGAGCGTCCCGCGCCACGTGCCCGGCAGGCGGCCGCCGAGGAGCGGCTCGGCCCGGGGCGCCGGCGACGGGGCGGCGGTCGGCGGCGACGTGGCGGCGCCCGCCGGCCGGCCCGGCTCGGCGTGGCGCACCATGCAATCGTGCATGCGCTGGGCCTCGCCCTGCGGACCGACGAGCGAGAAGCGGCCGTCGCGCTCGACGCGCTCGAGCTTGGTGGACGGCGCCTGAGCGTGACAGGCCTGGAAGGCGTCCTCGACCGCCGCCTGCTGGGTCGTCATCTTGCCGGCGCAGCCGGTGGCGGAGAGCGCGAAAACGACGGCGAGGAGCGGACGCGCCCGGAAAGGCATCGACAAACCACTCTAGCATGTCGGCCCCCGCGATCGAGGGGCCGCTCAGCGCCGCGGTTCGGCCGTTCGCCTCCGCTCGCGGCGGAGGGCCGACTGCAGGTGCACCATGGCGCTGGAGTGCAGCTGGGACACCCACGACTCGACCGAAGTCCTGCACGGTCACCTCCTCGTAGGGTACGTGATCGATCGCGCGCTTGCCGCGCTACCTCCGGTCGCCGGCATTGTCTCCGCCGTCCGGCCCGACCTTCCCCCCGTGGCGGGGCACACTAAACGTCTGTCCCGCATGGTCGAGGCGCTGCCGAGCGGCGACGCGGGGCCGGGCCACGTGGTCATCGAGGTTTCCGTCCGTCCCGGCGCGCCGCGGGACGAGCGCATCGTCGGGAGCCGGATCATCGACCAGCGACTTCGCCCCGACCGTCAGGCACCGGAGGAGCGCCCGATGACGACAGCCGCGATCGCGAGGCCATCTGGAGGCACCCGCAAGGACCCGCAGGGGTGCCACGAGCACGTCACGCAGCCCTACACCGTCGTCTCGCGGGTGCTCGAGGGCGAACCGGTAGCGGGTCAGCCGCGTCCGCGGAGGACCGCGCGGCCGGCGCTCAGGTCCGCCTAGCTCTCCGGCCGCGGCCGGCCGCGAGTCAGTACAGCGCCTGGAGCGCCTCCAGGAACGGCGCCGCGAGGTTCCTGGCGTTCGCCAGCGCCTTGAGGAAGCCCGGATCGTCCACCTGGGTCGGCGGATCCAGCGGCAGCGGCTTGACCGTTTCCGAGAGCGGTTTCGCACGGGCCGCGAGGATCGCGGCGGTCATGCTCGCCGGGAGCGGTGCGGCGGCCGGGCCGGGAGACTCGAGCAGCTCGTCGAGCACGAGGCCGAATCCGGTCGTGGCGACGGCCGGTCCGGCGACGCCCAGGGTCGCGGCCATCGGGTGCGGTCCGCCGGTTTCCTGGGCGCGTGCCAGCGCCGGCAGCTGGTCCAGTGCCTCGGCCAGCGTCTTCTTCGCCTCGGTGTAGGTCACCGCCGGCAGCTGGCTGCCAGGCGGGATCTCGAGATTCAGCACGCGCGCGTCCCCGCTGATCTTCACGGAGTCCGTCGGCCCGGCCACCCCCGTCATCAGCGCCGGCGCGCCGAAGCGCTTGATGCCGTTGATCACGACCAGGCGGATGTCGCTCTCCGTGGCGGTGATGAGCTTGCCGTAGACCGACGCCGCGCTCCCCGACCGGCCGGCCACGACGACGAGGTCGGCCTTCTTGCCGACCTCGATCGAGCCCAGCTGCCTGTCCCACCGCACGACCGCCGCGGCGCCCGACGTGGCCATGGTGACGATGTCGTGGTCGCTCAGCCCCAGCCCGAACGCCTCGGACGCGGCCCGGGCCGCCTTGAGCTCGCCGAGCAGGTTCTTGCTTCCCGACGGCGACCAGTCGGAACCCAGCGCGATCCTGATCCCGCGATCCCTGGCCTCCTTGATCCTCGTGGTCTCGCCGTAGAGCAGCAGGTTGCTGAGCGGTGACCACACGATCGCGGCGCCGTGCTGGGCGAGCACGTCGAGGTGCTCGGGCAGCAGCGCCGTGGCGTGGATGCTGGCCAGGGCGGGCGAGAGCTCCCACTCCCCGCTGGCCCGGCGCAGCGCCGTGAAGTGGGCCCGCGTCCGATCGTCGGTGCCCTCGCTCAGGTGGTGCAGCAGGCACGCGCCCCGGGAGGCGGCGGCGGCGAGCGATCTCGCGAAGCCCGTCAGCCCGCCCTTCAGGTCCTCGACGTCGGACACGTTCGTCGCCGCCTCGGGGAGCGCCCCGGGCTCGTCCGTCTGCTCGACGTTGCGGAGCAGGCCCCGGTACTTGCTGGTCACCCCGCTGTTGATCAGCGTGATGCCCTGGCTGGTCGTCACGCCGCCGAACAGGGCCTTGCACTCGGTGTAGCGGGCGATCCGCGGCGCCAGCGCCCTGTCGGCGGCCAGGACCGACATGGGTGCCACGATCGCCTCGTGATAGGCCGCGCTGCGCCGCCACACGTTGCGATCGGTGAAGCGGGCGGGGACCGACCACAGCGACATCACGTTGTACGGCAGGTGATTGTGCAGCTCGACGAGACCCGGATAGATCGTGCCCCTCGTGTTCACCACGTCGGCGGTCCTGAAGGGCGCCGGCGGCGGCGCCGACGCCGGCTGGACCGCGACGATCACCCCGGCGTTGACGTAGACGATGCCGTTGGGGATCACGGTGCCGGCCGGATCCATGCAAACGATCCGCCCCTTGAGGGCCAGCGTGCCGCTCGGCGGCGGATCGACCGGCCCGCTGGCGATGAGGGCCAGGTGCTCGGCGTCCGGGTCCGCGGACTTCGGCCACGGCGCCGCCGGCGCCCGGGTCAGCGTCACCGGCAGCTCGACGGCCAGCGCGGGCGGCGCCACGAAGGGCGTGCCCGGCATCAGGTCCTGCGGCACTGCCACGCTGATCGTCCGCCGCTTGACCTGGGCGTCGGGACCGGTCCTGGCCGCCCACGGCTGGTCGCTGCGCATCCACACGGGCAGGCCGGCCGGGTAGTCCCCCGCGGGGATCTCGGCGGTGTCCCCCGGGGCGAACGCCTCGCCGTAGGGCACGAGCGGCGTGGCCACGTCGTGTCGGGTGAGCGCGTTGAACAGCTTTGCGAGACCGACGTTCCACCCGGCCAGCATGGTCCGCGTCGCCTGCTTGAGCCGGGCCGGGTTACCTCCCGACGAGCTCTCCGGAAACGTCGGATGGGTGATCCGCACGAACGTCACGTCGAGGGCCGCGCCGGCGGGCGTGGCCCGGTACTGTTGCCAGGCGGACTCGGCCAGGCTGCCCAGCGCCACCACGGCCTCGACCTGGCTGTTCGTGAGCAGCGCGTCGAGCCACTTGTTGCGGTACGCGGCGATCTTGGGGTCGTTGCGGTGCTTCTCGCCCCCGCCCTGGCCGAACACGCTGTAGACGAACGCGTTGATCATCACGTAGCTACGGGTGATGCCGAGCTTGCGCAGGAAGCCCTGCGCGCGCTGCCCGGCGGCGCCGACCAGGATCCGGCGCACGATGCTCTCGTGGGCGGCCGGGTCCTGGCCCAGCATCAGGATCACGGCGCTGCCGTCGAGCCGGCCGCGGTGAAAGATCGGCCCCCACTCCAGGCGGAAGTGGGAGGCCGGGTAGACGTCCTCGCCGGGATAGTTCTCGCACAGCGCCTTGAAGGGCTGCGTGTCGTAGCCGACGTCGAACTCGACGGCCATGCGGCCCCCTTCCGGTGCCCTTCTACCGCCCTTCGCGGTCGAGCGGTAGTCGGGAAAACCCCGACCCGCGCTAGACGCCGTCCACGAGGACCAGGCTGGCCGTCGAGGCCTTCATGCGCATCGCCTTGAGCGGACGGTACTCGTCGGAGTCGTACCAGCGCCTGGCCTGCTCGGTGCTGGGGAACTCGAGCAGGACCATGCGCTTGGGCTGCCAGCTCCCTTCCAGCACCTGGAACGAACCGCCCCGGACGACGAACCGGCCGCCGTACTTGGCGACCGTCCCGGGCACCAGCCGTCGATACTCCTCGAGACCGGGAACGTCGTGCACGTCGATGTCGACGACGATGTAGGCGGCCATGGAGTCCTCCGTGGTTACTCGATGCTGAAGTGCGCTTCGGTGGTCCGGCCGGTGCGGCCGTTGATCGGCAAGACGTCCTGCGGGCAGGCCGAGAAGGCGACGACGAGGTCCATCTCGGCGCGGAAGACCGCGTAGCTCCCCGGCGCCGACACCGGCTCGCCCCACGACAGCCGGCCCTCGGCCGTCCACGGGATGTTCATGAAGACGTTCAGCGAGGGCGGCGTGGCCGGGATGGTGAGTCCCAGCTCGGCGAGGCCGGCGTGCAGGTTGTCGCGACAGTTGTCGTGGTAGCCCTTCACGCCGAGCAGGCCGTAGCGGTGGGCGTCGCACGGCGCCATAAGCGTGTCGTGCGCGCACCCCGACGTGTCCTCGACCAGCGTGAGGATCGGCCGCCGGCGGTTGGTGACGAACGAGTCGCCGACGGCGGCCGCCAGCCTCATGAACCACGCGCGGCTGGCCTCCATCGCCATCCACTCGGTGAGGTCCGCGGCGCTGAAGGCCCAGGTGTCCACGACCTGCGTGCCGTGCGTGTTGACGATCCGGATGTGCTGCCCGGCGCGCGCGCGCGCCGCGGTGCCGCCCCGGGCGGGAATGGTGACGAGGCTCATGCGCCGCCGAGCCCGTGGCCGCCGCGGTAGTCGGACGGCGCCGGCGACGCCCAGCCGGCGAGGAGCTCCGGCGGCGGCTGCCACACCTCGATGGCGAGCGGCCGGCAGATGTCGCGGCCGTCGCCGGCGCCCGCGCCCCAGACCGGGACCGACATGTCGCCGTGCGGGCACACGGACAGCGCGGCCAGCACGTCCAGCTCGGCGAAGAACTCGATGAAGTCGCCGGCCCGGGCCGGACTGGGCTTGGTGAAGTACCGGCCCTCGGCGGTGAGCCCGGTGACCTGGAACACGTTGAGGACATCGTGGACGTCGAGCTCGGTCAGGTGATACGGCCGCACGGCCCGCACCAGGTTGCTGTGACAGCACACGTCCCACTCCTCGCCGTTGAGCAGCTTGTGCACGTAGGGGTCGCAGCGGGTCCCGAGCAGGTCGTGACAGCCGGCCCCGTCGGCGTCGCGGCCGTAGCGCACAGTGTCGGCCGTGATCGTGAGCATGGGCCGCAGGTAGGGCAGGCACGACCACAGCCGGTCGAAGGTCGACACGTGCGCCTGGTGGAGCTGGCGCGAGCGCGAGGCCCAGAACCGCTCGCGGGGGTTGGCGAGATTCCAGACGTTCAGGTCCGCCACCTGGGGGCCCTCGGTCGCGACGATCCGGAAGACCTGCCCGGCGCGGACGGACCAGGCCCGGCCCGAGCGGGGCGGGATCACGAAGCGCTCGACGAGCGTCCGCGCGCCGTGCCCGGCCGCCAGGCGCGCGTAGAAGTCGCGGTTCACCTCGAGCGGCGAGCCGGGTCTGGCCTGATAGATCACGTGCGGCTGCGCCATGACGTCTCCCCGGTGCCCGTCCTGCGAGCACGTCCACGGCCGTTGACAACGAGCGAGTCGCCATAGTCTCATACCCGCCATCTCGACCAGGGCCCATCGTGGCGCCGAGCAGGAGGACCATTCATGAGACTCGCTCGCGTTGCCGTGCTCGCCGTCGTGCTGCTCGGACTGGGCGTCCCCGGTGCCAACGTCGCGGCCCAGTCGTGTCCGAAGGGCAAGCTGCGCTTCTACACCTCGTGGCCCATGCAGGGCGCCATGCTGCCCGAGGGCACGGGGATGAAGAATGGCGTCGACCTCGCGGTCGGCGAGGTCAACGGCACCGTGGCCGGCTACTGCATCGAGGTGGTCAATCTCGACGACGCCTCGCCGCAGACGGGCAAGTGGGACGGTGCCGTCGAGGCCGAGAACGCCAACAAGGCGGTCGCCGATCCCCTGGCGATCGTGTACATCGGCACCTACAACTCGGGAGCGGCCAAGGTGTCGATCCCCATCAACAACCGGGCGCACATGGCCCAGGTGACGCCGGCCAACACCTACCCCGGCCTCACCAAGAAGCGCGGGGCAGCGCCCGGCGAGCCGGACATCTACCGGCCCGGCGGCTTCGTGAACTACTTCCGCCCGATCCCGGCCGACGACATCCAGGGCGCGGTGGCGGCCAAGTGGGCCAAGCGCCTGGGCGCCAAGAAGGTCTTCATCCTCAACGACCAGGAGCTGTACGGCAAGGGCATCGCCGACGTCTTCGAGGCCACCGCCAAGAAGATCGGCTTGCCGGTCGTGGCCAACGAGGGCCTGGACTGGAAGCAGCCCGACCAGAAGCCGGTGCTCACCAAGATCCGCGCCTCGGGCGCTGACCTGGTCTACCTGGGCGGCGTGATCGAGACGGGCGCCCAGGTCGTCATCCGGCAGATGAAGGAGGTCGGCCTCACCGCCCCGCGGACCCGCTTCATGGGTCCCGACGGCCTGCTGGAGGAGGAGCTGCTGAAGGGCGCCACCTGCGACGCCGCCCTCGCCACCGAGATGCGCATCACCTTCGCGGGGCTGCCGTTCGAGAAGATGCGCGGGGTCGGCGCCAAGACGTACGAGGCCTACAAGGCCAAGTTCGGCAAGGAGCCGACGTCGTACGCGCTCTACGCGGCCGAGGGCACCCGGGTCATCCTCGACGCCATCAAGCGCGCCGCCCCCGCCGTCGAGAAGGCCAAGGACGTGACCGAGAAGCGGGAGGCCGTGCGGAAGGCCATCGCCTCCACCAAGAACTTCGAGGGCATCAACGGCAAGTGGAGCTTCGACGAGAACGGTGACGTCGACTACGACACGATGTCCGGCTTCAAGGTGGCGAAGGCCGACACGCCGGTCGGCTGCAAGTTCCAGTTCGAGACCATCCTCGAGTAGCGCCGGCCGGGAGGGCCGGCCCGGCGGCCCTCCCCATCTCCGCCATGGAGTGGTGGGAAGTCCTCGTCCAGCAGACGATCAACGGCCTCACCCGGGGGGCCGTCTTCGCGCTCATCGCGCTCGGCTACACCATGGTCTACGGCATCATCGAGCTGATCAACTTCGCCCACGGCGACGTCTTCATGCTCGGGCTGTTCATCTCAATGGCGTGGTTCACCCTGCTCGGCGTGTCCCGGGTGCTCACGGGCTGGGAGCTGGTCACCCTGCTGCCGCTCGTCTTCCTGCTCACCATGCTCTCCACGGCCGTCCTCAACGTCGTCATCGACCGCGTGGCGTACCGCCCCCTGCGCCGCTCGCCGCGGCTGGCCCCGCTCATCACGGCGATCGGCGTGTCGTTCATGCTCGAGAACGTCGCCCTGCTCTGGAAGGGGCCGGCGCCCATCGCCTACCCCGACGTGTTCCCGTCCGTCGAGATCCTGCGCGAGTGGTTCGGCATCGATTCCGCGATCTTCGTCACCACCAAGGACGTCGTGGTCGTCGCCGTCACGATCCCCCTGATGATCGCGCTCCACCTGTTCGTGACCCGCACCCGGTGGGGCAAGGCCATGCGGGCGACCGCGCAGGACCGCGAGACGGCGCAGGCGATGGGCATCAACGTCGAGCGAACGATCCTCATCACGTTCTTCGTGGGTGGCGCCCTGGCCGGGGCGGCCGGGCTGATCCAGGGGATGTACTACAACATCGGGCAGTGGTGGATGGGCTACCAGGCCGGTTTGCGCGCGTTCACCGCGGCCGTGCTCGGTGGCATCGGCAGCATGGGCGGGGCCGCGCTCGGGGGGCTCGTCATCGGCTTCCTGTCGGCGTGGAGCGACCAGTACATCTCCGCCCGCTGGACCAACGCGATCGTCTTCTCGATCCTCATCCTGGTCCTGGTCTTCCGGCCCCACGGGCTCATGGGCGAGGCCAGCACGGACAAGGCCTGAGGCGGTGAGCGTCGCCGGCCGAGCGCTCCTGGTGGTCGCGCTGCTCGTCTACCCGTTCCTCGACCGGGCCCTCGGGCTGCAGACCGTCCACGCCGTGTCGGACGGGATGATCTACGTGCTGCTGGCGCTGGGCCTCAACATCGTGGTCGGCTACGCCGGCCTCCTCGATCTGGGCTACGCGGCGTTCTTCGCCATCGGCGCCTACGCCATGGGACTCCTGAACTCGCCGGTGCTCGGCTCGCCCCTGTATGGCCACGTCTGGAGCTTCTGGCTGTGCATCTGGATCGCGGCGGCGGTGTCGGCGCTGCTCGGCGCGGTGATCGGGGCGCCCACGCTGCGGGTCCGCGGCGACTACCTGGCCATCATCACGCTGGGATTCGGCGAGATCATCCCGGTGGCGATCCGCAATCTCGGTGACGTCACCATCGACATCGGCGGCTGGCGGCCGGTCGAGCGGCTCAACCTGACCGGCGGCGAGAACGGCGTGAACCCGGTGGGCCGGCCCTACCTGCCCGGGGTGCCCTTCGAGACCGATCCGGTTCCCTGGTACTTCCTGATCCTGATCATCGGCGCCCTCTCGCTGTGGGCGATGAGCCGCCTGCACGACTCGCGCCTGGGCCGCGCGTGGAAGGCCATCCGCGAGGACGAGACGGCCGCCGACTGCACCGGCGTCAATCCCATCTCGACGAAGCTCCTGGCCTTCGCCCTCGGCGCATCGTTCTCGGGGTTCGCCGGCTCGGTGTACGCCGCCAAGCTGCAGGCCATCACCCCCGGCGCCTTCGAGTTCCAGGTGTCGATCATGCTGCTGTGCATGGTCGTGCTGGGCGGGGCCGGCAGCCTGCGCGGCGTCGTCCTGGGGGCGATGCTGATCACGGTGTTCGACCGTGTCGTGCTCTCCCAGACCACGTTCATGGTGCGCGCACTCGGGCGCGCGCTCGGGCTGCCGGCGCTGGTCGCGGCCGACCTCACGCTGTGGCGCTGGTTCTTCTTCGGCCTGGGTCTGGTCCTCGTGATGCTCCTGCGCCCGCAGGGCCTGGCCGGGCGGCGCGCGGCCTCCCCCCTGGTGGCGGACGACGTCGAGCCGGTCGGGACGCCGGAGGTTGCGTCGTCGCCGCGCCTCGAGACCATTCCGCCCTGGCTGCGAGAGCGCCTGACCACGGCCGTGGCCGGCCAGGGCGACCCCGTGATCCTGGAGGTCCGGGGCCTCACGAAGCACTTCGGCGGCGTCGTCGCCCTCAACCAGGTGGACCTCGTCGTCCCGCGGGGCGCCATCATCGGGCTCATCGGTCCCAACGGGGCCGGCAAGACGACGTTCTTCAACGCAGTGACGGGCCTGGTACGGCCCGACGACGGGAGCATCACGTTCGCCGGCGCCAGCGTGGTGGGTCTGCGGCCCAACGCGATCGTGGCCCGCGGCATTGCCCGCACGTTCCAGTCGATCCGGCTCTTTCCCGACATGACGGTGCTGGAGAACGTCCTCGTCGGCGAGCATTGCCGTCTGGACGCCGGCGTCGCCGGCGCCGTGCTGCGACCGCCCTCGGTGCGGACCGAGGAGGCGCGGGCGCGCGAGCGGGCTCGCGCCCTGCTGGCCTTCGTCGGCCTGGCCGACAAGGACGACGCCACCGCCCGGAACCTGGCCTACGGCGACCAGCGCCGTCTCGAGATCGCGCGCGCGCTCGCGACCGAGCCGCGGCTGCTCCTGCTCGACGAGCCGACCGCGGGGATGAATCCCCGCGAGACGGAGACGCTCACCGGGCTGATCGGGCTGCTCCGGCGCGAGCTGGCGCTGTCGGTGCTCCTGATCGAGCACGACATGGAGGTCGTCATGGGGGTCTCCGACCGCATCACCGTCCTCGACTACGGCACCCGCATCGCCGAGGGCGCTCCCGCCGAGATCCAGCGACATCCGCGCGTCATCGAGGCGTACCTGGGCACCGGCTACGAGCAGGAGCTCACCGCGCCGTCGGGGCCCTAGCGGCGTGCTGGACCTCGCCGACGTCCACACGTACTACGGCAACATCCGCGCGCTGCGCGGGCTGTCCCTGTCCGTGCAGCCCGGGGAGATCGTCACCCTGATCGGCGCCAACGGGGCCGGCAAGACGACCACCCTGCGCACGATTCTCGGCATGGTGCGGCCGCGGCGCGGCACGGTGATCTTCAACGGCCACGGCCTGCACACGCTCACGACCGACCGCATCGTGCGGCTGGGCATCGGGCAGTCGCCCGAAGGCCGGCGCATCTTCCCGCGCATGAGCGTGCTCGAGAACCTCGAGCTGGGCGCCTTCGCGCGGCCCGACCGGGACGGCATCGCCGAGGACCTGGAACGGGTCTTCACGCTCTTCCCGCGGCTGCGCGAGCGCGCGGCCCAGAAGGGCGGCACCCTGTCGGGCGGCGAGCAGCAGATGCTCGCCATCGGCCGCGCGCTCATGGCGCGTCCGACCCTGTTGCTGCTCGACGAGCCGTCGATGGGCCTCTCGCCGATCCTCGTGGAGGCCATCTTCCGCATCGTGCAGGACATCAACCGCCAGGGGACCACCATTCTGCTCGTGGAGCAGAACGCGCGCATGGCCCTCCGGGTCGCCCATCGCGGCTACGTCATCCAGACCGGCCGGATCGTGCTGCACGACACCGCCGCCGCCCTGCTGCGGTCCGACCTCGTCCGGAAGACGTACCTGGGCGAGAAGTGAGCGCGCGCGCGTCGAGGCTCGCCGCCCTGGCGTCCGGCGCGCGCCCGGAGACGCTACGCGGCCTGACCCGACCTGGACCGGGCGGGAGGCGTCCCGTCGGGGCCGTCGGCGCCGATGACCGTCTTGATCAGGCTCACGAAGGTGTCGGACCTGATGGGCTTGACGTAACGGGCGGCCCCACCGGCGGCCAGCGCCTGCCGGGTCGTCTCCTCGTCGATGCCGCGTCGCTCACCGCTTGAACCGCGTATCCCTCTCTCTGCAGCAGCACGCGGAGCAGTTTCAGGCTCCCCGGATCGTCGTCGACCACGAGGATGGGCCCCGGGCCATCGCCTGACCGCTCGCGCGACCGGTGGTCCGGCGCCGCCGCCTGCCGGATCCGGATCCCCTCCTCGCGCACCAGGTGGGCAGTCTCCTGCAGTGAACGCGATTCCTCGAGAAGCTCGTCGGGGAGTTTTCACGAGGTCGCTCCGGATATCCTCGGGACTCCGGATCGCCCTCGACTATAACGCCGCGGCGCCCCAAGCTGAAGAGGCCTCCGGTCGCCGACCGGGAGTCTCCGGCGGCACATCCATTGCTCTGACGCCATCACAGGAGGTGCGTGATGGCGAGGTGGGGCTGGCTCGCGTGGTCCCTGACAGCCGCGGCAATTCTCGTCGGGTCTCTGTCGTCGGGCGTCTGGGGCCAGCGGGCGTCCACGGCGCCGATCCGCGACGCGATCGCCGAGGCTCAGGCTCCGCCCGCCGGCGCCCCCGCCCCGCTGCCTCAGGACCGCGGCGACCGTTTCGAGCCGGGGCGGGCGGACCCATCGTCCAGCGCGCTCGACGGCCAGCCCGACAAGGGCCAGGCCACCGGGTTCGATTTCGTTCGCGACCCCCTGAACGCCAAGCGGCCGATGCAGACGTTCGACGAGGTCATGAAGGCGGACGTGGCCGACAAGGCGAAGGTCATGGCCGCGCAGCGCAAGCTCCTGGAAACCCGCTACGTCCTGGCGCCCAGGCTCGACTCCGCGGCCACGATGTCGCGCGGCAAGGCGCTGCCCGTCGGACCGACGGCGCGCCTGGCCTCTGGGGTGACGTGGGAGGAGCTCGCCCGGCTCGGCCCCGACGAGATCAAGCGGCGCGGCCTGTTCCCCTACCCGCCGCTGCCGCACCCCAAGCACGCCACCGGCGGCCAGGTGTTCCCGTCGGCACAGACCCGCATGTTCCCGCGGCTGGAGCGCTTCGACGTCGAGTTCGATCTGCCCGAGGCCTTCCTGCCGGAGTTCCCGCCGGCGATCTTCCTGCAGAGCCGGCCCGAGCTGGGCGACGTCTCCCGGGGCGAGGTCGTCTCGATCAACAATTACTACCGGCTGTTCAAGGACGTCCTGACGCCGGTACAGCTCGACGGGCTCCGGATGCTGCTCACGCCGTTTCCGCAGGAGGAGTTCAACCCGACCGACGACCGCAAGAGCGCCAACCCCAGCCTGGGCGTCGCCTGTCTCGATTGCCACGTGAACGGGCACACGACCGGCCAGTTCCACCTCAACCCGGACGACCGGCCCCAGCAGCGCCGCTTCCGCCTGGACACCGTGAGCCTGCGCGGGCTGTTCAACCAGCAGATCCACGGCTCCAAGCGCAGCCTCCGGTCGGTGGAGGATTTCACCGAGTTCGAGATCCGCACGGCGTACTTCAACGGCGACCCGATCCACGCGATGAAGAAGGGATTCACCATCATCCCGCGGGTGCAGGTGGCCCACATGGCGCAGATGCAGAACATGTTCGACTTCCCCCCGGCCCCGAAGCTCGGGCCGGCCGGGCGGCTCGACCCCGGCCGGGCCACGCCCGCCGAGCTGCGGGGCGAGCAGGTGTTCCACGGCAAGGGGCAGTGCGCGGCCTGCCATTCCGGGCCCGCGTTTCTCGACCACCAGATGCACGACCTGCGCGTGGAGCGGTTCACGAAGGAGCCCGGCGACGGGCCCATCAAGACGTTCACGCTGCGCGGCATCAAGGACAGCCCCCCGTACCTGCACGACGGACGGCTGCTGACCCTCGAGGACACGGTGGAGTTCTTCAACCTTGTGCTGGGCGTCAATCTCACGCGGGACGAGAAGGCGGACCTGGTCGCCTTCCTCCGGACACTGTGATGCGGGCGGCGGCCGCGCCCGAATGTCTGGCGACCGCCATCGAGGAGGCGTGATGATCACCCTCGGCTACAAGCTCTCCAGCGAGGAGCAGTCGGCCACCGATCTCGTCCGGTACGCGCAGATGGCGCAGGACACGGGCTTCGGCTTCGCGCTGATCTCCGACCACTATCATCCGTGGATCGACCGGCAGGGCCAGAGCCCCTTCGTGTGGAGCGTCCTCGGGGCCATCGCCCACGCGACCCAGCGGCTTACGGTCGGCACGGCCGTCACGTGTCCGACGATGCGGATCCACCCGGCGATCATTGCCCAGGCCGCCGCGACCACCGCCACGCTCATGCCCGGCCGCTTCTTCCTCGGCGTCGGCACCGGTGAGAACCTCAACGAGCACGTCGTCGGTCAGGGCTGGCCCGAGACGGAGGTGCGCCAGGCCCGCCTGGAGGAGGCGATCGAGGTGATCCGCCTGCTCTGGAAGGGCGGCAACCAGAGCCACCACGGTCGGTACTTCACCGTCGAGAACGCCCGGCTCTACTCGCTGCCCGACTCGCCGCCGCCGCTGTACGTGGCGGTGGGCGGGGCCCGCAGCGCCGACCTGGCCGGCCGCCTCGGCGACGGCATGATCGGCACCGATCCCGACGCCTCGGTCGTCGCCGCCTTCGGCCGGGCGGGCGGGGCTGGCAAGCCGCGCTACGCCGAGCTGACCGTGTGCTGGGCCAGGGACGAGCGTACGGCCCGGCGCATCGCGAAGGAGAGCTGGCCGACCTCGGCGATGGAGAGCAACCTGTCCTGGGAGCTACCGCTGCCCGAGCACTTCGCCGCGGTGGCCCAGCTGGTCACCGAGGACCACGTGGCCGAATCGATCATCTGCGGGCCCGACCCCGAGCGCCACCTGGCCGCCATCCGCAAGTACGCCGCGGCCGGCTACGACCACGTCTGCGTCCACCAGGTGGGCAAGGACCAGAAGGGGTTCTTCGAGTTCTACGCCGAGGAGATCCTGCCTCGGCTCAAGTCGGTGCCGTGGCCCCGGCGCAAGAGCTCGTCGCGAAGGGGCCGCGGCAAATAGCGCGCGAGACGGGGGCCTTGCCGCCGGCAACCCACCGGCCTTGGCCGCTCCCCGGCCGCCCGTGGGTCATGGCGCAGCGGTGGGAGCGGCTGCTGTTCATGCACTGGCCCCTGCCGGAGTGCACGCTGCGTCCACTCGTTCCGGCCGGGCTCACGCTGCAGACGTTCGGCGGCCAGGCCTGGCTCGGCGTCACGCCGTTCACGGTGAGCGTCCTGAGACCGCGGGCCGCGTGGATTCCGGGGCTGGCGCCATTTCCCGAGGTCAACGTACGGACCTACGTGACGGTCGACGAGAAGCCCGGGGTGTTCTTCTTCAGCCTCGACGCCGGCAGTGTCCTCGCCGTGGCCGGAGCCCGCGCGCTCTACTCGCTGCCCTACTTCCGGGCGCGGTTCAGCGTCAGCCGCGACCGGTCCGGCGTGGCCTATCACGCCCGCCGCACCCATCGGGGCGCGCCGCCGGCCGACCTCTCCGCGTCGTACCGGCCCGCGGGACCGGCCGCGCCGTCAATTCCCGGCACGCTGGCGCACTGGCTGACCGAGCGTTACTGCCTCTACGCGGTCACCCGGCGAGGGCGCCTGCGGCGTGCCGAGATCCACCACCCGCCATGGCCGCTGCAGCCCGCCGAGGTGGACATCCGCGTGAACACCATGACAAGCGGCCTCGGCTTCCACCTGCCGGCCCCGGCGCCGCTCGTCCATTTCTCCGAGCGGCTCGATGTCCAGGTGTGGCTGCCCGAGCGAGTCGGTGCGTCGCCGGGGCTCAGACCCCTGCCCGCTGAAGGAGAAAGACCCCCAGCTGAGAGAGAGCCATAGGGCCCAGCCTGTCTCGCCGCGCTGCCGGGAATGCTGGGGCGCGGCGGTCGATTGTCAGACGGTAGGCAGAGATGACTCGAGCGCGCGAAGGCCGATCAGGACTGGACTAGACGAGGCGACGCACACACCGGAGCAGTCGGTCTTGTCGCGGGTCGGCCACACCATGACCGCGGCCCGGCCCGATTGGCTGACCTATCTCTTCCGGCCTAGACGCCGCCGGAGATCGCGCAATAGCCACGCGGCTTGCACGGCGTTCCTGCTTCGCGCCAAGTCCTCCTGGGCGGCAAGAATGCTATCCCTGGCAGACTTGAGGCGGCCTCGCGCATTCTTCGCATACCGGCGTGCAGCGGCAATCAACCGTGCGGCCTTCCGGCGGAGTCGCTTCTCGTCCGAAAGCTTGAACTCCGCGTCGGCTGTCATGTATCGCGTCACGTGCATCAGCAATGCCGACAACACCAGTGACCCATCGGATGCTGAGTTAGGGACAGTGGCGGCGATCGACGACCACCCTCGTTATGTGGTGCTCGGCCCTTCGTGAGCGACGAAGCAGTTGACGTGGACTAGGTCGACACCGCTCTTGATGATGCTCTGTGTCGGACGAATCGGTTTGGAGCACGTGACGCAAATCGGGTCCGGGGTCGGCCGGACGCTCGGTTGGTGCTCAGCCGCCCAGCAGGTGACATGTGCACGCCGGCCATCGGCCTGGGCCACCTGGTGCTGTCCCTCCGAGATTGGCTGCTGACAGAGGCCACAACGGGTCTCTTCTTCATTCATGTGCGCCTCCCCCCACGCCGGCCGGTAGCCGTGGAGCGTGAAACGCGTCGAGGCCGCGGGCACCGTCCCGTCGTGGGGAGACAACGTGAGCGGTCGCCAGCGACTTCGATCGCTATGCGGCGCGGTCCCCCTTGTCGCCAAAGCCAGCCTTCGTCCGCCTCTTCGCCTTGCGGCGCCGATCTGCGGCCAACGACCGACCCTGCTCGCGGTCTTACGCTGGGACGCCATGGGCTTCCGCCTGAGCAATGGCAATGCCACCGAGCGGCAATGGCCGTTCCATCGGCCGGGCCGGGTGCCCCCGGGCACCCGACAGCCCATCGGCTACAGGCCGATCGATCCACGCACGCTTGTCGCGCTCACGCACGCGCTGCGCCTGCCCACCGGTCCATTGTCGGCTGCCCGCGCTGTCTCTATCGTGGAGATGTGCGAGGGATGGTCGACTTCTTCGTCTGGGCGCTCATCGCCGCCGTGGTGGCGTATCTTGCTGGGGGACCCTAGGCGCATCTCCAGCGATGGACAAGCGATTGCGCTTTGACGTCACTCGTCAGGATGCCAACGTCCTGATGGCCGAGCTTCGGGGATATGCGGTGGCTTGGTGGTTTCCATTTGTGTTCGACGAGCTGCTCGCGGCCATCACTCGTCTCGACACCGGCCCGAGCAGTACTGCAACGCTCGAGGTCCCTGACGAGGCTGGCCGGGCGTTTCACCGATGGCTGGGGTACGCCGCACTCCGAACACGCCAAGACCCGCCGACGGCCGAGGCCCTCGACCGCGTCCACCGCTCCAAGCGGTAGCTGATCCTTCCGCTCCCACGAGCCGATCGCAGCGCCTCGAGCGGGTGTGCCTCTCGCGGACGGTCAGCTCCTGCAGTACTCTTTGGCGGTGAGCAAAGCGCCGTGGCGGGCGGTGCAGCGGGTGGCGGTGGGCGAACGCTGAACAGGGAGACAGACGGTGATGCAGCTTGCTGCCCGGGCGTGGCTGGTTGTCGTCCTGATTCTCGGCTCGGTCGCCACGGCGTCCGCCGAATCCGCGTGGGTGTTGTGGGAGCAGTGGGTCCTGAGCACGCAGACAGGCTCTGAGGCTGATGACATTTGGACCGTCGTGAAGGCATATCGAGGTCGCGACGAGTGCGAACGTGTTCAGTGGCAACGGGCGACCCGAGATGCCGCGGTCGAGAATGCGGCGAACGCCAGGAATCCGGATCGCAATAGAGAAGCAGGGTGGCGGATATGGTACCTCTGCG